>Ga0209702_10007943_pt1 | contig 12670 bp, 14 predicted proteins | sample FRY01_FD_187210 | JGI IMG/M metagenome (GOLD analysis project Ga0209702, IMG submission 187210) | Freshwater microbial communities from Lake Fryxell liftoff mats and glacier meltwater in Antarctica - FRY-01 (SPAdes) (version 2) | ecosystem: Environmental > Aquatic > Freshwater > Ice > Glacier... | reverse complement strand
AGATCTTACCTATGAGCCAGCCACTAGGACGCTGCCGTCGCTGCCCACGCTCACGGATCGGGCTTGGTCGCCACTCCGGCTCCCAAACTGCCGCGTCCAGACCTCGGTGCCAAGGGCGTCGTACTTGCGTACAAAGGCGCTGCCCTCGTCACCTGCGCCGCCGAGGTCGCCGAAGGTGAAGCCAGCCACCAGGACACTGCCGTCACTGCCCACCGCCACAGAAAACGCGGAATCGAACGAGGCCGTCCCAAACTGCCGCGTCCAGAGCACGGTGCCAGCGGCATCGTACTTCCGTACAAAGGCATCCTGAAAACCGGCGTTTCCGGTGCCATCGAGGTCGCCATCTGTGCGACCCGCTACCACCACGCTGCCGTCGCTGCCCACGCTCACGGAATAGGCGATGTCGTTGCCCTCGGTCCCAAACTGCCGCGTCCAAAGCTCGGTGCCAGCGGCGTCGTACTTGCGCACGAACGCATCGAAGCCGCCTGCGTGGGTGCCCCCGAGGTCACCAAGGGTGTAGCCCGCGACCAATACGCTGCCGTCGTCGCCCACGGCCACCATCCAGGCGCCGTCACTGTCCGCGGTCCCAGTCTGCTGCGTCCATTCTTCGGGGACACAGGTCCTGTCCGTCGTGTCCGAGCCCGCCGCGCCCGCGACATAGCCCGCTTCGCACACCCTCCAGGTCGCGCAGGTGGTCGCGTTCGAGGCCGCGCTGAATGTGCCGGCCATACAGGCCGCGCAGACGCGGTCGACGGCGCCCGAGGGAGTGTTGCTGACATACATGCCCGCGTCACAGGTGCTCCACGCCGCGCACAGCTCGGCGTCCGGTGTGTTGCTGAACTCTTCGATCGCGCACACCTCGCAGGCGCGATCGGTCGTCGCGCTGCCGTCGCCCGTGACCCGCTCGCCCGCGATGCAATGGGTCTGCGCCACGCAAGCGGTCGCCGGGTCGGCGTCGTGATCCCAGGTGCCGTCCCCGTCGTCACAGTCTACGGCGGCCGTCTCGGCTCCGGCGCAGTATTCGCCAGCGGCGCAGTCGCCGCACACGGCGGGTGAGGTCATGGTGGCTGGGGCTGTCTGGACGGTGCCAGGAGCGCAGCTGCCGACGTCGACGCACAGGGTCTGGTTGGGGCCGGAGGTGTAGGTGCCCGATGCGCAGGGGGCGCAGGCCTGATCGTTCAACGCGCTGCCCGCCTCGCTGATGTACTCGCCTGCTACGCATGTGGTCCATGCGCCGCAGCTCGCGGCGTCGGCGTCCGCGCTGAACGTGCCGCTGCCACAGCTGGTGCACAGCTGGTCGGCCGCGCTGGTGCCGGCGCTGGCCACGTACTCGCCTGGCGCGCAGGCCGTGTAGGCCGTGCAAGATGCCGCGTTGACGCCCGCCGCGAAGGTCCCGGCCGCGCACTCGGACCACGGCTGGCAAGCGGTCGCGGCGTCTCCGTCTTGGTCCCAGGCGCCATCAAGGCAGGCCTCGCCCGGCGTGTCGTCGCCGCAGCCCACCGCAAACATCAGCGGAAAACCACTCAGTATACATACGATTCCGACCCAATTCTTCTGCGTTTTCATCGTCGCTCCCGGCGCCACCGCGAATGTCGCGGCCGATTTAGAGGATCTCGTTCCCGCTGCCTCCAAGGCACGGTACACCGTTCCGCCCCTCGTGCGACCTCGTGCGCGGACAAAAGTGTATTTTTATGCGCGAGCTGGTTCTGGCCCATCTGGCGCCGTCTCCGGCCGAGAGAGCAGTCCTTTAGCATTCTTCGTCGAAGCGGGAGACGCGCGGGACCATTATGGCATATTCAGGCCGAAGCAAAAAAAATGAGGAAATTGAGAGGCCCGCAGGCACACAAGAATCGTGACCCCTTCGGCCCGTCTATGATATAGTCTAGGTCGTCCTCGAGCCCAAGGTGCCCCATGCTTCGTCGCTTCCTCGCCATCACCGCCATCACCCTCGCTTTTGGCGCCTGCAAGGCCGACACCGAGCCCGCCAACGACACGTCCGTCGGACAAGACACCGTCGCCGTCGACACTACCACGGGGGATGACACGGTGACGCCCGCCGACGGCGTCCCCGACACCGCCGACGCCATTGAACCGGACGACATCGCGCCCGCCGAAACCACCCCAACGGACGTCGTCGAGAACGACGTCATCGCGACCACCGCCTGCGCGGGCCCCGACGACTGCCAGCACTGCACCTGGACCAAGCACGTCGCGACCGCCTCCGACTGCTACTGCCCGATCTGCCCGGTCTCCATCACCACCGTCGCCGATTGCGCCGAGCGCCAGGCCGAGTGGACCGACGTCTGCACCACCTGGGCCAACGAAAACCCCTGCCCCGTCGCTATCTGCCTGCAGAAGGCCCCACCCCTTTGCGACGATACCCAGACCTGCGTCGCCGACATTTACGGCTGCCGCGACGACCGCGAGTGCATGCGCTGCGTGCAAAACGTCGCGCCGACCAAGCCCGAGGACTGCAAGTGCTCCACCTGCGGCACCCCGATGACGCAGGTGCAGTGCGATGACATCACCGCGGCCGTCGAAGAGCACTGTCTCGGCCTGCTCGACGACTGCCCAGACCCGTCCTGCGCGCCGCCGCCGGACCCCACGTGTGGCCCCGACGACAACCGCTGCCACTAAGCCGCCAAGTAGGTCGGCGAGGCCGGCCGGAAAGCCCGCCATCCCCACGTAGGGCAGGCTTTCCAGCGTTCCACAGTGTTTTACGCCCGGTCGCTACAGGGCGGGCGGCGGCATATCGAAATGAAAAGACCCGGGCGCAGGGCTAGGCGGGTCCTCAGGGCGGATCATGCGGCCAAGACGGATGGTTCCGGGCCACGCGAGCCACGCCGCGAAGTTGCCCAGGGGCTGCGTGTTATAGCGGTAGTCTTGATTCAGGGCCCAAGTCAGAATGGTACGAATCACTAGAGATTTCGTGTCACGCGGCAGATTCGAGATGTTGGACCTGAATGTATCGAGATAGTCGAGATATTGTTCGGCATTTGATAGGTACACCACGCGAATCGGCACATTGAGGGCCCGCGCAGACTCGGCGATGCCACGCATGGCCCGTTTGCCATAGAGGTCCGCCACCATCGGGCGGGCGCGCCCCTCGATAACGAAGTTGCGCACCCACGCGTAGGTCGCGGCGTGGGTGATGAAGGTCGGGCTGCCGGCGGCTAAGAGGTTGGTGCTCAAGGCGTCGATGCGCTTGCGGACCTTCGGACGGGCGCCGCGATAGATGCCTTCGAGCCTTGGCGCATCCCGCGGGTCGGCGGCCACGAGCGCGTCGTGTGCGGCCCGATTGGCGCCGGGCTGCCAGAGGGCCCGCCACGCGGCATAGTCGGGGGCGGCTTTGAAGAAGGCGATGTGGATACGCTGGATGTCGCAGACCTTCGGGTCGTAGTCGATGAGCCAGGCGAGCTGGGGGCGTTGCCAGCCGATAAGCAGCCAGGCCTGGTCGGACCCGACGCCGATGTAGCCGCCGCCGAGGCCGGTGATGGCCGGGGCGAACATTTGGAGATTCCATTCGTTTCCGGTGAGATAGGATCGGCCGGCGGCGACCTCGGTGACACCGCGCAGCTCTTCGGCGGGCTCGTCCTCGCGCGAACCGAAGAACTTGGCGCGGGCCGTCTCGGAGAGAGGTTCGGCGCGGACCGCCGTGACAACCGCGAGCGACAACCCGAGGGATAGCGTCAATAGTGCGGCCTGACGGCGAAAAATAGACATTGAACAAACCATAAACGCTCTCCAGATGGGCGTGTTGTACACCGGCCTTGAGGGGATGGGAAGCGCGCAGGATGATGGACGGCGGGCTGAGTCTGGCGCATCATCGCGGCGGCTGAGGGCGTTCGAGGGGGTCAGGATGAAGGTCGCGCATGTTTGGTGGGTTTTGCTGGTGGCGGGTTTGTGGCTGGGCTGGGGGCTGGCGACCGCGGCACGGGCCGATGTGCCGGTCGCGGCCGCGTGTGGGGTGGTGCCCTCGGGGATGGCGTGTGTGCAGGGCGGCTGGTTTTGGCGAGGCACCGACGATGGCCCGGCTGACACGCGGCCGCGCGAGAGAGTGTGGATTGAAACCTTTTACATGGACCTGACCGAGGTCACGACCGAGGCGTTCGAGGCCTGCCGCAAGACGAAGAAGTGCGGGGCGGCCAAGCCGTTCTACCCGGACTATGACCGGCCGCGTCAGCCGATGGTGGCGGTCAGCTGGCATCGCGCGGTCCAGTACTGCGCGGCGATGGGCAAACGCCTACCGACCGAGGCCGAGTGGGAGAAGGCCGCGCGTGGACCCGATGGGGCGCTGCATCCGTGGGGCAATGAGGCGGCGACCTGCGAGAAGGCCGTCATCCGCGACGAGACCGGGCGAAGCTGTGGCGTGCCGATGGACGGGCCGTGGCCGAAGAAGGGGCGCACCTTCGAGGTAGGGTCGAGGAAGGCGGGTGTCTATGGGCTCTTTGACATGTCCGGCAACGCCTGGGAGTGGGTCAACGACTGGCATTCCAAGAGCTGGAAAAAGTGCGGGGCTGAGTGCCAAGGCGTCAACCCCAAGGGTCCCTGCGACGGCAAAGACCCATGCCGGGGCCACACGATGCGGGTCGTCCGCGGCGGCTCTTGGTATTGGACGGCCGAGTACGCGACCGGGGCCTATCGCCGGCCCCACTACCCCAACAACCGCCCCTTCCACCACTTCGGCTTCCGCTGCGCCGCGAGCCCAAAGCCTAGGAATTAAGCAGGTCCGCGGCGTCCCCGCCCGCCAGAAAGCATAGGAGTTCAGCCATTCATCGTTAAGTTGAAGACATAGGAATTACGCCGGTCCGCGGGCGTCCCCGCCCGCCAGAAAGCATAGGAATTCAGCCCCCCAACCCGTCACTCCAACCCAGTCACCCGCGCCCCAGCCGAACCCCAAAGCCAGTCCTGCGGCGCCGCGACGAGCCCAGCTGTGACCGGGTTGTGCCTGATATAAGCCCGACACGCGTCCAAATGCTCCGAGTCCCGAATGAAGCGATCGAAATAGTCCGGGGCCCAAAACACGCCGGTTCGTCCGATCACCCGGTTGGCTTCACGTGCGCTCCAGGACTTCCAGCCGCCTACGACTTCCGCGAGCCCACGCCCCGTGTCCGGACGCACGAGAACGTGAACATGGTTCGGCATGACGCACCACTCAAGGAGGCTGTAGCGAGTGCCGTCAAAGTGAAGGAGCGCGCGCATGACCACCTGCGCGCATGCTGGGTTTGACAACCAGCAGGCACCATAGCCTGCATCGGCATAGCACTCGATGCGCTTGTAGGTTCAGGGTCTGGCTGCCGTCGGGTGACATGGCGTGGTCAACCATATCGAACTCGCGGCGCCATGCGTCGATAGCCGCAGCTGGCACACTGTCCGCCAGTCGAAATGTGACATGTTGGATCGCGTCGGGGTGGTGGAAGTGCGGGTGGTAGCCGCGGTGCGTGACCACAGCGGGGGCGCCCTTGCGTTTGGTTGGGCCGTCGGTCATGGTTGCCTTCGCTTTTGTTTGGGGCGACAGCTTGGGCTAAGTTGGGGGATGATGCAACCGGGTTTGGGGACGGTCGCGGACCGGCTAAATTCCCATCCCTTCGGGCGGCCGGGGACGGCCGCGGACCGGCCAGATTCCCATGTCTTCAGGCGGGTCTTGGCTCAACTGGGCCCGAAAGAGGCGCGCTGCTGACGCCGTCGGAAAAGGAACCACAAGACGACGAGCCCGGCTGCGGCGCCCGAGCCACCGGGGGCCGCAGCGCAGCCGGAGCCGCCATCGCTGATGCGGACCTCGACCATGGGTCCCTCGTTGCCTGCGCTATCGACGGCGACCACGCCTATTGCCGCGTTAAAGGCCTCTTGCGCATCGGTGCTGCCGTCAATCCAGACGAGGAGAATCTCGTCGTCCATCGCGGGGTGTATCGCTAGGGATGGCAGCGTCAGCCCGTTTGGTAGCCGTCCCGAGACTAGGACCAAGCGGTAGGCGAGGTCGTCCGATGGCGTGCGGTCGTCGGCGCCCGGGGTGATGATGAGCGAGATGACGCCAATGTCTGCGCAACTATCAGTGTCCCCGCTGCAGCCGCCGCCGGCGAGGATGGGAGCGACCGGCTTAAGGCGTGGTCCGCACTCCTAGAACCCCGGCCGTGGATGACGTAGCCCCCCTTGTCATCACGCCGGGAGACGACCTCGTACGGGCTGGTCTTGTGCCAGCCCAACTTCTCTCAAGTGTATTCAAGCGGCTCGCAGCCGGTACCCAAAAAACACCGCGAGCCGCAGCCCACCAACACCCCAAGCGATGCGGCCCTTGACACCGAGACCACGTTTTCTCTACCCAACGCAGGCCTCGTTCGCCTATACCCCGCGCGAACGGGAGATATCCGGGCGACCAACAGTCACCCCCCCCCGTGACCCGCAACGATTGTTAGGAGAAGCCCTGTGAACATTTCGACCCGATTGCGTTTCCTCCTCGTCGCGGCCTGCGCGCTGTCGCTGGGCGCCTGCTCTGAAAGCAAAGACACGGACCCGACGGACACCACCGCCCCCGACACGACCTCTAGCGACGTCCAAGGCGACACCGACCCGGCGGACACCGCGGTAGACGAGACCAGCGTCGCCGACACCGACGATACGCCCGACACCACACCCGATGTGCAAGAAGACACGGTCGACCTACCCGACACCAGCGCGTGCCAATACTTCGACGTCCCGCGCGTGGCCGACTGCAGCGGCTTCCTGATGCGAATCGCGTACTGGACGGACACCACCTCGGCCGATTGCCCGCCCTACTACACCCGCGGCGTCACTAGGTACGAGACCTTCGCCGACCTCGCCGCCGCGGTCGGGTGCGTGCCCGAGTGCGAGTACCGCGCGACCATTGCCGTCACCGTCATCGGCTGCATTAGCGGAGGGCGCACGGGCTACGAGCAATACGCGGCCTCGGCCGATTCCTGCCTCGATGCGGTCTATGGGACGCCTGTCGGCTTCATCAGCGACCTCTGCGAGTGGCCCGAGCGCGCGTGCCGCAGCGAGTGCAACGCGGACTGCCAAAAGGGCGTGGTCGGCGACATCGACCAAGCGCAGCTCTCGGGCGCGGGCGGCATCGTAAACGTCAGCCCGACCCAAGTGACTGGCCAGACCTTCACCGTTGGCCGGGCCGGCATCCTCAGCGGCGTCGAGGTGCGTCTCGGGCGCTGCAACGCGACCGTCCCCGCGATGCTCGCCGTGTTCGACGCGGACGGGGTCGAGCTCGCTGTGGCCGAGCTCGCGGCCGACGCCATCCCCGACACCTGCGTCAACCAGGACAGCCTCGCTGCCGGCGCCCCCGGCCCCGCCTACTTCGACCTCGCCCCCAGCTGCTTCGCGGTGGAAGCCGGCCAGGTCCTCGAGCTCCGCGTCTCGATGCCGGCGCCCGAGCTAGGCGTCTGCGACACCCGGGCCCGCGCCTGCACGGCCGGCACAATCGGCGAGTCTTGCGACACTGATGCCAGCTGCAACCAGCACTTCGGCCTAGGCGTCGCCGACGGCGACCCCTACGCCGGCGGCACCATGACCAGCGAAGGCACCGCCTACCCAGCCAGCGACCTAGCCTTCAAGGTCTTCGTAAAATAGCCGCATGAAGCCGCCCCCTAGGCGTTTGCAGCAGCCGATGGACATCGTAAAACTTGGCGTTATAGTCTCATCGCGTGCGTCAAGATGGGCGGCCTCGCGGCCAAGAGATTCTCTATGTTGATCTCTATCTGGACCGAAGCCTGCCTGGTGGTCGTCCCACAAGGACGGTGCGCGTGTCGCAGCGTCGACCGCGGTGGCGCCTGGTTCGAAGACCTTACCTTCGCTGGATGCCGGGGCTGCGCTGGCGATGCGGGCGGCCAAGTCCGAGGCTGAGGCCCTCGTACAGCTTCCGACCGTGGCCCTGACTGCGAGGACCGGACTACGCCGGATGAGCCGTACTTGTGTGGTCGCGTGGACGGCTGCGACGACGAAGACGCACATAACGCGGAATGCGAGAGCTGCAACGAAGACCTGGACGCGTGGGCCGCTGCCCGCAGCGTCGGCCTCGTCTGGGCCGCCGAATGCTATTATGACACCGAAGACAGCGAGGATGTTTTCATAGCGCGGGGCCGCGGCCAATCAGGCCGCCAGCCGCGCCCGTCTCGCGAGCGTCTGGAGTGCGCCGAGAGCCATAGTGTCGTCCATCCTCTCGCCGCGCCAGCGGGGGCGGAGTGACAGAGGTGACAGATCCATGTCATCTTGGGACGCCACGAGCTGGCCCGGTACCACGGCCTCTGGCGCAAAGAACCGAGGCAGCGCAGTGCCGTCGGGGCGCGCAAAGTGCCACCCACCAGAACCGTCGGACGCGACCGTAAAGCCGCCTTCGTGGACAAGGCGGTGGTGGCTGCGACACAGCAGCACGAGGTTATCGAGCTTGGTCGTGCCCCCGTCGGCCCAGTGGATGACGTGGTGTCCGTCGACGAAGCGCTCGCAGGTGCACCCGGGGAAGCAACAGCCGCCGTCGCGTCGCCGGAGCGCTCGGACAATGGCTGGGGGGATCGTGCGGGTGCGGCGGCCGACGTCGAGCACATTCCCCGCCGAGTCCTCGGCCATGACGACGAGGCTGGCGTCGCACGCGAGCGCCAGCAACCACGCCTCGTTGTGGGTCGCGGCGATTCGGGTCAGGGCCCGCACATTCGAAAAACTGAGGCGGCCCTCGGCGAAGGCCTCGCTGATCATTGGCACATGTTCAAGGGCCTGCGCCACCCGCACCTTCTCGCGCCCCGCGTTGAGCCCAACCCCACAACGTCATGCCAACCAAGAGCGCGGCGCTGCGCAGGCCGTGGGCCGCCCACACCTGGCGCCGGTCAAGCTCGGCCACGAGGCACAAAAAGCGGTACTCGGCCGCCGCGATGTGGGCCGCGAGGGTCGCTATCTCGTCTTCCAGCGCGCCATTGGAGAGTTCACGGGGGGCGTAAATATTCGGCTGAATCATGGCAGAACTCGATGTCGGTGGTGAATGGCCAATATGCCATCCGTATCTCGGCGCATCAAGTCCGAAATGCCACTTTCAATGCTGTCCAGCCGCGGACCCCCTTGCCTTCGAGGGAACCGGCCGGGTTCAGGCGCCACAGGCACCAGGCGCCGTGGGGGGTGTGGCGGTTCATGCTCTCGCCGACGACCTGGGCGACGAAGAGGCCCGCGACCGGCTTCATCGCCCCGTCTAGCTCGATCCAGGTGAAAACCACCAAATTCCGACACCTTGGCCCGTCGCGGGACCTCCGTGACAGCCTAAACGTCGGAGAAGCGTTTTGCGGCGACCTCTAGCTCGTAAGCCGGCACCGCGTTGACGACGGGCCGGACCTCCCAGCCACCGTGCCCTCAAGGGCTCGGTGCGTCTAACCAGCCCTCGCCCCTACCGCACAAACACCAGCACGTGCATGGGGACCTTGGTCACACCCTTTTTCGCCGAGACGTCCCCGAACAGCTGCCGCCCCCGAAACTTCTCGGCTTCGGCCTCGAGCTGCGCGACTGGACGGTGGCTCCAGTGGTCAGTGTTCCAGCCGAGCTCGGTGATGGCGACGCCCGTCGCCACGCGCGGGTCCGCGATGGCGATGATGAGCACCTGCTTGGCCCAGCTCGGGATGTCGGGCGTCCCATAGTAGACGCCCATGTAGCGTGTCTCCGCGACCAGTGACGCTTCGAAGACCAGCTTCTCGTAGCCATGCTGGCTGCGCGCCGCGGCGACCGCCAGCGCCCGAGCCCGAACCAAGACCTCGTCCGAAGGTGTTTGCGCGTCGATCGGCGCGCTGCCGTCAGCCTTCGTCACCTCGGCCAGGCGCCGGAGCTCGTCCTCGGGCGTCTCCCATGGGGTGCCGTCGTTGATGGGCAGCGCTCGGGCCCGCAACCGCCGCCCCGCGATGTCCTTGCTTCCTTCGGATGTCACCGAGAAGTGCACCGCAATGACTAAAGACTTCAGCCATTCGCCGACGGAGACCACGCGCAGCTTCGCGTCGAACGCCGGGTCGCCCGTGAGGTCGGCCCGGATGCGCACCGCCCGCGCAGGCTCGCCCGCATACCGCGCGTGCCCCAGCGCCTCAACGAGGGCCGCGAGCGTGTCTGCGTGGGCGTCCCACCGCTTTTGCACGACGGCCGCGCGCTGCCAAACGAGCGTCCCAGCCAGCAACAGGTCGACCACCGCGTGATGGTGGATGAGCGTATTGCTGACGAAACGGAAGCGCCGGAAGGTGCGGCTGTCATCCTCGAACGGTAGGACCTGCCCGCTGGCCACGTGCGACATGCCCGTCGCCAGGGCCGGCTTGAGATCGGCCAGGCGCAGGTACGCCTCGAAGACCTTCGGACTGCCGTCGCCCCTGATCGCAGCCAGGACCGCCATGAGGTCCGCCTTTAGTGTCTCGACGGGCACCTTCTTTAGGGCCGCGACACGACGCTTCATGGGCGCCTCCTCGATCTTCTTCACCTCGCCTGCGATGGCCCCGAGCGGCACATCCAGCTTCGTTAAGGCCTCCAGCTCGGCTGGCAGCTGGGTCAAAAAGGGCTTCAAGAGTGCAGAAACCCGCGCGACCCGCGCTAAAGTCGCCTCCAGCTCGATCATCACCATCGGGTGGTGCACCGCATCCTCGCTCTTTAAGTTCGCCAGGACCTGCTCGGGGCTCTCGGCCGAAAAGGCTGCCCCCAAGCGCGCCCCAACATCGGCGAGGGTCCGCAGCGTCACCGCAAGGAACCTCCCGCCCGGCGTCTTGTAGACGTCGTACTGGCTGCCGTCCTCGACCATCGCGAGGATGGACTTTGTCCCGCCCCGGGGGTCGTACTCGCGATCGGCGAAAGAGACGAACGCCCTAGCTGCCGACCGCATCCGCTGCATGTGCGGGTCCGCCGGCTGCGCACTCGTCGCCCCCAGACAGCGCCACCAAGGCCAGCAAAGCCACCCAACCGCCCAGTCCCTTAATCATCTGCCGCCCTCCCAATCCTCGTTTCTAATGCACTTTAGAACCAAAGACGGTTTGGCTGTCAAGGCCAGGTCGCATTAGCCGCTGGGCCGGACCGTCTAGTGGCCGAGGTGTTGACGGCAGTCGAAGAGTCACGGCGGCACATCTGAACTAAGGACCCGTGCAAAAACGATCCGATCAACTAATTGCCATTAAACTCCCGCCAATTGGGGGTGAATCGTATAGTTCCATTCCCCATGAAACGTATCGTGCGTGATGTTGATCGCGCCCATTTCGGCATCGGATACTTTGCGTGAACGCATGTACTCGCCCGTGTCGAGTTTGCAGCGAATCGTGAGACCCGTGGTGGTTTTCGTCGCGCCGATCAGCTCAACGATCGTGCGGTAGTCGACTAGCGGTTTTCCCCGCCAATTCAATGAGATGAACGAGAACATCCGGTGCTCGATCTTGTTCCACTTGCTTGTGCCCGGCGGTGTGTGACAGACCTTGATCGAAATCGCCAGTTCATTCACTAGCTTCTGCAGTTCCAACTTCCACAGTCGTAGCCGGTTGCCGTCGCTACCGCCGCAATCCGCCGTCACGAGTATTTGCGTAGCGTTTTCATAGCGTTCCACGCCCATTGCCTGCCACCATTTGCGCACGGTGTTCACCGCAAATTCTCCAGTATCCCCGCTGATTCCTACGCTGACCCAGCCCGTGTTGTCGCCGATGTCGTATACGCCGTACGGGCTCGCCCGCCCGAGTTCTCCCATAAAATCATGGCTATCGACCTTGACGGGCTCGCCTTTGGCCTGCCATTCCAGCCCCCGGTTCTTGTAGTTGCCGACCAGTTCCTTCTTTTTTGTGTCCACTGAAATTGCTGGGTTTCCGCCAACGTGCGCCGCCACGACCGCGGCCGCGATGTGCTGGAACTGCGCATCACGGTCCACGTGCTGCTTGCCCTCCAGCGTCTTGCGGTTGCCCTGCAAACTATATCCTTGCTGCTTCAGCAATGTACTTACGGTCCGGAACGATATGGTGTGCCCCTCTGCCGCCAATTCCGCCGCCAGGTTGCGCACGCTCTTGCTGGTCCAGCGCAGCGCCGATTCCGGGTCCCCTCGCGTCGTCGGCTCGACTAGGCGATCGAGTGCTTCCAGCAATCCCTTGTCATTCTGAACCTTTGTCTTCCGTCCACCGCCCGCAGTACGAATCCGAGCCCGTCCATCGGCGCGAGCGCCAATCTGCGAGTTCGTGCGCAACTCACGGATTCCTTTGCCGACAGTCGAGGGCGCGATTCCGGTCGCCCGCGATACCAATGCGATCCCGCCGTAACCCAGCGTCAGCGCCTCCGACGCCGCCCAAATACGCCTGGCGCGCTCGTCGAGTTGGTCGACCAAGAGTGCATATTGTTCGAAAATTTGCTCTTCCGTTTTCATGACGGCAGGGTATACGTGACACATCAACAACGCTAGTTTATTTTTGCACGGGCACTTAATGCCGAGCCTTGGGACCGCGCGCCCCGGCGGGCAAAATCTTCCGGGAGCGGGTCTCCGTGGCGCCGCTCGACGTGGATTTTTGATGTAGCCTCACGCGCGAGGGGGCCGAGTGGTCGGGCTGCAAGGGCGTGGGGTCGGAGATCGTGCTGGAAAGCCTGCCGTGTGATGTACGGGCCGTGCCTTGTGCCGGCCCTGGGCTTGCGGATGAAGTCGACTGAATACACACGAGAAATGTGGGGCGGGCACAAG
>Ga0209702_10007936_pt1 | contig 12673 bp, 15 predicted proteins | sample FRY01_FD_187210 | JGI IMG/M metagenome (GOLD analysis project Ga0209702, IMG submission 187210) | Freshwater microbial communities from Lake Fryxell liftoff mats and glacier meltwater in Antarctica - FRY-01 (SPAdes) (version 2) | ecosystem: Environmental > Aquatic > Freshwater > Ice > Glacier... | reverse complement strand
GTCATCAGTTGAAAATCTCATATTCCGCCGCAATCCCAATCACCGTGAACGGTAGCGGGTTATCCTGAACAATGAAAATAGAAGCATCCTTGGTATTCCCACCACCAAAGGAAACTTTCTTCTCTCCCGTGAACACGTCAGGTCCCACATCCGTCACCGCATCCGTGGCCCGGAAGCTCAGTTCTTCGAGATTGTTCAAGGTTGGCCCGAACTTACATCCCACCGTGTCCTTGAACCGAATAGATAGGCTAGACACCTTCCGCGTCTTGCCCTGACTTGGCCCTTCCTTGAGCAGCACATCCAACTTCATCGGACTGATCGTGGCCCGATACGGCAAGCCCACGCAGTAGGACCCCAGCGTTGGCACATCGGCCACCGGCACCGTGATTGCCCCTGACGCCACCGTGTAGTCCCCAATGACCGCCCCGGCCACCACCAGACGCACCGACTTGGCTTCGAGGTGAGTCAGCCCGCTGATCGTTCCCGAGAAGGTTCCAGACAGCGTGCCCGTAATATGCCCGTCCAAATAGGTCGCCCCTTCCTTCACATCCGTCTCAGCCGTGAAATACTCCACCGACCGAACTTCCAGGCCGTTGATCGTGCGAAGCACAATGACCCACACTTGATCACTGGCGCCCCCATAGATGCCCGCCACGCTTTCAATCACCCCATCCGTGACGTAGCGCGCCCACGCCGTCACGTTCTGTTCCCGGTTGTAGCTCAACACGGCCAGCTCCCCACTTCCGCACGCTGCAAAGATTGTCGTGTCGGGATTCTTGGACAGTGCCAACTGAACCACACCGCCCACCGTGATATGTTCCGCCAGCAACGTCAGGTCCGGTGCCACGTAGCCATCCCGAGTCAAATCAAATGACATTTCCCGAATCTTCCGCGCTCCGCGTTGTAGGAACACCACCACATCGTTCACTACCAATGGCTGATAAAGCTCCGATCCGTAGCCCGATTGACCCCGCACCGAAATGTTGCTTGGCGTCAAAGGTTCCTCCGCCGACCCAGCCGACACCGAAAACTCTCCCCCTTGGGATCCCATAATGATCTTTTGCAGCGCCTCAATCCAGTTCACCGGATTGCTTTCCGTGCTCGCAATGTCAAACGCCACCGCCGCGTCATCGTCATCCGAATAAAGGAAGTTTTCAAATTCTCCCGTCACGGATCCCCAAAACCGAATAGGCCGTTCCGTATTGCCAGCGAAGAACAGCCGTTGCTCATAGATACCCAAGCACCGAGGAAACCCCCGGTAAGTCGACCAAGCCCCCTCAGACCATACATCCGTGGCCGTAGTCGAGAGCAGTGTGTCAATCACGTCAACCGTCACCGACGTGGCCGACGCATACGCCGTCACCTTGACCAGCCCGGTCACATAGGCTTCTTCACTTTCGAGCTTGGCCGTCGCTCGAACAAACGCCGTTGGCGCAGTCCCAGCCCACACCGTGGCCCCGTAGGGATCACCCGTTGGCGTATATTGCAGACGCAGCAACGCATCAGACAATTGCGACCCCGATGCCGACACATTCCGATCAGCCGAACCCTTGAACTTGCGGATTGTCTTCCACGTCACCCCGGCATCTTCCGAACGCTGAACCTCTAGAACCCCATACCACCGCTCCGTTGTTACAACTGACCAGTTGCCCTTGATCGCTAGACTGGACGTTACCACCGCACCGCCGCCTGTGCCGTTAATCGAAAGCTCTAACGCATCAGCTTCCCGTAGGTGCCGAATCTCAAAATACCCTCCCACCATCCCGGAGACGAAATAACTAGCCGAAGCCGTCATCGTCAGCCCCGTGCCCGTAGTTGCCGAAACCGTCATCGTCGTGGCGCCCACATTCTCTTCTCGCATAGGCGGATAAGTCCACGCCACCGCCGCCAAGGTCCAATTCGTGTCGGCTATTCTCGATAGCTTGTAGGGCTCATACGATGGATGCACCAGATAGATAATGTCGTTGATTTGCTTGAACTGCATCGCAAACACGTCCGTGGAAGCCCACGGCGTCGCAATCTCGTAAGCTACGCCAGGCGAGGTTTCCACCCGGACATTGTTACTGTAAAACCTCATGGTCAGGTGACCAATCTCAATCAGGAACCGCGTGCCCGTGCTGAAATTGAACGGAATCAGGCGAGTGTTATTCGCGCTATTCGACACCGTTGCCACTCGCTTGAGCCCCCCTCTGATCTTCGCCCCACCATAAGGCAAAGGCCGCACGTTCTGCATGACTGCGCAGGCCGAATTGTAGCGTTCAAGATCGGTCCGCCCGTCCAAATACGGTGACCACTCCCCCGCCGTGAAATTGTTAAACCATTTGGAAGCCATTATCCGTTCGTTGAATTCACCCGACCGCTGACCCAACGGCTCTGTGAAGCCATGTTCACCAGTGGACGGAATTCTTCTTGTGCATCAGCCGCGCGCGCTTTCTTCATCGCCGCCACCGACAACTCTTCCAGACCTGCTTTCAAGGTCCGATTTTGCTGCATCGCCCAAGCCAGCTTTGACGCCAAGCTCAGGTAGACCGCTTTGACCAGCAAGGGAGGCATCGAATTCACATCGCCGTCCCCCACCGTCAGATCAGACACGTAGATGATGCTCGCAGCCGTCTCATCCGTCACCAAGCGACGCTTGCGCACCTCAAACAACTCCGCCGTCACGTTGTCCGGGTCGATGTCGTTGAAGCTCACCATCCGAATGAAATTCACCGGCAGGTTGTAGGCGTATTCCCACCCAAACAAGGGAGCAGTCGCGTCTTGCACCAAGACCGCCTCTTCCCGGGCGCATTTCCACTTCGCCTCCCCAAGCGCCTCCCGGATCGCTTGAAAGATAAACCTCTTCGCCTCACGCGCCGGAGTCGTCGCATCATCCAACGTGTTGATGGTCTGTTCCGCTACCTCTCCCAGCGCGAAGTTCGCAATGTCAACGAGTGATGCCATGATAAAAATGGGGGTAAAAAAAAGCCGGTAGCAGCTACCCCTAACCGCTACCGGCACATGGTTAATGAACCCCTGAATTGGGCCTGTTACAGCCCAAGTGTTTACTCATCCACATAGGCGATGAGGAACAGCAGCTTGGCCGCTGCCGTCAACGAGGTGGCGACGGTGACCGTTGCATAGATCACTTCATCCCCCGCCGCAATGTCCACCGGCACGTATTGAGCAGCGACCGCCGTGACGGAAGCCGCTCCCGTGAAGGAAACATCGTGAGCCGTGGTCAGCGCAGCACCGTCGCAGAGCGCGTCGGGATTGCTGGCAAAGCCCACGTCAAGCGAAAGCGCCGTGCCGGGATCTTCGCAGACAATCCGGCACAGTGATGGAATCACCCGTGCCCCAGCTTTGAGCTTGACCAGATTGATGGTGTCAGCCGCCGCCTCCGTTGCGGCAAGCGCGTATTCGATAAGGGCATAACGGACCTTGCCCGTGATTACCTTGGCGATCGGATAAGTTGAAGCAGGAGAAGCCCCCGCCGAACCAATCTGATTGCCGTATTTGACTGAATTAAATGTAGCCATTTTTTTCTACCTTTTTTGATTGTTCGAGTTGAAGACTGAATTCGCGGATTAAGGCGATTCGTCGCACAAGATTTGCTGCACGTATTCCTCTTGGAGACGAGTAGCCCCGCAAGACATATTGTAGTAAACCTGAACAGCGTTGTTCTTGTCCGCACGCTTGGAAATATCTCCATGCGAATCTTGTCCAATCGAGCGCAACAGGCCCACTTGAGCGTAAGCGAAGCAGGTCCGCACGTCCGTCGAAGCGGTCAGCGTCAGAGCCGCCGAATTGGCAGAGTCCGACCCCAACCGAATGAACTCAAGGCCAGCGAAGTAGTTCACGTCACCGTTCACGAGAGCCTTCACGGCAGCGTAATCAGAACTCGAAACTTGCGAAACATTGTTCAGCAAATCGTCAATCTGTTGCTGCGTGACAGCAATAAACAGGCGAGTGCCCTTCGGAACTTCGCTTTTGCTCAGATTGCTCTTGGCCTTGATCAGCTTGGCCAGCGTCAGACCGCTATTCGCAGCCGACCCCGTTAGCACGTAATCAACCGCAATCTTCGAGGTTGATGGCAAAGCCACCGAAACCACCGCGTCAGAACCGTCCACGTCGGCATAAGCCGCGCCGGTCGCCGCCGTGATCACTTCCTCATCCTTGGCCCGGCTCATCGCCATTGCCGCAGAGATCGAGTAACTGGAGGCCGGAGAGATCAGCAACTTCACATCGTCGAGCGAGTCAACGAGATCAGACCAATCGTAATCGTTCAGGTAACAGGCCCGACGACGATGCTTCGAGTCAACCCGAGGCGTGTCCCCATGGCGAGTAGTGCGTTTGACGGCTTTGGTCGCTCCGAGCTGCTCCCAAAACTTTGTTTTTCCCTTTTGTGACTCAGACCGGACCTTGCCGTCGAAACGACAGCCCATCTGTTGCCCCAAATGTTCCACGTTTGCGGAATACTGTTCCACCATCGCGGCGTTAATTTGAACCGACATAGTAAATCCTTTATTGAATTATGGTTTCCTAAGACCATCCGTAGGCTTTCCTACGTTCCCGATAAATCGGCGTTTCCAACGGATACTTCATGTCGAGGCACGCTAGGCGTGTTCTTCTCGGCTGTGTTGCGAGGCCCACTATTCCCGCCACGCCCTGCCCTGTAAAGCAAAAAGGCTAGGGGTAGGTATACCCCCAGCCCTCAAATGCCCGCAGCGTGGTCTATTCCTTCGGCTGGATCGCAGCGTAAAGCTCACCCATGCGCAAAACCGCCGTCATGTGGTCCCGATGACTGCCATGATGGTAAGGATGCTTCGGATCCGCCCGGATAGCCGCAATCTCATCAGCAGGACCCTTGCCCATGCCGCCGACTCCACCTCCACGAAGGCCCCCGGTGCCGTCTTCTTTGACCATCCCGCCTATCTTCGCCATGGCGCGGATGAATATCGGGTCATTGGCGAGGGGATGGTCAACTAGCTCCTGGCCCCCGGCGAGGTTCGCGCCCCGCTTGGCCGATGCCACGTTGGTTGCGTATTCGGCACCCCATTCCTTTTTCAGCGCTGCAATCGACTCGGCTTGATTAGCTGCCAGCGCCTCGTCGTGCTTGGTGACCTCGCCACCAACCCGCCCTTGCTGCCATGCGGCCAATTCGGTCGCTTGCGACTTGGTCAGGCCCAGCTTGTGCGCGAACGTGCTGTATTCCTTGGCCGCGTCTTCACTCCACAGATCATCCCGCAGGCTCTCAGGCTTTTTTAGCTCATACCCTTCCGCAGTCTCAGGCCGTCCCAATCGGTTGTAGAACGAGTCCCACTCTTCCGGCGTGGAATGGTCAGATGGGACCGCCACCTTGTTCGAGTTGCCAATCTGACGTTCGAGGTTGGCGTAACTCTTCGACAATGCCCCGAGGGAGGTGAACTTCTTCGCGAGGTTGACGTGTTCGCCGGCCCACTCTCGTTTCGTGAAATTGCCCTTTTCGTCCATGTAAGAACGAACGTCGAGATTTTGGAGAGCTTTTCCACCAGCGCCATCACCGGCACCAGCGCCAGCGACATCACCGCCACCAGCATCATCACCAGCACCGGCACCGCCAGCACCGTCCCCAGCACCGCCGCCCTCATTAACGTATAACATGAACGGAGTGAATAGCTTTTTGAATAGTTCATTCATGGTTAGACCCTATGAGTTTTGCGGTTGAGGTAACGGAGATCAGCATCCGAAGGATGATTCTCATAAAGCCAGTCCACGAAGGCTGGAGTCTTGTCACCTGACCCGTCCTCGAAGGGAGGGGCCCCGGCATAGGTCTTCGTCTTGATTGGATCCACGACGACGTCGATTGACCGCCCCGGAGGCAGAGGTTGCCCCGCTTGCAGGTAATCCAACACCGAAGGTTGCCCGGTCGTCGAGTTCACCGGAGCACCGCCGAAGTCGGAAGGCAGTTGCCCAGCGTCTTGCAGCAGCTTGCGAGCGGCCGCAATTTGCTCCGCCGAAATCTTCGACTTCACATCTTCCGCCGCCAGCTTCGTGGCCCCAACCGGATGGCCAAGGGACCTGATAAAACGCACCCCAGGCACGCGATACTTGGCGCAATCAGGCAGGAAGTCCAACTTGCCGGAGTCCCGATCATACTCAGCAATCTGCTCACCGTCGCGAATCAGTTGCGTCACTTCCAAACTGTAATCTTTCATAGGATAGCTTTCGTTTCTTTGGGTTCATTACCTTCTTCGTTTTCAATCATGGCCAAAATGTGGCGAATCGGCTCTTTCATGCCTTCGGTCAGAAATACATCCTCGGGACGTGCTCCCACCCGTGCGCTTGGTCGCTCCACGCTCCCTTGCCAGCCGTATCTCCCTTTCAGGTCTGCCAGCACCTTCACCCCGATTTCAGAGGTGAACAAGCGAGTGTAATCCAGGCGAATTTGCGCCTTCATCAGCTTGACCCGCTCGGTCCGTTGTTCCCCGGTTTCTTGTGGTTGGTTCATTACACTGCGCCAGCCATCGCCCCGGTCGCAGCACTCTGCGCCTCAGGACCAAGGTTCTTGGCCGTTTTCGATAAAGTCTCGGCGGTCTGCGCCGCTTGCATTGCTTCCTGTGCTTTCTGCATCCTCTCAATCATTTCGTCCACGTCGTCGTCGCTACGCATCCAGTCCGTCTTGACGCCCCGGTTGCGAGACACATCCCGGAACGCTTTGCGCCAATCGACCACCATCGCCACCGAGCTATCAAACGGCACCATTGCGTTCGCAATCTCCAGTAGTTCCATCAGCGAATTGTTCTCCGCCGCTTTGATGGCGAGTGCGATCTTGGACACGTAGGCAATCTCATAGCGCCCGCCCGAGTCGCCTATGTCCATCGGTGGCTCCTTGAACATACCTTCCCGCATCATCAGCGAGAACACACGTTCCAAGAGCGGATTCAGCTTCTCTTGCACCAGCCGCGCAAATATCGGACTGAACAACACCAGCTTCTCTTGGATCATCTGCGCAACCTCGAAGGCCGTCTTCTCCCGCTTGGCCTCCACCGAGCTCGAAAGCATTTGAAACATGTCAGCAAAGAACGCCGACCGAATCCGCCGCCGCTTCTGCTCCGTCTTCTGCTCCCCGAGATCGACCCGTGACTCTTCCCGGACTCGCTCAGGCTTGTTATTCGGATTACTCGCATCCCAATACGTGATCCCGTTCGGGCGGTTGTCAGGCCGATACGCCGAATCATCAGGCATCAGCCAACCCGGTCCAACGTGTTTCTCGATAGCCAGTAAAATATCCTGCTCCATCCGATTGAGCATCTTCACCTCTGGCAACACTTGCAGGCCCGGACCCCGGCCCCAAACCTCGTTGCGACTCCGCAATAGACGGCTCACGGCATGAGGCATTTCGTAGTAACCGCTCTCGTCAATGACCGCCCGGTCCTCCACGCACACGTAACACGAAGCGATTGGTCGCAGCAGCCCCTCTACCTCACCCTCCCGGACATCGGCTTTTGCCCGTGGATAGACCGCATGAATGAACGTGAACTTCTTGTCCCATGCAGGCGACTCCGTATCAGCCAGACACTCCCTGATCTTCTTGGAGAGCTTCTCATCACCGAAAAAGTCCCGTGCTTGCAGCGCCGACCACTTCCACTCCCGGTAGACCGTGTTGACCATCCCTTCCGAGTCTTCCGCAATGGTGAACGTCCCCACCGGAACATTCGTGAAGTTTAGCAAGCGCACCTTCCCTTGTTCAAGAAACGTGTTCGACGTGCCCGAGAATCCCGCATCCAGAAAGTCCTCGTGCATCGCCAAGTAAAAGTTGCTCGCATAAAGCGCCTTCGCCGCCCGTGACGTGCAATCGTCAAACCAATTCTTGACCAGCTCACTTGCCCCCTCATCGCTAGGCTCAAAGCGAAACCATAGCTCACCGGGAGGAATTAACTGACTCACCAGCCCCGCAGCGAAGATTAACAACGACTCTTCCGCCGTTGTATCGTATACCCCCGTAGTCTGCTCTTGGCCGGGAGCCGTAACCGTAACGATGTTTCCCTTGTGAGGCATCGTGTAGTTAGCCGCATCGTCCCACAGATTGCGCCAGTTCAGCAAGTCAGCCCACAGGCTCTCGTGACGGCTGATGATTTGCTCTGCTTTGCGGTCCATGTCAGTAACCCCCAAGCACGGTTTTAGGTGCCGCGACCTTCTCTTTCGAGAATCCGCCCGTCTCACCAGCCAGAATCGTCGATTGGATCCCCTTCTTCTTCATTCCTTGTCGCCGGGAATCCCGCTTGGCTTGCACGACTTCTGCCGTGGTGTTGGTCGCTGGAGGTGGAGTTCCCGCCGCGACCGAAGGAGTTCCCCCGGCGCTGGCGCCCCCCTTGAATACCATCGAATGCTTAGGCCAAAATGGATTTGTCATGATTATTGCCCCTTAGTTTTTCGCTTCCCAATGCTTTACAAACCTCTGGATTGAGGAAAGCGCGAGAAAACGCAATTCATTCTTCCTCTCCATGCTCACCCAGGGCAACACCCACGGCATGATGCTGAATGCGGGACCCATAGCCCCCGCGAAGAGGTAAATGTGCCAGCAATCGCACCTATCCGCCTCAAAGCTATGCTCAGGATCCACGATCAAAGCAGGGTCAGCGTCTCGAATCACCGCTCTGCCCATGATAAAAAAGTCCGGCCGAGAGAAAACAAAGCCGTGCCGTAGGTGAAGCTCCAGATCCAGAACAAAGGTCCGGGAGCACGCTTCCCGCTCATACACCTTCTTTGCCGCTTCGTAATGATTCATCGCGAGAGCCACGCCTCTTCCACGGCCTTTTTTAGCGTGCCAAAGGTGAAAACTGTTCCATTCAGCGTCTCGACCGACCAGCCGCCCCCTACCGTATCTTTCGTGATCCGCTTTACGTCCGTGTTCGCCCACGCCCATATTGCCTTTGCATGGGTCACATTCATCGACCACCAGGCCAGGAAGGTCCAATAGGTGAAAATCAGCTTGCTCATAGTCGCAGGCCCCCCGACATGGCCGTTCCCCGCTCCCGAGCACCCCGCCGCACGCTGTCTATGTCGATTGGCCGGCGAGGATCATTCAACAGGCGATCACGCAGCTTCCGGGCAGGTTCCCGCACCAGACCCAACAATGTCGCTTCCGCGAACGTGCGCAGCCCATCGCAGTCGTGGCTTGACCAGTCGTGCACCGGCTCTTTGCTGATCGTTCCACCGGCGCTGGAGTCCTTTGTGTGGTAGGCTTCGAGCGACTCAATGCCCGCCGCGCAGGTCGTGAGCTGAATCCATGACCGCATCAGCAAATCACGAAGCGCGTTTATGCCTGACCAGATGCTATTTGAACGAGGCACAATCACGCACTCATGGAAGCCAGCTTTTTTCAGCTCGCCCTCATAGGTTGTTCCCGAAGCCGCGTTGTGGTTGCCGCCGTCGTGGGGCAATAAATGCCTAGCCACCGGAATCCCGCTTGCGCGGACCAGCTCTGCCATTTGCGCGGCCGTCTTTTGACGCTCCCGGACGTGCCAGATGATCCGCACCTCTGGACCTGCTACCTGCACCAGCCATACCGACGTCGAATCGTCCCAGCCGAAATCCCACGAGCTGAACACCGGCAGTGACCGATCCCACTCAAACGGAATAATCCTGCCCTTGGCTCTCAGCGTGCTGATAATATCCCCGTAGATTGCTCCATCCACCGGAGCCCGAAATGCTTCCTCCGCCGTGGTTGGATACTCCCGAAACATGAAAATGCCCTGTTCCGCCGAAGTTTTGGCATACCAAAGTTTCTGCCCCTCCGTGAATGTTACCCCCAGCTCAATCTCTTGCTTGGCTAGGTAGTCTCGGATGACGGCAGGCACCGCCGACGGGTCGCCTTCGAGCGTGTAGCCCTTGTCCAGATACCACGGGAAGAACCAGAACCTGAAATCCTTGGCCGTCCTGTGCTTCTCAGGCGTCTCCATGGCCGTCTTGAGCAACTCATACAGGTGACCGCCCTTGCCCCCCTTGAACGTGGTTTCTACGATCACGATCCCGTTCTCGGCGGTCGGTAGAGCCCCGGTCTTGATTTCCTCCGAGCGCATGGGATCCTCGTGAGCTATCGGCCCCCACTCCGAAATATGCAGCAATTGATTCGTGCCGCCCCGCGCATTCTTGCCGGCGTTGATCGACGACCCGTTCGAGAACTTCATGACCTTGCTGCTATCCTCAACCAGGCGCTCGCCGAGTGGCCCGAGTTTGTCAAACGCCAACTTACACTTGGACTTCAGCTTTTCGGACGCATCCAACTGTGACCGGTCGATGATGGAGGCCTGGAGATTCTCGCCGAAGTAGGTCGCATCCAAAATAATCAGCTCAATCAGCGTGGAGAACCCCATTTGCCGCGCCTTCAAAATCGCGTGACGCTTTTGCTTCAGCACATAGATTGCGTGAATCAGTGACGCTTGCTCCTTCGTCGGCACAAACGGAATATCCCGGCCCCGCTTGTCGATGATCCGGTAGAGATTGTTCAGCCGCCAGACCGGATCCGTGAGTTTCTCGAACAGCTCATCCCTTTCCGCGTCTGTGATTGATTCGATCATTTGTTTTTGCGCACCATGCCAAGCAGCTCAGACAGCCCGAATACCTCCACCTTTTGCGGTGAGTTGTCGCCGGTCATCTCGTTGTCCACCTCAATTGCCTTGATCCTTTTTCCCGTGTCTTCCTTGGCGTCGCGCACGAATTTGGCTAACCAGATTCGTTTCTCAATTCGCACCAGCGTCTTTTTGTCTTCGGACTTCTTTTTGAGCTGCTCGATATACGCCACCACGTCGGGATTCTTGAGGATCCTGCACGCCTGAACCCGACTCGTTAGATTAGTCCCCTTTGGCTTGTAGGCCCGGATGTATGCCTCAGTTCCGCTCTCCCCATCCACGATCAGATGGCAGAAGGCCATTTTCACGGCACTCAGGTTTGAGAACCTGAACTTGCGGGGCACATGCGTCATATTGCCCGGTCACGGTCAAAAGCGTCGTAGCGGTCGGGATTGATGTAGGCCGCTCCCGTGCTGACAGGCGTGGGCGAGCCGTTGCCCGCAGCCAATTCCGAGTTCGAGAGCGACTTGGACACCGCCCGCTGATCCGTGGCCGCATCCTGACGGGTCATTTTGCGGAGAGCACCGCTTACGGCCACATACCCTTTTTTAGAGCGAAACGGGTTGTTTGGCATCAGTTATCTCCTAGATTGAAAGGCATTTCCACAACTTTGCCCGCCGAGGTTGCAGCGATGGAGAGCAGCTTGGAAATCTCGTTGCCGGTTGAGTTGAATGTAACAAAGGCTTTTTGCCGGAATGCGTCTAGGCACTCATCGGTAAAGCCACCGTATTTGAGTAGCACCGAATCCCTGACCCAATCGGCCACGTCGTAGGTCTCCCCGTCGGGCATGACAGTGGAGTAGACGAGATACCAATTGAGAAACTGATCCTGCATCACGCACTCCTGGCAGGCTCGCTTTGTCCGAGGGTCGATCACTCTGGTCGTGCGGCGCATCTCGAATAACTGCTTTTGGCAGTTGTGGCCCTGCACCGTGTCAGAAGGGTCATGGTCGAATTGGGGGTTTGCTTTCACCATTCAATGATCCCGAGTTTTACCATCGAGGCATCGGATACGGTTGAAAATGTTACCGGTGCTGCGTGCGGCAAGAATATCTAATGCGGTTTTATCTTCGGTGTTCATGTTGGAAATTACACCGCAATACCATTGGCGACTAGTGCCGCCCTCAGTTGGTTGCAGAGCGCGACGACCGAGGCTAGGTCCGATGAAGCAGCGGCGACGGTGTATTTGCCTTGAGGGACATTGCCATTTACGCCGATTCCACCTTGGCATGAGATTGTGGTGGTGGTGCGGAAGCCGTCGTAACTACCTGCGTCTCCGAACCCGGTAAGCAAGGTCGCAATGTTAGTGCTTCCGACAACGGCCCCGACAACCGGGCTGGCAACAAACGCGGGCATCTCGGGGCCGAAACCGAATAACGTAATAGGTCCGGGAGCGGTGGCCGTGGTTACGTACACGTCCATATAGAGGGAATTGCCTCCGTTTGAACTAATCCGAACCGCGTTAATCAGGTTTCCGTTAACATTGACGTTCTTTAACAACGTCATCGAGCCGCCTTGACCGTAACTGCGAATGTTGAACGTAAACTCAGCGCCACACATTCCCCCATCGTAGACACCCTTCGTTCGGATTGTTCCGTTAGCAAAACCGACACCGAGACTGGAAATTACCCGATACCAACCAACTGTCGTAGGCGTGAATGTAACCTTTTTCTCTTCGAGGTTGCCTGTAGCCTCGACGTTGCCGGTGACGGCGAGGCCGGTGCCTGTGATCCTAGCCCTCTCAGTCGGGGTCGAGCTTCCAAAGGGACTTGTAAGAAAGACTATTCGGTTGTTTCCTCCGGTATCATCCGTGCGCGGCTGTATGATTAAATCACCCCAATCGAAATTTGCAGCGCCACCACCTTGGCCGTAATACAAGGCAGGTGTATCGGTGGCGCTTAACACAGTGTTCCGTGATGCCGGGAATCTAATATCAACCAGCCGTGAGGCTCCCGTCGCACTCAGCGTCGTGAACGCACCCGTGCTGGGCGTGGTCCCGCCGATTGCACCGGGAGCCGGGAATGATGTAACATTTGCACTGCCGTCAAAACTAGACCCGCCAATCGTGCGAGCGGTCAGTAA
>Ga0209702_10007930_pt1 | contig 12683 bp, 16 predicted proteins | sample FRY01_FD_187210 | JGI IMG/M metagenome (GOLD analysis project Ga0209702, IMG submission 187210) | Freshwater microbial communities from Lake Fryxell liftoff mats and glacier meltwater in Antarctica - FRY-01 (SPAdes) (version 2) | ecosystem: Environmental > Aquatic > Freshwater > Ice > Glacier... | reverse complement strand
GAGGCTCGCGCGGAGAGGGAGGCTCGCGCGGAGAGGGAGGCTCGCGCGGGGAGCGAGGCTCGCGCGGAGAGGGAGGCTCGCGCGCAGGCGGCTCAGCCTGAGTCACCCGAGCGCCCTTTGCATGCCAGACAGACGTGCAATTGGGTTGCATGGGTACACATGATTGTTTTTTTTTGAAATAAAATCATAGTGTGAACTGCTTTTATTGTTTTTTGTGTGATGACAAGGGCATCACATTTCTTTATGTCTCAGGAGCGTTGCCGTAAACTGTTCCATGTTGCGATGTGATATAAAAAGATGCTTTTGAAGCTCCTCTGTTGTCGCCACTCGGGACACGCGCGCAGGCATCGAGTCGTATGTATACAGATCCTGGTGTCTGTCTCGAAAAAGAGCAGTGGTGTGTCCACCTCCAGTGAGAAGCAGAGACTCCCCTGCCTTCAGCAACGCAAAAAGATCGGAGGAATGTACGAATGCCTCCATTTCGGGCATCTTTTGTGAGCAATAACCGTACAGTTCATCAGCTTCGACCGAGCAAGGCTTGTCGATGCACGACAAGACTTCGTGCTGCTGCAGTGTCTCTTCTGCACTCGCGCGTCTTGTCTCCACTATGTTTCCGTGTGTTTGCGCAGCAGTTTTCATCAAAAGTTTCATCTGCGCCTTGTTGCACATTGGCTCTACGATGTCACAAACACACGACAGGCCCCAATAGACAGCTGCTGTTGTGCACATCAACCCCCCATTGACGAAAGAGCCTTGCGAGGCGTACTCGCACGACGTTGTTGTCATTTAGCACTGACTTCATATCTCTCATATACATCACAGGAAGACACGGGCAAATACAGATTATCGTGCACTTCTTTATTTTCACAAACATATGTCGCAAATCTGCACGCGCAAAGCGCTCAGACGCGCAGCGAGCGAGCCTTGCCCTTGCGAGATATCTTAGGCACACTCTTGTATTCAGACGCCGGTTCCGGCAGCACCGGCCACTCGCTGTTGTACGGGACGAACACCTCGGCCCAGGGACTCAGAGCGGCCAGAGGCGCCACAATGACGGGATCCTTTTTCTCTTCGACCATATCAATAAGGAAGACGTCTGGGAGAACCATGTTATCGTTGGCGGTGCTTCTTGCCAGTTCTCTGCTGTGCCTCATAAGCAAGTAAAAATGCATTTATTATTTGGCGCCAAATCAAGAAAACTCATTTACGTATTTAAGGTACATTTATAAATTGGTCCTCTGCGAAGACATGTCCGGGACCGAGGAGGCCGGCGCAGCGGGTCGCGCGGTGGATGAGTCTGCGGCACCCCCGGCGCCACAAGCGTTAGTACTGACTGAGGATCAATGCCAGAGTGTCGAAGAAATCAGAAGCAGATTTCTGCAAGAACCGGCTATCCTACAGATGGTGAGGGAATGCCCAAGGTCATTTGAAGCAGATTGCTATGACCGCGTTTGCAAGCACTCAAAAAAAGGGCGAATGTGTTTGTTGCTGAAGATGTTGTTTGTGTATAACACAGCCCGATTCGGTGAACACTTCAGACTCTCTGCACACAAGGTGCAGGATATTTTGGAGGAATTACAGGGCAAAGGTATAGCAAGATATCCTCAGCTATCAGAGCATGATCTCTATACGTATAAGTTGGCAGTTTCAGTGCAGGAGGTGTTTCCCACAATGCGTGATGATATCGCCGTCTACATCGCGTCCAAGCATTTGGACGCCGTAGAAGCTATCACACACGTGGCGGAAATGATTGACGTAGACGCCAACATCAAGGAAGTCATAGAAGAATTGTTAGAAGCAACTACCAAGACGGGGAAAGCAGAGGATTCTCGACTTGATGACAATGTTGTCGCCTTTGTCATGATCTACACAAACTTCCGCACGAAAAAAGCAGTCAAGTACATCAACCGACTGATGAACCCAGAGGTGCCAATCGATTTTGAAAACTTGTCACAAGGTGCGCAAGGCAAACGCAAATCGAAATCGGTTGAAGTCCTTCCGCAAGACCGTGTACCAGACCAAGCGCAAGATCCTTCCCGCAAAGACAAGAAACGCCATCTGCAAGATCCTTCGCGCGAAGACGAGCAACGCCGCAAGAAGATGCAACTTTTGCATGAGGAGGACATGGAGAATATCATCCTGCCGGACGTGTCAATGGAAGAAGTCGAGCAATTTCTTGTACCGTTCATGGAGAAGGTCCGCCAGAACGTGCAGCATCTCGATCCAAACATGGACGAACAGGCAACGACAATTCGAGCAGTTGTCATCGACCTGGCAATTAGTAGAATGATGCAAAAGGATGCGCCGATGGATTTGCTCAAAGTCAAGGCGTACACAGACATTGCAGGTGACAACAAATGTTGTGTTGCCATTGCGCTCGTCAGCACGGCCCAAAAGGTGCGGCCACAAACCGCCCTCGAAAGGCTCTATGCCGTCGATTTTGACGTCAAGCGCTTGCTGATGCCGGCGCCCGATGATCGTCGCAGCGGCAAGGAGGCACAATGAGTGCAGGCACACAGGCCCTGCCTCGCACTCGTGCACACCGACGAATTATTTGTGACTGTGTTGTAAATAAATCTCGGTGATACCAACATGCGCGAAGAGGTGACGTCCCACGTCGAGCTATAAAACAGCACACGCTGCATGCTGCAATGCATTTTGTGCAAGGCCAGCCGTGGCTGGTGAAAGTGGCGTGCGTCGTGATACCGTGGAGCAAACGCGCTGCGCACACGCCGTCGCTCAATATGCTGCGCGCCCCGTTCGCTCTGTCCGCACTGCTGCTGCTGTCGGTGATGATGCCGTCGCTCATCTTTTCTGTGCGCGACAGAGGCAAGACAACAGAATTTTTCGCGCAGATTGTGCTTTTTGTGCATGCGGCAGCATGCCTTGTGTGCGCGCTGCTCGCCAACCCCAGCGGACACGACTATGCCTTTCTCTACGCACAGCTCCTGCTGCTGCACCTGTACGCGTCGTGCTTTGTGGCCATCCACCGCGACGCGTCTCTGACCTTGTATCCCACAGCCTTCAAGGGCGTCGGTCTTGTCGGCATGTGCGCCGTGTTTGCCGCGTACGGTGCTTGCACGCCGCACGTCAATCTGCAAGTTGTGCCGACGCTCGGCGCGCTTTTCAGCGCCGAGCTCACTGGCTGTGCCGTCTTGCTCGTGTCGAGTGTCATGCGCGGCGTGGCCAACATGTACCAGGAGACACTTGCGTGCTACGCGTGATAGCAAATGGCGCGCCAGCGGCGTATAAAAGCAGCACGACGGGCACATGACATGAAATGTTGGAAGAGAAGAAACAGTGGCGGTTAGTCTGCAAATCGGACATCGCAGTGTATGGTGCATGCATACAAGAGAGGACTCCCGACTATTAACGAACACACAACTTGATCGCAAATGGCCAACAAAAAAGGTCGTTCGAAATCAAAGGCAATACAGAATGCCGCTGCCCCTGCAGTCACAGAAATTGATGCTTTGCGTGCCATGGCTGCCTTATATTTCGCGGGATTAACTCACGGAGCGCCCCAGCATCATGCTGCGCCCCCCCCTGCGGCCCGCGGACGTTCTGCGGGGCGTGCAGGAGGAACCAAGTCGGGACAAACCTCTCGCGCTGCGTCTGTGACGCGTGAATTTACATTTGAGCAACTCGTCAAGAAGCGATTTGACAATGCTGTGCTAACGTACAAAAAGAAAGGTGTTCTTGGTAGTCACACTTACAAGCGCATGGACTTGCTGGCGAAGGCATATGAATTGCAATACAACAAAGACAACACAAGTGTACTCAATGCTTTGGATGAACATTCTCTGTCACCTGGCGAATTTTATGACAAAGCAACAGAAGCGTTTCCAGCGACCGCTGCTCGGAAAGATGTTCCTTTGAACATGAAAGAGGTGTCAGAGACTACCCGTTACAAACATATCTTCGGAAAGAACTTGAAGAAATTGCATGACATGAATTATCGTTGGGACAAACATATGTCCAAATTCACGTTGGCAGCTCTCATCATTCAAAGAGAAAAATCTCATGAGAAAAATATGGAATTAACACAATACTTGCAGAAGCACACAACAGCGAGTGATGAAGCGAGAGCACTGGCCCAAGAATATTTTACAAACTACAGTCAGACTACAGAGGACCACCCATACAGGGAGTATTCTGTTCGTTCTGGACCTCCCCCGATGCATGCGGTCGCACAACATGGAACTCGCTCGCAAGCTATGCCTGCGACCGGACAACGCGGTCGTCACGAGGAAGAGTCTCTTGTGGGTCCCGACGCGAGTTTGCAAGGTAGCTCTTATGAAACGCATTACACAAGTGCTGCAGTGCCCGACGAGTACCGCATTTGAGTTGGCACCATGCTGTAAAAAGCTGTAAAAAGAGGACAAAGCAGACAGCATGCACACATCGCATTCCATATTTGATTTATCAATAAAGAAATGCCAATTTAAAATAAGTCTTTTTGCATCAGGGCATGTACGGCGCACGCATGCGAGACAGCAACGGCGCGCACACTCGCCTGAAGCACGTGCTCACCGCGCACGCCATCGCACACGCCGCACAGTATGCCCCCTCGGCGAGCGCACGATACACGAGAGCGCACGACGCGCACGCGTCGGCGTCCGCATCTGGCGGGTAGTGCACCAGTCCGTCTGCACGCGTGCAGTCGAGGATGGCCTCTCTTGATCCGCTGGCTTCGCTACCTTTGCTGTTGTCACTGATTTCGCACACGGTGTCCCTCAGCGAATCCTGCGTCTCTGCTGCAGACACGCTGCTGGTGTAGCAGGAAGCGGCTTCCTCCTTGAAAGCGACATCAGACTCCCTTTCCTCGCAAATTGCGCATAGCAGCAGGGGCGCGCTGAGGGCCTCCACCGCGCTCATGTCCAAGATCGTCCTCTCGACCACCTGCACCTCCTGAACAAATGGAGGCAAAAATGCATTTTCCAAACCTGAGCAAAAAAATCTTTCATTTCCAAAATGTCCTTGCTTTCAAAACGTGGGAATATATATATATATATTTTTTTTGTAGAAATATTGATTTATAAAAGTCGGCGTTATGATTCATCCCTATCTCTGAGAAATTTTCTAATTCTCTGGTACAAATATTTGATTGTTTTTGAAAAGGCATTTTTCATTTTTGAAACATGGCTCTTTTGTAGGTCTCTTTTCGAGCGTCGTCGAAAAAGTTGAATTGGTACTAATTGTTAGTCAACTACCAAAAATGCTTTTTCGAATTGAACAGAACAGAAAACACGAGTGGATGTGGAAAGGGAGCACTCTCTGTCTTCTATGGCCTCAGACTTGGTGGCCGCGGAGCTTGCTGCTGCGCCTTACTCAGCTCTGGCGGATGCGAATGGCATCGTCTCTGGGCCTGCTTCGTGGTACAAGACTATGCCAGGCTTTGGCCATTTCGAGGACGAGCTCTTTCACAGCAAGAATTTGACCTTGCTCTGCAACGGAAAGAAGGACGCTAAGGGCAAACAAGTGAGCGGCTACTACGTGGTGTGTGATGCGGGGGAGGTCATGCTTTTCACAAATTGCATAGACGCCAGGGCATGGGCCAGCAACAAGTTTTACGTGAATGAGGTGATTGCGCCGAGCCTCACTTTTGTGGACATAGATGATGAGGAGATTGCGGTTGTGAATGGGGAGGATCTTGTAAAGCTCATCTTGGGATACTCAAAAATGCAGCCTCTTGCTGCTCGTGCTGTACCAGTTTCACCTTTCGCCCTGCCCGTCGCTGCAGAAGTGTCGAGCGCATCGCTTGTCCTGGCCGCAGGCTGCTTCTCGGTCACGTGCAAGAACACATCGATGTACGGGAAGTGGATTCGCGACGTGCCTTTAGACGGCTTCTCTGTCAAGAAACAAGCAGTGGTTCGCTTCCGCAGCAGCGACGACAAGGTGGCGGCGGCAGACGTGCTTGTGGCGCTGAACAGGTATGGGTACGTTCATCTTGCACACAAGGCAATCTACACCATGATCGAGAAGGGTGATGATAAGGTGTCCGATCTCTACAGCCTTGAAGTTGTCAAGGGATTATTCGAACAGAAGGTTTCTACTTTATTCAATTGAATCACATGTTATTACATACAGAATCTAATTGAAAAACATTCAAACAGAGCTGGTCAATTGTCTTGATGTTTTTGCCCGACATGGTGAAGTTGTTGGACCGTCTTGGCGTGCGCCGCTCGAAGGATGGCATACCTGCTCAAGAAGAGCGTGTGCAGGGTGGTGTTGGTGGCAGCGCATGCGCGGTGCACGAGGCGCCGAGCTCCTCGCTGGTGCTGCCAGCGGGCTGCTTTGTTGTTCCCTATCATAACGCTTCTATCTATGGGAAGAAGATGCGCGACGTCCACATTGCGGGCTTCTCCGTGGAGAGCGACGCGGTGATTCGCTTCCGCAGCAGCGACGGCAAGGTGGCGGTGGGAGACCTTTTGGTTGGGGTGGGCAGGTATGCAGATTTTAAACACGCACAACTAGCCATCTACAAGTTGATCGATGCAAGTGATGAGAAGGTATTGGATCTCGAAAGCCTTGAAGTCGACAAGGAATTATTTGATCAAAAGGTTTGTACCTTTTTAAATAATTTCAAATTATTTTGAATATTTGTACCAGGTCCCATATTGGACCTGGTACTAAATTTTCCTACTGGTACAAAATCAAATTTGAAAAAAATTAAACAGGGCAAATCTATCGTCTTGATGTTTTTTCCCGACGTGCTCAAGTTCTTCAACCGCCTCGGCGTGCGCGCGGTGAACGACGTCACGGCCGAGGTCACGGCTGTGGTGACGGCGGGCATGGACCCGGAGGGCATGGGCGCGCACATGGGCGCTGGTTTGCAGGTGGTGGAGGCTGTGCCGTTCGACCAAAGTGTTTTGCTGTCTGCAATTACTGATACTCGCTTGGCGATTTCCGGTGACATCAAGGAGTTGAAGAAAGAAGTTGTTGTGCACCTCGAGAAAGGACTAAAGAAAGAGGGCGACGCGCGCAAGAAGGCCATGAAGGGCATGCGGGAGTCGTTGAAGGCGCAGAACGCAGACCTGCATCAGCGTCTCGAGCTGCACAACGAGGACCTGCAGAAGCGTCTCGAGCTCCTCGAGCAGGGCGCGGCCAGCAACAAGAAGCCCCGTCATGCGGCAGAGAAGGCCCCACCGAAAATCAAGAACATCATCTGGAACAAGGCAAGTGACTCATTCGGCTGGATGAGGACATTGAAGGGGGTGCCTAGCGGCAACAGCGGCTTTTCATGCGCCGAGGACGCGACGCTCGACATGAAGCGCTTCTACGCGCCTGCGACGCAGGGTGCCTCCCGTCAGTGAGCAACATAAACCATGCACGACAACATCGTTGTCAAAGTAGCTCACATTGAACGCTTCACTGAATGCATTTAGACTCATTTCTCTGAAATGTTGCAGAGTTAATTTTTGTGACAACTTGTATTACATCAGAGCTCTCCCAAAAGTCCACTGCAATGAAATTTGGAAATTTTCCGAGGCATTGTGCACAATCAGAAATTCTGTTCCACATGTAAGGTTCTTGATTAATACGCATTAAATTGTCGATACCTGTAAATTGTCCAAACGAGTCGGTAACCGTCGTATCGACACTCAAAGCACTCATGACTGTAAAATGATTGAGGATAAAGAGAGAAGTCCACAGCACCTCCCCGCGGTGTATAACACAGCTCTTGTCCAGTTCTGCTTTGGATGTCATGTCGAATCTTGTCTCCACAGCGTGGTCATATGTATACATGTCCCACTGTTCGTCCAATAACGCAATGGTATCTGTAAATGACACCAAGCGATGATTCATCGCAATCATTTGATCCAACGTTGGCCACTCTGGCTCATATGATATGTGTTGCCAATGTAAATATGGAAGCAGGCCTGCTGACCTCATGGCGAGCACAAAGAGTCTTTTCAGACTCTTAATGTCTTGCGCACTCCTTTTATCTTGTCCTTGCACCTTGAACTCCCAAATTAGTGTAACGATCTCACGAGGATTCAGCCGAAGAAATTCTTCAAACATGAGGAGTGTACTACTCAAAGATGAAGATCCCAACAAACACGAGGTATGACACAGTTTGAGTTCGTCTGACGCCGTTATCAAATATGCGTCAAGCATGAAAGCACGGATTCCATGAGTGAGGCCCGAACGCATACATGCCCTGTGCTGCGGAAAAACAAACCCATCTTGGCCCGTAGCAAAAGCATTGTGCATCGTAGCGTACGCCACTTTATCGTATCTGCGTGCGCACAAGGCTTCCTCTCGGTTGCAACCGCTATGAGATTCTAATTGAAGGTTATCCGAGCAGGGCTTGAGTTTAGTTTGCACATCGACTTGTGATGGAACTATGAAAATCAAAATCAAAGTCAATACCCCCGCAAGCAAAACGACGAAGAAATTGCCCGTTGTAAGTAAAATTGGTGATTTGCTGCGTTGTTGAGCTATGTCTGCTTCGATTGGATCAGACTGGTATGTAATTGGTTCATTTAATGGAACGTACTTGTTCATTTTGTGATGCGAATCAAATGGGTTTCTTATGTACCAAGTACAAGAACTGTATTCTTTGCCCGTCTGTCAAATTAAATGCATTTTTGATAGTTTTTTTTCGTTGTAGAGTACGATCCTCGCTGTTCGTGAGCGCAGGGCTGCTGGACCACAAGCATGTCGGCAACCAAGAAAGGCAAGCGCCCTGCGTGCGAGCTGACCCACCTCATCGATGAAGCGTTCCAGCCGGGCGCCGACGACGAATTCACGACGGCCGTGGCGCCCAAGAAAAAGAAGGCGTCGTCGGGCAAGCCTCGACCTACCGCCCGCCCATACCGGCGCGTCGACGACGTTGTGCTGCACTCGCGCATCGCCGACATGACCAAGCGCAGCAAGACGCTGCGCGCCAAGATTGTGATTTTGGAGGACCGCTTGGGGGGGCACCAGCAAGAGCTCGCTCTGCGCGCCGAAGTCTAGGAACGGTTTGCGCATGCGCGTAATGGCGTTTTATTTAATAAACAAGTGAAATTCAACTATGCGTGTGACGTGTCGTCGCATTTTGTGGTGGTTGCGCTCTTGAGGACCTGGGGGGCGTCGGTGGCGTCGGGCTCTCGGGATGAAGGTGTTTGCTCCATGCCGGCCGTGGCGCATGCGGGTGCGGTGTTGGATGCTTCCGCAACACAGTCGGCAGCGACGTAGAGGCCCTTGCCCGTGATGTAGACAGTAGCCGCCGTGGGAAGAAAGGTAGAAATTGTCAGCAGGACCGCCAGCACCACAAGTGTGCTGGGCTGCGGATCGTTGGCGAGTATCGCGCCGCACCACACGTTTTTCAGGGTGAGAACGGATGTGACGAGCGAATTCGCTATGAAAAACTCGCGCAGTGACACGTCAGCATTGAGCACGAGCGCGGCGCTGACGTGCAGCGGGAAGGAGGACATGGCCATCATGACATTGTCGAGGAATATATTACCCGACGTGCGGCTGCGCTGCGTGCAGACGAGGAGCACGTGGCTGCCGCGCCGAGGCATAATGGTGAGGTAGATGCCAAAAAGGCCGAGCTCCCAGGCGCAGCAGCTCAGCCAGCCCCAGAACAAGCCGAGCCACATGCCGTACAGGACTTTGGTGAGGTGCAGCATTGGGAGGCACGCGTAGATGTGGAGAGCATGCAACGCAAGCAGCACGCCCAGGCGTGCGAAGACACTACTGGCATGCGTGTGCGCAGACACGCTGTCCGCCAGCGCGAGCCACTCTGTTTCGTTGGAAATGCTGTGAGGCAATTCGGACTCGAACTCTGTGTAGAAAAGGAGGACACCAGCGACGCTCAGCAGCGCGCCGGCGATTACCGGGGTCCACACGTACATTGCTGCCTCTTTGGCCCGTTGTTTTATCTATGAATTTGTCGGCACTGCAACCTACACGGTCAGGTCCACCACCTCGACGGCGAGGCGGGGGGGGGCGTGGTCCGTGGAATTCACAAAGCTGTCGATGAGGGCCTGCAGGTTGCTGATGAACTGCGTCTGGATGCTGGCGCCCGGATCGTTGAGCACGTACGGCGGGCCCGCGATCACGTGTGTTGCGTTGTTAGATGCGACGTCGAGCGCGAGCGGCATCACGCCCAGCATCATGCGCAGGCGGTAGAGCAAGGCAAAGGCCTGCCCGAGCTCAATCTGCGTGTTCGTGAGCTGGTAGTGCACGCTGAGCATATTGCCCGGGGAGAAGGTCAGGCCAGTTTCGGTGCGCACCCTCTCCATCTGCACTGCCGTGTCGCGCTTCATCATGGCGTGCACGTAAGCGGTGCGCACGTTGCCTGCGCGCAGCGAGCGAAAATTGCCGTAGGGGCGCACGCCGCCTTCGACGCGCTCGATGCACGCGACCATGGGGGCGGACATGTACTTTCCGAGGTCTGTCACTCCCGCGCTCATCTTGAAGAGCTCAAACAGCGTCTCCAGTTGCTGCACGTCCGCGCCGGAGGTTGTCGGGTGCAGGATGGCAAAGCCCTCGAAGGCCCCGCTTGGGAGAAAAGTGCTGTGCAACACGCGCGGCTTCGTGGCGTGTTTGAACACACGCAGGAACACGCTGCGCTCGAAGTCCGTGGCGAAGCCGTGGAAGCCAATGAAAATGGGTGGCACGTGCTGCAGCCAGTTGTTTTTGCACAGGTGGAAGCGCAGGCGCACGTCGTGCAGCACTAGCGCAATGGCATCAATTTCCGCCTGCGAGTGCCGGCACATGGCACGCACGCGACCGAGAATGTAGCGCAGGCCGACTGTGTCGCACGCCACAGGCACGACAAGCGCGGACAAGACATCTGTCACCTTCTCTGCCTTTTCAGACAGAGCCATGCTGACGTCCATCCCGCGCGTATGGCCTGCCCCCACACACACAGCAATGATTGTCTTTTTTGACCTGCATTTGCGCTGTATGTACACTTGTGAGTTTGTCCACAAATGTACAATCTGCGGGTAGGACAGCGCGTTGCGGTGCGCGAGAACAGCGAGTGGACATTTGTGCAGGCCGCGTACGTGGGCCGCATCGGGACCGTGGTCAAGTACACAGTCGGCGCCTACCATCCCACGAACGAGTGCTACGACGTGCTCCTCGACGGGGAGGGCACGCACACGTTCTGCTTCTGCTTGCATGATTTGCGAAAGTGTGCGTAGGAACTGAGACAATACATACACCAAGCACACAATTTGTCTCAATACACTTTATTAAGCATCCAAACCATCCTCCTCCTCGTCTGCCGGCGGCTTGCACACGTGCTTGTGTACAGGACGCCAGTCCTTCTTTTGGCACTTGGCACTGCAATAGTACACCTTCTTGCATCCTAAGCACTTCCTTGTTCCGGCTTCATGGCACTCCAATCGCTGGCATTCGCCCTCGATGGGTTTGGCTGGAATTATCTGCACGAAAGCGGGGGCAACGTCCAAGGACAACCCCATGGCGGCGCGTTTTTGCAAGCGCTCCAAACTGGCTCTGTCTTCCACAACGATGACTTGCCTGACCCAATCTTCGCCCTCTACGGGTGCCCTTGGTTCTTGGCTCAGGAACATGCGGGTGGCTTGTTTGACGTGAGGATGAACGGCATTTTTTTGAGCAATGTTTTCGATAGGGTCACCCAAATCGCAGATGGGTTTGTGTGCTGCCCGGTCTTGCTTCTGGCACGCCCTGCCGCAGTAGTACGCGTTCTTGCAATTGCCGCAACGCTGGAATTTTTGTCCCTCAGCGGCGGGCGCGTGGCAATTAGCGCAAAAGCCTCCTATGACAGGCGCGGTCACAGTCCACGTTCCCGCAGTGTAGCTCGGAAACACTTGCTCCCGCGACATTGCTGCACTCACATGCTCCTTCTCTGGGCCCTCTTTAATATTTTATTGAGTTTTCGAGGCACGAGTTCGTGGATTTATTTTTGATGTCGAAAATCACAACGATTCAACTCGCAACGATTCACATTGTTGCGGGTCGCTTCGGGTTCGCGACAAATTGTCTTGCGGGCGGGGAGTTCGCGTCGTTTCAAATCACAACGATTCAACTCGCAACGGTTCACATTGTTGCGGGTCGCTTCGGGTTCGCGACAAATTGTCTTGCGGGCGGGGAGAGTTCGCGTCGATTTGCGGGCGGGGAGTTCGCGTCGATTTGCTGCGGGCGGGGGTTCGAGTCGCTTTGCGGGCGGAGACTACTATATAACAGTGTTGAGAGACACTTTACATGTTGGCGCTGACGTGCAAGGCCGCATTCGAGGCTTACGAAGAGAGTGACTGCCGGCGACTGGAGGCGCGGGTGTCGACGCTGGAAGGCGTGATTGCCGAAGGCCAGGAGCGCGAGCTGCGGCTCACGGAAACCACGGTCTTCCTGCTCGCGACCTGCGACTTATACGCCGAGCGCTTCGTGTAACAGGTTCGATCCAGTGCGGGCGCGGACGGCGGAGGGTTCGCGTCGATTTGCGGGCGGGGAGTTCGCGTCGATTTGCGGGCGGGGAGTTCGCGTCGATTTGCGGGCGGGGAGATAATCCTCGCGAACCCACGCAACAATGCGAAGCGTTTCGTTTTCCACCTTGCACCACGCGTCAAAATGTGTATAAAAAGCGCACCGTTTCGGATTGTTGCGGGTCGGTTCGCGATTGGTTCGCCGCGATTGCAGCAAATTAATTTTATGACACTAAAGTGAATCGTTGCGTGTTTTAATTGAGTTTTTTGGGAAAT
>Ga0209702_10007928_pt1 | contig 12686 bp, 13 predicted proteins | sample FRY01_FD_187210 | JGI IMG/M metagenome (GOLD analysis project Ga0209702, IMG submission 187210) | Freshwater microbial communities from Lake Fryxell liftoff mats and glacier meltwater in Antarctica - FRY-01 (SPAdes) (version 2) | ecosystem: Environmental > Aquatic > Freshwater > Ice > Glacier... | reverse complement strand
TCCTGCGTCGGATTGCCTACAGGTAAGCAGGGATGACAATGAAAGTCTGGATCTTAGATTATCAACAGAAATAACACTTATTAACAAAAGAAAAAAAGAAGCAAAAAAAGAAAAATTACAACAACAACAATTAACTTACAGTTGACTTAAATCGGTCAAGGCTATTCAGGCATGCACAATGCACACACAGGCAACTGACAACCGAAAACCGGCAACTCATATAAAATTTTTAATTCCCATATCCAATCATTATCTTTGCTCGCCTCCCAAGCTATTTAGGCCAAATATTATGATTATTGTTTTCACACATCACGTACATTTCCATCATCGCTTTGCGGCGATGTAAAGCAATATACGTTTCTACGTGAAACTGTTTCTTAATAATTTTTTGGTCTGATTAAAACATACAATTTGAAAACTCTTAAAATAGCTATCCAGAAATCTGGTAGATTAAACGAAAAATCGGTTGAACTTCTCAAAAATTGCGGATTAAGTTTCGAAAATTATAAAAGTTCCCTTATATCCACTGTATCGAATTTCCCGCTTGAAATACTATTCCTTCGTGACGATGATATTCCTGAATATGTTCAGGATGGTATTGCCGATCTGGGAATTGTAGGCGAAAATGTGATCAGTGAAACAGGGGTTGATGTGAGCTTCTTGCAATTGCTTGGATTTGGTAAGTGTACTTTAAAACTTGCAGTACAAACACACAGCACAATTGAAAATGTTGCTGATCTGAATGGAAAATCAATTGCGACCTCCTATCCTGTAATTCTGAAAAATTTTCTGGATAAGAATAATATTATAGCTGATATCAGAACCATTTCTGGTTCAGTTGAAATTGCTCCGGGTTTGGGCTTAAGTGATGCTATTTTTGATATTGTATCAACAGGCGGTACGCTTAAAAGTAACGGACTAAAGCCATTTGCTGAAGTGATGAAGTCTGAAGCGGTATTGATTGGAAGAAATGGAATTGAGGTTGAACCTCTCGTTATTGAACTCATTCAAAGAATCCAATCGGTTCTTAGAGCAAAAGAAACCAAATATGTTGTTCTAAATGCAGAGTCTAAAAACCTGGATCTCATTCTGGAACTCCTGCCGGGAGTAAAAAGTCCTACAGTTGTACCATTGGCTGAAAACGGATGGGTAGCTGTTCATACGGTAATTCCTGAGCGCGATTTTTGGGAAAAGATTAGTCTATTGAAAAGTGCAGGTGCCCAGGGTATTGTTGTGATGCCTATCGAAAAAATCATCTTATAAAAGTTTTGCCATGTTGAAAGTCTATAATTTTAAGGACCTGAGCGATAAAGCTGTTGAAGATCTTTGCAAACGCAATATAGATTCCAATAATTATATCCGAGTATCGGTAACAGAGATCATTGATGAAGTTAAACTTAATGGCGACAGTGCCTTGATAGCATTTGCCGAAAAGTTTGACGGTATCACACTCAACAAACTCTTTATCGACAAAGAGGAAATCAGAAAAATTGCTGCAGGAGCTTCTGAACAGGCAAAACAGGCTTTGAAACTTGCATACGATAATATATGGAAATTTCATGCTGCACAGTTACACACCGAAGAAAAGATAGAAACATCAAAGGGTGTGGTCTGCTGGCGGGAGTTAAGGGCAATTGAAAAAGTAGGGCTCTATATTCCAGGTGGAACAGCAGTTTTACCAAGCACCTTTTTAATGCTTGGGATACCTGCAAGGATTGCCGGATGTAAAGAAATTATTGTGTGTTCACCGCCGCAGAAAAACGGAAAAGTAAATGCTTATTTGGCCTATTGTGCCGAACTGCTAAATATTGATCGAATTTACCTTGCCGGAGGAGCTCAGGCAGTGGCTGCAATGGCTTATGGCACAGAAAGCATCACAAAAGTTAATAAGATTTTTGGTCCGGGAAATCAGTACGTAACCAAGGCGAAAACTATTATTCAATCTGAAAGTCAGACTGCAATAGATATGCCTGCAGGTCCATCTGAGGTTCTTATTATAGCGGATGAAACAGCCAATGCTGAATATGTTGCTGCTGATTTACTGGCTCAGGCTGAACATGGTAGTGATAGTCAGGCAGTACTAGTTTCAGATTCTGCAAAAATCATTGAAGAAACATTAATTGAACTGAAAAAACAGCTTGAATTACTTCCGAGAGCCGAGATTGCTGCAAAAGCCATGGCCAACTCTTATGTTGTACTTTGTTCGAATTTAAAGGAAGCAATGTCCTTCAGTAATATCTATGCACCCGAGCACTTGATTCTAGCGACGGATCAATGGGAAACTATTAGTGATGATATTATTAATGCAGGTTCGGTATTTCTTGGGCATCTTACTCCTGAAAGTGCTGGTGATTATGCTTCAGGAACAAACCATACCCTGCCAACCAGCTCCTATGCAAAAGCATATTCAGGTGTTTCTGTAGATTCATTTGTAAAAAAGATTACTTTCCAGCACATAAGTAATGAGGGTATAAGAAACCTCGGCCCTGCCGTAGAAATTCTGGCATCGCTTGAGGGCTTACAGGCACATAAAAACGCAGTGAGCGTACGCTTGAAAGATAGCCGAGAATAATCAAATACCGGCAATTAAAAAAAACATACGATGTTCAACATAGATACAATACTTCGTAAAAACATAAAGGAGCTTATACCCTATTCATCTGCTAGAGATGAATTTAAGGGAGAGGCTTCTGTTTATCTGGATGCCAATGAAAATAGCTTCGGCTCACCACTGGCAGAAAGCTATAATCGCTATCCTGATCCTTTGCAGTTCAAAGTCAAGCAGCGGCTGACAGAAATTAAAGGTATGCCGTCTCAAAATATTTTTCTAGGGAATGGCAGTGACGAAGCGATTGACATACTTTTCCGTGCTTTTTGCAATCCCGGAATTGATAACGTGATTACTCTTCCTCCAACCTATGGCATGTATGAAGTATCGGCAAATATCAACGATATAGAAATTCGAAAAATCAAACTAAAAACTGATTATCAGCTTGACATGGAAGGCATTTCTGAGGCAATTGATGAACATACAAAGATTATTTTCATTTGCTCACCTAATAATCCAACCGGAAACTCCATAGATCGACAGGATATTGAAACAATTCTGGTCAATTTCAGCGGACTAGTTGTGATTGATGAGGCCTATATTAATTTCAGCAGGCAAAAGACCTTTATACAAGAATTAACCGAATATCCTAACCTTGTGGTTTTACAAACGCTTTCTAAAGCTTGGGGACTCGCCGGTTTACGTGTTGGTATGGCCTTCGCTAGTGAAGAAATTATTGAAGTTTTCAATAAAGTAAAACCACCTTACAATATAAATGAAGCATCCCAGAAGCTTGCACTCGAAGCATTGCAAAACGTAGACCAAGTCAATGAATGGATCAAAAAAACTGTTGATGAACGTGAAAAACTCGTGAAAGATTTAGCATTATTGGATATTGTTATTAAAATATACCCTTCAGATGCTAATTTTATCTTGGTCAAAACGACTGATCCAAAGGGAATCTATCAATACCTTGTTAAATACGGAATCATTGTGCGCGATCGTTCAAAAGTTGAACTTTGTGAAAATAGTTTAAGGATAACAATCGGCACTCCGAAAGAAAATATAATATTATTAAACGCATTAAAAACCTTTCAGGAATCTAATAAATTATGAAGAAGGTATTGTTTATAGACCGCGATGGCACCATGATTGCCGAACCTCCTATCGATTTGCAGGTTGATAGCCTGGAAAAGCTAGAATTTCTGCCCTTTGTGATTTCATCTCTGAAAAAGCTTCAGGATTTTGGCTATGAATTGGTGATGGTTACTAATCAGGACGGAAGAGGCACCAGCAGTTTCCCTGAGGAAGATTTTCAGAAACCACATCAGAAGATGCTGAAGGTTCTAACGAATGAAGGTATAAAGTTTGCAGAAATTTTTATCGATGATTCATTTCCGGAAGATATAAGTCCGAATCGAAAACCAAATACCGGGTTATTAACTAATTACCTGATATCCAATCTAATTGACCTTCATAATTCCTATACCATAGGCGATAGGGAATCAGATGTTCAGCTTGCTGTAAACCTAGGTTGTAAAGCTATATTTTATTCAGACCAAAATTTGGCAAATACAGCTCTAAATAGCCACAGCTGGCCGGAGATCTGCAAATTCCTCACAGCCAAAAAAGACAGGCTGGTTGAACTGGAACGCAATACTAAGGAAACGAAGATCAGACTTAGTCTTAATCTGGATGGGAATGGCGAACATAAGATTGATACAGGACTCAAATTCTATGATCATATGCTCGATCAACTGGCAAAGCACTCGGGTGTTAACCTGAGCCTGACTGTGGAAGGTGACCTTGAAATTGATGAACACCATACTATCGAAGACAGTGCGATTGCGTTGGGAAAAGCCTTTAAACAAGCATTAGGTGATAAACGCGGAATTGAGCGTTATGGATTTCTCTTACCAATGGATGAAGCCTTGGTTCAATGTGCCATTGATTTCTCTGACCGCGCATATTTTATTTATGAAGGTAAATTCGACCGGGAGTATGTTGGTGATTTCCCGACTGAGATGTTTGAACATTGGATGAAATCATTTTCCGAGCATGCCGGAATGAATTTAAACTTAAAGATTATAGATGGGAGCAATACCCACCACATGATTGAAGCCAGCTTTAAAGCCCTTGCAAAGAGTATTAAGCAAGCAATTCAAATTACCGGAACAGAATTACCAAGTACTAAAGGAGTATTATGATCGGTATTGTTAATTATGGAGCGGGGAATATTTTTTCGTTAACAGCTGCACTTGATCGCTTGAATTTAAGTTACGGAATGATTAAAACAGCTGAAGACTTTGAAAAATATGATCGCTATATTATCCCAGGCGTAGGTCATGCGGGTTCTGCAATGAAAAAGTTGGAGGATACAGGACTAGTACCGGCCATAACTGCGCTTAGGAAACCTGTTCTTGGAATATGTGTGGGAATGCAATTGTTAACTACACATTCTGAAGAAGGAGATTCTGCACTTATTGGAATAATTCCATTGAAAACCAGACTTTTTAGCGATAAATTAAACGTTAAGGTACCGCATACCGGATGGAATAAAGTATTTCATTCATCCAATGATTCTTTGTTCAGTGAGATTGCACCGGGAACTCATTTTTATTTCGTTCACTCTTATTTTATAGAATTTAATTCTATTTTTACGATTGCTTTAGCAGAATACGGAATAAAATTCTCTGCTGTGATACAGAAAGATAACTTTTATGGCGTTCAGTTTCATCCGGAAAAATCCGGTATAGCCGGCGAACAATTATTGAAAAATTTTGCACACTTAGCATAAACTCATGTATATAATTCCAGCTATTGATATTTTAAACGGAAAGGTTGTCCGTTTACGCGAAGGTGACTACGAACAGGCAACATTTTATGATGTTACCCTCGAAGAGATGATTGAAAAATACACATCTAATGGTACCGAGTTTATTCATATAATTGACCTAAATGGAGCCAAAGGAGATTTTAGCAATCAGAAATATTTATTTGATATTATTCATAAGACCAGTATTAAGATCCAGTATGGTGGCGGTATCAGAAGCATCGATAAAGTGAAAGAACTGATTGATGCCGGGATCCATCGTATTATAGTTGGGACACAGGCAATTACAAATGCAAATTTTCTTAAAGAATTAAGTCAGGAAGTTTGCGGCAAGGAAAAATGTCAGGATCAGGTTGTTGTAGCTATTGATGTACTTGATGAGGTAATCAAATATTCGGGATGGATGGAAAGTTCTCCGATTAAACTTATGGATTATGTTGATAAATGTTTAAATCTTGGTTTTTTCAGATTTCTATGTACCGATATTGACAAAGATGGCAAATTGGGAGGTGCAGGAGTTAGTCTTTACAAGAAGCTGCTTGAACATTCTCCTTTCATTAAACTGATTGCTTCTGGTGGTATAAGTTCAATTAAGGATATTGAGGATTTGCAGAAGATCAAAGTAGAATCATGTGTTGTTGGAAAAGCGATTTATGAAGGAAGAATTTCTATTGAAGAGGTGAAGGACTGGAATCTAAAAGCTATGATCAGTTTCTAAGATTCGAAATACTATTAGAAACTTGCAAAATTAACTTTACAACAAGCATTCAATTCATAAATCGTTTTTTGCGATCAAATTCCCGTTTGAATTTGGGATATATATTTATTTAAGTTTTGGAATCCTCAAGCCTACAAACTGAAGCAATTAAGACCGGAAATGATCTGGCAAAGCGAATCATACCTTGCTTGGATGTCAAAGACGGCCGTACAGTTAAGGGCGTGAATTTTGTTGCTTTACGGGATGCAGGTGATCCTGTTGAACTTGCCTATCAGTATTCGCGTCAGGGTGCTGATGAACTTGTTTTTCTAGATATTACCGCAACCCATGAACGACGAAAAACAATAGTTGAACTTGTTAAAGCTGTTGCCAGGCAAGTTAACATACCCTTTACCATTGGCGGAGGAATAAATGAGATCTCTGATGCCGACATACTTCTTAACTCCGGAGCGGATAAGATCTCTGTCAATTCTGCAGTAGTAAGAAACCCGGCATTTATAGATGAACTAGCTTTGGCATTTGGAAAGCAATTTGTTGTGGTAGCCATTGACACCAAATATATCAATGGTAAAAACTTTGTCCACCTGAATGGCGGACGAATTGCAACTGAAATTGAAACGGAAGATTGGATCAGAGAGGCTGAAAGTAGAGGTGCAGGAGAGATACTTCTGACTTCTATGGATCATGATGGCACAAAAGCTGGTTTTGACAACGGCCTGTTAAAGAAAATAAATCATACACTGAGCATTCCTTTAATAGCATCCGGTGGTGCCGGCAATATGCAGGACTTTGCGGACGTGTTCAAAATAAGCAATGCTGATGCAGCGCTTGCGGCTTCAGTTTTTCATTACGGTGAAATACTGATTCCTGACTTAAAGATAGCACTGCAACAAAATAATATCGACGTTAGATTATAAGTCTGGGAAAAGAAAATGACAATTGATTTCAATAAAGGGCAAGGCCTAGTACCTGTAATTATTCAGGATGAGCAAACATTGGAGGTGCTTATGCTTGGCTATATGAATGTAGAAGCATATCAAAAAACGGTATCTGAAAATAAGGTCACCTTCTTTTCAAGGACTAAAAACCGCTTATGGACGAAAGGTGAAGAGAGTGGAAACTTCCTTAATGTGGTTTCCATTACAGAGGACTGCGATAATGATACCCTACTGATTAAGGTAAATCCGTTAGGCCCAACCTGCCACAAAGGCAACAGAAGTTGTTTTGACACAAATTATAACCAGAATTTCATCTTTGAACTGGAGAAAATAATTGGAGATCGCTACGCAAATCCAATTGAAGGATCGTATGTTAATAAGCTTCGTAACAAAGGATTAAATAAAATTGCACAAAAGGTTGGTGAAGAAGGTGTTGAAACCGTGATTGCTGCATTGAACGAAACAGAGAATGACTTTATTAATGAGGCTTCTGACCTGATGTTTCACCTTCTAGTATTAATGAAAGAGAAGAATGTCAGTCTCGAAAAAATTGCCCTAAACCTAGAAGGCAGGCATTCGGGAAAATAGTTTTTGCATACAAACCGAATATGGTCCAGATTGAAAATACCGCTACCTTATGCGGGCATCAGAACCCTATCTTTACGCTAGAGAATTCTCAGAAAGCCGGAATAATCTTTACAGGAGGAAATGATAAAGGAGTTGTGGAATGGAATGTAAAAAAACCGGGTTTCATTAAAGTAATTTTCCCTGTAAAATCATCAGTATACGCATTGCATTGCCCGGTTTCTGCTCCGCTACTTTTTGCTGGTGAACGAAGCGGGCAGGTTGATGTTTTTAACTTTGAAGAACAGAAGATTGTGGGTGTATTAGAACACCATAAACTTCCAGTTTTTGATATCAAATCAGTTCCGAACAAAAATGAACTGATTGTTTCATCTGAAGATGGAACAGTTAGTATTTGGGATATAGTAAGCCTGAAACTGTTATTTTCATTTAAAGTTTCCCCAAAAACAGTTAGAGTGATTAGTATCAACCCCGATGAAAGAACAGTTGCTTTCGGTTGTAAGGACAATACAATCAGGATTTACAATCTCGAAGATTATAGTCTGATTCATATCATTGATGAGCATACTATGCCAATCAGTTCGATCCAATATTCACCAGATGGGAAATATCTTTTATCCGGAAGCAGAGATGCTCAATTAAAAATCTGGAGTACTTCCAACTATTCGTTGATCAAGACCATCCCTGCTCATTTGTTTTCGATTTACAGCATCGCCTTTCACCCGTATATGCCTTACCTTGCCACTGCTAGCAGAGATAAAAGTATCAAGATTTGGGAAAGTAAAAAATATACCCTAAAGAAAACTATCAGCCTTGAAAAAGGTTATAATGCACATCGCTTATCCATTAATAAAGTAATTTGGGGCCCACAAGAAAATCAGCTCATTTCGGTTAGCGATGATAAACTGCTAAAGATATGGAAGGTGGATTTTGAAGGATGAGTTTGATTGTAGTCTGTTAGTTTTGTCGGTTGTCAGCGATATCTTTATAAACGTCAAATGATTAATCAAACAATTTTATTAATCGTTTCATTCTCCATTGTCAACTGTCAATTTATTACTCAACTTTCCATTCTCAATTCTCTCAACTCCCCGCCGACCGTCATCCCGACGCAGGAGGGATCTCAAACCTATTACAGCCATTTTTCATTCTCAATTCTCCATTTTCAATTGTCAACCATTAAGTCCGGCTAAAATTGTGTTTCCTGATAAAACATGCTTATACTCCTTTGTTGGGATGATTCTGTCCAATTCTCAAAAAGCAAGCCCCATCATAAAATATCATTACTTTGACCCCGAAGGTGGTCACATGTTTATAGTAAATTCCGTTTAACCTTTTTCCCGACCTCGAAGGTGGTCGTATGTTTTCAAAGTTCCCACATACGTACACCTTCGGGGTCGATTTTTCAGCGAAATCTGATCCTCTATAAATATACGACCACCTTCGGGGTCGAAATATAAAATCTTTATCGGACATTTGTCGTCAATTTTCCATCATTAGTGGCCGGGTAAAATAAAACTACAGTGAAGATTTCCATTTATAGGCTAAATCGTACGTTTTAAGTCTGTTATTATAGAAGCCCCCCTAATTTAAAATAAAGTATGATCTGTTTTACGAAGTATTCCCTGCCATTAATACTACAATATTTATACCCAGACCTATAGGAATGTTCATAAGCTTTGGCCTAAGCACTAAATCTCCGTTAACCTTTTTTATTCTCCGCCCCAAGGCGGATGGTGCGGTAAGCATAGACCAAGCCTTAGTAATAAATTAATAGCATTCCCGCACGTGCGGGACAGCGGCGGCATTTATTCGCTGTTGGTTTATTGTTTTTTAGGTGCTCATGGTCTCGTCGTTCCTCCTCGGCATGTTTCTTTTCTGCTGCAGGAACCTCCCGAAGGGAAGCTTGAGCACAAAAGAAAAAATATAAAAAAGCGAAAAACGTAAAAAGAGTAATAAAGAACTAAAAATATTATTTGTTTAGCCAAAAATTAAATTTTCCCCGGACACTAATGATTTTCCATTGTCAATTGTCAACTAATTACTAAATCTCTTAACAATCCTCAACTTATGGGTATATCTATTCAGCTCTTTATTAAAAATGCCCTGACTATCAATTGGATCGATTTTCACCCGTCCCGAAGCATGAATAATTCGGCTATTATCAAGCATGATTCCTACGTGGGTAATTAGCCCCTCATCATTATCAAAAAAAGCTAGGTCCCCGGTTCTGGATTCCTGAATAAATCCTAATAATTCACCTTGCTCGGCCTGCTGCCAGGCATCACGCTTTAAACGGATACCGAATTGTCTGAACGCCATTTGTGTAAATCCGGAGCAATCAATTCCAAAAACTGAGCGTCCTCCCCATAAATAGGGTGTATTAAGATAGAACATCGCTGCATCATAAACCGAAGATCTAAACTCACTAATATTCGGATGATGGATTTGCCCTTCAAGTTTATATCTAGTCTCTCCCATATAAAAGTAATCATCTACAGTTTGCGGAATGATGGTACCAGCAAGTAGATTTAAACCTTCTGAAGTATCAGTTTTTAAAATAGGATGAACAATAGACAAACCAAGAATGGCATTCAGATTATCCAAACCAGCATGGGCTGTATCACCGATCTCTATGTATTGTTTATTATCAATCCAGCCTTCATAATCATCGTAGCTTGTTAAAACTTTTGACCATTTATCTCCAATTTCAAGAATGGTAAAACTGTCACCAAATAATAACTGAGAGCACATCTCACTCTTATCTGATGGATCATTCCGGAGAGGGACAAGTGAAAGGTTACAAACACCAAACTGTTGATTCATATTGCAAATAAACCAATTTTACATTACATTGAGTGAAAATTGAAGACTAAACACCTAAATCACTGAAATTTAACCAGAAAGGAATTATGATAAGTCCTGAAAACATTAACAGAATACTTATAGCAGTTGAAGACAGCCCTTATTCTGAATTGGCAGTAAATTATGGTGTTTTACTGGCGCGGAATTTGGGATCTAAAATCATCTTGGTTCATGCTGATGAAATCCCCATCGCCTCATCATACACAGCAGATCCATTGCTTAATGAGTCGCCGGCAATGATTCCTGAACTAATGCACATACAGGAAGAAGCAAGTAAAAATCTTTTTAAAAGGTTGATCAAACAGTATGGCGACACAGTAGAAATTTCGACTTATAGCAGAATTGGACGGGCTCAAGATGAGATTCTTTCAGTAGCAGAGGAATGCAAAGCTGATCTAATTATTCTGGGAACACATGGAAGAACTGGATTTGATCATTTCATTTCAGGAAGTGTATCTGAGAGTGTTGCCAGAAAATCAAAATGCCCTGTTTTGATTATTCCCAATCCTAAAAAAAAGTAAATTCAAAAAAACAGACATAAAAAAAGCGGTCTGAAATATCAGTCCACTTTTTTTGTTTTTTTATATATGTTTACTCAAGATGAAGCCAAGATTTCTTAGCAAGCAATTCTTCACGGCTTTCGCGAACATCTTCATCATCAACACAGCAATCTACCGGACAAACCGCTGCACATTGTGGTTCATCATGAAAACCAACACATTCGGTACACTTATCCGAAACAATGTAGTATACTTCATCAGAAATAGCCGACTGTGCTTCTTCAGCATTCAATGTAGAACCATCTCCAAAATCAATAAGCCCTTTTAAACCAGTACCATCAGAAAATCTCCAAGCAGCACCGGCATCATAAATTGCATTATTAGGACATTCAGGCTCACACGCCCCGCAGTTAATACACTCATCGGTGATTTTAATTGCCATTTTATGTAAAAGTCTATTTTTAATTTATTTTTGCACTAAAATTGAGCAAGAACTCATTTTTCAGTATGGTACAAATATAACATTATTTGAAGTAAAAATTTGAATGAGTAAGATTTTGACAAGCAATCAACGAATCACGGCTTTTGAGGCTTTAGGCCATGTCATGGAAAAACCAGATGAGCAATTAAGTGCACTGATTAACTCTGCACACCATTACAATGCCTGGTTCACACCTCAAAGTGCTTCCATGGCTGTGAGTTCAATTTCAGGAATGCTGAACATTGCCGATCTGAAAGCATGGATTAGCAATGAATTGGTATATGCTGAACAAAGCATAAAATCGATAGGATTAATTCTGGCGGGTAATATTCCGATCGTTGGATTTCATGACATCCTTTGTGTTTTAGTATCAGGACATAAAGCGCTGATCAAACTATCTTCTCAGGATCAGAAATTTATTCCATATATATTGAATAAACTAATAGAGGTTGAGCCGGGTTTTAAGCAACAGATCAGCTACATCGACAGACTAAAAGATTTTGATGCAGTTATTGCCACAGGAAGTAACAATAGCTCAAGATATTTCGACTATTATTTTAGTAAAGTACCGCATATCATCCGTAAAAACCGAAATAGCGTAGGAGTAATAAATGGCCTTGAAAGCAGAGAGGAACTCAAAGCGCTTGGCCATGATATTTTTGACTATTTCGGACTCGGCTGTCGAAATGTTTCAAAACTTTATGTACCAGAAGGGTATGATTTCAGCACATTTTTTGAGTCAATTGAAGAATTTAAATCAGCAGCCGACCATCATAAATACAATAATAATTACGATTATAATAAGTCGATTTATTTAGTCAATCTCGACAAACACCTTGATAATGGCTTTCTGTTATTGAAAAAAGATTCACGTTTCGCCTCACCTCTTGCAGTATTATATTATGAAGAATACAAAGATCTAGAAACGGTGGGATCTGAATTATTGAAAAATGAAAACCTGATCCAGTGCATCGTTTCAAATTCTAAATTACCCCTCAGCACAATACAATTTGGTCAAAGCCAACGCCCCAGTCTTTTGGATTATGCCGATGGGGTAGATACGATGAAGTTTTTAAGAACCCTTTAAGGCCGGTGATACTAGTTGCTAGTTTTCTGTTGTCTGTTGTCAGTGTGTGCATGCCTGAATAGCCTTGACCGATTTAAGTCAACTGTAAGTTAATTGTTGTTGTTGTAATTTTTCTTTTTTTGCTTCTTTTT
>Ga0209702_10007926_pt1 | contig 12691 bp, 8 predicted proteins | sample FRY01_FD_187210 | JGI IMG/M metagenome (GOLD analysis project Ga0209702, IMG submission 187210) | Freshwater microbial communities from Lake Fryxell liftoff mats and glacier meltwater in Antarctica - FRY-01 (SPAdes) (version 2) | ecosystem: Environmental > Aquatic > Freshwater > Ice > Glacier... | reverse complement strand
CCCGAAACCGGCCCCTCAATCCGGGCCTGAAAGCGGCCGATGCGATCCAGTAACACGATGGTGATGCCGTGTTCGGCGCAGATGCCGATCAACGCTGGCGAGATCAGGATCGGCCCAAAGGCCACCACCGAGGCCAGCATATGCAGCGGCACACGGGCCTTCTCGATACCCTCGACCTCGGCCACCAGATTTTCACCGTCTTTCTTCAGCGCAGCACCTTCGGTGGTGACATAGACCGTGTTCAGCAGCTTTTTCATCCGCCCTCCAATGCCTTAGCCAGCATCCGGTCGCGCCATTGCCGCACCGGGCGCGCGACGACATCGGGGTGACAGAGGTCCAACAGCGAGCAAGCCCGGCAGCGGCTGCGATGCGGGGTGGGGGCTGGGGTGATCCGGTTCGCGAATACGGTGGCAAGCTCGGCCACGGTGGTTTCGGTCAGCGCACGCAGATCGGCGTCGAACGGCACGGCAACGCGGCGTTTGGTCTGGGCGTAGAACAACGCGCCTTCGGGCACCGGCGTGCCGGTCATTTCCTCCAGACACAGCGCCTGCGCGCACAGCTGCACCTCATCGGCGCGGTGCAGTTTCGGCTTGCCGCGTTTGTATTCCACCGGAAACGGCACCTCATGCGCAGCGCCGGGCTGAAACTCCACCAGATCGGCAATGCCGGTCAGGTTCAATCGCTTTGAGGCCAGCGGCAGCGACAACACCCGCCGCACCCCGCGCGCCTTTCGGCTGCCGCCCTTGTCGGCGACGGCATGCAGCACATCGCCCTCGGCGGTGAAGCGGTTCTCGGCCCAAAGCCTTTCAAGATGGATCAGCGCGGCCTGTCGCAGGCAATAGACCGCGTGCTGCACCGCCGAGAGCGGGATGGGGTCGGTCTCGGCGGCCATGGTCAGAGCAGTTCGAGGATTTCGACGCCAGAAGGCAAGGCCTCGCGGTCGATCGAGACGATGTAATCCGAAAACTTGCGGGCCGGGCGCAGGTTGCCCAAGCCGCGATCATCCAGATCGCGGAACGCGCCATCGACGTTGCGCCCGATTTTAACCCGGTCAAACAGCCTATGCGCGGGGGCGTTGCCCAGTGCGTTGTCGTGCCGAAACGCGATCAGCTTGCGGGTGGTCATCTCGCCGCGCGCGGCAGAGCGGTCGTGTTCAAACATCGACTTCAAGGCTTCGAACAGCAGATCAAGGTCGGCTTCGGAAAAGCCGGTGCGTTCGGCGAATTTGGCCGAGATGAAGCCATGCGCGACATACAGGCCATAGGGCACGATATGCTTGCGGCCCATGGTGCGGTTGTCAGTGCGGGCGTCGCCATCATCGCCATCGGCGCTTTTCTTCTTTTCGGCCTCATTGGTGGCCGCCATCCGGGTGATCGAAATTTCAACCGGCAGGATCGGCTCGACCGAGGCGGCAAAGGTCATCTGCACCGGACCTTTCACCTGCCCGCAGTTGATGCCGGTGGACATCACCGCGCCGAATGTGCGCACGTCAAAGAAATTGGCGCACATGAAATCGCGCAGCTTCACCGCCTCATCTCCAAGCTTGGGGTTCAGTTTGGCGTCTTTCTGTGCCTTTGCATCATCCGGGCGCAGCGCTACATAGGCTTTCCGGTGTTGTTCGTTCAGGATCGCACCTTCCTGCACATAGATGTGATGGCCGCTTTCGCCCGTCCTCGCCAAATCAACATAGTTGCGGATTTTCCGCTTCAGGCAGACATCGGTGACAAGGCCGTGGTTGGTTTCGGGATCAAGGCGCGGCAGGTTGCCCGCGTCAGGGTCGCCGTTCGGGTTGCCATTGGTGACATCGAAGATCAGCACGAAATCATGGCGGCGGGAAATCGTGGTCATTTGGTGGGCTCCGTCAATTTGGGGTCTTTGGCGTCATGCTTGCGGAAGAAATCACTGCGCTGGTGGTAATAGCCGATGCCGAACAGCGCCTGTTCAGCGGCGTTCAGCGCGGACGGGATCGGGTCGTTGTCCGGTTCCATCAGATCTGTGATCGAGATGAGCAGCTTTTCAAGGTTCACCGCGCGACCCGCGCTCTGTTTGCGCAGCTTGGAGAAGTGGTTCTGCGAACCGGCATCCAGGGTGCGAAACACCTTCTGCGGCGTGGCCGAGGCCGAGCCGTAGAACTTGTCTTTGATGGTGGCGTTGACGTTGCCGCCAAGGGCGGAACGCTGGACCTCTTCATAGACGGCGAACAGCCGCCCGAGGATATAGCCTTTATTGATATTGGCGGGATCGAGCGCCACGGGGGCCTCCACGGTAAAATTACGGACAAGGACAGATTTCAGAATGGCGGCACGGTGGGCGTTCACCTCGCCATCGGCGCGGATACGCATCAGCGTGGTGGACAACAGCGTCAGCGGATAGGCAGCGCCGGTCAGAATGGCGCGCATCCATTCACCCGCGATCAATGGCGGCACGTTTTCGCGTTTGCCCAGCACGGCGAGTTCGATCAGGTAGCGCCAAAGGGGCGGCCAACCCTCGCGCGGCGGCGGCTCCAGTGCGGTGTCGGACAAAAAACGCTGATAGTTCGAAGTCAACTGTCCGAAATCGCTTTCCCAGTAAAACCGCACCGACAACCGCGCGGCATTGGGTGCCAGCCCCAGCACATGAAACCGCACACCTTCCGCCAATTCCGGGGCGACCTCTGACAGGCGTTGCCCCTGCCGGATACGTTCCAACTGCGTGCCTACAATGCCAGTTTGGGCGCGGTCATCGGCGGATGGATCGACGAAGGCGGCAAAGAAATGCTCCGCCTGCAGCGCCTTTGCGGCACTCGCATCCGCCCAGAACACTGTCGAGGCATCGCCGATCTGAATGCGGTGGCCGCTGTCCTTTTCCAGATAGCGGTTCAGCGCGGTGGTATAGGCAAAGGCGGCGGCTTCCGAGATCGGGGCGTTGTCACCCTGTTCGTGACCATAAGAGGTAAAGGCGTCGAGGTTGAACGACACCAAGCTTGCGCCCGACGATTGCGCGCCCCAGACACCTTTGATCGAGGGATGCAGCCGCGCCACCGGGGCAGCATTGCCGGTCACCAGACAAATCTGCGGGTCAGAGGCACTATCGGCCCCGATCCGGTGCCACAACTCCCGCGTGGCGGGGCGGTCGTGCAGATAGCGGTCGCGGTATTCTTCAGCTAAGGCAAAGACGATATTTTGGTCTCGCGCATCTTCCGGCCAGAGCGGCGCAGTAAAGGCCTCGGGCGTCCAGCTTTCCAGAAAGCCCAGCAGAGCCAGCAGGCCCGCATCTTCGGTTCCTGCCAGCCATTCGGCGTGACTGGCGCGGAATTTCGCATGTTCCTCGGCTGTGCGTTTGCCCTCGCCAGCCGTCACGCCCAGCACATAGGCCGATTTGTCCCACATGAAATTCGGCGCAATGCCAGCCGTGCGTTTCACGCCCTGCGGCACCAGCAGCATCTTGGGGCTGCGTTTTTTATCACTATTGCGCAGATCAATCACATCGGCGACGCTGCCATCGGCATTCAACACCACGCAAAAGCCGATCTTTTCCGAGGAAAACCCATACGGCGGCGCATCTGGCATCCGGTCATAAGCGCGGGTCAGCGCGGCGAGCGGGCTCATCGTTTCACCTCGGCGCTGTCGGGGCCGGGCACCTCCATCACGCCGTCGCGCAAGGTGGCGCGGAAGAACAGCGAGGGGCGGCCGGGAACTGCATGGTCGATATCCCACAACATGAAGCCAAGGTCGCGCGGGGTGCCAAAACCAAGGTCGGCGGTCTCGGCGCGCCGGGGAGGCAGAGCGGCGTCTGGTGCAATCAGCGCGAAATGAGCGGCGAATTCACGGGTGCCAAGGCAGGGCTGATGAAAGCACTGCCCGCGCGCGGCACGGCGGTTGAAAATATCCAGATGCTTGCCGACGCTGTCTTCCGCTCCAGCCTTCGCGGTTATCTCAAAATGCGCCTCGATCACATAGGCGGGGACGACCAGCACGGTTGAGGCGCGTTGCTGGCGGTCTTCATCGACCAGCAGTTGCAGCCCCTCCAGATCACTGCGGTTCATCGCCCGTTTGATCGTGCCCGCCGGGGCTTTGTGGCCCACCTCATTGCGCCGGATCGACTGAAAGCGGATAGGTTCCAGCACATAAATGCGGTCAATCACCCAGCGGATCGCAGGTTTCCAATGGATCGCCTCAAGGATACCGCGCGCGGCGGAGGGCGTCATCACATCGTAAGAGACCCGCTCAACCTTCATCTCGGGGCGAGTAAACAGGGCATGGCTGCCCCAAACGTGCAAACGAATACCAAATACCATGCTACCCCTCACTCCGGTACGTTTAGATTGCCGTAAAAGTGGTGTCACGCAAGCGTGATTGTGATGCAGGGCTGCGCTCAGATCACCGTTGCTTCGGCCGCCAGATACTCCGCATCCTCCCACCACAAGCCGCTGTCGTCATGGTAGAGAGAGGTTGAATCCAGCACGCAGAACTGATCACCGCGCAGGTCAGGGTTGTGAAAGCTGGCATGGCCGCAGGACACCAGCAGGGCACGGGATTTCGCCGGGATCTGCACGGTATAGACCTGCAACGCGCGTGCGATGGGGCCGGACCCAATTTGTGCAACGCCCAGTTTCGTGACCCAACCCGCCGCAACAACATCCCGCTGAATGATGACAGGCACCATCGGGCTGTCAACCATCCGAAACGCCTCTGCCAGGCTGCGAAAGGCGAAGTCGGTTCCGTCAAGCACCGAGATTTTCATGTGCTCGATCAAGCTTTTGCCCAGGCGGGCCGCACCGCTGCGCCAGTAAACCTCAGAAAACCAATCCCGGATCGCCTCGGGGGATAGCAGGTCGATCTGACGCGTCTCCATGCGCGCAGCGGTGCGGCGCATGTCGTCGGCCAGTTGGCGCACCTCGCGCGGGGCGGAGTGATCGGGCGCAGCAAACACCGTCAAAATGCTGTCTGCCAAGGAGCGCTTACCCTCGCGGTTCACCCGACCTGCGGCCTGAATGATCGAATCCAAACCGGATTCCGCCCGCCATGCCCTTGGAAAATCGAAATCAACACCAGCTTCGACCAGGCTGGTGGCAATCACCCGGCAGGGTTCGCCTGCCTTCAGGCGCTGCTTGATCAAGGCGATGATCTGACGGCGATGCACCGGATACTGCCGCGTGGTCAGATGGATCAGGCCATCCAAACCTTCGGCCTTGGCTGCGCGCAACAGATCCAATGCATGTGTGCGGCTGTTCACAATCACCAAGCCTTGCCGCGCCTCGCTCAAGGCGGTAACTAATGCGTGGTCATCCATCTCGCCGCCCTGCACGATTTGCGCGCGGCGCAACTGTTGCGCTAGCCCGTCAGGATCAGGTGCCAACTCCCGCCCCTGCAACGGCAACCCGCCGTCTTTCATCTGGCGACTGTCAAAGGCGGGCTGGGTCGCCGTGCAAAGCATCACAGTGCAGCCATACTGCGCCACCAGCGTCTCGATCATCCGCAACGTGGGCAACAGCAATCCGCGCGGCAGGCATTGTGCTTCATCCAGCACAATGATGCTGCCCGAAATATTATGCAGCTTGCGGCAGCGGGCGGGGCGCGCAGCGAACAGGCTTTCAAACAGCTGTACATTGGTGGTGACGACGATAGGAGCCGCCCAATCCTCCATCGCCAGCCGGAGTTTATCGCGGCCTTCGCGCGGTTCCGGTCTTTCCTCGTCGATGGCTGAGTGATGTTCTAGCACCACCTCGCCGAACAGATCTCGAAAAATCGCGGCGGTCTGGTCGATGATAGAAGTATAGGGGATCGCATAAATGATCCGCCGATGGCCATGCAGGGCGGCGTGGTCCAGCGCAAATCCCATCGATGCGAGCGTTTTGCCACCTCCCGTTGGCACGCTCAACGTGAAGAGGCCGGGCGAAAGGGAGGCTTTGCCGCGCACATGGGCGAGGATCTCGGCGCGCAGGCGGTTCAGATCGCTATCGGCAGTAAAACCAGCCATATGGCTGTTAAAGGCGGCCGTCAGATGCGGCAGCAGATCGGATAGCGCTGGCCAATCGCGATCATTTTGCCGGTCTTCCAGACTGTCATAAAATGCTTCGGTGTCGCGATAATCCGCATCAACTAGGCAAGAAAATACCATACGCGCGGCGACAGACAGATCAAAGCCCATCCGATCGCCGGGCCGCATCAGAGCCTGCAACTCATTTGCAACGGGCGCAAAATCCGCCGCCAGTTCTGCCTTTACATCGGCGGGCAGCACATCACGGAAACCGGCAATGCGCTGGTCCATGCAGGCATTCGTCGCGTTGTTCCTGTCCGGCAAACCGGCGTGATGGCCAAGGATCGCATAGGCCAATACCTGGGCGCAGGGCTTCAAATGCGGCGGGACCAGATCGAGCAACACCTTTGCGCCAGCGGTCGAATGATCGACCCGCACGTTTTCTCCCCGCAAAACAGCGTCGAAAGCAGGATCGTATTTGCCAAGATCATGGAATTTCCCGGCCATTTCTGCAGTTGCACCAAGGCCGAGCGGCTCGCCCCTTGCTTTGGCCAGCCGTGCCGTTGCCTCAAGATGATTGGTCAGAGGCTGCCAGTCGCTGCGATCAACCTGCTGGCCCGAATGCGCATAGTGCAATTTCGAACACTCCAACCGTGTCAAATTCAACCATTTTATTCGCCGCAGCGTGAACTAAAGGTTTCCCCTTATTCCAAAACATCCGGATGCCGACAGTATATCTCTTTCCAAAGAGAATGATGCTCTCGGGCGGGTTGATCGCAAGCTGCTCAAAGGTTTGGTCTCGGAGTGACCTTGCCCTCGTCCAGCGTCTCCCTTGACGTGCTGACTATGCTGCCAAGCATCTGTGGTTGCCGCCCATGATGCAAGAGACTTCTGTCCTCCTTGTGCATGTGATCGATCGCGAACTTCTGTCAGGCCTTTACATGCAGCCATGTCAGATGCCGCTGGCCGGTATGGTGATCCGCGGGTCGGGTCCAAATCTCACCGCCGGGCTCGATCGCCCTCAGCTTGCTCCTGGTTTTCCCGATCCAGATCTGTTCGATCATTATGCCCATTCGGGTCGTCGCTCTCTCACACCTCCTGTACCGGCATCACGCCGATGGTATCGTTGCGCTGTTCAGACAGCGCCAGCCGGTACCGGATCTCGATAATCTTCCTGTTTCGTCAGCATGGCCCAGATCATCCGCGCCATCTTGTTGGCCAGCGCAATCGCAACAAGCATCTTCGGCTTACGTTCCCGCAGCCGGGCAAGCCACGAGCCCTCGCGGATCGACTTGCTCCCCAGCCAGTTCAGCCGTGACATCGCGCCGATGATCAAAAGGCGCCGTATGTCAGATTGCCCGGCCTTGGAGATGCGTCCGAGCCGCTCCTTGCCCCCAGATGACATCTGCTTTGGCACCAGCCCGAGCCATGCGGCAAAATCACGCCCGCATTTGAAGGTCTCCATCGCGGGGGCAAAGGCCTCGATCGCCAGCGCCGTCATCCGTTGCCCGGCAGGACATGCAAAGCATGTCCGAGAGGGGGCCCAACGCCGGGCATCGTTTGCAGCCTGCGGGCTGTGGGAGTCAGGGCCGCCAGTGCCGCAATCTTCTTTGTCTTGGCTTCAATGCGGGCGGTCTTCTCGGCAATCTGCTTGATCAGATCGCGCCCCTCTTCGCGCACCAACTCGGGCAGATCGCGGTTCTCGGCCTCGATGATCTCGACGATACGTTTGAGATGCACCGGCCCCTGCGGCACCGCGTGTCCGTATTCGTACATCATGGCGCGCAGGGCATTCGTGAGTTCGGTGCGCTGATGGACAAGACGCTCGCGTGCCCGGAAAATAACGGCCCTCGCCTGCTGTTCTTCGGTTTTTGGTGGGACAAAGCGCATCTCAGGGCGTTGCGCCGCATCCACGATCGCCTCGGCATCGGCAGCATCGTTCTTCTGCCGCTTCACAAAGGGTTTCACATATTGCGGAGCGATCAGCTTGACCTCATGGCCCATCTTGATCATCTCCCGTGCCCAGTAACTGGAACTGCCACAGGCCTCCCCCGTTCACGTTCACCAGATTCCCCTGCTTGAACAGCAAGACGCCCTTGCAAGCGATGAAGGGCTGGCACAAACTCAAACCTGAACTGTTCAATAAACAGCCATATCATCTTCCGGGACGCGACATCTATGCAACGTCGAGGATCTGCTGTTTGAGCGGGGCACGTACACCCGATTCCCTCTGACCACCGAGTCGTCGCCCAATGTCATTTACCGAACCGTCCGATGTCCTGGCCAGCCTGCCGCCCGCCGATCGCGTGATCGCGGAGGTGAAGGCGCTGGTGGGTGAGCCACTAGCCAAGGGGCTGTTCGTCGATGTCGTGCGCGCGGTGAATGTCGTTTCACCTGACGGCAAGGCTTGGACCGGTCCAAAGGTGAACGAGAGCGTCGACCGGTTGGTGAGGAACGGCGTCCTCGGCTCTGACGGCACCATCGCTGCGGCCTGGCGGGTACCTCTGATGCTGCGGGTGATCGCCCGGCCGGATGGCGTGGCGGCGGTGCTGGCCGTGCGTGTGGCGGCGCCAAAGAGTTGGCGCGAGCATGAGCGCTACCATCATTATCGGGCGGTTGTTCCGCATAAGGATGTCGAGCTTGCCCGCTCGATCCGGCTGAGTGTTCTGGCCAACAATGCGGCGGAGGTCGAACGGCTGATCGGCATCGCCGAGCAAGCGGCAGCAAGCGATGCCATAGACCAGTCATTGGTGCCGCTGTTGCTGCGCGGATGCCCCGCAGATGTTGGCTTCCTCGATTCCCTGAGGCCCGCCTTGCGTGACCGCGTGGCATCGGCCCATGTGGAATTGCTGATCGACCATGGTCGGGTCGACGATGGCGTCGACGCGATGATCGACACGCTGCGGACGCGCGACTGGGACTGGACCGCCGCGCCGTTGCTTGACCGGGCGATGATGCGGCTCGATCTGCTGGGTGAACGCCCCGACGCGGCGCGCATTCGCATCGGTCGCGTGCGGACATCGGACCCGGTGGTGGCGCTGGCCTGTGAAGCCGCCCTGGAGTTTCTGACAGGCTCCGCCGCCGATAGCCTGCCGCTGTTTCGCGAGGCGCTCAAGCAACACCGCAAGGTGGTGGGTCGACGCAAGGTGGCCTTGCCTCGGGAATTTGGTCTCTACCATCTGCTGGCACTGTTCGCGGCGGGCGACGTGAACCTGCACAACGAGGTCTCTGGCCTGCTGGATGCTATCAGGATGACGAGGCCGACGATCGGCCTGGCCCTTGGGGGATTGCTCGAACTTGTTTCGGGGCGGGACGATCTGGCGAAGGTGTGGACTGCCCGCGCCGGCGGCCTGGCGCTGGCGGATACGGGCGCCGAGGGCCCGTTGGAAACGGCGGCGATCACGCTGGCCATCGCCGTGGCCAATGCTGCCAGGCTCGCCTCGCGTGAGGCCGAGGACCGGCGGTCGATCGAGCGGTGGGGCGAACAGGCGCCATTGGCCGCCCGCATCGTCGCACAGGCGCATGTCCGCGTCTCGCAAAGCCCGGACAGGTGGCAGCGCGCGCTCGAGGCGCTTGGCCCCGGCTATGCCCGCCAGTTTCTCGACATCGTCCCGATCCGGCCGGCATGGGATCGGGCGCTCGACAAGCTGCAGGCCTTCCTCGCCCCGCCGGCCGCAGCCAAGGCCGAAGCATCCGTCAAGAGCCGGCGGCTCATATTTCTGTTCGATGCTGCGACCCTGGAGATCAGCCCGGTGGAGCAGACCTCCAAACGCGCTGGCTGGAGCGGCGGACGTCCGGTCTCGCTGATGCGGCTGTTCAAGCGCGACGCCAATCTCGACTATCTGACTCCCGAGGACCAGAAAGTCCTGAACGCCATCAAGAAACACAATGATTACCACCATGATTATTATGAGATCGACGGAGTCCGCGGCCCCTCGGCGCTGGTCGGCCATCCCCGGATATTCGACATGGCCACACCCGGTCGCCAGGTCGAGGTGATCTCCTATCCCGTCGAGCTGGTCGTGCGGGAAGATGGCGACCGCATTCGCATCGGCCTTTCGCATTCGGCCGCTGAACCGCAGGTGTTCGTCGAGATGGAAACGCCTACCCGCTGGCGGGTGATCGAGGTGACGCCGGCGCTGGTCGATTTGGGCAGCATTCTCGGACCCGATGGCCTCAAGGCGCCGAAGGAGGCGCGTGAGCGGGTGATCGCGTTGGTCCAGACCGACAACCCGCGCCTGCCGGTGCACTCCGAACTCGCGGGCGTGGCCACGCAGATCGCCGATGGCGACACCAGCCCGGTGCTGCAGATTTCACCCGACGGCGGCGACTTTACGATCCGCGCTTTTGTTCGCCCATTGGGAGAAGGCGGGCCGGCCTATGTCCCTGGCGTGGGTTCGCACTCGGTGCTGGTGCCGACGGAGGGCGGACATGTTCGCATCAACCGCGATCTGCCGGGCGAGATGGCGGGGCTCGAGGCTATGGCATCGGCCTGTCCAGCGCTGGAGGCTTGGCGGGAAACCGATCATGCTTGGCGCATCGGGGCGCTCGACGCTGCGCTGGAGGCGTTGCAGCAACTCCACGACATTGCCGGTGCCGTGCGGCTCGAATGGCCAGAGGGCGCGGCGATCAAGCCGACGCGCACCATAGGCACCAGCGCGGTGTCGCTGAACATCGCGTCGGGACGGGACTGGTTCGAAGTGAAGGGAAAAATTCAGGTCGATGAAGATCTCGTGCTCGACATGGCCGATATCCTGGCGCGATTGAGCACGGCGCGTGGCCGCTTCATCGCGCTGGATGATGGCCGTTATCTGGCGTTGACCGAAGATCTCAGGCGCCGGCTCGACAGTTTCGCGGCGGTGACCGAGGCGGCCAAGGGCGGTCGCCGGATCGGCGTGGTGGGCGCTGGCGCGGTCGAGGATCTGGTCAATGCAGTCGGCGCGGTGAAGGCCGACACGCGCTGGAGCGCGTTGATCGATAAGCTGGCGGCGGCGCAGAGCTATGAGCCCGAGCTTCCGCCCGGCCTGGTGGCGGATCTGCGCGATTACCAGATGCAGGGCTTTGTCTGGCTGGCCCGGCTGAGCCGGCTGGGACTGGGCGCCTGCCTTGCCGACGACATGGGCCTGGGCAAGACCATACAGACGCTGGCCCTCCTGCTGAGCGATGCCGCGAAGGGGCCGAGCTTGGTCGTGGCGCCCACCTCGGTCTGCCACAATTGGACACTCGAAGCCGCCCGCTTCGCGCCCGGCCTGCGCGTGCGGATGCTGGCCGCCACGCCCGACCGCGCCGCACTGGTCGGGTCGCTCGGCCCGGGGGACGTGCTGGTGGCGAGCTACGGCCTGCTCCACACCGAGGCCGAACTGCTCGCCTCGCGCCGCTTCGCCGTGGCGGTGTTTGATGAAGCCCAGAACCTCAAAAACGCGGAGACCCGGCGCGCCCAGGCGAGCAAGCGTATCGAAGCCGACTTCCGCTTGGCTTTGTCCGGGACCCCGGTGGAAAATCGTCTGGAGGATCTTTGGAGCCTCTACGACACGGTCAACCCCGGCCTGCTCGGTTCGCGCGAGAGCTTCCAGCGCCGTTTCGCCGAACCGATCGAAAAGGGCGAGGGTGCCCATGCCCGCCAGGCCCTGAAGGCCCTGCTGCGGCCCTATCTTCTGCGGCGGACCAAGGCCGCCGTGCTGGCGGAGCTGCCGTCGCGCACCGAGATCGCCCTGGAGATCGAACCCGGTGACGAGGAGCGCGCCTTCTATGAAGCGCTCCGACGCAAGGCGCTGGAGAATCTGGCGGACACCAGCGGTGGTGGCGGTGGCGGCCAGAAGCGTATTCGCATCCTCGCCGAAATCATGCGACTGCGCCGCGCGGCTTGCAATCCGGCGCTCGTCGACGCCACCGCCGGGATCGAGAGTGCCAAGCTGACGGCGTTGCTCGACCTCACCGCCGAGCTGATCGCAAACCGCCATCGCGCACTGGTGTTCAGTCAGTTCACCGGCCACCTCGATCTGGTCGAGGCCGCGCTGAAGGCGGCGGGTGTGCGCCTGTTGCGTCTCGACGGATCGACCCCCGCGAAAGAGCGCGCGAGGCTGGTGGATGCGTTCCAGGCCGGCGAGGGCGATCTGTTTCTGATCAGCCTGAAGGCCGGCGGCACCGGGCTCAACCTGACCGGGGCGGACTATGTCATCCACCTCGATCCATGGTGGAATCCGGCGGTGGAGGATCAGGCCACCGACCGCGCCCATCGTATCGGCCAGACCAAACCGGTCACCGTCTATCGCCTGGTGCTCAAGGACAGCATCGAGGAGATGATCCTCGCGCTCCACGTGACCAAACGCGCGCTCTCCGCAGATTTCCTCGACGGTGCGGACCAGGCGGGTGTGCTGGACGCAGAGGATCTGATGGCGTTGATTCGGGGATAAAAGGGCACCGGGTTTACGGAGAGAGGTCGCTGGCAGACTCCCTTCCACCAGCAAACTTACCCAAGCGCCTCGCGCAGCGATGTCGCCACGGCATCAGCCGCGCTCCTGACGGGGTCTGCCGCGAGGTGGGTATAGCGCGCCGTGGTCTGCACCTGCGTGTGGCCCAGCAGCTTGCCAATCATGGGCAGTCCTTGGCCGGACGCTACGGCCGTCGACGCGAAAGTATGCCGCAGGTCATGGATGCGGACATCCTTGAGCCCCGCGCGGGCGCGGACGCGCTGCCAGAAGGGCTGCAGGTCGCTGAGCGGCTTGCCGGGCAA
>Ga0209702_10007924_pt1 | contig 12694 bp, 12 predicted proteins | sample FRY01_FD_187210 | JGI IMG/M metagenome (GOLD analysis project Ga0209702, IMG submission 187210) | Freshwater microbial communities from Lake Fryxell liftoff mats and glacier meltwater in Antarctica - FRY-01 (SPAdes) (version 2) | ecosystem: Environmental > Aquatic > Freshwater > Ice > Glacier... | reverse complement strand
TGAATTTCAAAGCATTGCATACTATGATTCATCAAGTCAAATCTTGGATACGAACAACATATTCCTCTGTAAGTGATTTTAATATAGATAGATATCTTGCTGAATTTTGCTATCGAATTAATCGTTTTCAAAGCAAAGAAAACATCTTTAATAATTTGATAGTAAGAATGGTCAAATCAGAAAAAATTTATCAGGCTGAAATTATATGCTCGTAGCTACTGACCTCAATAAATTTATTCTATGATATTTTTTATGAAGAAAATACATTTTTTAAGCCTTAGCTTATTGCTGGTAAATTTGATACCATTTAATGCCATAGCCCAAACTGCTATTGACTCCACAAAGTATTGCCCTGAAAAATCACTTCCAGAACTTTTTAAAAAGAGAGATTCGGTTCATATTTTAAAGCCGGTCAAAAACAGTTTTTTTCTTATAATCCCCATTATTGGTTCTCAACCTGCCACGGGTTTTTCTTATGGATTTGTAACGCAATATACTTTTAAAGGAAAAACAGTGGAAGATAAATATTCATCTGCGAATCTGGGTGTGACCTATACCGAAAAAAAACAGTTACTGGTTAACGTCAAAAATAGCGTGATGATGAACCACAATAAAATATTTCTAAGTGGTGACTGGCGTTTTTATATTTTCTCGCAGGCTAATTATGGAATGGGAACCGATATAATTCCAACGCGCAACGAAGATAACGCTTTTGATTTGGAGGATTTAAAGGAACCGATGGATTATAATTATTTAAAGTTCCACCAGACCGCTTCTTTGGAAATTAAAAACAATTATTATGTGGGTGCTGGCGCGCATTTGGATTGGTACACCACAATAACCGATAATAACCTTGACATATCAAACCAACGATTTACGAATCACTACAATTATAGCAAGAAATACGGCTATAATGAAAATGAATATTTCGTAAATGGCTTGAGTCTAAATTTACTTTATGACTCAAGGGACAACCAAATCAATACCAATAATGGAATGTTTGCCAACATTAATTATCGATTTAATCCCGCTTTTAATGAAAATCAACATGCGAGCAATGTGCTTTTTATGGAGTATCGTTATTTTATGCCCTTAAGCAAATACAATAAACAGCATGTGTTTAGTCTATGGGCAACTGGACATTTTGTTACGTCTGGTGTTGTTCCTTATTTGAATTTACCTTCCATTGGCTGGGATCAACGCAGCCGGAGCGGGAAAGGCTACGTCCAAGGATTGTTTCGCGGTCAAAAATTGGTGTATTTTGAAACCGAATATCGATTTCCCATCCTTTGCAGTAATTTAATCAGCGGAACCGTCTTTGGCAATTTGACTTCTGCAAGTGACAAAGACCGAGACATTCGCCTTTTTCAGCATATTCAACCTGCCGTGGGAGTTGGTTTTCGCGTATTAATAGATAAAGCGACACGTACTAATTTGGTTATGAATTATGCTTGGGGACGTCATTCAAAAGCTTTTTATCTTAATGCAGGAGAATCGTTTTAAATACTATTTCAATTTAAAATTTATAAAAAAAACCGCACTATTTACGAAAACAGCTGCGGTTTTTCAACAAATTGAACTAGTTAAAACTATCTTTATAAATTATATCAATTAAATTTAGGTTTTAATTTGAAAGGTTCTGGTATAATGCCGATATAGAATAAAAATAGTCTAATTTATTAGATTATATTGAATTCATAATCGATATTAGAAACAATATTCGTTTTCTGTTACTGATTTTGTTGTAATCGTTTCTCTTAAAGCGATGATATTAGGCATATTAGTGTATTTTGTAAAACGACGTAATCCCATTAGCATCATACGTTGTTCATCGCCTTCGGCAAAGGAGATTACGCTTTCTTTTCCTTTTTGGGTAACTACATCCACTGCTTTGTATACGTACAGTTTTGCCATTGCAATTTGCTCTTGAACCTTGTCTTCACCTCCTTTTTTAGCTGATTTTTCGGTTCTTAAAATGGTGCTTTCTGCCATATAAATTTCAATTAAAATATCAACAGCAGCCATTAATAATTGTTGGTATCCATCTACATCAGGACCTTATTTTTGTACAGCACCACCGGCAACCATTAAAAATGCTTTTTTTAATTTGCTAATCATTTCTTTTTCTTTAGCAAATAATTCAGAATAATCGGGAGTGTCAAACGATGGAATTTCCATTAATTCTTCTTGCACTTTTGAAGCTGGTCCCAATAAATCAATATGGCCTTTCATTGCTTTTTCAAACAATTTTTGGTTTCAAAAAATTACTGTGCTTCAGCCCAATCCTCTATATGCGTTTCTAAAGCACTTAATGGTACCGAACCTACTAATAAAATGGCATCATGGAATTTTTTAATGTCAAATTTAGCACCGAGTTCTTTTTGATATTTAGCTTTAATTTCCTTCATTTTTAATTCTCCAATTTTATAAGTCAGCGCCTGACCAGGATTAGATAAGTACCTTTCGACTTCTGAAATGGCTTTTTTTTCTTCACTTCCTCCATTTTCGATCATATAGGCAATTGCTTGTTCATATGTCATTTTACCCGTGTGTAAACCGGTATCAACTACAAGTCGCATAGCTCTGAATATCTCCCCTTTATAAGCACCCAACTTTTGATAAGGATTAGTATACAATCCTAATTCTTCACCTAATGACTCTACATATAATGCCCATCCTTCAGAAAAAACAGAGTAAGAAGCATACTGTCTTATTTTAGGTAAGTCCTTATTTTCTTGTTGAAGCGATAGTTGGTAATGATGTCCGGGAATGGCTTCATGAAGAAAAAGGTTTTCCATACCAATATTATTATATTCCCTTGGATTGAGAATGGGAACGTTGAAATAACCAGGTCGGGTTCCATCAGCGGTTCCTCTTGAATAACTTGCAGAAGCGGAAGCAGCTTTAAATTTGTCCACAGCTTTAACTTCAAAAGCTGTTTTTGGTATCAGGTTAAATAGTTTTTGTAAGTTGAGTTCTATCTTTGGCAAAATATCAGTGTAGGCTTTCAGTATTTCTTCATCAGTAGTAAAGGGAAAAAACACTTTATCGGTGAGGGAATAATTATAAAATTCATTGATGCTACCTTTAAAGCCGATGTTGTTTTTGAGTTTTTCAATTTCACTCTTAATTCTTTTTACTTCATTTAATCCTAATTGGTGAATTTCATCAGGCGTTTGATCAGTGGTTGTATATGATTTGACTGCGAATCTGTATAGAGCCTCGCCGTTTGCTAAATCGTTATAACCTGAAGTTAATCGGGCTTTTGGCAGGTAAGTGTCTTGCAAATAGGCTGCTATTTTTGCATATGTTGGAATGATTTTAGTTGTTATGGCTTTTTGATAGGCCAATCTGAGATTTGCTTTATCCTCGGACGAAAAAGAGGAAGGCATGTTTAAAATAGGTTTGTAAAAAAGATTTTTAGTAGTATCGGTTTCGGTTTGTGCTTGTAGTTGCGGAATCATTTTGACGACTAATGATTTAGGCAAAACCATTTTGGCAGCAATACCTTTGTTGAAATTCTCGATGGCAGTATCCATAAAATCTGGGAAAGCATCAACTCGTTTGAGCCAATTTTCGTAGTCTTTCACCGTTTTAAAAGGTTGGAATGACGTCCCAGAACCGAGCGAAGGAAAAGTAAGCGGTAATCCGCCACGTTGATCAAAAGGAATGTATTCAAGGTGAAATTGTTCTGATTCTAGGGCTTCATTAATTTGAATGTTTAGCACATCATAAGAAATTCGGTCAAAAGAGTTGAGTGATGCTCTATCAAAGGTTTGTATGCTTTTCACTGTTTTAATATTAAAATCATGTATTTTTTTTCGAAAAGTATCCGAGAGCGTATTGGGCATTTGATCATTAAATCGATTATCTCCTTTAGCTGTTAACGAGAGCGGATAAAACATAGAATTCTCTTCGTAGTATTCTTCCAAAAACTTATTAAAATCGACATTATTACCCGAAGTTTGGGCAGAGCTCGTAGTAGTTGTAAAGATAATAATTGCAATTGCTGTAGCAAAAAAGTGTTGTAATGATTTCATATTTTAGAAGAATTTATTATTCATTATTTTTGAAAGATACAAAAAAAAGCCATCTAAATAGACAGATGGCTTTTCAGACAAGTAACTTAACTTTAAACTAAAAACAATAACTATTTTCCCCTACCGAGTTGGTTGGAATTTAGCAATGGATAATGTTAACAGGAAATGGTTGGGTTTTAACCTTTACTTAATTGAACGAAGTTTCCATTTTTATCAAAGATGACAATAACATAATAATTATCTAGGTACATTCCCAGTTCATAGGTGTCCACATTATCTATTTGGGTAATTTTAGCCGTTTGTGTTATCGAATTGTAGGGATAATGGTTCTGCATAAACTTACGGGCTTTTTTCGGAATTTGAAGAGGATCCATTTCTACTACCATCGCCATCAGTCCACCATTTTGATTAAAGACAGCTAAAACTGTTTTGTTATTTACTAAAAATTTCCCTTGAAAACGCAGTTGTTGGTTAAATTCCCCGCGATATCTGCGATACCAAACTGGTTCAACTCCTGGGAATTTTTGTTGAAAAGCTTGTTGTACTGATGCAGGGACAGCAGTTGTTGGTTCTGGTTCAGGCAATACTGTTAATTGAGCCTTTGCGATACCTGCAAAAAGTAACAATATTAAGACCGCTATTTTTTTAAAAGTATTTGATTGTTTTAAATTCGTCATAATATTATTTTTTTAAATGATATAACGCAATGAACTGTTTAATAGTTTCTCATTTTTTCAAAAGTTGTTTTTAATACTTTGATTTCCTCGTTTAAGGGAGCGTGAAAGGTTTTTACGTAATCTGCGCATAAGTAATAACCGCTAAGGGTTCCATTTTTTCTAACCTGAATTCCAAAAGAAAGCGTTTATTGTCTCAGGCAAATTTTTTATCCGTTTCCTCATTAAAATGTGCTTCAATGCGGGTTATTTTAAAATCAAAGTGTCCTAATAATTTTTTTATTTATTCAGAGTAATGGTCTAAAAGGCGTTCCTTCTCCTCAATATTTTTGTCGGTGTTAATTTGTACTTTCATCTATATTGATTTTTTGTTTTTTAAAAGTACTATTTCTGAGCTTTAAATCCAATTCATTTAGTAAAGATTTATGAGTATTGTGACACTTTTACTGCGGTTTAAGTATTTATTTAAAAAAAAAGCCACCTGAATAAACAGATGACTTTTCGCACAAAAAACTTAACTTTTAACTAAAAACAATAACTATTCTCCGTTACTAATTTTGTTGTAATCGTTTCTCTTAAAGCGATGATATTAGGCATATTAGTGTATTTTGTAAAACGACGTAATCCCATTAGCATCATACGTTGTTCATCGCCTTCGGCAAAGGAGATTACGCTTTCTTTCCCTTTTTGCGTAACCACATCAACGGCTTTGTATAAGTATAGCTTTGCCATTGCAATTTGCTCTTGAACCTTGTCTTCACCTTCTTTTTTAGCTGATTTTTCGGTTCTTAAAATGGTGCTTTCTGCCATATAAATTTCAATTAAAATATCAGCGGCAGCCATTAATAATTGTTGGTGTCCATCTAAATCAGGACCGTATTTTTGAACAGCACCACCGGCAACCATTAAAAATGCTTTTTTCAATTTGCTAATCATTTCTTTTTCTTCAGCAAATAATTCAGAATAATCCGGAGTGTCAAACGATGGAATTCCCATTAATTCTTCTTGCACTTTTGAAGCTGGTCCCAATAAATCTACGTGGCCTTTCATTGCTTTTTTAATCAACATTCCAACAGAAAGCATTCGATTGATTTCATTTGTTCCTTCATAAATTCTAGCAATTCGGGCATCTCTCCAAGCGCTTTCCATTGGTGTGTCTTCTGAAAAGCCCATTCCGCCTAATATCTGAATACCCTCATCTGCACAATTTTGTACATCTTCAGAAACAGCAACTTTTAGAATCGAACATTCAATTGCAAATTCTTCTACTCCTTTTAATTCAGCTTCTTGATGTGTATTTCCTTCGGCAACTCTTGCATTTATTCGGTCTTCAATAGATTTTGCAGCACGGTAGGTGGCACTTTCTCCAGCATAACAACTTGTTGCCATTTCTGCTAATTTGTAACGAATGGCTCCAAACTGTGCAATTGGTGTATTAAATTGGATTCTTTCGTTTGCATATTTTACAGCGCCAGAAGTAACTCTGCGTTGTGCGTCTAAACAAGCGGCTGCTAATTTAATACGACCTACGTTTAAGGAGTTCATTGCGATTTTGAAACCATTTCCTCTTTCTGATAACATATTTTCAACGGGAACTTTTGTTTCTGCAAAGAAAACCTGGCGAGTAGAAGAAGCTCGGATTCCTAATTTATGCTCTTCAGCATTCATAGTAATTCCGTTAGTTGGATCATTTTCAACAATGAAACCAGTAATGTTTTTATCGTCGCCAATACGTGCGAAAACTATAAAAAGTGAACAAAATCCTGCATTAGAAATCCACATTTTGCCACCAGTAATACTATAATATTTTCCATCTGCTGATAGAACGGCTTTCGTTTTCCCAGAATTTGCATCTGATCCTGCGCCTGGTTCTGTTAAACAATAGGCACCAAACCATTCGCCAGAAGCTAATTTTGGAACATATTTTTGCTTTTGTTCTTCAGTTCCGTATAAAGTTATTGGCATAGTTCCAATTCCGGTATGAGCACCAAAAGCAGTAGAAAACGAACCTGTTGCTCCCGAAATATAATCGCAAACGAGACAAGTATTTACAAAACCCATTTCCATTCCGCCATACGCTTCAGGAACAGCAACACTCAGAAAACCTAAATCGCCTGCTTTCTTCATTGTTTCTTCTGTGAAAGCATAATCTTTAGCTTCAAAACGGTTTTTGTATGGCCAAAGTTCTTTGTCGACAAACTCTTTGACCGAGTCACGCATCATTAATTGTTCTTCATTGAAATCTTCGGGTGTGAAGATGTCTTCGCATTTTGTTTCTTTGACTAGGAATTGTCCGCCTCTTGTTATATCCATAATAAGCCCCCTACCCCCAAAGGGGGAATTCCTACTAGGGGTAAGTAGGGTTTTAAATTCTTTAACCTAAATAAAGTTAAAGATGTGATTATACTTTTTTATAAGAACTTGAAAATTTAATTTTTATTGGTAATTTATAAATTCCCCCTTTGGGGGTCAGGGGGCTTTTATAGCAACTCGTATATTCCTGCAGAACCTTGCCCTGTTCCTACACACATAGACACAATACCGTATTTATTGCCTCTTCGTTTCATTTCGTCAAACAATTGAACAGACAATTTCGCACCAGTGCAACCTAGCGGATGTCCTAATGCAATTGCTCCACCGTTTACATTCACGATATCAGGATTTAATCCCAATTCTCGAATTACTGCTAATGATTGAGATGCAAAAGCTTCATTCAATTCGATTAAATCAATATCATTTAACGTCAATCCTGCTTGTTTCAACGCTTTTGGAATCGCTTTTACAGGCCCGATTCCCATAATTCTTGGTTCTACTCCCGCCGAAGCAAAGTTTACCAATCTGGCAATAGGGGTGAGGTTTAATTCTTTTACCATTTCTTCGCTCATAATCAAAACAAAAGCAGCTCCATCGCTCATTTGAGAAGAATTTCCTGCTGTCACACTTCCATCTGCTGCAAAAACAGGTCTTAATCCCGCTAATGCTTCCACAGAAGTTCCCGCTCTTGGTCCCTCATCTTTATTTACTATGTAAGATTTGGTTTCTTTTTTACCGTTTTCAGTAATGAAAGTTTGCTCGATTGTAATTGGAACAATTTGTTTGTCAAATTTACCGTCGGCTTGAGCTTTGAGTGCTTTTAAGTGCGATTGATATGCAAACTCATCTTGGTCAGCACGAGAAACATTATATTGTTGGGCAACGGCTTCGGCAGTCAGTCCCATTCCCCAATAATAATCTTCGTTTCCTTCTTTCGCAACAGCATAATCTGGAGTAGGTTTGTAGCCACCCATTGGAATAAAACTCATACTTTCGGCGCCACCAGCAATGATACAATCTGCCATTCCAGATTGGATTTTAGCCGTTGCCATCCCAATGGTTTCTAGTCCTGAAGCACAATATCTATTCACGGTTACACCCGGAACATCGGTAACTTTTAATCCCATTAAAGAAATTAAACGTCCCATATTCAAACCTTGTTCGGCTTCGGGCATTGCGTTTCCAACCATTACGTCGTCAATTCTTTTCTTGTCGAAATCAGGTAATTCATTCATCATAAACTGAATGGTTTCTGCTGCTAATTCGTCAGGTCTTTTAAATCTAAATACTCCTTTTGGAGCTTTTCCAACGGCAGTTCTGTATGCTTTTACTATATAGGCTGTTTTCATATTCTTTATTGTATAATGTAAATTGTATAGTGTATATTGATTTTGAGATGAACTATTTTTTATCTAATGTACTTTGCAATTTGATAAGCATATTTTGTATGTGTTGTATTTCGGCTTCTAAAAATGAAAATTCTTCTTGTTTTATAAATCCTAAGTTTTTACAAATTATTAATTGAGTTTCAAATTCAAATCCAGAACCAAGCGCAATCCCAAGAAAATTACTGAAATCTTTTTCTGTTTTTCTTCCGCAACCTTCAGCTATGTTTGAAGGAATAGAAACCGCACATCTTCTTATTTGAGAAGTTAAACCATAAATTTCTTCTTTCGGAAAACTTTGAGTTTTCAAATAGGTATTTGTAACAATCTCAATTGCTTTTTGCCAAACTTTCAATTCTTTAAAGTAATTCATATTTTTTCATTTTTGCATAATTGTAAAAATCTATATCGTATTTTGTAAACCCTGTCAATACAATTTACAGTATACATTATACATTATACAATTTAATTACGAAGTGGTTTTCCCTTAGTAAGCATAAACTGAATTCTCTCTAATGTTTTTCTCTCGGTACACAAACTCAAAAACGCTTCTCTTTCAATATCCAATAAATATTGTTCGGATACTAATGTTGGTTCTGATAAATCGCCGCCAGCCATAACATAAGCTAGTTTGTTAGCGATTTTCTTATCGTGTTCTGAGATGTATTTTCCAGCTTCCATTTGGTCAGTTCCAACTAAGAACATTCCCAAAGCTTGTTTTCCTAAAACTTTCACGTCATTTCTGCGAATGGGTTGGGTGTAACCGGCTTCCGCCAAAAGTAAAGCGTGTTTTTTGGCTTCGGCTAATTGTCTGTCTTTGTTCACCACAATAATATCTTTTCCGTGTTGCAAATAGCCTAAATCAAAAGCTTCATAAGCCGAAGTCGAGACTTTTGCCATAGCTACAGATAAGAAATATTCTTGCAAAACATTTAGTTCAACATCATTTTTACGGAACAAGTCAGCTGCTCTCAATGCCATTTCTTTCGATCCGCCACCGCCTGGAATAACTCCAACACCAAATTCCACCAATCCCATATAGGTTTCTGCAGCAGCAACTACTTTATCAGCGTGTAAACTCATTTCGCAAGCACCACCAAAAGACATTCCGTGCGGAGCAACTACAACGGGAATTCCTGAATAACGCACTCGCATCATCGTATCCTGAAACATCTTTATAGCCATATTTAATTCATCGTATTCTTGCTCGACTGCCATCATAAAAATCATTGCGATGTTAGCACCAACAGAGAAATTTGCCCCTTGATTACCAATTACTAAACCGCTAAATTCCTTTTCGGCAAGGTCGATTGCTTTATTAATTCCAACTAGAAGATCACCACCAATAGTATTCATTTTTGATTGGAATTCTAAATTCAAAATTCCGTCTCCTAAATCTTGAATAATTGCGCCACTGTTACTCCAAACTTTTTTGCTTTCGCGAATGTTATTCAAAATGATAAAAGCATCTTGTCCAGGAACTTTGACCTGCATTTTTGTTGGAATATTATAAAAATAAGTAGCCCCTTCTTTAATGGTATAAAAACTAGAATTTCCTGATGCTACCATTTCGTTTACCCAAGCATTTGGTTCTAAACCTTCGGCTTTCATAATTTCGATTCCTTTTGCAACTCCAATGGCATCCCAAATTTCGAAAGGACCATTTTCCCAACCGAAACCGGCTTTCATTGCATCATCAATTTTGTATAATTCATCAGAGATTTCGGGAATTCGGTTCGAAACATAGGCAAACATTCCAGCAAAACTCTTTCTGTAAAATTCACCTGCTTTGTCTTTTCCCTTTACCAAAACTTTGAAGCGATCGATAGGTTTATCGATAGTTTTTGTTCCTTCTAATGTGGCAAACGAAGCTTTTTTTGCTGGACGATATTCCAAAGTATCTAAATCCAAAGACAAAATATCTCTTCCTTCTTTTTTGTAAAAACCTTGACCAGTTTTGCTTCCCAACCATTTATTTTCCATCATTTTAGTGATGAAATGGGGCAATTTAAATAATTCGTGTTGCTCATCGTTAGGGCAATTTTCGTAAATTCCGTTAGCAACGTGGACTAATGTGTCTAAACCAACTACATCGACAGTTCTAAATGTGGCAGATTTTGGTCTTCCAATAACGGGACCAGTCAATTTATCAACTTCTTCGATTGTTAATCCTAGTTCTTTGACCAAATGAAATAAACTTTGGATTCCGTAGATTCCGATTCTATTCCCGATGAAAGCTGGAGTATCTTTGGCAACAACCGAAGTTTTACCTAAGAATTTCGAACCATACATAGTAAGGAAGTCCAATACTTCAGTTGAAGTTTGTGGACCAGGAATGATTTCGAATAATTTTAAATATCGCGCTGGATTAAAAAAGTGCGTTCCACAAAAGTGTTTCTGGAAATCTTCACTTCGTCCTTCGCTCATAAAATGAATAGGAATTCCAGAAGTATTTGAGGTTATCAATGTTCCTGGTTTACGGTATTTTTCTATTTGTTCGAAAACTAATTTTTTGATATCCAATCGTTCCACAACTACTTCAATAATCCAATCTACGTCGGCAATTTTAGCCAAATCGTCCGTTGTATTTCCGGTAGTAATTCGGCTAGCGAATTTTTGGTGGTAAATAGGAGAGGGCTTCGATTTTAAAGCATTTTGGAAATGTTCGTTAACCAAACGGTTTCTAACAATTTTGCTTTCCAGTGTCAACCCTTTCTTGGTTTCAGCATCGGTGAGTTCTCTTGGAACAATGTCTAAAAGTAATACTTCGACCCCAATATTGGCAAAATGACAGGCAATACCCGAACCCATAATTCCGGATCCAATTACTGCAACTTTTTTAATAGATCTTTTCATTTATAAAAAGCTTTAGGCTTTATGCTTTGTGCAATAAGCGTTTAGTTAAAATATTTTTTTTTCGTGAATCAATTCGTTTATGATTTCTGAAACCTCCATAAAATGTTGGAGTTGTTCATCAGAAATATTTTTTCTTATGGTTTCATTAAACTTTAAAACCGTGTTTTTTGACAATTCCCTCTTTTCTTTACCAAATTCGGTCAGGTAAATTAAAACACCTCGACCGTCTTCTGGATTTTTTTCCCGAATTATAAGTCCTTTATCTTCCATAGATTTCAAAGTTCTGGTCAAACTTGTAGCTTCCATACCCATTTTTGGACCTAATGTAGTTGATGGAGTTCCTTTTTCTTTGTCAATACTCAATAAAGCAAAACCAGTAGCCATTGTAGCTCCGTATTTTGAAGCTTCTTCGTTATACATCCTCGACACGGCTTGCCAGGTGGCGCGAAGTATGTAGTCTATAGTTTTATCTTTCATAAGCAGTTTTAGTTTTTTTTCGCAATCGTTTTACATTTGTTTTTTTGTATTGTATCTAAAGTAGCTTCTGTTTTTAATGTTTACGTTTTGCGATAACGATTTAGTTCAGATTTCAAATATACTTAAAAATACTATGCACGCATATTAAAATGCAATTAATTTTTTTTATTATTTGTTGGCATAAAAAAACTCCCCAATAAATAGGGGAGTTTTTAAGAAATGAAAAAATTGAAAAACTATTTCATTTTATTTACAACAACTGCAACTGCAAGTCCACATAAAGCCGTTGTTAGAATAGTTAGCACAATATCTAAGCCTACAGTTAGCCAATTAATGTCAGCAGTTGCTTTCATTGTATTGTAAAAGAAATTCCAATATAGACCTAAAAACAATCCAATTACCGCTCCAGCTTGGAGACCAGTTTGCCATGTTGAAATGTGCGCCCATTTTACAAAAATGTAAGCCACGAATAATCCCCAAACTAAACTACCAAGGGAAATCATAGTCATATTCATTTCCCCAGTAACTGGAAATTGGTCTATAAAAATTATTCCGTATAGCAACCATCCTAATAGAAAGTTGACAATACCACCGACTACACCTGAAACTAAAAAATTTTTTGCGTTCATAATTTTTTTATTTTATTGGTTTATTCGATAAAAATACCCAAAATTAAACAAATGTTAAAATTTTGATAAAAAAATTATTAACTATTTGAAAATCAATATTGTTAATAACCTATATGATAAATTATTATGAATTGTACATTTTATTTTTCAAGTAAGACAACTTAACAGTTGAGAAATAGTAATAAAAATTAAAAGTAGTTAGTTTATTATTATTATTATTATTATTATTATTATTAACCCGTTGGGTGCAATTATTTAAAGTAAAAAATATTGAATAAATGTTGGTCAAGATACTGAAATTCAGTATCTTGAAGTCGACA
>Ga0209702_10007920_pt1 | contig 12703 bp, 12 predicted proteins | sample FRY01_FD_187210 | JGI IMG/M metagenome (GOLD analysis project Ga0209702, IMG submission 187210) | Freshwater microbial communities from Lake Fryxell liftoff mats and glacier meltwater in Antarctica - FRY-01 (SPAdes) (version 2) | ecosystem: Environmental > Aquatic > Freshwater > Ice > Glacier... | reverse complement strand
CGCACAATTTGTGGTTCGTAGTCGGCATATTGTACCGCTACCTGCCGCAATAACTGCCTGATTTCTTCAGCGTCGAGGCTTTGCACCATTTGCATGCGGTATTCTTTGAAGTTGGGGTAGCCCTTAAAATAATTGGTGTAGTGCCGGCGCATCTCTAAAATGCCTAATTTTTCGCCCTTCCACTCCAGTGAACGCTCAAAATGTCGCAAACAAACGTCAATACGCTCTAAAGTGGTCGGCGCCGCCAGGTTTTCGCCTGTGGCCATAAAATGTTTGATTTCCCGGAAAATCCAAGGGTAACCGATGGCCGCCCGGCCAATCATGATGCCGTCGATGCCATAGCGATTTTTGTAGAGCACGGCCTTTTCGGGACTGTCAATATCGCCATTGCCGAAAATCGGAATGTGCATGCGCGGATTGTTTTTAACCGCACCAATGAGGGTCCAGTCGGCCGAGCCCTTGTACATCTGCACCTTCGTACGGCCGTGAATGGCCAAAGCTTGCACGCCAATGTCTTGCAGGGCTTCCGCCAAATACACCACCTGTTTGCTGTCTTCATCCCAGCCCAAGCGTGTTTTTACGGTGATGGGCAGCGGACTCCGCTTTACCATGGCTTCGGTAATCTTGAGCAATTTAGGAAGGTTGCGGAGCATGCCAGAACCGGCTTCTTTGCACACCACTTGTTTCACTGGACAACCATAATTGATGTCGATGAGGTTGGGCCGTGCTTCGGCTACCCGGTCGATGGCCCGCACCATGGCGTCTTGTTCTCCCCCAAAAATCTGGATGCCCATCGGTCTTTCGTCATCGTAGATGTCGAGTTTCTGCAGACTTTTATGCGCATCGCGCACCAAGCCTTCCGAAGAAATAAACTCCGTATACATCAAATCAGCCCCATTGGCCTTGCATACCGCACGAAAAGGCGGATCGCTCACATCCTCCATGGGGGCGAGCAACAACGGAAATTCACCTAAATCAAGCGTACCAATTCGAACCATAGCCTAAAAAATCGTGTAAATTTACGCAAAATTTCACCAAATGCTGTCAGACAAGTCCTTGCGCGAGCATCCCCCCCTTCTTCAAATGCTGCTGCTATTACTGCTTTGCATGCTCAGCGGTGGTTTGTTGGCCATGCTGGCTTTCAGCAGCTCCGTGGCTGTAACCGGTTATTCGGCCAGCGCCCTGATGGCCGCCGATTTCGATGATCCTGCGTTAATTCCGTTGATTTGGTATCTGCAAGGCATCACCGCCACAGGCGTTTTCCTCATCCCCGGCCTTATTTTTAGCTATTATTGGGATTATGAAATCCCTTTTGCCCCCCTCGGACTCCAACATAAAAGCAGTTGGTTTACCTATGCCGCTATTTTTGCTGTGGTTGTGGGAGGCATTCCGCTTATTTACACCATCTACGGCTGGAATCAGGCCATCGAGCTGCCCCAGGCTTGGGCCGAATTAGAAACCCAACTCCGCGCCAGCGAAGCCCAAGCCGAAAAAACCATTGGCTTGCTCATGCAACGGGCCGACCTGGTGGCTTTGATCATCAACATCGGCATTTTAGTGCTCCTTCCCGCCATTGGCGAAGAACTCATTTTCCGCGGCATCCTCCAGCGCAGTTTTTACAAAGCCAGTCGCAACCCCCACATCGCCATCTGGGTAACCGCTATTATTTTCAGCGCCATCCACATGCAGTGGTTTGGCTTTATACCCCGCCTATTGCTCGGAGCGTTCTTTGGTTACCTTGTTTTTTGGACGGGAAGTCTTTTGCCTGCGATATTTGGTCACCTCGTAAACAACGGCGTGGCCGTGGTTGGCGAGTACAGCATGCGGCACGGCTGGGTCGATTTTAGCGACGAACAACTCAGCGAATTACCCCTCTGGATGGTCTTTGCGAGCGTTTTATTGACTACATTGCTGCTTTATTGGCTTTTTCAAGGCAGAAAAAACGGAGCATTTGAGCGACTGGATTAAAATATATGAAACGGAAGCGCCTTGGCAGGCAGAATTGGTGAAAGCTTATTTGGCTGAAAATGAGGTGCAAGCCATCGTGATGAACCAGCGCGACTCCTCCTACCAGGTTTTCGGAAGTGCCACCGTGATGGTGCCTGCTAGCCAACAGCATACCGCCGAGGCCTTGTTGTTATTGATGGAGCGTGACCAATAATTTTTGAGATGAATAATTTGGTGCAACGCACGCTAACGGGAGCCGTACTCGTAGCCCTAATTGTTTCTAGCCTCCTCACCGGCTTTTATTACTTCAGTTTATTTTTCCTCTTTGTTAGTCTGGTAGGCCTGTTCGAGTTTTACCGCATGGCCTCGCCGAAAGTAAAAAAACGTGATTATTTCGCCTCCCTTTTTGCCGGTGCCAGCATTTATGTATTGTGCGCCTTAACAGCCTCGCAACTCATTCCATTTGAGTGGTTGGAGCTGCTCATACCCATTTGCGCAAGTTTCTTTTTGGTAGAATTGTACAAAAACCGCGATAAGCCCTTTGAGAACATTGGCCTAACGGTGCTCGGACTGTTGTACATCACCCTGCCGTTTTCGCTTTTGAATTACATGGCTTTCTTGCCTTTCGGTTTTTACAATTACGAATTGGTGCTGGGCATTTTTATATTTTTGTGGGTGAGCGATTCAGGAGCCTACGTGGTAGGCCGCGCCATTGGCAAAACCAAATTATTTGAACGCATCTCTCCTAACAAAACCATTGAAGGCAGTTTGGGCGGTATTTTGGCCGCTTTGCTCTTCGGCTGGCTGGTGGTAGCGCCCCTGTTCAACAGTCTAGACACCCTCGACTGGGTAGTAATTGCCGCCATTGTATCGGTAAGCGGCATCTACGGCGACCTCATCGAATCGCTGCTAAAACGCAGCTTCGATCGCAAAGACTCTGGCAGCTTATTGCCTGGTCACGGCGGGGTACTCGATCGTTTCGACTCCCTCATCCTGTCGGCACCCATGGTGTATGCCTACATCCGCCTCATTCAGGTGTGGTAAAAGCATGACAACCAATAAATTAGAAAACCATAAAAAAATATCTCCAGAAGCCACAAGACTTGTGCAAATTCATAACTTTGAACTGTTTTTTAACGATTTCTTAATCATTAACCTAAACCATCACCATGTCAGCAAACGCTGAAATCCTAAAAGTGGCTGAGAATCCCTTCGATTCCATGATGTCTCGCTTCGACATTGCTGCCAAAATCCTCCACCTCGATGCAGGCTTGTACAATGTACTTAAAACGCCCGCCAAACAAGTCATCGTAAGTCTCCCTGTTACCATGGACGACGGTCGCATCGAAGTGTTCGAAGGCTTCCGTGTGGTACACAACATCAACCTCGGTCCTGCCAAAGGCGGCATCCGTTATTCGATGGATGTGCACCTCGACGAAGTAAAGGCGCTTGCGGCTTGGATGACCTGGAAGTGTGCTGTATCTAACATCCCTTTCGGTGGTGGTAAAGGCGGCATCAAGTGCGACCCGCGCGGCATGTCGGCTGGCGAAGTAGAGCGGCTTACCCGGGCATACACCCGTGCTATGATTGATGTGTTTGGTCCTGAGAAAGACATTCCCGCACCCGACATGGGTACTGGTCCACGCGAAATGGCCTGGATCATGGACCAATACAGCAAGCTTGTGGGCTACAGCTCACCAGCCGTTGTAACTGGAAAGCCATTGGTAATGGGCGGCTCTAAGGGTCGTATGGAAGCCACTGGCCGCGGTGTGATGGTAGCCACCCGTTCAGCCATGCTGAAAATGGGTTTAAATCCGTTTAAATCAACCTGCGCCGTTCAAGGTTTTGGCAACGTGGGTTCTATTTCTGCCAAACTCATCGAGCAGCAAGGCTTAAAAATTCTGGCCATCAGCGACGTCACGGGCGGTTATTACAATCCCAACGGCATCAATGTAGATGAAGCCATTGCTTACAGCAAAGCCAATAAAGGCCAGTTAGATGGTTTCCCTGGGGCCGACAAAGTCAGCAATGAAGCTTTATTAGAGCTTGATGTAGATGTATTGGTACCTGCGGCAATGGAAGACCAAATCACCAAACACAATGCGGCACGCATCAAAGCGAAGTTGATAGTAGAAGGTGCTAACGGTCCCGTTTCCGCCTCTGCCGATGATATTTTGCACGAAAAAGGCATCATGGTAGTGCCTGATATTTTAGCCAATGCTGGTGGTGTAACGGTATCTTATTTTGAGTGGGTGCAAAACCGTTTGGGTTATTTTTGGACCGAGGAGCGCGTAAATCGGCGCGCTGACCGCAACATGAAAGAATCATTTGAGCAGGTGTACCAAGCCAGCTTACAGCACAACTGCAGCATGCGCATCGCTGCATACGTGGTGGCCATCGACAAGGTAGCGCAAGTAACCTTATTAAGAGGCGGTATTTAATTGCTGGTGCTTTCAATACAAAACACGAAATTTGAAGCCGCGCAAAAAGCGCGGTTTTTTTTATGATACATCGCGAAGGCTATACCATTATTGCCACCACCTTGCTACTTGCAGGTGTATTGGCTTGGGCCGTGAACCATTTTCTCGGGCATTACAAAATTGTGTCAACAGCTGGCTACCTCGTTATTTTAGCGATGGTGGTGTTGGTGGTGCAATTTTTCCGCAATCCCACCCGCACCACGGTTATCAACCCCATGCAAGTGATTGCCCCAGCCGATGGCAAAATGGTGATTATTGAGGACGTTGAGGAGCCTGAATACTTCAAGGGCAAGCGTTTGCAGCTGAGTATTTTTATGTCGCCACTCAACGTACACGTAAATCGCAACCCGGTAACTGGCACTGTCAAGTTTTTCAAATACCATCCTGGCAAGTATTTGGTGGCCTGGCATCCCAAATCGTCAACCCTCAACGAGCGCACCACTGTGGTGGTCGAAAACGAAGCTGGCATTCCAGTGCTTTACCGCCAAATTGCGGGTGCCGTGGCGCGCCGCATATGCTCGTACATCAAAGAAGGCGATCCAGTGGTTCAAGGACAAGAGTACGGCTTCATCAAATTTGGCAGTCGCATCGACATCTTTTTGCCAGTTGGCACCAAGGTGAACGTAAACATCAACGACATTGTGTGCGGGGGCGAGACCGTTTTGGCCACCTTCGAATAAAAAATGACCAAGCCCAAGAGTCAACTCGGCATCATCTTTTTTACGACCTTCCTCGAGTTGCTTGGGGTGGGCATCATCATCCCTATCATTGCGCCTCTATTTTTAGATGTAGAACACCATTTGCTGCCCGACCACTACAGTTTTCAGCAGCGCACCATCCTCATGGGCGTGCTCATTTCGAGCTTCTCGCTCATGCAGTTTTTTGGTGCGAGCTTCTTGGGGGCGCTCAGCGACAAGCTAGGGCGAAAAAAAGTGCTTTTTGGCTCCGTTATCGGCACCACGTTGGGCTACCTCATCATTGGTACTGGCATTGAGCTGGGTGCCACTTGGATGTTATTTGCCGGTCGCATGCTCAATGGTTTTTGTGCCGGTAATTTGGCCGTTATTTATTCATCGCTTGCCGACATCAGCAAACCCGAAGAAAAAAGTAAAAACTTCGGCATGGTGGGCGCCGCTTTTGGAATTGGATTTGTGATTGGACCGTTTTTAGGGGGACAGCTTGCCAACAATGAGCTCGTAAGCTGGTTTACTTACGCCACCCCCTTTTGGTTTTCAGCCCTCTTGGCTGTCCTGAATTTGGCACTCATTCGATTTCGGTTCCGTGAAACCATTGGCGCCAAAGTCAACCGTTCCCTCAACTTAACCACGGGTTTCAAAAACATCCGTATCGCCTTCACCAACAAACGTCTGCGCAGCATTTTTGCGGTTTCCTTCCTCTTTATTTTCGGATTTACCTTCTTCACGCAGTTTATTCAAGTGTATTTAATCAAAACTTTCGATTATCGCGAAGCAGATATCGGGCAATTATTTGGTTATATGGGGGTGTGGATTGCCCTTACCCAAGGAGTCTTTATCCGGCCTATCTCCAAACGTTTTGCATCAACTCAGGTTTTGCGCCTCTCCTTGCCACTTTTAGCGGTGGCCATGCTGCTGCTGCTGTTGCCTGAAGTGAGCTGGCAACTGTACCTCGTTTTGCCTTTTATCAGCATATTTCAAGGACTTTCATCCCCCAATATTACCGCTACGGTATCGAATTTGGCAGGGCCAGGCATCCAAGGTGAAATTTTAGGCATCAACCAATCGGTGAATGCCGTGGCGCAGATGCTGCCGCCTTTGATTGGTGGGGTAATTGTGGGTCTCGACATCCGCATGCCCATTTACGGCGCGGCAGTGTTTATTGCTGCCTCTTGGCTGGTGCTGAGCCTTGTGGTCCGCAGGCAAGCTACTCGCTCAAGCCATGCGCCTGCTCCATCAGTTCCTGATTGAGTTTGCACACATAACCGGCGGCTGACAAGGTTTGCACTACCATCTCCGCCTTTTCTGGCTCAATGCGGTAAATAAACTCGTGGACGGGATGGCGGTCAATTTGACCCAAATGCTCTTGTAAATCTTCGGGCAACCAAGCAATCATTTCTTGTGCAAAAACCGGCATATAGGTACCTTCATCAAAACCTGGCAAAAGATCGGTGCTGAAGGGATCTTCAGGCTGCGGCAAGTACAAATCGGTGATGTAGCTGCTCAAATCTCCCCCCATTAAATATTGGGTATAGAGGGCTTCGTGGCCCAAAACCTCTAAGATTTCGAGCATGAGTCCATCAAAAGTCTCCTGCGAGGTAAAATCAATAAAGTCCTGCCAAGTCTCTGCATTTTTAATGGCATGCCACAGCCGCGCTTGTGCCAGCACGTCCGCCTCTGGTGCCAATACAAAATTATCTTCGATGATTCCGTAAAGGATGTTTTGTTGCGCTTCCATCCTGCAAAAATACAGTTAAAGCGTTAAAAAAAGGACAAAAGTGCTGCCTTCTCCCGAAGTACTTTGTACTTTAATATGGCCTCCCGTGGCCGCCACTAAATCGCAGGCCAGCACCAAGCCAATGCCTTTGCGCTCTTGGTTTTAGGTGCCAAAAGTGCTGTAAATAGCTTGCGGATTGCGCACCCGCGCCAGCTGCTCGGCGCTCCTACCGATACCCTGGTCTGTTACCTTCAACATCACTTCACCACCTTGCTTGCCCAATGCAAAGTGCACCACCCCCGTCTTGTTCGAAAACTTGTTGGCATTGCTGATGCGCTTGTAGGCCGAAGTCTGCAACATGGAGCGGGCTGCCAAAGCCGCCTTGTTATGTCCGAGACTTTCTGCCGCTAAGGCCCGGTATTCGTAACCCTTTCGAGCACCATACTAGGACGGCTTCTCTCCAGCCCATGCCGATGACCTAGCAGCACTGCGCCGGGCAGCCTCCCATTTGCGCTGGCTAAGGTACCTATCGGCTAGTGCATGGAGCGTATCAATCAAGTCGCTGAAATTGTTCAGGATTTCCAGCACCCCAATGGTACCGGTTAATTAACTGGAAGCCGCATTAAAATCCTCTAAAGCCAAATATAAGGGTCTGATATTCGACTTCATTTTTGTGACATTGTAAAGGTCGCTTTCACGTTCCAGGCTACCCGCCGCCACTTTGTAATCCACCAAAGCTGAATCGGTTTGACCCATGTTTTTAATACTAATGTAAAAATCAGGAGCTACTGTGGCCTTGCCGCGTTCATTTTTATCTCGTTGGTAGCGCTGGCTTCCTTCCATCGGGAAATGGCCTGATCGTGCTGCTCCGCGGTATTGTAAAAAACGCCCAAATTCTGCAAAATAGTGGCTTGCATGCCCATGTGTTTACTTGCTCGTACATCGGTCAAACCTTTTGCGTATTCCGCTAAATACGTACCAGGCTGCCCGATGCGTCTCTAAATAATGCCTTTATTCAGGGCCCCATAAGCTTTGCGGTAATACGCGTTTTCTGCTCCCGCTTGTCGACTTAAAGTTTCATAAACAGCCAAAGTTTGCTCAAATTCTGATTGATTGCCTAGAATAAACGCACACAAAACCGCGCTGTTGTGTGCGTTTATTTGTTGTTTTAAACTCTTTTCGCGCTGCAAAAGCGCTGCTGGCCGGTAGTGCCGCGGCGGGATTTTCGAACGTCAAACAGTCGGTGTAATTCATACGGGCAACTGAGGTATCGCTAGCTGGTATTTCAAGTATTTCGGCTGCAAACTTCTCCTTGCAATTTTGGACTTGCGCCTGTACGGGCAAAAGGAAGAACAAGCAGAAGCAGTCGAATAGTGCGTTTTTTGCCGGGTGTAGGGACTGTTGACTGCCTTTTAGATCAACAGTTCTGACATATAAAGCAAAAAAAAAGCAGCTGATAAACTCAACTGCTTTTTGGGTAAAAATGAGGCCTTATCTGCCTTTTTCGAACTTCTCCATTTCTTTGTCGAAGGTTTCTTTGAACTTTTCGTAGTCGTAATCGATGCGCAGGCGCTCATCTTTGCTCAAACGATCGTTCATGCCTTTGAGAACATCAGCACCGCCCAATTCAATGGCCACATACGACTTAAAGGTGCCTTGCGGGGTTTTGGTAAGGCGCTCGCAAATGGTGCGGGTGCCATTGAGCTGCTGGTTTACTACTTCGCGGCTTAAGGACTCAAAGCGTTCCACAACTTCTTCTTTGTTATTGAACTCGCGGGAGTTAACGTAGTTATCGGTAGTAGCTTTGATGGTGGTTTGGAGGGAAGACGCCAATTGTGTGCGCGCCTCGTTGAGGGCTTTGCGCTTGGCCGTATTCTGGTCCATGCTTTCACCTACTGCGTTGCCACGAAAAACCTCAGCGGTGCTGAAATATCCGTCGCCAGAACAATATAGTTTTACTTCAATTTCACCTTCAGAAGAGGGCGTGATTACCTGCTCGGCTTTTTTCTTGCTTTTGCAACTAGTACCAGCGAGGGTAAGGGTAAGCGCGAGGATGGCCAAGCTGCTTTTGAGGAGGATGTTGCGTTTCATGGTTTGGTTTATTTAAAGGTTGTAAATTACGTTTAACATTTTTGGTATTACGGTTAATTCTAGGTCTTCAGCCGCCCTGCGGTAAGCTGCTTCTGCTGCCCGTGGGTAGTCGAGTTGCACGCCGCGAATGCCGCTAAGCGTTTGAGCGTACTTTTCGTTGCCTTGCGCATCGATAAGTACGATTTTTACATCTAACAGGGCGGTGTACATGCCATTGGCTACGCTGCCTTGCCGGGTGTTGGCTTCAATGAGCAATCGGTAATCTACTGCCTCACTGCGTTCCGAAAAGCGGATGCCTTCTTTGGAAAGGCGCTGTTTGGCGGCGCCTTGAAGCACATCAACTTGTCGCTTGCTCCCAAACTGCTGCTCTGTGCCCAAAACATGAACAACTGGCCGGCTGACCTCAATGATTACTTTTTCGCGGGGCAGCGACTGTGGGTCGATGACCTTAAGCCACAGCTGTCGCGAGCGGTCGTTGGCAAGCAAGCCTTCTAAATCTGGTTCTATTAATAATTCCTGCAACGCGTCTCGTGCAGTGATGTTAGCGATGCGAATGCGGCAAACCCCATTTTCATCGGTTACAGTATTACCAATTATTGTGCCAGCGCCTTGCGTGAAAGCAATTTTCAACGGGAAATTTGCAGCTGGCTTCCCATTTACCCGCGGATGGGCCACGCTGATGAGTAATTCTTCGGCTACAGACGTGCCTACACGGGTTTTTACGTTGCTCACATTTACCCTGATGGCTATGTTGCGAGAAAGCTGGTTAATGGCCGATAATAAATCGTTGCCCAAAAAATGCTGGCTTCCGCCAGTTTCGTAGCTCAACGGCTCACCCACGTAGGCCTTTACCGCCTCCAAAGCCCGGAAGTAGAAGTCATAGGCCTCCATCAAATTACCTGCTTGCTCGGCATTGCGCGCCCTACTCATGGCATCCACACTTTGATCGATGGCAGCACGCATCCGGCGTTCTTTTTGCACTCGGTAACTGGCCGCAGATAAACGAAAGTAGACCCAATATTCGGCGTCGTTTTGCCAACTGTCAACAAGCTCGTAATCCTCGATGGCAACATTCGAACTTAACCTTGTAAACGACCTAAACTCATCGCTGAACTCGCTGTTGCGCTCGAGCTGCGACTGGATGGAGTTGGCTTGCACGGTGACTTGAATCTGCGAAACCAAGTCGTTGAAGGCGTTTTTTTTGGCTTGTTCGAGGTGATCGAAGCCATCATTATTTTTGCGTACGACCCCAATGCCCGCGTAATAGCCCACCTCAATCGGACGTTGAACTACCCAACTGGGCCGCGGCTCTGGCTGCAGCACTACGGGCTTGGTTTTGGGCGCGCAAGCTACCATGGTAAGCCACATGAGTATAAAAGAAAACTGTTTCATTGGCCACGTTGCGTTTCGTATTGTACCACTTGTTGGGTGAGCTTGTTGCTGATGCGGACTTGCAGTTCGATGAGCATGTTGTTCATCGACCGAAAATCACGCTTGCCACTGAGCAACTCATCAACCTTCCGCTTTTCTGAAAAACTCTGGTAAACCCGGTCAGAAGTGTGAATTTCGTTGCGCGATTTCCAAATACCTGCAAACAAATTACGGGCATTACCATCGTAACTGATGTAGGTTACTTCGTCGCGCTCGGCCTCTTCAAAAACATCCGACAACAAAACGGTGCCTGTTTCGGCATTGATCAATTGGTATTGGATTTTCATACGCACCGAGCTGTTGCCTGAAAACTCTGTGTACATCACTTTGCGATAGCGGGTAACGTTTTCCGTGCGATTCTTTTCGGCGTTAAATACTTTTTCTGTGTAAGACTCATAGCCTGTTTTTTCTTTTTGCTGGACTTTAGGATTGGCCACGTACATGTCGAGCAAACGGCCTGTAAGGATGAGCTTGGCGCCCAGCAGCTCCCCAACACGTATGCTGGTGCCTGCTTCCCCCGCAAACTGCAGGTTGAACTTTTGTTCTTTGATTATTTTATCGGTATGCTCCCGATCGATAATGACCAAAAACTCGTTGTTGGCTTTCGATAACTCGCTCACCACAAAAGAGCTGATGTTGGTGGCATAGGCATACGATAAACTGTTCTCGAAAGGCATTACAGCGATGGTGAGGGTGGCACGTTCTTTCGACACGCGCCGCAAGGCAGACGCATCTTGGTAAGTAGGATCGAGCTGAAAAACGTCGTTAAAGTACTGGTAAGCTTTGCGGTACTGTTCTGCCTCAAAGGCACGTTGTCCAGCTTCATAGGCAGGAATGATTTTTGACATCGTCTTCAAATTGCCCACGTCTTTGTAGCCAGGCTGGAGGGTGTTGATTTCTTTAAATAAAGTTTCAGCTTCGCGAAAGCGCACGGCTTTCAAATGACTTTGACCTTGCACGTATAAGCCTTCTAGGTAAATCACCAAATCTTCTTCGTAATTCTGTTCGTAATAAGGTGGAAACTCCAAATCGATGTTGAATGCGGTTACGTCTCGGTGAAACTCATCGGCCTTGCGGTAAGCGTACACCGATTCTTTGTATTGCTGTTGTCCGTGCGCTCTAAAAAATCTATCTAAATACGTATTCAAAGCCTGTTGACCTGATAACCGCAAGCCGACCCTGGCGTCGATGTTGGTGCGGTCGTGCCCCACCGCCTGCATAAATGCCAAACTTGCTTCGTCGTGCAAACCTGCGGCGGCCAACTTTTTACCCTGCTTGGTGAAGCTGCGGCTTGGCGAGCAAGCGAGCAGTGCAGTGGTGAGGAACAGGATCAGCAGCAGTTTGAGGGACGATGGCATAAGGCTGTCTAAGTTAGGTATTCGGTTTTGATTTGGATACCTCGTGCAAAACAAGTATTGTACCAAAAGCACTATAGGGTTTGAAAAATATGGTAAAAAACCACAAGCGCATAGGCCATCTTCATAAATACGCCCGCGATAAAGCCCATAAAAGCACCTGTGGCAGAACGAAAAGCACGGTTTGCTGGCGTTCCTGCCATCATTTCGGCTAACAAAGCACCTACAAACGGACCCGCAATAATGCCTAACGGTCCTAAAAAAAGTCCAACTACCAAGCCAATAGTGGCCCCGCGGGTACCCGCTTTTGTACCTCCGAAACGCTTGGTACCGTAAATGGGCACATAATAATCGAGTAGGGTAATGGCGGCGGCAGCAAAAAAGTGCTTGGCTAATAATTCCGCACTCGGCTGGTGGTGGTGGCTGAACCAAAGCAAGGCGAGCCCTGCAAAAGCCACTGGCGGACCTGGTAAAATGGGTAAAAAGCTGCCCAAAAGGCCTGCAAGTGCCAATACGAAGGCCAGTACGAGGAGTGCGGTTTCCAAAACGTTAGATATTGTATTAAGTTTACACGCAAATTACCAAATATCTGAAAAACTCCCTTCGCCTATTTCAAAGTCCGCTGATTGGTCATTTTTTTTCCATGTCTGCCGTACAAGCTTTGAACGTGCTGCTGCCGCTTTTTACCTTTCCTTATCTCATTCGGGTAATGGGCTTAGACACTTTTGGGGTGTTCAACTATTTACTCGCGTTGGCTGGTTTTTTAGTGGTTTTGGTAGATTATGGACTCACCCTCACGGGTACACGGGATGTGGCCATGCAGCAACACGACACGGCAGCCCTTTCGCGCTTGTTTAGTATCAAGTGGAGCACACAGCTACTGCTTTTGGTGCCCGCCTTTTTACTATTGGCAGTATTGTATGTGCTGCTGCCTGATCGAAACATCGATTTTTCGATTTGGATGCTTGTTTTTTTACTCGTTCCTGC
>Ga0209702_10007918_pt1 | contig 12703 bp, 22 predicted proteins | sample FRY01_FD_187210 | JGI IMG/M metagenome (GOLD analysis project Ga0209702, IMG submission 187210) | Freshwater microbial communities from Lake Fryxell liftoff mats and glacier meltwater in Antarctica - FRY-01 (SPAdes) (version 2) | ecosystem: Environmental > Aquatic > Freshwater > Ice > Glacier... | reverse complement strand
CTCTTTTTCCTCTTTTTCCTCTTTTTCCTCTTTTTCCTCTTTTTCCTCTTTTTCCTCTTCCTCTTTCCTCCTTTTCGCTCTCATATTAGTGTTCTGTCTCTGGTTATAAACACTAATCATCCCTTCTTTTACATGTTTTCCACAATAAAAGACGTTTTTGACTCCAGGGTAATTATAACGTGCGTGTCGAGGGCATTCGAGACATAAACTAGCAACCACGTTTTTCATATCTGAAAGTGCGTGTTTTTTACAGTTAATCGGTCTATATTTCTTATATCCGAATCCAGCTTGAATGGAGCATCCAATTGCTTCACACCTTTTTGCGATCAGGTTGATCATTCCAAAAGATTTGCATTTGGAACAACATGTTCTAGAATCTCCAGGGTATCCGTAAACTGTATTTGCGCCACAACCACAGAATCTCATTTTATGAAAAAGATTAATCTTTTAAATTCGATTTGAACCAAAAACGAAAACCATATTATATCTATTATAATATAAATAAACACTATGTCAGATAAACATGTCGCAACCGAAGGAGATATTTTAATTTTAAAAATTGTTGGAGATCTTCCAGATTTATATTTTACTATGCCCCATAATTGGGTAGAACGATTGTGGAAATATTGTTTGTGGGTTTGGTCTGATCCACCAGTTCGAACCGATGTTAGTGAAAAAGATCAAATTATGCTTAATAAAGATTATAATGAGAAACTTTTTTATAAATTTAATCTTTTCCTTGATACAATGTCTACCTTGGAGAAGTTATATCCTAGTTTTAAAGAGATGATGAACCAAGGATTTAATATTGTTACTAAGAGTTATTTTAAACCAAACGCTGGTTCTACTGTGACTAAAAATATTACCTTTCTAGAACATTATCTTTTGTTGGTACAAGTGGATCCTGATATTTTCGACACAATTCTATATCATAATTTGTGTAAATTTACTGATAACAGCGAACAAATAGTTTCAGAATATCGGTCTAGATCTTATAGATTCCTGGGAGTATTTGTTTAAAACGAGGAAATTAAACAATCTAAGATGAGTCATATTAATGAAAAGTTCAAGGGAACTAAACGAGAAGTTGGAAATTTTATAATCACAATTGCTCTCCTTTTTTCACAAAAGAAACCCCAAACATGAAAAATATGAACTAAAAGAAAATGAAGATGGTTGGATTATTAAAAATACAAAACAAAAAGATTTATATATACTTAGAACAAATGATGAAGATATCCCTGATTTAAATGAATTTTTTGAATGTGAAGAAGATATTAATAGACTTATTGACCAAACTATAATTTCGACTGCGGTTGAAGCGTTAAAATCTATTCTGGTTTAGAAAATCCACCACTAACTGTTAGATAGTATTATAGAAAATGGTAACGATTACTGGAAAAAATGGTTAATCATGGCTTCGTTAACATGTACCGATTATCATGAAGAAATTAAAAAAATATTTCAAAAACATTATACTAGTAGTGTTTAAACCGTAATTGATTTTTAAACTAATATTTTTTTAGTAAAAAAATATGGCAGAACAATTATGTCTCAGCTGGTATTTCTTTTTAATATATTGTGTCGTTTTCACAGTTATTGGAATGTCTATAGTTAGTTATATTAATATAATGAACAAAAGAATGATTAATAAACAGGAATTTGTAGAAATTTCTCAAGTATAAAAAATTTAGAAATTTAGAAATTTAGAAATTTAGAAATTTAGAAATTTAGAAATTTAGAAATTTAGAAATTTAGAAATTTAGGAAATATAATTAAAAATTATATTTTCTTTAAATTAATTCTCAAAACAGAACAAATTACGGGGATGTCCCGTATCACCTTCCATCTCAAAACCAGAAACTGCCTTATGACCACCCCCTCCAAAAACAGAACATATCTGGGACACAACGGGACACAACTATTGTATCTTCAGCGGTAGTCGATTGTCGAGATCCAGCTCTAAGCGAATATTTTCATGTATCCCTACTCAGGGTTTTCATCTTTTTCATCTTTTTCATCTTTTTCATCTTTTTCATCTTTTTCATCTTTTTCATCTTTTTCATCTTTTTCATCTTTTTCATCTTTTTCATCTTTTTCATCTTTTTCATCTTTTTCATTTACCCAAAATTCCTTTCTTCCAAACAAATTTGGCAGGAAATAACACATAATCAACTACCAACTTGGCAATATAACCAGGATTATTAGAGATTGATCCGCCGTCGTATCTGTTATGTTCTTTAGAACATATCAGATGGCCGCCGTCCCTATATATTTTTCCATAAACTCCAATATAATAAGTTATCTCATTTTGCTGATCAAATAAATAATCGCCTTCGGCGGGTTTATTTTTAATTTCTTGGTATAATTTATCGTAATTAAATGGATATATTTCAATACGAGGATCCAAGAAAATACTCAAAATTAATCGATTATAATCCATAAAAGAATATTTAATATCTTCCCCATTTTTTCCTTGTCCTAAAATCCATTTTCCTTCTGCGAAAAATAGAATTTGATTAAAATGCTCAGTAGATAATGTCAATAAATATTTTCCTTCTGTAACATCTCTAAACTTATAAAGATGTTCAGGTTCATAATTGTCAATAATATAATTATTAAATAATTCTTGGATATTGATTTCAGTATTAGATTTAGTTATAATGTCAGGAGAAACAGGAACAGTTTCTGACGGAGGAGGAGAAGAAAACGTAAACCATTTTGACATAACTTTATTTTTTAGTATATGATCAGATTTAAAAAATTCAATTTTGACGAAAATGAATTATAAATTAATTTTTATTAAATTAAACCATGCATCTCCCCGACAAAACTACACTAGAGATTCTATCATATTCATATCCAACCAAAGCTACATATCATATCCAACTAAAGTGAGTGGAGACATACTAATTGTCTGTATCTCTAACCTATTTGGTTTTACCAAGTTTGGAAAGCAATCGAAACTGGTAATAACCGAACTTGGCCTGAACTAACCACTGATCTATATAATGATAAGGATAATTTTGGAAAAAGAGTTTCTGAATATGAAAAAGCAATGGAGCCAATTCTCAAAGAAATGAAGCCTTTTTCCGAACAAGAAATTGAACAAATGTTGGAAGAAGGCACTATAAATTGAGAGTATCAGAAAAACTATTACACATCAATTTCTTGTTTGGAAAAAGGAATACCGTTCGATAAAGTAACCAGTATGATGAGAAAATTATTGGTGAAAATAACCCCTGAGGAAGAACATTGATGGAATTGGAGGAACATTGATTTGGCACTATAATGTACTATATATTTATATTTATATTTATACAATTATTTCATAAATATAAAATAATTAAATAATAAAAAAGAGAAATGAATCGATCAGAGATCAGGAAAAGCATTGAGGAACACTACACTAAAAACTTTATTGAAAATTTCTTTTTGTTTAAACAAGGAGATATTTGTTTTTATTCTGAACCAAACATTGTTTATGTTTATGAAGGAGAAACAATGATATATGATGGAGCGACTATCTCTCCAGTAGTATGTAAAAATGATGTCCAAGTATTTTTTAATTATACACTAGATGATTATCGTAAAATCAATATCGCTAACGAAATAGACCGTGTTCTCGGAATTATGTTAGATGGCAAGGATTGGAAAAATAAATATGAAGAAACTTTTCGATATCGAAGTGGAAAATTTTATCAAGTTGCACCTTCATATTTATGGAATGGTTGGGTTAATGAAACCGAAATTTTCAAGAATAATATGATGATCAAGATTATTGATCAAATGTATTTTAGAAAACCACCTCCTATTCCTATCCCTCCTCCTCCACCTCTTCCACCTCTTCCACCACCCCCATCTTATACTGAAGAAACGGAGGAAACGGAGGAAAATGAGGAAAATATTCTCGAAAACTCCACCATATTTGTTGAAGAGATGGAGTCTGAGTCCAAGAAAAGAAATTAACCGAAATTGAAATTTTTTATGAGTAGCTACTCATAAAAATATCCGAGAGAAATGAATTTTATCACCATTATTCTTAGCTTCTTAATTAAATTAACTTTTAAGAATATAAGTTGGGATGCATACTATAAATACGAGAAAGAACCTCAGAATAGATGCCAAAATGGAAAAGATTTTGATGACTGTCAAACTATGATTTATCAGAAAAAGATAGGATCTTGTTATGATAAACACGAAGGAATACCCTGTTTTGGAGAATATTATTGGATAGATGATCTTGGATTTCAAGTAAAAGACATTTATTATGGAAATTATACAATAAACTACTATCCAAGATCGATTATTTTTGAGAAAAAGAGATGGAACGTATCAATAATTTTTAATGAAACCACAGTTAATTATACAGATTTAAGCTATGATAAAGCTGTTATAATCGATCAGAAATATCCAAAAGAAAAAATATATATGGTCAATAAATATAATAGGCTTATTAAAATACTAATAAATTTCTTATTTTTAGGAATAATATTTTATGGTTTGAAAAATTTGTTGTATTCTAAATTTCCAAGAAATAAGAAAATAAGAAATTAGGAAATTAGGAAATTAGGAAATTAGGAAATGAGATTCCTAGCAATCCCAGGAATCTCATTTTTATATAATTTCCAGAAAATGAGAATAGATTCCAGGAATCTGGAAATTATATAAAAATGAAAATCCTGGGATTGCTAGGAATCCTGGGAATCCTGGGAATCCTGGGAATCCTGGGAATCCTGGGAATTCTGGGATTTCCTAGAATCCTTTAAAAATCATCCTTTTTATCCGAAAAACAGAACTTCTCCAGGCTAACCTTAGCCCCAAACTTGTTCTGTTTTTTATCTCTCACCGGATCCGATCTGAGAAGATTGATGGATTAAAATAAAAAAATCGGAACTAATGGAGCTCTTTATAATCGAAATAATATAGATATTTATATTATTTTCAATACCAGTTTGGTATACCCCCTGGCTTAAAATACGGTTTTTCCAGGATTTCTGGGGAAAACGGTTTCCAGTTTCCTAGAAATCCCAGGATTTTCATTTTTATATATTTTCCAGATTCCTGGAATCTATTCTCATTTTCTGGAAAATATATAAAAATGAGAAAGTTGAAAATTTTGAGAATCCTGGGATTTCTAGAAAATATATAAAAATGAGAAAAAGTTGAGAATTTTGAAAATTTTGAAAATTTTGAAAATTTTGAGAAAGTTGAAAATTTTGAGAAAGTTGAAAATTTTGAGAAAGTTGAAAATTTTGAGAAAGTTGAAAATTTTGAGAAAGTTGAAAATTTTGAACTTTTTAAAAAAGTTGAGAAAGTTGAAAATTTTAGAAATCCCAGGATTTCAATTTTTTTAAACCAAAATATAAAGACGGGGCATAAAATCGAATATATTATAACAATCTTTATTTTGAAAAGATGTCTGACTTATATCCTGAAGAATATCTTTGTCTGTGTGAAACTACGAAATTAAAGAGAAAAGGAGTTAATATATCTGAAGAAATGAATCAAAAAGGCGGTATGAGTTCACAAGAAATATCTCAAATATATGGATCCTCTAATCAGGATATAACTAAATCTCTCCGAGATAAACTAGGAAAAAATATGTGTCTTATTCCTAAAAAAGATGGAGATATAAGAGATATAAGAGATATAAGAGATATAGATTCAGTCAATAAAAAACTTCAAAGAATTATTATAGACATAGAAAAATTAATAAGAAGTAATAGTGAGATTAAAAATTCTATCAAATCTTTAAATCTTGAAATTAAACAAATTAAATTAAATTTTGATGAGAAAAAATTAAATTTTGATGAGAAAAAATTAAATTTTGATGAGAAAAAATTAAATTTTGATGAGAAAAAATTAAATTTTGATGAGAAAAAATTAAATTTTGATGAGAAAAAATTAAATTTTGATGAGAAACCAAAAACGAATATTGTTTAATTAATAAACATGTCTGATTTATCATCTCCCTTGTATAACGAAGTGGAAAAAGAAGAGAGCATCTGGTCGAAATCTTCCGGGAGTTCCGTTACTTTTTCATAAATCAAATCGTCGCTGGTTTGAATTTTCAGGTACCAAGCCATTGTTATTATTATTATAATATATTATTATAATATTTTCAATTTAGTCTTTATTGTTATATCCACCCATAGAACATTTTAGTTCTTTCGGTTCATGAACAATTGTTGTAAATCCACGATCGCTATATTTGGCCACACGTCGAAGACATTTGCTAAACAAAAATTCATCTGATTTTCGATAATAAGTCTGTCGTTTGGCCTTGATGTCTTCAAGACTTTTAGGATTACAAACTAGGATCCATTTTCCGTCTTCCTTTTCACTGTTTATAAGATAAGGTACTTCTCCAAGGACTATCATTTCATCTGAAATTTTTGCAGATGAATGAACAATAACCATTCCTGTGACTGAAATATCGATTGAGTCTGAGAAATCTTGTACAGATTCACAATTAGTCCGAACAAATTGCATTTTCGGAATATAACTACAATCATCTGGAGGATCAAAAGTAGCCACCCAATCATTCCTTAATATTGATCCCAAAATTTGGGCAAGAATAGAACAACGAATATGAAATTTATTGGAGCTTGTTTGTTTATCGATGAAAAACATGTCAACATCATTATATATCCAATCTTTCTCATGTTTTTCAAAATAAGTTTGATAAACATGAAGAGCAAATGACCCTCCAATCAGGATATCTTTTTTATTTAGTTCTGGTTTTGGTATATATTCGTGACCCCAGCGACTCTTCTTAACAACACCATCGTTTTGTGGTGCGATCCGAGTCAATCGATCAATTATAAAATTAAGGAGGGTAAAAACAACTGGAACTTCACTATTAATTTTCTCATTTGGATAAATAATTCGAAAAGTATTCTCAGTTACAACACAAAATTCTGACATTCCATCTGGGCAAGGATATATGTACATACCTTTTCCACGTAAATCATAATTAGTAGGGTTTCCTCTCCAGGATTCTAATCCCGGTTTGGTTAACCCTTGACAAAACGGAATCGGGCTTAGACTATTATAAACATGATATACTGTTAAATCCTTTTCATAAATTTTTCGAAAGTGGATGATAGTTGTTCCATTAAAACGAGGACCAACTTCGATAAATTCATCTTGAAAACCGAGTTCATGATACAATTGATAACATCTGTTACAGACAAAATCTTTTGGAGGAATTTTTGGTTTTATCGAATTAGCAGACATGTTTTGTACAATTAAAAATTATAATATTTTCATTTTTGACTCGCCGACCACGTCCGGCTCCAGTCGCTCCAGTCGCTCCAGTCGCTCCAGTCGCTCCAGTCGCTCCAGTCGCTCCAGTCGCTCCAGTCGCTCCAGTCGCTCCAGTCGCTCCAGTCGCTCCAGTCGCTCCAGTCGCTCCAGTCGCTCCAGTCGCTCCAGTCGCTCCGACTCATATATCAATAATTTTATTAATATCAGCTCCTCCTTCCTCAAATGGATAACCGATTGGATTAGAATAAAAATTAACTCCAAATTCTTTTCTTCCATCTTCTACTGGAAGATGAGTATGACCGTAAAACCATCCCTTAATTTTGTATTTATTTAATTCAATAATTCCCCCCATTTCACAATAAAACCACTGGTTGTAAACATTATCCTTATAAGTAGAATGTATCAGAACCTCGGACGGAACATGATGTGTAATTATAATTTTTCCTTTTATTCCAAACGGGAGAGGTTTGTTGATTTCTTGTGTTAAAAATTCTGTTTCCCCTTCGTTGATTAAATTATATAATGGAATATCCATCCCTGGAATTTGATAAACATCGTTGATTTTATATTGTTTATCTTTGATATGAGACCACATAGTACATCCTATAAATTGATATCCTTCATAAAATTCAGTGTCACAATTCAATAAACTGATGTTATGATATTTTTTTATCTCTTCAGAAATCAAGGTTTGTGTAATTCCTATACTATTATCACGACTATAATATTCATGATTTCCTAAAACGTAGAATACTTTCTTAAAATTTTTCGAAACATATTCCAGAAATTTTGAATATTGAGGTAATTTTGGTTTTCCAATATCTCCAGCTATAATTAAAACATCATATAACCCTTTATTGATAATACTGGGATCAAAATCTGGTTTAAACTCAAGATGAAGATCTGAAAAATAACGAATTCTCATTTTAAATGTATCTATACATTAGATACATTATTTTATTTCGTTAAACTAAATCTAACAAAGCCAACATTTTCTTATCCATATTTTCCTTTGATATTTCTGATCTGATTTTATATTTTTCCTTTCCTGTCTCCTTGTATAATCTATTATTTTCCAAATATGACGGAATTGATAAATATTTTTTAAGCGTAGGAGGTAATTCATTTCCCATTTGAATATACCAAACAACAAAAATTATACTTCCCACCGAGAAATACATTTCTGGACCAATCTCATTATGTTTGGTAAGATCTAGAATTAAATTGTTATGTTCTTCTGGATCTATAATATTATTTTTAAAATTATTATAAAGAGCAAAAAATGATTCAGTTATATTTTCTTTGTAGAAATTATAAAAATTCTGAAGATTTGGTTTATATTTTTTATTTATTCTTTTAATATCTCTCTTTAAGAATTGATAGGTTAAATCTTGATTATCTAGAACAGGAATCCAACAACAATTATTACCATTTTTTGATACTGATAATCCATCGTAAGAAATCTTACTATTGACAAAATTAAATAATCCAAACGGATAGAAATTAACATCTAGTCTAGTTGGAAATTCTCCCCAAATTTTATCAGCTATCTTAATATGTTTAATAATCATATCGATTACATATTTAAAAAATACCACTTTAACATTAGAAGAAAAGTTTAACGTAATTTGTATATCAATATCACTGGATAAATTTTTACTTCCAGTAGGGATAATTTTTAATTTTCTCTTACTAGTATCTTTTCGTATATCTTCTATCATATTAGATACATAAACGTATCTTAACCCATTTAATAATATTTTTTTCTCGATATCAATAGAATCATCTTTCATAATATTAACCCATTTTTTCTTAGGTGGTAGATATGTTTTTATCTCTTCTATTTTTTTAAATCTTATAGCCATTTTGTAAGATATAAAAATAATTATACATAATTACATATAATATCCATTATTAACATTCCATTTTACCAATTTTTGGTTAACGATATAAGTCATAATATTTTCAGAATTTGGAATTTCCCCATCCTCCCTATTTAAGAAAAAATAACTATCTTTTTCAGTTAATACTAGTAATCCAGTTTTTATATATTTTTTATGAGCATCAAAGAAAAGATTAATTCCAGTATCTAGTTCAATCCCTAGTTTATCATATCTCATTTTAACAATTTGTTTATTTTGTGAAATATAATAGCCTTGTTTAGGATATATTATTATTTCTGGAAATTCAAATTGATAACCAAAAAATGGTGAAATAGGAATAACACATAGCGGAATTAAGGAGAAAAATAAAGGAGTTAAAAAATCGTTTGAGTTTATTCTAATAACACATCCAAATATCATAAATATAAGTGATAATGGAATAAATATTTTTTGATAAGTACTGTATTTAATTTTAACCAAATTCATATCTACTTTATTATTTATATAATTTATAAATAATTCAATTTTGATTAATCCCAAAAATAACCCATTCTCCTTCCATGTGATCCTCGGTTTCGATCTCCCATTTGAATTAAATTCATATCTACTTTATTATTTATATAATTTATAAATAATTCAATTTTGATTAATCCCAAAAATAACCCATTCTCCTTCCATGTGATCCTCGGTTTCGATCTCCCATTTGAATTCTTCGATCAATTGTCTATCCTGGATATAATATTTTCTGAAAATTTGTTCAGCTTCTTGGTCATCCTTAGATTTTTTTAGTATAGCTGTATCTACAGAAAAATCATCTGAATTTTTAACTCGGTTGATCATATCATGATATTTGACTAGTAGTTCTCCCAAGGTTCGACAGGCGTCTTCCTCGTTTTCAAAAGACTCCATCAAAACAATTGGATTTGTGTTTTTTCGTCGTTGATCAATGTAATAAGCAATGTAAACCATGATTAATTATCTTAAATTTTAATTAAATTTTCAATTTCTTAATTTCCATAATCGAAAATTTAATTAAAATTTAAGATAATTAATCATGGTTGAAATGTTCAAAGGTATAGTTGATTTAAACAATATAACGTTGTATTATAACGGAGGATTTCTAACTCTGCATATAGACCCTGTTGATCCTGATCCTGATCTTGAACTGGAGGTTTACTTTTTTGAAAAAATAGTCTCACCCAATATCGAAGAACATAATTGGAATGATGATAATATTCGAGTAATTGGTTGGACGATGTTTATTGAAAATGATTTTAGTTGGATTAAAATAACCGAAACCGTGGAGGGGGTATTTGAGAATAATTTTCCTCCAACTGATCAGATATATTGGAAACAAACGGAGGGAAATAATTTTAAAGTTTTAGATTTTTTAAAGAAAATCAAAAATAATGTAATGTAATGTAATATTATATCACATACTTATAACTAAATATAAAAATATAACTAATTATTATATACCACCAACAAAACTCAATTATTATACTGATATTATCCACATCTTCTATAACAGTATGAATCATATTTTTTTGATAAACACTTATTACAATCAACACTATTAATATTGGTATAATCAAAAATATAATTTCCTCTGAAATAAATAAAAATAACAAAGTTGTACCTATACAAGATAAAGAATCATAAATATTATCTATAATATTTAATCTAACAGACATATTTATAATTTATTTGATTAATTATAATTTCGATTTCGAATTGATATTTTTAATATAATCTGAAAAACATTCCTCACATATAGAATAACCTATTTTATTTTTTAATATGTGGCGGGTGTGTGGGTTTTGATTACATATGGTACATATGGTGTTCTCTTTCTTAAGAATCTGAGGTTTTCTTTCCATTTTTTTTAGATATCCTCTTATGGAAGTTAATTTATTCATCTTTTTATCTTAAATAAATTCGATTTTACCATGTGATGTGAATGTTATAAAATGGCGGAGAAATATGCCCTTCTTCCCATATTTTAACCGTAGTTTTAAACCCGTTTCCTTTAGATTCAGTTATGATTCTTGGAAAATCATTTATAATTTCTGGAACTACCAACCCTTTTACCATAGTTCCTTCTTGTTCAATTACATTAACAGATCTAAAACCTTGATTATTTCTAAGAAGAATATATGGTAATATTTTGGTATAAAAAACCGATCTACTAGTAGAGCCTAATAACTTAGACATATTATATTTTATTATGATCTTATAACTCCAAATTTTTTTCCTTCCATAAACATAGAGTTATAAGAATTCATTATCTTTACTAGATCATTCGATATATAAGGAAATTTTTGGATAAATTGCTCGTAACTAATAGACGGGTAATAGTGTTCATCGAAATTTTCAAATTCTTTTCTGTATAATTGAACTATTTCTCCTGGAGGATTATCTTCAAATTGGCTTTCAGATTTAAGTTGAGACCAAATTGCAAAAAGTAAACTAGTGGATTTTTCCAGATATCTAGACAAATATCTATATGCATCATCTTCAGTTTCAAATGTTTTGATCAGTTCGAATAAAGAAGATTGAACTGGTGTCATAAGACTGCTAGTGACAAAACAAGTGTAAAAGGGCATTTTTTTATATAAGATTATATAAAAATTCGTTTTTGTTATCCAAATATTACTAAATATTTTGGTTAGGAAGAAATTGAAAATAAAACTAAAATTTAAAAATATAATCATGTTTGGCATACCAGATTATTTGACACTATGTTTAGAAGATTCATCTTCACCCTCTCCCTCTCCCTCTCCTTCTCCTTCGCCGGAACAAGATATCTGGTTAGATCCAGTTCTAGCAGGACCCAAATTTATATGGGAACACCAACTACTTGGTTCTGTTGGAGAAAACACGGTTACTGTGTCAGGATGGGGAGTTGAGACTACTTTTGGTCGTGTCAGAATTCCTCAAAGAATCTGTAAAGTTCTAATGAAAGCATGTGGAAGTTTTGATTATTTAGATGAGATTGTATATATTGGGTCTTATATTGGTTTTACATTTCGCTTACCAATATTAGGATATCGAACAATCAATTTTGAGTATACTGTGAATCGTGAACAATTTTTTTTACAACTTTCTCATTATGTTCCAGCTATGTTTCTTTAATCATAGTTTTTCTCAACTCTATCTGTAAATTTTTCAAGGCTTTTCTCTTCTGGATACCCATATCGTTTTTTTCTCCTCTTTTAACTCTGGTTCCAAGATCTTGTATCATTTTTTTTCTAATAAAACTATCTATATCATATAAAGTTATATGATCTCCAAACGGACCTCTAGTGATATGATTAATATCTATCCCATCTTCAGACAAATCTACATAGATAGTAAACCTAGCATATTGATAATAAAAATCGGAATTTTCGTTCTCGGCTGAAAAACTGGAAAGAATTGAACCCATTTTAAACATGGGTAAATATATTTAAACATGGGTAAATATATTTAAACATGGGTAAATATATTTAAACATGGGTAAATATATTTAAACATGGGTAAATATATTTAAACATGGGTAAATATAT
>Ga0209702_10007917_pt1 | contig 12704 bp, 9 predicted proteins | sample FRY01_FD_187210 | JGI IMG/M metagenome (GOLD analysis project Ga0209702, IMG submission 187210) | Freshwater microbial communities from Lake Fryxell liftoff mats and glacier meltwater in Antarctica - FRY-01 (SPAdes) (version 2) | ecosystem: Environmental > Aquatic > Freshwater > Ice > Glacier... | reverse complement strand
AATCCCTTCGAGCGCGCAGATGTTTTTCCTTACAACTACGGAAAGTTAGCCCGCTATCAATCGGCGCAACTAAGCCCAGGTAGCCAATTAGGTAGCCAAGTTCAAAAGTCGCACTTGGCGACACCTACGCATTACCCCCAGAGGCTCCTTGCATTACCCCTATATCTGGGTAAAGAATGGAGAAACCAATTAACTTCCAGCAGCTGGTTGCACGATAGATCAGTTTGTTGCCAAGGCCTCACCCTGGTGATCTTGAAAGATAGATTCAGCAGCTCGGAGAATTCCTGGTTTCGGAGACGAAAACAATTCCAGGAATTCATAATGTCAAAATCCAAACTATTCACCATCAATGAAGCCTGCCAGCAAATAGGAATATCAAGAGCCAGCCTTTATCGACTAATCAACAATAAGCAGATCGTGTGCCTAAAGATCGGGCGCTCTAGTCGGATATCAGAACAAGCCCTTGAACGGTTTGTGTCGGTTCGTACCCAGGCGGTGTATGACGCATGGGAGTAAAACCAGAACTAAAAGCAAGGAAACCCCGCCGGGCAAATGGTGATGGATCCGTATACCAAGATAAGCAAGGACGCTGGATCGCTTCCCTAGATGCGGGCATTGGGATAGATGGAAAGCGCAAGCGCGCCACCCGAGTTCGTAAAACACGCCAGGAGGCATCCCAAGCACTTAGACAGATGCAGGTAAAAAAGCAAGACAATCGCCTTAAATCTAATGAACGCCAAACTCTAAATGATCTATTTCAACAGTGGCAGACATACGGAATCCCAGAAGGCATTAGAGAGACAACGAAACAGGAATACCTCTACCTTTCGAAGCGCTATGTATTGCCGGCGCTAGGCCACAAGCGAGTAATCGATATAACTACCCAAGTGGTTGATAGCTGGCTAGTTGGCATGCATCAAATGGGCTATAGCGCTATCACCAGGCGAAAAGCGCGGCAAAACATGAATATGATATTCAAGTTTGGCGTTAAACGTCGGTTCATAATTGTTAACCCTGTGAGTGACTCGATGATGCCAAAAAACGATGCTAACTACGTTACCCAGGTTCGTGAGTCCTTATCGTTGGAGGAATGGCTGAAGTATCTGAGTGGATTTAAAGAAACCAATCTAGATACTTTTGTGCATATAGGAGCGCTTCTAGGCTTACGGCGAGGAGAAATAATTGGCCTGAATTGGAGTGACATTGATTTCAAATCCAATCACTTATTTGTTCGACATTCAGCGCGCGAGCTGACAAAACATCGACAGGATGGAAGCACCGAAACCACTTTGGTACTTAACGATCCAAAGACCAAGCACTCCAAGCGCAAATTGGTGCTAAGCCCCGAAATTATAGATTCCCTGAATAGGCAGAAACTACGCCAAAAGAAAGCAAGACTAGCCGCGGGTAGCGCATGGAATGACCAAGAGGACGCAATCTTTACAACTTCAGTGGGTACCAGGCTTTACCCGTCTAATGTCTACAAGCAATACGGCAAGCTTATTAAAGTACTGGGACTGCGTTATGTGCGCATACATGACTTAAGACACTCGGTTGCGCGCCTGTTGCTCGATGACGAAGTTCCACTCGAATCGGTAAGTCGGCTACTAGGGCACTCAAGCTTGAGCATCACGATGGATATCTACGCTCAAAACGTCCAATCTGTAGTTGATCGAGGCGCTAGAGGGATGTCAGCGCTGTATCAAAAGAATCAACTCCCATTAGTGTTAAAGAGGCGCCATGCGAGACAGTAACGCATCAAGTAGTGCATTAAGCATTCATGAGACATGCGTATCAAGTGTCTATGACCAGAGAGAGTTCTTGATATTAGTCAGCAAAGTATGGATTAAGGCATGATCTGGCGCCAGTTTGTGAATTAGCAATGGCTGCACGCGGTTACTAGATCATATTTCTAGTGGCGAAGCTCTCGCGAATGAGTGTAGGTGACCGGGGATCTGCCTTCGTGGCCCGGTAAGGAGTATATCTATTAGTGCCACATTGGAATTGTTGCATTTTAAGTGATAAGCAATTGAAATCTCAGTACTCAAAAATATGCTATTAACTGGCGAATTAACGGACTCTAGGCTCGATGTTTACATTTTGACCTGCCCCATAGTTTGGCTACCTACTTATAGTGAAGATCAGGCCCTTTTATGAAAGGCTTTGATTATGTCCAAACCGTATCTGGCCTGTGCGGCTCTTGCGTTGGTTCGTGCCAGTAAGACAATCAATAAGACTGCAAACGAACTTAGGATGAGCGCTGCTGCTTTCCCGGACTGGGATTCTGTAATTAGTTATCTAATGCAGCGCTTATCTATAGCCTGTCAGAATATCCAGTTACCCTAATAAGGACAGCGCATCCATTAAGGAAGAGGATCCACGATGAAAGGTAGCAAAGAATTCGTTGCGAAAGCAACCGAAGCCAAAGAGGCTGGAGATCGCGATGCCATAAATCTTCTCGGAGTACTTTCAACTGATGATGAAAATCTTAAAGAGGCGCGCTCTTGGTACACGAAAGCTGCCGAAGCTGGAGATAGCGATGCCATGTATCAACTCGGGATGCTTTCAACTGGTGCTGGAAATCTAGATGTCGCGCGTTCTTGGCATACCCAAGCTGCCGAAGCTGGTAATAGCGATGCCATGAATCTTCTGGGGGTACTTTCAGCTGATGCTGGAAATTTTAAAGAGGCGCGCTCTTGGTATTTGAAAGCGGCCGATGCTGGGCATGGCAATGCCATGCATTACCTTAGGTTACTTCCTGACGGAACTAATGAACCGGATGAAAAGCTTGACTCGCATCCCGAAGCTATCAACACCAGGGATACCGCTGCAATTAAAAGTTTCGCAGCATTTCCTGGAGACTCAATCAGTCGCAATTCTGAGATTGTCAAACTCAGATTAGAAGGAAATACCTTGGAAGAGATTGGGGTCCAATTCGGTTTATCCAGAGAACGCGTTAGGCAAATTGTAATTTCATCTGGGCATGAAGTATCGGATACCTACCTCAAATCTAAAAGGGAATTGAAGGAGCAAGATAGATTAACTGAGCACAATCAGATAACTAGAAAAAGCGTAATAGATGACTGGGAAAGGTACAATGCCATGCCCCCAAAAGACATTGCGCGGGAACTAAACGTTACTGAAACAGCGTTACTCAGAGCCTTAGATGTTCAATATCGCTTAACTCTGATTGCAAATAAATCGAAAAATAGAAATGCAGCAAAGGTATTTTCTGACGACGACATAACGGTGGCGCTTAAAGATGCAGCAACTTACAAGTTTCCATTAACATCTGCAGAGTACGGCAGACTGGTGACCAGCGGTACCGTAGTAGGACCAAGTCTTCCAAGCGTTTTTAACAGATTCGGTAGTTGGTTGGCCGCTTGCGAGGCTGCCGGTGTTGAGGCTGGTCAAACCCATGGTCAATACAGGAGAAGCTGGACAGAAGAGGATCTTTATGAAATCGTTTATAAATTCATAAAATCTTGCGAAGAAAAACAATGGACTTTTGCAAAGTTTGAAAAATGGCTCGGTGAAATGGGCGATGACTACCCTTCAGGCGCGACGATTCGTAACCGAATTGGGAAGTGGAGCGTGATAAGGGCTGTGGTCGTTATGCGAATGAACGAGAGTGAATTCCAAAAATGAGTGAAACAGAACTGCTTGAATCTAAATTTGCAGGCAATCTTGAGGCCCAAGATCGATTCAATATCTGGGAAAGTGCGCATCGGATTCTCGATCAATTTGACGTTGCAGATTGCAGAACTGGCCTAGCTCTAGGCTATGTCCAGTCTGGAAAAACTACACAAATGATGGCGCTTACCGCGGCGGCACATGACGTTGGTGTGCGCATTATTATTGCATTCCTGGGAAGCACTAATTTGCTACTGGATCAGAACACAGACAGGTTTGCAAAGGCTTTCGATTTTGAAATCCGCATGGACTTCAAGTGGATTGTAGAAAAAAATCCATCAAAGCCCGCAGATGCAGATCGTATTCAAGAGCGCTTACTTCAAGGCAGAACTATTTTTATTCCTGTCATTAAAAATGCGGGAAGAATTGATGGGCTGGCAACTGTTCTCCAGACTTTGAATTTAACCGAAATACAAGTTTTGGTTATTGATGACGAGGCAGACCAGGCATCCTTAAATACCATGGTCAATAAAGACGAAGAGAGCAAGACTTTCAAAGCGATTCGTCGAGTGAGAGATGCCTTACCAATCCATCTATATATACAGTTCACCGCAACCCCCTATGCGCCTCTCTTGTTGGACTCAGAAGATCACCTATCACCGGACTTCGTAGAATTCCTTACGCCTGGGCAGGGCTATACCGGTGGCAAAGAATTTTTCATTGATCACGCAGAAACAGTTTTACGTATCGTACCCGCATCCGACGAACAGGTCGCCACTGCTAAGAATTTCGTGGCGCTTCCAGACAGTCTTGTGTCTGCTTTAGCTAACTTTTTTGCAGGTGCTGTTCTGTTAGACAGCGTTGATCCAAGCATTAAGCCAGTTTCGATGCTCATACATTCCACGCACAGAAATAATCTTCAGGACAAGTATCTCTTTCTCACAAAAAGACTGAAGGAAAGCTGGTTAGAGGATTTAAATCTAGGGCTGCCGGCAGTTATCCAAACTGAAAGAGATCGATTGGTGTCTTCTGGTGTACTGGACATTCCTCAAGAACAATTTCTTTCCAAATTGAAAATGGTATTGGGCGAGACAACTTTTTGGTTGGTTAATTCGGTATCTGATGTTAAAAAGATTCGTTGGAATGAATCTCCGTACCATGTTCTCGTCGGTGGAAACAAACTTGATCGTGGATTTACCGTAGAAGGTCTAACTGTCACATATATGAATCGACCAAGTTCTGATCAAATCGATACCTTAGAACAACGAGCTAGAGCATTTGGGTATCGCGGAGAACTGATTCCATTTTGCCAATTCTTTGGCACCGCACAAACCATTCGTATTCTAAGAGGAGTAGTTTCAACTGAATATGATTTACGAGCCCGATTATCTGATTGGCTTGAACTAGGTGGAACGCCAGCAGAGTGGTCTAAGGAAATTGGCTTACTTTTACCAAAAGGTGCGAAGCCAACAAGAAGTAATGTAATTCAAGCTATCGAAAGTTTCAATAATGGAAGTGGATGGCATCAGCTCCGCAGACCTTCGTTTGAATTGACAAGCATCAACAATAATCTTGCCGTCGTAAATTCTATTAACATGCTTGACGCGCCACGCGTTGATTATGGTCGAATAGAGCATAGAACTTTGCAAATGAGCAATCGTGAGATTGTGGAGTTGTTACTCCAAAAATGGGACGCAGGTGATTTCAGCCCAGGTTGGGATCATGCCAAATTGACTGAACTAGTGCAGCGCATGGAGAAACAAGTCCCAGAGGTTAAGGTTACTTTAATGCAATATGAAAATGAAGATAAAGCTCGCGAACGTACCTGGGTATCTGAAACTGGTTTCAACAACTTGTTCCAAGGTGAAGATCAGAATAAATCTAGAAGCAGTTGGTACCCAGGTGATAAGAATTTGCTAACCAAAAGTAATTCTGACGGTAGCCCCCACATCTCACTCCAAATTCATAGAGTTAGAAAAAAGAATCAACCTGAATCGCCTGAATTGTTTACATTGACACTAAATGTTCGGGGATCTATGCTAGCGAAAAGGAGTGCCCTATGAATGCGCTATACGGATCAGCGAAACTAATTTCAATTTCGAAACTGCGCCTTGATCCGCAGAATCCTAGATTGCCTGAAAAACTTCAGGGAGGAAAGCAAGTTGACCTAGCCATAGCACTCGACATGGGATTCGAAGCATTCACTCTGGCCGAGTCCATTGCAACGCACGGTTATTTTTCTAGCGAGCCCATGATAGTTATTGCTGGTGAAGTTGAAGGTGAGTTCATCGTTGTTGAAGGTAATCGCAGGCTGACTGCAATCCTTGGCTTGGTTGACAAGAAGATGCGCAAAGAATTCATTGACAACGATAAGTGGAACTTATTGGCCGAAAAGAGCAAGTTAACTATGGAAATGCAGATACCTGTAGTGATAGCAAACAATCGGCAAGAAGTAGTTCCAGTTATCGGCTGGCGACACATATCAGGAATCCTGGCATGGAAGCCTTATCCTCAGGCAAGATACATTGCAAACTTAGTTGATGTGGACAAAATGTCGGTTGCAAAAGTAGCGGAAACTATCGGAATGACGCGGACTGCCGTTGCCGACTTATATCGGGAGCAATCAATAGCCCGTCAAGCAAAGAATCTTGGTGTCGAGACAGGGAACATGGAAAATGCCTTCTCGCTACTTACTGTGGCTATGCGCAATTCAAAGTTGCGTACTCATGTTGGTGCACCACTAGGTTCTCAATTAGTTGCGGGTGATGATCCGATTCCTGACGCAAAAATTCCTGAACTAAAGGAGGTACTTGGTTTTATTTTTGGCGACGGCGAAATTGAGCCGGTAATTTCAGATTCGCGTGAGATATCTACGCTTGGAAATGTTGTAGAAAATAAGAATGGGTTAGCCGCGCTTCGTCAAGGTAAATCATTGGCGGAAGCAAAGCAAAGTATACAAAATGTTGGATTATCGCCGCGAGAACGAACGCTGAAGAGATTGGAAGCAGCTGGAAATGCACTTCAAGCAGCTGGCGAAGATATTGCTGGACTTGAATCCGACGTCGAGGTAGTGGCTGCGTTTGACATAGTTTCTGAGGCATTCGAATCGATTAGAAGTGCAATAGGCGAGTAATGGTACTTTCAGCTGCGCCTGCAGGCACTGAAGAGATTGCTGATTGGATCGAGAACGTTGCCCTGGCAATTGGTTCAGGCGCATTGGCAACACAAAGACTTATGACGCTAGCTAGCGACTGGGCGGGCGTCTCTGCTGTGCAAGTAAACATGGCCTTATCGGTTATGGAGCGCCGAGAAAAGTTATTGGGCTCTCGTTATCCATTTAAGATTTCCGAAATTGCCGTGCAGAAAATAGATTTTGACGAGTCATTGATATACAAGTCACTACTTTTTCTTTCAAGGTCTTCTACTTCGACCCCATGGAATAGTGGCGCAATTCCTTCAGCACATACTGACTTGTTTGAAGAACTTTCGGCAGTCGCTCTTAAAGTAATGCTCGGAGAGGGATCCAAGGCTTTGCAATTTGGATGGCCTTCCAAAGATGGACGACCTAGTGAGTTCTACGAGGCAGTGCCTTGGTTAGCCAATCAAATGGGGGTTGCGATTGGCGCGGGGTATAGACCACCAAGACGAAAGGATGGGGGTGTAGACCTAGTTGCATGGCGACCATTCAAAGATGGAAAGAATGGATTTCCAATATATCTAGTTCAATGCACCGTGCAGCAGGATTTTGTTTCTAAATCGAGAGACATTGATCTTCGGCTTTGGGCTGGCTGGCTGGCCCTTGATAGAGATCCAATATGCGTCTTAACAATTCCACGTACAGTTCAATCAAATGAAGACTGGAACGAGGTGTCAGCTAATGTGATTTTGCTTGACAGAATTCGCCTCTGCTCGCTGATTCCAATTCTCGATAACGCAATGTTGAATGAATTTGTTTCGAGTCAGGTAGCCTGGCTAAAAGGTTTAGCCAATGGGTAAGTCTGGACGTACTAAACAAGACGTGGCTAGAGATATCACATCATACCTCGGAGTGCAGGAGTTGCACTTTTCTACTGGATCGACAGAGCCGAGGGAACTCTTTGATCTTGCTGCTTCAATATTAGGATTGGGCGATGTTGCAAGTCTGACTAAACCGCAAGCGGCACAAAAAATTGTCGAAGCCTCTGGTCAACCCTGGTTTCCTCAATACGAAAGTGCAGGTGGGACTGTAACTAAAAGCGGACTTGAGGCCGTATTGAAATCTGTATTATTTTTTTGCGGGCTTCCATTTCCTGAGAATTAAATCTGGTGACTTTGGTGAATTAGCTAGCGCTTCATACAGATCTGGTTTACTTTTCGCCAAAATTTGACCGTCTCGCTCCGCAATTTGTTTCAAAACATGCCAAACAACTCCAATATTCACACCGTTTCCAAGCTGCTTAAAGGTAGCTCCAGGCGCCTGGCCCTCGAAGATGTATGAATCGGGGAATCCTTGAAGGCGGGCGGCTTCCCGAGTGGATAGACGCCGTCTTTCTGGGCCAATAATTGAAGTTTGTGTTATCGCAACAAGCGCGGGCAAGTATGTTGCTTTTTTAGCCCGTATTCCAGATGGGCGAAAATGCATCACAGTCTCCCAAAGGGACAGCGCATCTTGTGCTTGCCATTCCAATTTTCGCCTTGAAGCAGGAAATTCTTCAATTTTCCACTTTGCTTTCCAGGGATCAATTAACTTGGAATGGTCTGCATAAAATCTTGCATTCTTTACCAAGAAGTTAATTTTCCAAATTGGTGTTCCTTCTTCAATTTGTAAATCATCTGGGTGAATCCATGAATCTGACCAAAGAGGAAAGCCTGGCAACTTTTCATTATTTCTTAGTTTCAACATCTGGATTACGAAATCATCCCAAGCATCAATCCAGCGAATCTCTTCATCTGATAGTTGTGATTCACTTGGAATCGATTCATGCACATCCAGTAAATCATCAGCGAGTGACCAAGTATTTGGATCCCAACCCGCAATCGGCTTGTTGTTGACGGGCGGTTCAACTTCTAGGTCCTGCTGGGATAGTTTCCCCCCGACATATGTGGCTGCGATAAAGACCCGTTCGCGAATCTGTGGACGCCCACCATGCTTCTTGTCCAGAAGATGAGGGCTAAAAATGGCGGGCTTGGCACTAACGCGGTATCCTTCCGCGCGAAGTGTTTCAATTATTACTTCCCATTCATGCGCATGTCTGGGTCCAGCAAGATTGCGCACATTTTCAAGCAGCACAATTGAAGGGTGATGCTTCTGGATGATCTTTAAGATGTTCCAATAAAGAGTTCCTCTAGTTTCTTCCATGCCGCGCTGCGCACCAGACTTTGAGAATGGCTGGCAAGGAAACCCTGCTACCAAGACGTCGTGTTTTGGAATCTTTACTTCATTGTCATTTGCCAACTTAGTTATGTCGGCAAGAGCCGGTATACCCCAGTTTTTTTCATATATCAAAGCCGCTTGAGAATCGATTTCAACGGCTTTTACACACTCACCACCCATGGCGAAAAGCGCGGCGTGAAAACCACCAATGCCTGCGAATAGGTCAATATATGTGAACTTTGCAGACATGTCTAAAGCTTACTTGATTCCTCCGACAAAAGCTAGTTTGCCTCTTATCGATTGAACGATTTGTACTTTCGCCAATCGCTAGCTTGATGGAAACTTCTATTTCGAGATTTCCAACTTTACTGAAGCAAATTTCAAATTGGGTAAGGGCCGGCAAGTAATCTGGCCTAGGTATTTTAAGACGGTTCAAAAAAAGATATTAGAAATCGATTTGTAGACGGTATTGAAGAATTCTACGTTCTGCTATAACTACAACGCTCTATCAAAAAATTGAAGATTTTCCCGAGTGGCATCTAACACCTCTATAACAACTGCAAGGAACTGCTGAAGGCTTAGTCCCCATCTTGGTCTGCCCCATAGTTTAGTTACCTACTTATAGTGAAGATCAGGCCCTTTTTGAAAGGCTTTGATTATGCCAAAACCGAAAAGAAGCACAAGTTCACCTTCAACTGGGTAACTACTTAAATTTCCGTTGTTTCCGATTCAGCTTCAATAGGAAAATAATCAGGTAGCCAACCTGAGAATAATCTGCTGTATTTGTTTTATGTTTAAACCACTAGAGATAATGGGAGACACGGAGTTGCGTTCATCGAAACACACGTGGTTACTAATTCGTGCTCGCCGTAGATAAGTGGCGACCTATATAGCCGATGTATATCTTCCCAGTTTTTGCAACATCTTCTAGGAAATGAACCCGAAGTCGCTGACCAACTTTAAGGTGCGAGAACATCAAAGCCTTTCCTTCCGGATCAACATCTATCGGAACCTTAAACATTCGAAGTGAACGTAGTTCTTCATCACGTGTTACTGATTCACTCTCAGTTAAGGCACATTTTTGGTCTGGCCAATTGTTGTAGTACCCACTTGGGTTGTTGGAGAGATATTGATATAGGCCCGCATGAGTGGATCCATCCCTCTTGGCTCGAACATAATCATTCAATGTCCTAAGCCCTTCCCAAGTGCGTCCGGAATAGGCACCCAATTCCTCTCGATCTAACTCATTTAGCTCGTCTTCGTCGCCCGTGAACTTGAGGAATGGTAATTTATCAAAAGAATGGATCAATTCAGAGAAATCCTTGGGTGAAAATATCTTATATTCCTCGGATGTTTCAATCCAAGAAAGATTCGTGTGTGAGAGTTCATTTACCTTTTTCTTGTAGTCTCTAGGCTCAAGTTCAGACTGACCAAGAGTAGTTAGTTCCCCTTTCAGGTATTCAAGTTGATTTTGATACTTCTCCTTTTCTTCAAATGTTTCATAGTGATCGAATTTCTGTTCATTCATATCATTTTGAAGTTCTGTCACCTGTCGCTTTAAGGCCAGATTCTCTTCACTGGTTTGAGTCCAAAGATTTGAAATAATATCGAATCTCGATAATTTTTCAGCAATCCCGTCCGCTACATCTAAAGTCAGAGTTTCAAAATCAAGAACAAGGCGAAATTTAGCTTGAATTTCAAGGTATTCTGAAACTTGCTCAGAGAGGACATTTCGTTCAATGGTTTCCATTTCCTTTTCAAGGATGGAGGGCATTGATGGCGGGGTGACACTAGGTTGCACGGAGTAGGCGACGATGCGTCGTCCGTTGATAATGATTTGATTCTGCTCGGCCGTCATCCTTTCTTCGACTCGTTGGATGGAGTGAGGCAAAGCCGATTCCAAAGTGAGACGCCTTGTCGCATTCTCAAGCATTCTCATAACGGCTGGTTCACCAAGTTGATTTAGCCGCTCCTCCCCCACAAAAGGATGGCGCCTTGCGTCGTAGGCGCTATTTGGAACAACCTCGGGATAGTAGGTACGTATGCTTTTGGGAAAAAGTGAATGTGCTCTACCCATTCGCTCATTAAATTCTTGGGCCGCTGCAGGTGTTAGCACGAAGCTAGTCGCAGTGCCCTGTAACTTGGAAAAAACTCGCTTAGCTCTCTCAAGTGCCATCGCGATTGGTTCTTCGGCGCCAGTGCCCATCAATATTAAGGCACCTCGACGCGTTGGGTCACTCGCTATATTAATCAAGATTTCGCACTCATCAACGTCAATTAGTCGAGGATTGGTCGTAAGGCGGGCATATTTCCCATCAAAGAGAGGAACTTCCTCAAGTTCGAGAATGCGACGGACAAATCCTGGATTGCCCGCGGGAATTGGTTTTGGGAGACCATTTTTGTCTTCTTCAAAAGGGCTGTTGACTTCAAAAAGAAAGAAACCTTTTTGATCGTTCTTGCTTGGGAGAAGCAGGGTAAGTGTTGAAATCCACCGATCTTCTTTCCCGGTGCTGCTATTAATCTTGTTTTCAGTCATTCTTGCTCGAATGATCTTTGAATTATCCTTCTCAACCTTATTTACGAGGACAACTTCCGCATTAGGAGAGAATGCCGTCACGGCATTCTCTTCCATTATGTCCGAATTGAATCTTCTTGGCTCTCTCTTTGGGTCGTCACGGAGCCACTTTCCAAACTGCTCCATTATTACGTGTTCTACGTCTACTTTGCCTGATTCAAATCTCGACAGAGATCGATATGTAACTGGCATGGATCACCTTTCTTATGTCGCTCAGAAACTCATCTGTGTATAGCGATTAAGCCAGAGGCTCTTCTCGCCTATCAACAATTAGACCACTTACCGGTGACAAAAAAGATACTTTGCGCTGCTTTCGGCATCGGTACACTTGTAAGAATTGAACTGGAAACTAAACCTTCAGCAGTCCCCAATCGCCGCGCTAAGTGGCATGGTGTTCTTCTCAAATTAAACCTAAGAATCTAAAGTAGACCTTTCATCTAAACTTGTACCAGTCCTTGGCCAGGGCGATTGATTGTAAGCCGGCGACACTTCCGTATGGATATATTTCTTTTAATGGTGGAGGTATTTAGTGGGCTACGCTGAGAACGGAGGATTTGCAGATGAGTGATTTTTTAGCAATTCTAAATGTTGGTAACGAAGTTGTTCATTTGGTGGATTGGGATAGGCCATGTTGGTTTCGCCCGGAGGAACCACTTGGAGAAAGAATCATCCCTAGTCTTGAACACATGTTAGTGGATGCCTTAATTTTCTTTGGATCTCACCAACTTGGGTTAAATAAAAAGGTACTCGAGTTAGATAGAACGAGTGATGGGTGTTACGACATGCATGATGATAGATATCAGGCAGAGTTAACAGTGGCTCGTAACTTTGCGTATACCGTAAAGGAGCCTTGGATCTTTTTATCCCACTTCGGAAAATTGGAAAAACATCTCCGAGAAGACATCGAAAGATTGCAGCTGAGGGTGCTAACTTCAGAGATTTCCATCGAACAGGCGATCAAGGAAAATCCGTACCTTACTGAAGCAGACGGGTTCAACGAAGATAATTGGACATTTATACCAGAAGTAGTTGGTTTTGGTTGGAATAGTGAAGAAGAAGAGAGAGATTTTCTTTTAGAAGAATTTGGCCCTGAATGGGTGAAAGAAAACTTGAAATCTTGGGCAGAACGCGAAAAAGAGATGG
>Ga0209702_10007915_pt1 | contig 12706 bp, 14 predicted proteins | sample FRY01_FD_187210 | JGI IMG/M metagenome (GOLD analysis project Ga0209702, IMG submission 187210) | Freshwater microbial communities from Lake Fryxell liftoff mats and glacier meltwater in Antarctica - FRY-01 (SPAdes) (version 2) | ecosystem: Environmental > Aquatic > Freshwater > Ice > Glacier... | reverse complement strand
CTGGCTTTCTACCCCATGAGCGCATGCCAGAGTTTTAAGAAAACTCGTTTTGCCGTGATCGCGGGTTTACACATGCTCAACTTCATCGATTAGCTTCAATCTCAACAACAAACGTTTAATCCGCACTGGCTCATAATTACCCAACCAAACTAGCGCCAGCCCAACCAATATCTGCACCAACATCGTGAATGTGAACATCAAAATAAACCTCACCGTAATTTTCCCGCCGCCATCTCCAACGCCTGAAAACTGCACCATCGGAAAGTTATATAAACCGTGGACAGCAATCGGAATCCAAATCGTTCCTGAGTAAACCATCACCCCAGCCATTAACATCCCAAAGCCAGTTGCTCCAATAACCAGCACAACAACTCCACCCAAATCCAGTCTTTGTATTCAATAAAGAGAACGACGTCTATTGGCGCCAATTCCCGAATTACCGAAGCTATGACATAGGCGCACATGTAATTGAGATCCTCACCCCTCCCAAAGGCCCAAGTGCAGTAATGAATATGTTTGTCTCCGTGGGCAAAGTTGTCACTTTTGAAGATGCCTTCAAGACAGAATTTGATCTCACCTGGAAAGAAGTACTGCCCTACATCTCAGATGCAATTGCTCTGCAGTTAGCGCAAATGGGCAAGAAATGAATACAAATACCCTTAAAGAAAACTTCTATTAACCTTTCTTAAGTTCTGCCCAACGCTTGCCACCAAATTTTGCTTGAATTTCATCATCAAGCTGATTAGCAAATGCCGCCACGATGAAGAGCGCATGTTTCATTTCACTTTGTAGTTGATGGAAAAATCACAGTGAAAAGTGATATTTTTTGTTTAGCCTCATTACTTGTGTTTGCAGGAACAAATAGATCACCGTGGACTGATGATCCAAATGCGATGAATGAGAACATCTCACCAGCTACGTGGGGCGAGATTCCAATCAATACTCAAAATAATCCCCCGCGATATCATTCGCTTGGGAGCAATCAGAAACAACTTCTGCAAAGAATGCATCAAAAGGACCCGAGTTTGCGTCCAACTGCAGAAGATGCGCTAGAACTTCTTAAAAGTTTAGCAACTAAAGCATTTTTGACACCCGTGACAAGCACGCCAAAGGTTGCGACAGCCAAAAAAGCATCAATCAAGTCAAAACCTGTTCCAGTCGCCAAATCTCGCGTTTCGAAACTGCCGCTAGTAAAGCCTGTTGTTCAGCGTGTGGCTAGCGCAGGTGGTGGAAATCCTCGATTAGAGATCTCGGAAAATCGCGTTCGAGTACGAGATGAAGTTTCTAGTTCTCTGCCATCAAAAACATTTCTTGAAAAGTATTGGAAAGATATCTTATTTTTGTGGTTTACCACTCCGGTCGGCTGGCTGATTTATCGGGCCTATCTGAAGAAAAAATCATTGAATACTGATGGGGCCAGTAACACTGTAAACGAATTCAAGGGTTGGAAGATTGGATTCCTGCTTACCCACGGATTCTCATTTGGATTTTTTGGGCCAATAGCTGGAATCCCATTTGCCGCTCAGATTAAGTCGCGTGCTATTTCAATTTTTATGGCGATTAATTTCTTTGCGGTTCTTTATTTTTTTGGTGAAATTGTTTCGACGCCAACTGGAGAAGAGACTGCTACGAGTGTGAGCGTGGTCTGGGTTCTTAACTATATCTACGGCTTCTTCTTACCTCTGGTCATGCGTTTAGAGAAAGGCAAAAAGAAGCGTGATACTCCGCCACTCAAAATATTTAAACCCGCAAGCGAAATTGAGGAAAGCGAGAAAATTGACCCATTCGATGACGAGGATTACTTAGCAATCGGTGGCAACATTTTGAAGATGACATCAAGTCCTCAAAATTCGTGGGTGAGTGTTAAAGAGACTGTCATTGAAGTTCTCAAATATCAAACAATTGAGTCATTCCAAATTGAATTCTCAAAGACCTCGATTTCTGGAATATATTTCCAGGGCTTTCGTGATGAAAGTGGCTGCGTAACGATTGAGGCATCTTCGAGTAGATCTGTTTCCCCTGAAATCACTCGTGACCAGAATCGGAACATAATCCGTGCTGGATGGGAACCACCTACTCAGGAGAATCCAAACTACGTGAGGTTCCTCAATCTCACTGAGAGCAATTTCGAGTTTATATCAAATTTGATTGTTGATACCTTACAAAACGGTTACAGCACAGAGTTAGAGGGCTTAATACCAATATTTAATGTGATCTCTGATGGCGAAATTACGCACCTCAATTTTGAGGAATTTAAAGCGTTATTCAACTAGCGCAAAGTGCTACTCACAAACCTTTCAAAAGCCTTGATTGTTGCCGCATCTGGCTTACCCAAACACTTGATTATTAGCATCAGCCCTGGATTTTCAACTATCTGAGTGCCAATATCTGGCAGGTCACTTTCGTTAAATGATGCAGCGAGAACCTGAGTTGCCAAATCCTTAACAAATCTCTTATTTTCTTTTAATGGTTTGTAATAAGCGTAAAGCCCTTCGCCTTTTACTGCCTTAAACTCAACTGCACCATGCTCAAGGACAAGGTCAATTCTTGAATTAATTCTCTTCTCAGATTCTACTTCGTAGTAAGAAGACAATTGTTGGTACGCGCGATTGAGTGATGGCGATGCCCCAGCACTTATTTGCTCACTCGTTATTGCACCTTGCACGCGCGATGAAAATGACTTATTCGTATCAATTGAATTAGTGGGAGCTATCTCCCTCCAAGCATCATGGAGAAAGACTCCAAACTCAGAAATATAACTATTTCTAGTAAACTTCTCGCCTACTTCATAGTTCGCGAAACTTTCAATGACTGCCTTGATCCACTGGGCCGCCAGCTCGGAAGATGTGAGTTTCGTACTCAAAAGACTTTTACTATCGTCAGACTCAAGATACGAAACAATTGCCTTTACGGATCTATTTCGATAGTAGTAAGCTTTTTTCAGATTCTTAATTTTCTTAAATTCATCTTCAAGCAGATTTCGAGTTTGAGCTGAGAGCATTTCGTAACTCTTTTTATCAAGTGAAGAAGAGAAAGTTTTTTCAAGATAAACGTCAACCCGCTCTAATTTATCTTCCTCAGCTGCAACGCTGGAGAGTATGTCTGATAGCCATTCAAAGTTACTGCTCTTGATTGATCGTCTATCTAGGGAATCTGTTTTTACGAGTGTTTCAAAAAGTTCAGCCAATTCATTTTGAATAAAGGTATTGGCATTGACCTCGGCGACTGCCTGAATCTCCTTCTTTCGGAGCCGGCGATCAACTTCGAAGAGCCCCCTGATCTGCTCGAGAACATCGGATCCCGTGGTGGCGCTACTGAAAGCCATCTGGTGGGTTTTAGGCATTGGGAGCTCCTGAGGGTTGCGCTGCGCTTAACTGGCGTCAGCGGGGCAACATTACCAAAAAAATCGAAAGATTTTTGCAATATTTTGAGATTCACGCTCAAGACACACCCCTATCGATTTGCAATATTTGGTAATATTTGATTATAATTACCTATGGCCACAAGGTCAGACCAAAAAAGGAGCTAAACAGTGAGTAATTGTAAGAATGGCAAAGGCGCATTCGTAGGATGCAGAGATCACAGCGAAAAGCGACCATCTGGAAAGTTTGAAACTTGGACAAAGGGCCAAAAGCCTGAAAACCGCCTGGTCTCCTATTTGGAAGGTCAGTGCGACAAGAAGTGCTTCCGCTCCATCGAAAGAGTGAAGTTCGCTGTTCAGAAGTCTGAGCGCCGCCGCCTTTGGGCAGAGGCTGAGGGCCGCAGCAGCAAGCGCCAAGAAATTCGTTGGTACGAATGCAATAAGCATGCGGTCAAGATGTACCACTTAACCAGCGTTAGTGAAGATCTCTATATCGCCCGGTTCGAAGCATCTAAGCGTGGGGAGTTCAGCCTTGCAGCCTAATACTCAAAATACATTCCAAGAATTTGCAGCAGCCAACGCCGATCTATCCACATCGATGCATGCGACGTACATGATTCGCCGCTTTCGCAGTATGGGGATTTTGGCTGAAACAGTCCAAAGAGATGGCGTCTTCTCGCACATTCACATCCCTGCAAATGATGATTCCTATTTGGAAATTTATCCCAACCCAATAAATGAAGATGGAGTCATTTCCACCGAACCATTTATGACTTGGAATCAATTCCCAAAGGCTCTTGCAGAAAGATTAAAAAAAGCACGAAAGGCTACCGGCTACTACAGCTACAACGCACAATTCATTCTTTATGTCGATGATCACGATCCGGAATTTCCAGATCGACAAACAATTGGCAGTGAAAGTGGCCCAGCAGAACTAGCTCGATTTGCTTTTGCTGCTGGAGACTTTCAAAAGTTTATCTTCGGTGCGATCTTCAAAATGAAAGAAGAAACCGGCTTTGAGGTTTACCCGGCGATTCGTAGATCTCAGGTCGCTCTTTGACAGCATCTAAGAGACAAGAAGTTAAAAAAGTAATTTTACGTATATTAATAATAAAGAAAACCGTAACAGTGATTAGAAAGGGGAACGCCAGTGCGCACAAAGTTTATTCTTGACACCGACCTAGCGGCTCATCAGCAAGATGAAAATCTCACACTCCTAGTTGAGATCAAAGCACCACCAGCTGCACAGCAAGATTCGCGTGCTGCTCAGGGAGTAGTACTAGCCATTGATAACAGTGGCTCTATGCAAGGAAGTCCTCTCGATGCTGCCAAGGATGCAACCCTTAAATTGTTGGCACAATTGGATCAGCGCGATTGGTTTAGCGTCATTTCATTTGATGACACAGCTCGTGTTGTTATTCCCATGCGTAGATTGGACGATCACGATCTAGTCGCAGTAAAACAGGCCATTCGAAATATCCAAGATGGTGGATCGACTGACATCTCCGCCGGCTACACAATGGCCTTGCGCCAAGCCAGAAACTGCAAGGCCGAAGCAGGAGCCACAATTCTTCTCATCAGTGACGGCCACGCCAATGCTGGGGAAATTGACCCACAATTCTTTTCAGATGTCGCTTCAAAAGCTGCGACTGAGAAAATATCTTGCAGCACCATCGGACTTTCAAATGGTTACGATGAGAAAATTCTAGAGGCTATCGCCCAGGGTGGTGGTGGCGGTCATAGATTTGCTAATGGAGTCGATGAAGCCATTGGCGCTTTCGCTGCCGAATTCACCAACCTACTTGAGAAAGTAGCTGTGAACGTCGTAATGAAATTTTCACCTAACGAACTCACAGACGGTAACCCTTCAATCGAAATCATCCAGCGCCTGCCATTTTGGAAGGAAGGCGAAGATTACTTCGTTCAACTTGGAGATTTTTATGGTGGGGAAGAGCGGCGCTTCGTAATGGATCTTTCCATTCCTGGCATTGCTGCGCTTGGACTATGCAAAGTCGCTGATATCTCGATTGAGTATCTAGATCTTGCCCAGAAATGTGAAGTACAAGTCGTGCTTCCTGTTCACGTAAACGTGGTCCCTGCTGACATTGCAGCTGGACGAGTTGAAGATCCGATAGTTAAGGCTGAACGTTTAATTCTCTCGGCACAAGCCGAGAAGGCGGTCGCCACCGAAGAACTGCGAGCCGGAAAACGTGAACAGGCAACTGCTCGCCTCAATGCCAGTGCAGCAAATCTGCGCAGAACTGCCTCATCAATTCGAGTAGTTGATGAGAGAACAGCTGAATCCCTAGCCATTATTTTGGAAGAGGCTAAAGATATGGAGGAGTTAGCCAAAACTGCTGAGATTGAAGATGTTGCTTTCTCGCAGAAGAGATTGCACGAGGACTACTCCAGAAAGACTCGCTCTAGAAATGAGCGCCCACCAACTGAGAATTCAAACTAATGGAAAGAGAGACCATGTATACACAACCACCACTATTTTCTGAAATATTGCCAAACCTTTTTATGGGCGGTACTGATGACGCAGATGTCATTCACGCCCCTGCGAGAATCCATAAGTATCGCGATGATCTTCCATTCGATTCCATCGTCACCATGTATGCCTGGGCACAACCGGCTGATTGGAATATCCAAGAGTTCAGGTACGGTTTTCCAGACTCTGACATTCTTGATGTTGACCTAGTACGTCTACGCGAGGTTGTTGAATTTGGTTACGCCAAATGGAAATCAGGTGATCGCGTCTTAATCAGATGCCAAGCTGGGCTTAATCGATCCGGGCTGGTTATGGCCTTGATCCTCATAAAAGATGGCTATGAGCCTTTAACTGCGATTAGCCTCATTAGAGCAAAGCGACACGCTGATGCTCTCTTTAACGAAAGCTATTCCAATTGGCTCAAGGTTTCTGGGTATTCATTCTTGTCACATCAGCAATCTCGCCGTGGACTAATAAGTGCACCAGTCACTGATCGAAATTGGGTCTCTATCATTAAAACGGTATGTAATGATGTGACTCTAAAAATGCGATCCCGAAAAGGGATCGAGAGGACAGGCTAATGGCCATGAATCTAACCGCAGGTGATTTGTACTTCATCAACGAACAAGATGTTCGTAATGGGTCTCGTTCCTCGTATTACAAGATCGGTATCGTGCGTGATTCCAAGGGACGTGATTCCAAGGATCGCCTACTGGAGCATCAGACTGGCAACCCACGCAAGCTCTGCATCGTAGAAACATTGACTATGCCTGCAGTAGAAGCGATTGAGACCAATTTGCACTATCTCTTCGCTCGCAATCGCGTGCTGGGGGAGTGGATGGATTTCACCCCGGCTGAGCTACAAAAAGCGATCCAGACTGCGAAAAATCTCAAGCTCGAGATGGAGGCCAACCTGCCCGATTTCGAGGCAGCCGATCGCTTAAAAGATGTCATAAGTACTGGCAGTAAATTAGCTAGTACTGAACAGGCAGCGAATTGGTATGCGGTAATCAACAACTTTAAGGAGATTATCGATGCATGCAATGAAGCCGAAAATGGTTACCGAGATTATTTAACCGGTGCAATTGAAGAAGGCGTTGATGTCTCTGGCCTCGTGACAGTCCAGACGCGAACCGGTGCAAAGAAATTTGATGAAAAACTCTTTGCTGAAAAGTATCCTGAAATCTATGCACGCTTTACCTCAGAATCAAAAAGTACTAGCGGATCATTTCTGATTGCATCTGCAAAAGATTGGAATTCGGATGTCTCCACAATTGGTACCGAACAGATCGACGTTATTAGTAATTTCTCCGCCCAGATTGCCACTGCTGATTTTTCCCTAGACACGGGTTTTGCACTACATGAACAACATCTCGCGCTGCTTGAAGTCTTGAAGTATGCAGAGTGGCAATCAGATTTAGCAAAGGTGAAACTCAAAGTGCTCACGGGCGAATCCGATGGCATCGAAGGCATCTGTACCTGGAAGCGCAAGGAGAAGATTTCAATCAGCCTCGACAAGGCAGCCCTAAAGCAAAATCACCCTGAAGAGTACGCATCATGTGAATCTGTCGGTAAAGATGTCCAAGCTTTTGTTGTGGAGCCAAAAGCAGGGGTTCGTAAGTAAACGAAACGATGGCTATTAACGCAGAACCAACCCAAGTTCAGAGTTTAGTTCTGCCTAAAAACTTTGAAATTAGCAAAGAGATGAAAGAAGTGATTGCTGCTGCCGCACTAGGTAGAAGCATCTTCATCACCAGCCGCGCAGGTACTGGAAAATCAACACTTCTCACCTATCTGATCAATGATGTGCTCACCAGCAACTACGTTGTCGTCGCACCCACCGGAGTAGCCGCACTCAATGTCGGGGGATCAAGGGTCCACAAATTCTTTGGGGTCTTGCCCAAAGCGACCATAGCTAGTTCTTTAGATTTGTGTCCCCAATGAGTTTCAAACCTACGGATGAACAAGCTATGGTGATTTCAGCGGCAGAGTCTGGGAAAGACCTTGTTATTCAAGCTTTGGCAGGGACTGGAAAAACAACAACTCTCAAATTGCTTGCGGAGGCTCTTTACGAGAAAAAAGGTACCTACATTGCATTCAATCGGGCAATTGTTGATGAGGCGGTAAGCAAATTTCCTTCCAATGTCAAGTGCCGAACAGCACACTCACTTGCATATGGGCAAGTGGGATACAAATTTCAGAAAAGAATAAATACTCACTCTCGCGTTACATTTCGACAGATCGGTGAATGGCTTGATGCTGAAAAAATTGGTTTTAGTCACAATAAGGTTTCGTACATTGTTGAGGTTGCCCAGATAGCAAACTTAGTAATGTCGAGTATTAGCAATTTTTGTAAAAGTGTGGATATCGAAATTTCAAAGCACCACATGGAAATCCCGTTTTTAGCTTCTTTTGATAAGAAACAGACAAGATTGTTTCAGAACGCACTTCTTCCATATGCTCAAAAAGGTTGGCAAGACCTTCAAAAATCTGAAGGATTCTTAAAATTCGATCATGACTATTACTTGAAAATGTGGCAACTTAGTTCGCCAAGAATTTCCGGTGATTTTATTCTCTTTGATGAGGCTCAGGATGCTGATCCTGTCATGCTTTCAATAGTTGAAGCGCAGACACACGCACAACGTATTTATTGTGGTGATGAGTATCAAGCAATTTATGAGTGGCGAGGCGCGGAGAACGGGCTGAGTAAAGTTAAGGTGGAGCAGAGTCTCTGGTTGACGCAGAGTTTCAGATTCGGTGATGCAATCGCGGATGAAGCTAATGACATCCTAGGGTTCCTCGATACCTCAGTAAGGATCAAGGGATACTCACGAATCAAATCAGAGGTAAAACCAATCGAGAATCCTAAGGCAATTCTCTGCAGAACTAATGCGGGAGTCATTAAGCACGTGATTGAAGAACTTGAGAAGAGCCGTAAAGTAGCAATAATTGGACGATCACAAGAACTCATTGAATTCTCCGAAGCGTGTGGGCAATTACAGGCGGGACGCCGCACAGGACATCGTGAACTTGCACCATTTGCGACTTGGCAAGAAGCGAAAGAGTATGTTGACAGTTATCCAGATGAAACCCACGATATAAAGGTAATGATTGACCTTGTTGATCGCTTTGGCGTTGAGGCACTGATAAGGGCACTAAAAAGAGTTGTTCCGGAATCACAGGCCGATGTACTCGTATCAACTGCCCATCGTGCGAAAGGACGAGAGTGGGAGAGCGTAAAGCTTGCCGGCGACTACCTCCATCCGGTTGAAATGGATACTGAGGATCTTAGATTGGCCTATGTTTCAGTAACAAGAGCAATAAAAAATTTAGATATGTCCGAGTGGGCGCTCATAACTCCTCGAGAGCAGCAGGGCAATTTCTCATCTATCGAGCTGATAAAGGTAGATCATAAAGAAACTGCGCCAGTAAACCTTTCGCGTAGCGGAATGAAATGGACGATGGAAGAAGACTTAAATTTAGTTAAAAATTGTGTGAACGGTGTGACCTTCGAAGTTTTGGCTTCAACTTTGGGAAGAACTGTTACGGCCCTACAGTCAAGAATGGGAAAGTGGTACTTACACGTGGAAATGGGGGAGTTTGCAAATAATCATGATTCAGCAAGTTTTTCAGATGATGCTTGGAATGATGAGAAACTCGATCACCTTTTTGAAATCTGGGAGCAGGATTTGTCATTAGAAGAAATAGCGGAAAAACTGGAAGTTAGCTTCATGAGAATTGCCACACAAGTTGTCAAAAATGATCTTATTCTCTTTGACAATCAATTTATTGAAGTTGTTGAGTCTTTTTACGCTTGATTTAGCCGCAATTACTGCACATCACCCCCTTGTCAGTGTCCTGTAATACCTTACTTATCCACAGATCAATCTCCCCAGAAAAGTAGGTACGGTGAGCGGAAAACACAACCGAGATAAAGACACCCAAGAGCAGGAACTCTGGGATCGCATCGTTGAATGCGAAGGAACCGAACGAGCTGAAGTTTTCGACGAACTCAGCCACATCGCCTATCACCGCGATGATTACACACAATGTCTTCATTTACTTGAGTCATCTATAGAGATCTATTACAAACATGGTCTAGATAACTACGTCAAAGAACTTATCCATCTATACGAAGGTAAAGCGCTCGCCCTACGCAATCTCGAACGCTATAAAGAGTCGGCAGATACCTTTGAGGATCTGGCTAAGTTGTACCAAATCAACGAGGATGACGCAGGATTTATCCGGGCTAAACGCGCTGCTGCCTGCGATTGGTTTGAAGCAGAAGAGTGGCAGAAGAGTTTAGATTCTCACTGCCTAGCACGCGATGCCATAGATACAGATGCAACCCCTTTCACTATTGGTGTAGATCTACTCAACATCGCGACAGCTCAATCTGAGTTAGATCTACACACAGAAGCTCTCGAGAATTACATTCACTCTCGGAAATACTTTAAAGAAATTAAGAATCCGGAGATGGTCAATTAGTGTGATCGCTATATGGCTAAAACTTTCCTTGCACTCGAAAATGGACCAGAGGCAAAGTTCTATGCTCAGCACTTTCATAACTTTGCCACAGTGAGTAAAAATGCAGAGATGGAAGGCTACGCCTCTTACCTGCTCGGCAAATCTAAATGGCTATGTTACGAATTCGAGGAAGCGAAGCGCTTACTCGAACAGTCACTTACTCTTCTGACTAGTCAGGAAGATAAGGACTGGGACCTAATCGTGAAAGCTAATAAAGCGCTCTCAGCAGTGCTAATCTCGTTAGGTTCCGAGAAAGATTCAGTAATAATCTTGGAACGCCTCAAGACCATTGAGGAAACAATAAACCCGTAGATCAAGAAAGAAGATGTGGGTGCATGAGTCGGCGTAAAAACGTGATGATCCTGACCCTTGGTGTGATTCTTGTAGCCACACCAATTGCAATATTCATGCCCTCAGAGGCTGAACCTGTTCTTGAATCCAACGAAATTATTGTTGAAGAGACTCGAACCCAACCGATTCTCAACATTGACCCGGCAACCGTTGATGCTAAAGATCTGTATACATTTATGTGTGAAATGACTGTCAAAAAACCGAACGTCCTCTATCAAACTTGTGCCGATGGCGGCATGCAGATTTATGACATCACCTGGTCCACATGGACGCCATACGGGGCCAAAGGACGCGGCACCTACTCAGTCAATCAATGCGAACCCGACTGTGCCGACGGTACCCGCTTAGAAACGATTGTCGATGTAGCGCTGGATACTTTGATTCAATACAAAGGCAAATATTACTTATCGAATTTAGAAGTTACCCCTGTTAATCCAAGGAAAGTTCCTGCAGAATTGAATCCGCAAGGGGGGGATGTTTCAGAATTCGCAATAATGATGGATTGGTGAGTTAATCAGATTTCTGTACTTTAACACTGAGGACAATTTGGCAACTGTGCCAAACCTGTTTCAACATCTAAGCTCCTAAAACTCAGACTTGGCACTCTGGACAAAGAATTTCTATTTGCTTCTCCATACTTAGTTCGGTTTCTACATAAATTATTTCTGACTCTTCAAAACGTTTCTTATCTGAAATCGTCAAACAAGATGTACAAACTAAAGCCCATAAATGACTAATCTTTAAGTTTCCAGAAGACGATGAAGCGTAGTGCCGCCTAAAAATATATAGTGGCTTTGTGTGACACTCTGAACACCCAAGTTGAGATGTACCAATAAAGAACCAGTAACCTTGACTAAATCGTGAATCTCCATCCGGAATAAAAATATCAAAGTTTGCACATTGCTCTTGGACACCGAGCATTCCTAAGTCTTCGGTTATTTCTTGATTTTCCACTGCCGGTAAAATTACTAGTTCATCTATTTTTAGGATGTCCGAATCGATTGCTAAGTCTTCCTCCTCTTCCTCGGGTATAAATTCAAATGGATTTTGGAGGGCCTCAAGACTATTTCCTATGAGAATTAATCGTTTTGTTGACCGTGTAGTGAGAACATAAAAGAGCCTTGCTAGACGACTTTTTGTCCAATTCAGTTCTTCTAAAAGCTGGAGCGGTTCAGCAATGATTACGGTATCAAATTCCAAACCCTTCACATCTTTGGGATTCATAATCCTGAAAATTGCAGGACCTTCATTAATTATTTTTATTTTTCTAATTTCCCCTACGATATAATCTCGCGCGAGAAGCAGTACTGACCTATTTGCTTTAAGCTCCCCTTTAACTAATTCTAAAATTTCAGCTTGCGCACTCTGTTGGTCAGTTTTTACGATTAATTTGATTGAATCTTTAAGATCTAAGAATGGCTGAGATGGATTCACGCTTACTTTTGAGTAGTCTAAAAATTTAGTCGCATACTCCAAAATATCTTTCGGAACACGATAGCTTCGGTTTAGCTCACGAATTGTGAACCGTCCGCTAAACCCAAGTGTTTCAATAACATCTTCCCAGGTTGAATAGTAGTAAGCACCAGTTGCCTGCGCTAAATCACCTGCCAGGGATATTGTCGCACCATCACCTAATCGCCGTTGAAGCATTCGCAATTGCATTGGAGATAGATCTTGGGCCTCATCAATAGCAATGTGACCCCATACTTTGGGTTTTCCGACTAAAAGTTCATAGATATAGTCCAAGACAGGAAGATCGGAACGTGTTAACTTTTTTATGTTTCTATCACTCATCTCCATCCAGGTTAAGATAGACTCCTTGTCCAGTACACCTTCTGCGTTTTCTAAAAAATATTGCGCATTATTTTTTAATTCGAAAAGAAGATTTATGGGATCAGTGTTCGGAAACATATTTTTCACAAGGGTTTTATAAGCTGATTCTTGTGAAATTAATTTTGTAAGATCTCCTTGGAATT
>Ga0209702_10007914_pt1 | contig 12707 bp, 9 predicted proteins | sample FRY01_FD_187210 | JGI IMG/M metagenome (GOLD analysis project Ga0209702, IMG submission 187210) | Freshwater microbial communities from Lake Fryxell liftoff mats and glacier meltwater in Antarctica - FRY-01 (SPAdes) (version 2) | ecosystem: Environmental > Aquatic > Freshwater > Ice > Glacier... | reverse complement strand
GGAGGAGGTGGCCAAGGAGGCAGCGTTGCCCGAGGCGGAAAAGCGGTTGGAGGGAGCCACTGCGAAAGGTCGGCGCACGGGCCGGCGATACAGCAAGGCCCATCCTGGCCGTACCCCGCTGCCGGCCCATTTGCCACGGCGCGAGGTGATCATCCAGGCCGACGAAACCCGGGTGCCGGTTTTGCAGCAGGAAGGCAAAGGGCGCAACGATACCGCATGGTTCTGGCAATACTCCAAACCCGGAGGCCTGGTCTATTTCGATCCAGATCCGCCCGCAGGCTCTGCCAGCCAGCTTGCTGGCCAAGGCCTGCGATTACCTCCTCAACCAATGGCAGCGCTTGTGCGTCTTCGCATCCGACGGCCTGCGCGAAATCGATAACAACTGGTGTGAACCGGAGCGCAGCGGAGATGGACAGCCGCTAGGCTGCCCGCAGGGCGAGCGGAGCGAGTCAAAACGCCATGCGACCAGTCGCCTTCGGCCGCAAAAACTGGATGCATCTGGGATCCCAGGACAGCGGTCCGCCCGTCGCCGCCATCATGACCGTACTGGCCAGCGCCCAGCGCGCCGGCCTCAACCTCCGTCTCTACCTGGCTCAGTGCCTGGAAAAACTCTCCGACCGCTCCTTCACCACCGACCAGATCCATACCCTCCTGCCAGAAAACTGGAAAGTTCAATCCGGGAATAGCGTGCCGCAATTATTTTTGCAGGAAAACGAATAGACCCTTTTTATTGCCGACTACCACATCGGGCCGTCGGTCGTTGTTCACATCCGCGGCCATGACTTGGGTGCCGACTCCGGAATCGGCGTCGATTGAATGCGCCACGAAGGTGGCTTTGCCGTCGGTGCGCTGGAGCTCGAACCACATCAAAACTGCGGGGGCATTAGGCTCTTCGTCCCCCTCTGGACCGTGAGCCCAAAAACGTTTGCCAGTGACAATGTCGAGTAGGCCATCCCCGTTAATGTCCGCAAGGTCCACCGCGTGCGGTTGCGAGAAGACGACTCCAGTTTCCCCGTCAGCGGGCGTGCGGCCCATGATGACTCGACGGTCCCAAGCCGGAGCGTTCTCCGTGCGCATCTGTTCGTGCCAGGCGAGTCCGTAGCCGTGCGCGTTGATGCTCGCAATCACGTCACTTAATCCGTCTCCGTTGACATCCGTGGCAAACATTTGGGCGGCCGCCTCGCTGAATGCGTGATCATGCTTTCTCCACAGCGAATTTTTTTCGCCGCCGGCGGGATGTTCCCACCAGTTGATACAGGTGATCAGGTCGGTCCGCCCGTCACCGTTCACATCTCCGTGACCAAGACCGTGGGTGTTCCATTTCCATCCCCGATCTTCCGTCAGCGCATGAAATGTCCACGGTCGATCCAAGTCCTGCAGATTCGGGGAAGCGTATCCCAAACGCCCGCCGTTCATGCAAATCAACTCCGGCTTGCCGTCACCGGTGATATCCACCAATTGAGGTGATTCGTTGTCCGTCTGCTCAATCACCAGTCGCCTCTTCCACAACTGGTCACGGCCCGCTGGATTTTCAAACCACCACGTTTCCCTGCCAGGAAAACCGACAACGATGTAGTCGGGCCAATGGTCCCCATTGACGTCAGTCGAAAAGCTGAGGAAATTTTCCGAATAACCGTTGCCGCCGCTGAGGAATCCTTTGAAGCCGGCAATGGTAGTTTCTTCGCCGCTCGCCAGCTTCATCTTGAATGACTGCGGAGCCGGATAAATCAGGTGGCGCACCCTGAAGTCCGGCCCCGCATACCAGAACGGCCCGCACAACACATCCATGGCTTCGTCGCGATCCACATCGGCCACGCAGGCACCTTCAGCCCAGAACTCTGTAGTGAGCTGCCGTTTTTCCCATCGCCCGTCGGGAGCCAGCGGGGGCGTGGATTGGGCGATCACTGCGTGCAATGCGCCGATGGCGACCGCTGCAAGGCAGGAGTGGAGCAACTTCAGCTTACCGTTAATCGTGGGAGCAATGAAGAAGCCCGGTTGTCGGTGATTTGTCATGGGGAGTCAGTGTAGACTGGTGGCAGCGGAAGGATAGTCCTATCGTTGACGAGGACGATTCCAAGACAATCCCGGTCGTTTCGTGTCCCGGCAATCAAGAATATCCACTGACCGGCGTCACTCGCCGGTCTGATGAAGTGGAAGCATTCACGGTTGACTACGGTTGGCAGCGACGGCGGCGGAGCACGAGTCCCACTCCCGCCAGTCCGAGCAGGGAGACCGTTGGCTCGGGCACCACGGCAAAGTCAGGGACAAACCCGGTTGAATTGAACTGGGCGTCGACCTTCAGCTCGGCAATTGAAATGCTGCTGCCGATAGGAAGCGTCATCGGGATGGTATACCCGCCCAAGTTTCCGCTGATCTCGTACTTCGCCCAGAACTGGCCCTGGCCCGCCATATTGATGCCAGTGGCGAAAGACGGGGAGGCGCCTCCCGCCTCGCCAAACATGCTGCCGACCTCAGCGGAATAGCCCCCGAAGGCGGTGCGTCCCTGCACAATGATGGTGGTGAAGCCTGCGCCCACCGATCCGTTGATGGGCACCCACAAAGCGATGTTCGCCCCGCCTGGATTGGAATAGATGTTATTGGTGCTTGTGAGAATGTCGGTCATACTGCCATCGCCTTCGGTGTTCTGCGGTGATTGAATCAGCGTGCCGTTCAGGCCGCCCGCGCTGATCGTGACCCCCGGGTTATCAATGTTGTCGTCATCGGTCGCGCCGTCAAAGCGCGCTCCCGCCGCCACTCCCCAGCCGAACGCGGTTGTGTTGTTGGCATCAGCGTCAGCGGCGTCGCGGAAGGACGGGGCAAAGAGCCCTGGTGCACTCGAAATCACAAAACTCCAGGCCGGGACGGTGAGCGAAAGTCCGGCGATCGCACCCAGTGAAGCGAGGCGGAAGAGGGTGGGGCAGGGGATGGACAGATGAGGCATATAAAGGATAGGGCTGTGGGTGGTGGGATTGGCAGGAAGTCGCCAGTGAGGCGTGACACTTGTTGCCGGTGCACTCTTCGGCGTGCGAGTCCGCATCGGCTTGAGCCTCCTTGCGGCATGCTTGTCTTGGCTTGCGCCGTTTCGTTCTGCGGCGCTTCTCTCTGACCGGCCTCGGCAACGCCGGACAATTCAATTTGCGTTCTCGCGGAGCACCCGCACCCATTGCGAGGGCACGACACCTTTAACCAGCGCGAAGGCACGGGTGAAATGCGCCACACTCAGGTAGCCGACCTCGAGGGCCGCCTCGGAGACGTTGCAGCGGCCACTGGCAATGAGTTCGGCCGCCTTCTCAATGCGAACACGCCGCAGGTAGGCGGATATGGTCATGCCTTCCTCGGCTGTAAAGGTTCTCGACAAATAATGCGGATTGCATTGGGCCACCCGCGCCAATTCGGCCAGCGAGGGCGGCGATTCGTAAGTCGTCTTCAACACCTCCCGCACCCGCGCCACCCGCTCCTGCGCCAGCCGTTTGGTACGCGACATCAACCCCTCATTCGCTTCACCCGCGGCGCACAGCTTCTTCACGAAAAATTCGGCCATCCTGGCCCCCTCCAAAATTCGCCGTGCCCCATCGCACAGATGTGGCGCCATCAAACTGCGCGCCCACGCCCGATCGTCCGGCGTCAGCGACCCCGCCACCACCTGCGGCCCTACCGTCGGTCCCAGCAACAGGGGCCGCAACTCCAAGGGCACCTCGTCGCTCCAAGAATCCAGCTTCTCTCTGAGCCACGCATCATTAAAGAACAAACACAGACACTCATGTCTCTCACTCGGAAGCCGTAACGCCGAATGCCGCCCCGGCGGTAAGTCCCTCATCCACCATAAACTTCCCGGCCGGATCCGCCGCGCGGTGTCCCGATCGATCGCCACCTCCGCATCCCCCTGGAAATTCAAGACCACCACCACCCCGCCGGAACGACTCGCCTCCGGCCACGGGCCAGTCCCCGACCCGCTGAATATCAGCCAGTCACGGGAAAACAAAGGGGAAGCAGGCGATGGGTCGTGGATACCAGACATGGACCGCGGCACAAGCCGCAATTATTGCGACACAGTCTCATTCGCATTTTCCTTCCCGCAAGTCGGGCGTGTAGTGGTGGTTTGCGAAAGGTCAGCGGTTCCTTGCGATTGGAGAGGGGTGCAGGGAGAGACGAGGCAAAGGAGGACAAAACCAGGACAAGGCGGGTGATGGCAGGGTGGGCGAGCTGGGCGGATGATCCGCGATGATGAATTCTTGCAGGATGGGGTGGGGAGGCGCGGCTGGCTGGGCGGCGGTAATGGGGGTGGGGTGTATTCTGGACACGGGACGGGTAGTGGGGGCGGAAGCTGGTCAATTTGTGGTGCCTGGGATTCGGCTGGGGGTGACGGGAGGCGGAGGGGTGGGCACACTGTTTGGGTACTGGGATTTGTTTGTGGCTGACGATGAAGGGTACAATTTTGGAATGCCAAACCTGCCTGGGCTGCTGGGTGGGGAGGACGAGGTGGGCAACCCGAGTACCCTGACGGTAGGAGCGGCATTGTTCCAGACCGGGACGGACAGTGCCTTTGTGACCAGCAGTGGAGCGATCTATAGTTTCAGTGAATCGACGGCGTTTCGGGTCGAGTACACGGCGTCACATGAGGAAACGGTGACCAACGTCATCTTTCAGACGCTGACCGGAGGACGGCGGTTTGATCTGGAGGACATTTGGTTGGAATATTTGAGCGAAGGAGAGGGGGAGCCGCGCACGGTACGACGGGCGCCAGAATTCAAGGCATTGGATGACCCGCAGACGGGGGCCTTTGCCGAGCGATTAGTGTCGGCGTTCCAGTGGGATCTGAGTGGGCGTGGGGTCCGCGGCTTCCAGTTGGTGTTTTCGGCGCCGGGGAGTTCCATGCCACTGTGGGAGGCGCAGCTCGATGTGGTGATGGGATCGCCGTTTCAGCAGCAGTTGGGGCGCCTCCTGCGAGGTGAGGCACGTCCTCTGCTGCAGTTTCAAGTGGCCGGGCGGATCGACACGAATATGCCGTCCGGGGCGGAGACACGGTTTCACCTGCCGGCGGCGGTACTGCGACTCACCGGGGTGCCGACCATGGGATTTGCGCATGCAGGTTGGCACAGTGATGGCGCGATCCAGGAAACGTCAGAACTCGAGGTCGTCTTTGGCAACGACGACGTGCCGGTCACTGCGATATTTGCCCCGCTGTCCTACTCGACATGGCGCACGTACTGGTTTCAGCATGCCAACGCTGTGCTGGGCACGCCAGCGGATCACTTGAATGATGCGCTCAGCGGGATGGCGGCCGATCCGGACGGTGACGGTGCGGAAAACTTTGCCGAGTTTGCCTTTGGAGGTGATCCATATGTGGCGGATGCCAGCGTCCGGGAACTTCCGTCAGGAGTGGCGGACGCGGCGCCGTTACTCGCCTACCGCCAGCCGGCCAGCGCGCAGGTGGGTGTGACGTATCAGTTGTTCGCTTCAGAAACCCTGGTCGACTGGGTGCCGGTGGATATGGTGGTGGTTTCCCGGGAGCTCGACACCACCGGCTACTGGCGAGTGACCGTGCGCGAAGCGACGACCGGCGACACCGCGGCCCGTCCGTCCCTGCGCCTGCAGGCCAGTCTCAAGCCATGAACGCGGAACCAATACTCACAGCCCGAGTCGTCCGGAATTTTCGCGCTTCCCAACGTGGGGTGGCGGTGGTGATGGTTCTGGCAATCACCTTACTGACGGCGGTGCTGGTCCTCTCCCTGCTGTCGATGAGCCTGACCGAAAAACGGAGCGCGGCCAGTGTGTCGGCAGGCCTCGAGGCCGACTCCCTGGCTCGGACCGCGATATCGCTGGTGGTCTCGCAATTGCGTGAAGGCACAATCCAACGCTCCGAGGATGGCACGCCCCTGCCGTGGATTAGTCAGCCCGGGGCAATAAAGGTTCACGCCATGGATGGGTCGATCCATGCCTTGGTCAAACTGTATTCCGCCGCCGTCATGACGGCCCCAACCGCCGCGTCGGCGGACGAGGACCTCCCCGTCGACTGGGATCGCCAACCGCTTGGGTTTGTCGATTTGAATGAACCGGCCATCCGTCCGGATTCCATCTTCCCGGACCGGCTGGCCGACGCGACGCTCCATTTTCCCATTGCTGACCCTAGACAGGAAAGTGAGCATACCTTCGATTCAGTTGAAGGGTTCTCGTATGGAGCGGCGGGTGCACCACTGGCCGGGGTGGTGCGGCCCGGCGACGCGCCCCATGAGCAGCGGTTGCCGATGCCCGTGCGCTGGTTCTACCAGCTGGAGGACGGCACCCTGGGACTCCTGAACGAGCAAGGCAGATTCACGCCGGTGGTGGGCGAGGGCCGGCCAAGCCGCAGCAATCGCCTTAGCGGCCGCCTCGCCTTCTGGACCGATGACGAAACCTGCAAGATCAACGTCAACACAGCGAGCGAGGGAGTGCATTGGGACACCCCTCGGTGCAGCACTCGGGAGGAGATTGCGCTGGCCACGAAGCAACCGGCCGCGGGCGAGTTCCAGCGTTTCCCGGGTCATCCCGCCATGGTGTCATTGAGCAGCGTGCTTTTCCCAAACCACCGTTTTGGGGCTGACGGCTCGACCGCGAACGCGCGGATGGCAGGGCCGCCGATGGCGCCGCTCAACCCTGCGGTGGCGCACCGCCTCTGGTCGCTGGCCCCCGTGCTGAATGGATCGATGGAGCACACGTCGCGGGGCGGACGTGCCATCGTGGCCCACTTGGCCGCGCCCGATCCGTGGCCGGCGACCCCGGATCGCACCGCGCGGGTGTCCGCCATCCATGATTTGATTTGGGATCCCGGTTCGACGACATCGTCGCCTCAGATCCGCGAGGTCGATCCATTGTTCATCTCCCAACCGGCCGCAGCAATCCGTCTGGCCCGCGGCGGATTTTTTCTGACCGCAGCGAGTGCTGCACCGGAATTGACGCTGTTTGGTACGCCTCGGATCAGCGTGTGGCCAATCCACGAAAACGTGGTCCCCGGCCAAGGTTTGCGCGGGCCGGTGCCGCGCGGATCGGCGCATGACTTCATGATGGCCCTGACCACTACCCTGGGCGCACGGCGGTACCACTGGCAGCGCGCCGCTCCCGGCGATGGACACTTCAATTTTTTCGCCACGGCGGCCGGACGCAATCGCGAACTGTTCGAGTATGCGCGGGCCCTCACCAGCCGCGCGGTGCCGGGGTTTCAACGTCCAGGACTCGCGGGGTCATTTGCTGAAAAGTATGGGGCCGGGCCGGCCGATGATCGCGATTCCATCCTACTGGGCATTTTCGATTACATGCGTCAGACGAATTTCAATGACACGGGGCTGACCTCGGAGCAGCAATTCTGCGTGAGCTGCCCGGCGGACCCCCAGCGTGGTTTCGGTCAGGTCTCGCCCCTGTTTGCCGGAGGCACCGCCAAGACGCGGCGGACCGATCAGCTGCAGGTCGAGGACCTTCATGCCGCCAAGGGCATCGGCCGGATGCTGACCGTCAGCGAAGTGGCCTTTGTGTTCTTCTGCCGCGCCGAAGTCGGCGCCGACGGGGTCATTCGTGGCACGCCCAGCAGTGATGAAGCAGCTCGCCGACTGAACCTTCCGGGCATGAAGGAGATCCAAATGGCGGTGGTGGTCGAGGGGTTTGTACCCAGCCAAGGCTGGGGCGAATACCGGCCGTACCTGGCGCTGGGTCTTGGTGGTCGGCCCTCCGCGGCGACCGATGCCATCGGCCTTCTGCCCGAGTTGCGGTTGTTTGATGAGCCCATCGGCCTCGCCCCGGATGCGGCCGCCGCCTCGAGCGCACCCGCTCGGCGATTTGGATTCCTCAAAACTTCGGATGACTTGGCGTCGTTGTGGGTGCCCGTTGGCGGCATGACCGGCGTCCGTTTTGCCTCCACCGAAAGCCGCCTCAGCACGGTCTTCCTCTTCCAGCCGGTCGTGGCCGGCCCCACTGAAGACCGGCTTCGATTCTCAGGTACGACCGATGGGCAGCCGCTGCAACTCGCCATCTACGATACGCCGGACCAGGGCGATGGCGGGGCCTCGGCCGTGGAGCCGGGCCCGGTGGCCACCGAAGATTTGCTGCAGGTCATCCCGCTACAGGTACCTGCTCTGAATGGATCGCTCCCGATGCCCCGGCTTCCGGACGACGGCACCCCGGCAGCGTGGCCCAGTCGGTTGATCGAAGCCAAGGCGGGTCGTCGGCTGCTGGCGGCCGGCGATGTGGTGCAGTCGCTGGTGCCAGCCCATGGCGATCATCGGCTGACGGCGGCATCGCGCACGCTCGCCCTGCCTGATACCGCCCCGATGGCATTGGCGGGTCGCGCGGTTTTCGTCGCTCATCCGCAGTGGGGACAGACCGTCCAGGCCCATCAATTAATGGAAAGCACTGAGGAAGCCCGGCAGGCAGTGCTCGGTTCGATTGGGGCTCGGTCGACAACCGGGTACATCCGGGACTTGCCGCTGGGCGCGGCGTCGGTCCCGGATTTCCCCTGGCAGCCCTACCAACCGGACCGTCGACCGCACGTGGATGCGCGCGGCTTCCCGACCACGCTGCTGGCCTCGGAAATGTTTGAATCAGGGCGGCTCGACGGCGGTCGTCGTGGAGTGTGTTTTCCTGATCTCACCGGGGATTTCGACAATGGCGTGGCCTGGGCTCCGGATGGGCCGTACGTAAACCGGCCGGACGACGGTGAAACCAGCGGCTACACCATCGGCGGCGTGCCGTATTTCGAATCGGCCACGCCACAACCGATGCGATTGCCTGATCCGCGGCCCCGGGTCTGGGGCGCCCAACGTCAGGTTCCCTCGCCGATCATGCTCGGCAGCCTGCCTACCGGGGTCAAAGCCCGTGTGCCCTGGCAGACACTGTTGTTTCGCCCGCAGGGGGATGTCGATCCTACTGCATGGAAACCCGCTGACGGCCACTACGGATGGAGTTGGCCCAGGGATCACCTCCTGCTCGATCTGTTCTGGATGCCGGTGCAGGAGCCCGCCGCGTTGAGTTCTCCGGCCGCCACCGAAGGCAAGATCAACCTCAATCACCCGCTAGTGCCGTTCCGCCACATCCAGCGCACCACGGCCCTGCAGGCCCTGCTCAAAGCGGAACGGCTGCTCGCCATCCCCGACACCGCGAGCCGAACGTACAAGGTGCCGCCGAGCGAACCGCCCCACCACAACTCCTTCCGGCATTTTATCGACGCCACTGAAACGCTGGCGCAATGGGATCGCGATGTCTTCGCGCGCGGTGAGGTTTTCCTCACCCCCAGTCAAATCTGTGAGCACTACCTGGTGCCCGAAGGCGAATCCGGTGATCGCGAGGCAATGCGGCAGTTTTGGGCCCGGCACCGTCTGACCGGCGACAACGCCAAGGAGCGTCCGTATGCCAACCTCTACAGCCGGCTGACCACCCGCTCCAATACCTATCGCGTTCATTTTAAAGTAGAGGTATTACGCGCGGCCCCGGCTGACGACCAGGGGCGGTTTGATGCGAGCTCGTTCGCGGTTACGGCAAGCCAGGAGGGGTCGGCCGTCGTCGAGAGGTCTCTCGACCCGGCCAACCCCGACCTCCCGGACGCCGTCGCCGCCCTCAAAGCCGGTGGTCTGCCGCCGTCGCTCGACCGTTTCCACGACTGGCGCATCCGCCAGTTGGACCGCTTCCTGCGCTAATCACTTCTCAACTCATCATCCCAAGCACTATGACATCCACCACACTACACCTAACCCTGTTCTTAAGCTGCCTTTCTGCGCTCGCAGCACAGGATATACCAACCCCCGATCGCCCCCAAACCACTGCTCCCACCGCCGATCGCGCCGCCATTCTCGCCATGGCCGGCAGCTTCGCGGTCGACTTCCGCTTCCAGGAAACACTCGCCCTGCAGCCCGGATATATGGTGACCAAACCCTACCACGAAGAAGCCATGGAACTCGTCGTGGTCGCTGAGGACTCGCCGCGCCGCATTGTGCTGCAGCACCTGCTCCTCATCGGAAAAGGCAATGTGCTCCAGCACTGGCGTCAGATCTGGACGTTTGAGGACACCCGGTTGACTGAATTTCGCGGCCATAACACCTGGCGCTCGCGCGAATTGACACCCGCTGAATCACTGGGGACATGGACGCAGATGGTAACCAACGTCGACAACAGCCCGCGTTACGAGGGCGTCGGCCGCTGGGACCACACCGGTGGCGTCTCCGCCTGGACGTCCGGCGAAACTTGGCGCCCGCTGCCGCGCCGGGAATACTCCAAACGCGATGACTACGATGTCATGCTTGCGGTCAATCGCCATACGCTCACGCCTCAAGGCTGGGCCCACGAGCAGACTAATTCCAAGCTCGATCTGGCAGAGCCCTCCAATCGACTGCTCGCCCGCGAAGACGGCCTGAATCTCTATGTTCGTACCGAGAATGACCTGAGCCCGGCCCAAGCCTGGTGGGAAGCCAATCGCGATTTCTCCAACGACCTCACCGCCGTCTGGGAGCAAATCGCCGCCTCCCGCACCCACTACGCCATCACCGATGACATCGACACGGCCAAACTCCGCAGTGACATCAAACGCGTGGCTGAGGCTAAACCAGCACCAGAGGATCGAATGAAAAACATTCTAGATGTGGTCTTGTCCTTCGTGAAGGACGTGCCACCAGATACGGTGTGAGGTGTGAAACAGCCGCGTGGCACCTTCACGGCCGCCAAAAGCCTGTCCCTGTCACCTCGTCCGCAAACTCGCCCGCACCTCTACCAACATTACCCCCAAACGATTCTCCCCAACTCCCGCCGGATCAATACCCCAGAATCGATCACTCCCCGACGCATGCACCAAGGCGGCGCTAAACAATAAACTACCGAAATACAATTATTTTCTCGGATGGATTTCATAGTTCCACTCCCCATGGAATTTGTGGCGTTTGATGGATATTTCTCCGAATTTATCACCGGTGATTTTGCGTCCTTTCTCATACAATTTGCCGTCCAGCCACGCATGTTCTTCCAGACCCTCCCCGGTAGTGGTCGAACCAATGAGGTTCACAACCACCTCGAGAGTCTCCAGCGGCACGCCTTGCCAGTTGCGCGTGATATGGCAGAAGAGGCGATGCTCGATCTTGTTCCACTTGCTGGTCCCGGGCGGGTAGTGACACGCCTCGAATATCATCCCGGTCTTGTTTGCCAACTGCTGTAGTTCCCACAACCAAAGATAAGTTCGCGGACTGTTGCTGCCACCACAGTCTGCCGTGATGAGTACTCTGCGCGGCGCATCATATCGTTTGGTTCCCATTTGTCGCCACCACCGTTCGATTGCGGCCGCCGCAAACTTGGCGGTGTCACTCCCGACGCCAACTGTCACCCCCGCTTCGTTGGTGGCGACATCATAAACTCCGTAGGGAATGGCTTTGCCCAAGTCCTTGTCTGGAAAGTCGTGGGTCTTCACTTTCACCGGATCGCCTCGGCGACGATAGGTCCTTCCGGCGTTCTTCAGGTTGCCCAGCGTCTCTTTCTTCTTCGTGTCGATGGAGATTGCGGGTTCGCCATGGCGGCAGCAGGCTCGAACGCGCTTGGAGATGAATTTGAACTGAGCGTCCCGGTCGGGGTGCTGCTTGCCTTCCACGGTCTTGCGGTTGGATTGAAGGCTGTAACCTTGGAGTTTGAGAAGTTGACCGACCTTGACGCTGCTGATCACAAAGCCCTGCGACTTCAATTCGAGGGCGAGCGACCGGGTACTTTTGCATGTCCAGCGCAACGGCGACATGGGATCACCCCTTGAATCCGGTTCGACCAGCGCATCAAGAGTATTGAGAATATCAGGCTGTTCACTTTCCCGCCGCTTTCGTCCTGCGCCCCGCTTCCTCTGCCGGGCACCCAGTTCGTCGGGTTGACTTATTTCCCGGATTCCGTTTCGCACAGTCCGGTCCGAGAGTCCCGTGGCCAATGCAACGGCGGCAACACCTCCCCAACCAAGCGATCGCGCCTCCATTGCAGCCCACCTTCTTCTGATAGGAATTTGCTTTGTGGGACCGGCGCCGGGGGCACGGGTTCGGGGGGCCAGAGAGGTGGCTCGGTGGGCAGTGGTCTGGCGCGAAGGAGGGGATTGTTCCGGAGCTCAAGCACAGGGATTGGGGCCGCTGGTTCAAGATTCTTTTGTCCGCGGTGGCTGACGACTTTTTTGGGGAGGGGCAGTGCAACCGCTGGCTGGTTTCCTTCAATGTTTCCAATGAAAAAGCCGTGGCCCCCGGCGCCTCGGTCTGGCTGGTGGACATGGGCGAGGTGAAAAAGCTCGGGCTGCTCGACTGGATCGGCCGGGAGATCCCTGGAATCCACTTCGCGGGACCTCTGCGGCTCTGCCGGTTGTCGCATCCATGCGTCACGAATTTCCGAGGCGTAGCCCGTATGGTTGGCCTTCTCGCGACTGAAGCGCTGGATTTCGGCGCGCAGTAGATTCCATGCGATGGTCCGCAAACCTGCGCGAACCGAGGTGCCCGGCGTGAACTTCTTAAGGTTTCGAAAGGCGAACACGAAGGTTTCGTGCGCCAGTTCATTCACCAACTGAGGAACGGGAGCTTTAAGGGCAAGATAGACGCGCACATCGTGCAGGTGTCACCGGTCACTTCAAAGTGCACCACCTGCGGTCACTTCAAAGTGCACCACCTTGGAGCTGCGTTTTTTTAGCGGAAAGTCAGGCGGAAGGCAAGCGGAGGAGGGGGATATTTTGTGGTGACGGTGGTGTT
>Ga0209702_10007911_pt1 | contig 12710 bp, 18 predicted proteins | sample FRY01_FD_187210 | JGI IMG/M metagenome (GOLD analysis project Ga0209702, IMG submission 187210) | Freshwater microbial communities from Lake Fryxell liftoff mats and glacier meltwater in Antarctica - FRY-01 (SPAdes) (version 2) | ecosystem: Environmental > Aquatic > Freshwater > Ice > Glacier... | reverse complement strand
GTCACTGGAGCCTGGATGTGACTTATGGAGAAGACGGATTAAGAACTCGCCAGCGTACAATCGCGGAGAATCTCGCATGGCTCCGACGCTTCACATTATCTCTGCTGAAGCAACATCCTGGCAAAGACAGCCTCGCCATGAAACGCAGAATCTGTGGTTGGAATGATGACTTCCTGATGGAAGTCCTTGGTATCAAAGGTACTTAAGTGTGCGCTGGCCTTGATCAATACCCCTATGCCGACTTGAAGGCACTTTTGCATCAGTGGTGCAGATGCGGTGCTGGTTGAATCGAGTCCGTACGACCGAATCTGGGGCATCGGATTAAAAGCTGATGATAAGCGAGCAATACATCCTGCGACTTGGCAGGGTCAGAACCTACTGGGTTTTGCTCTTATGGATGTGCGAGAAGCGATACGGTGAAAGTCAGTCCTGCTTGGCGAATACAATTTTTGTACCAGCCTTTTGAGCCAGACTGACCATGTGAGCCGCAGTTACGCAGTCTTGGTCCGAATCAGCCCAAAAAACACACCACGTATTTCAACTCGTGAAGCTGGGTAGACCGTTTCCTTGAGTCGTTCATTCGCAGGAATCAGGATCTTCGAGACGTTGAATCGTCCCGATGAATTCGGCAACCATCATGGCAGCAGTGGCGAAGTATTCTTGTTGCAACAGGAACTCAAACGTCATTCGCCGCATTGCGATTCTCGGATCGGTCGCCAGTTGTTCTTCACTGCGGTCCTGTAGCGTCGTTCGTTCGTTTTCATTCATGGCGAATCTGTCATCGGCAGCGTAAATCAAGTGAGCCAGCACTTCAGGAGCAAACTGATGCAGCATGTCGATTATTGAAAAGTTCATTTTGTGCGAATAATGTGTGAACATGAAGGCATTCCAGCTCGACATTCTCAAAGATTACGACTCGCCTATGGACTGCGATCAAGGCGATGTGCAATCGCCGGATCAACGCATGAATCGGATCAAAACGACTACCGACGACTAAGGAACGAGTGAACGGTGCGAAGCAGAAGAAGCTGGAACGGTTGTGAAGCCGAGAATTGGCTTGTTGAAAGGCAGGACAACTTTGCTGCAAGTCGTTTTCTGCACTCAGCTTGACTTGGTTCAAACGGCTGCTGCCTGATGAAATCCTACGCTCGATTTGCTAGAATCGTCCCAGCGGTTTTGGGATTGGTTGCCATCAGTCAAACACACAGAACCGTTCCGGGAACAGAGAGACAAGAGGAATATCGAATGAAATCATGGAATTGGACGCTCATCGCCGTGTGTGTTTTGTTCTGGTTGTCCGGTTGCAGTAAGAGCGTCCCAGAAGAGTCGCCTCATTTGGAAACGCAATCAAGTGACGCAGCGGGATCGCCTGTGAGTCCCGATGGCTCGTCGTCCTCAAAGACGCCAGACTATGCCGAAATGTTTGATACGCTTGTGAGAGGAGAGCCTATCGAGGCAACGGATCAACAGGAGGAAGTCAGTTGGAAAGCACTTGAGCGAATTAACCAATTCAACAAACCGGAACATGAAGAATTTATTCTATTCTTGACTCCAAAATTGCAAGACCGTGATCCTTATGCGAGGATTGTGGCAGCCTTCCACATTGCGGGTTGCCGCATAAACGGTCTTGGGAATGGCAAGGAAAACAACGACCTGATTATGACTTATGTTCGATTGCTTGAAGAGGATGATTCGTTAGTTAACTCTTCCACCCTGATTGGCATGGAGTCACTCGTGCGAAATTCTGGATTAGGGGAGGAGTTAAAGCCGCTGGTGCAACCGCTAATCCGAAATCTGGAAAACCCTCGCACAACGTACCTTTCGATACAATTGCTGCGGGACATGGGGCCATTGGCAAGCGAAGCTGTACCTTACATTCGCAAGGCAGCAGAACGAGATAATGATAAAATTATCGATAAAGTCAGTGCAGAAGCCATTCAGAAAATCGAGGGAAGCGCTCAGTAGTCATTGCGAACTCCCCAGTTCGCTTAACAAATTCCGAATTCGTCGAATAGATAAGAGAGAAAAAACTCCAAGCTTCACGCCACCATCAGAAGCCGCACCAAGTTGCCATCCCACTCGGCGACCGAGGCGAGAAAAAGTTCAACTGGGCCTCTCAATGCAACAAGGACACTCACGCCTGTGATCGGTTCTTTGTCTCTAGGAGCGACTCGAAAGTTTCGGATCAGGCACAATGTCACCAGAGAAACGAAGACATTTTTGGCTGGCAATGGAACCTTAATCATCATGGCTGGAACGATGCAACAATTTTGGCAACATGAAGTTCCAAAGACTAAGCAGAAGGTCGGCGAACGTATCAACACGACTTTCAGGAAGATCTCAAAGGAATGATGGTGATGTTGGAACATCTGGCAATTGTCGCTGTGACCATCCTCTGCGTGGGCTGCACAAATGCTGTGGAAGAACCTCAGTTCAAAATCACCACGAAGCGTGACAATGACAAAGTGGAAGTTCAAATCGAAAATGGCAAAGCTGTGTTTTCAATCCACAGTCCTTTCGGCATCAGTCAGACCGTCATCGAACGGACACATGGAACTTTGTCTGACATTGTGATGTTGCGATTGCACCTGAAGGGACTGGAGTACTTCAACGTTTCCAATGACAAAGTTACGCTGCACGCTGCGGTGTCGAGTCAGGATGGCAATGTGCGGCTCTGGAAGGACGGCAAGGAAGACTCTCCATTGGATTCAAAGAGTTCATACTGGTTGGAGATTCGTAGGGTCAGCGATGATGGGAAACAGGCAACAACCATTCCTCTGAAGGATGGCTACTTTGAGATCCGATTGCCCAAAGCCCTGTTTGAAGGCAATCCGGAGTCGATCACAATAAACTGGATCGACTTTCACCGATGAACAGGGGATCTGCAATGAAGCTGTTGATTGATGTGATTTCAGATGTGATCTGCCCGTGGTGCTACATCGGAAAGCGGCGGCTAGAGAAGGCTATTGCTGCTCTTGATGGTCAGCACGAAGTTCAGGTTCGCTGGCATCCTTTCCAACTGAACCCGACGATGCCCAAGGAAGGCATAAGCCGGAAGGACTATCGCACCAGAAAATTTGGTAGCTGGGAGCGGTCACTGGAACTGGATGCGAAAGTCATTGCGGTTGGGAAAACTGAAGGAATCCATTTTGCCTTTGACAAGATTATACGCACGCCAAACACTGTTGATGCTCACCGACTGATCTGGCTTGCTGATCAACATAGTTGTCAGGATGCGGTTGTTGAGGCACTGTTCAAGGCTTATTTCATCGAAGGTAAAGACATTGGCAATCAGCAAACGCTCATTGAAGTAGTTTCAGAAGCAGGTCTGGAGCGGCAAGTTGCCGAAACGATGCTGAGCAGCGACGAAGGAATGGATGTGATTGAAGAGGCGGGAGAATTGTCACAACGACATCAGGTCACAGGCGTGCCGTTCTTCATCGTCAATAATGCGATCACTTTGTCCGGTGCTCAGGAGCCGAATACATTTCTTGATGCGTTCAGACAGGCGGTTGATCGGCAGTAGAATGAGAATTCCACCGCCTCATGCCAGCAGCAGCAAGAGTGCGGCAATCGCAACCCCGATCAACCCCCACACCACAGGTCTATGACTAAGGCTTTTTTTAGGCTCGGGTGGCGTTGCTGGTGGTTCGTATGGATTCATTTAGATCATTATGCCACCGCAGATCGCTTACAACAATCAACCGAGCTTCAACTTGGCTGTTTCATCAGGCATGTGGAAGTGTGGCTTTCAGGTCAGGAATCCCGGCAAGAAATATGGCCTGAGTTTGATGATGATGGTATGCCGTGAATACGAACTCGTTCCAGTAGTTTGTACTGAAGCCAAATTTCAGTAGTTGGTGAAGCCGTTCATGATCATTGTTGCCGTGAGCCTTGAGCAGCGTCCGTTTGAGGAACTGCAACCAGTCATCCTTTGTAGACTCGATCAGGATGTATGGCGTGGTGAAGAGCACATGGAACGTCGCCAGTTCCGGCAGGAGCGGCGGAAGTCTCCTGACATACCAGAGTTCACCAGATCTGCCTCGATAACCTGCAGGGCAAAGGCAGAGGAACTCGTCACCGGTAATCAATTCTTTGAGACGAACATAGCCGTCGGCGAACCCAATATGCTCGTAAATTCCCATCCGGGATTCCGACATTTTTTTGAGAACGTCCAACTGATCCGGATTCAATAGAAAGATGTCGTTGGCGTCGATCTGGCATTTTCCGATGGTATCGCCATCTTTTCCAAACCGCAGATCGTAGAACGCCCAGCAGGTGAAGTAGCTGCCGGTCAGCGGACTCATGGGTGGGCCGGAAGGCATGTACTCTTCTTCGGCATCGCCAGCCAGCTTCGCATACGCCTTCATCTCGGGTAGTTGAGACACCCCCTCAGCAAAGTGAGAACTGATTTGCTGGATGTAGACGTAAGCAGCGTGAACCGGGTCGAGTCCGTCTTTGATCAGCATCTCAATATCCTTGATGCCTCCGGGGAGCAGCTCTCCGGGACGCCTTTTTGGCACCTTGGTTGGCAAATTGTCTGCCTTCGATGCGAGCTTTCGGTGTAGCTTCTTGCTGATATCGCCCATTACTATTTCCGTTTCGCTTTCTTTTCCGCCTAGAACTCAGATTCGTCGCCTTAGTGTATGAAAATCATCCCCTTGATTTCATTTCCGTCACGTATGGCCCATCCTCGCCCTTGAGCGGGGCTGGCTTCATCGTTGACGTCCCATGTGAACTCCACACAAGGTTTGGCGTCACGAATGCCGGTGCGGTAGTCGATTTCACCTTGAAAAAATCCGAACTGAAACGCCCCCATGTCGTTTGGCTCAAACTCAAAGTAGCCTTCGAACTCTGCATCCACGAAATCCTGATCCCATTGATCCATCCATGTGATTCGCCAGCGTCCTGCAAGTGAACTCTTTGATTTTGCTTTTTCGCCATGATCATTCAGTCCCGTTGTTGGCTGGTCGGTCAGCGGGGATATATGGGATCAAACCCTTCTTGAATGCTTCTTCTTGGACTTCACGGGTGCAACGACGAACGTCCAGAATAAACCCGTTGATTCCGAGCATCCACATCGTATGGTTGTCGTCCATCCTGCTTGGCAACGTCCAATGGTGATCAAATTGCCTGATCTTCAGAATCGTGCGAATCAGCTTGGACTTGCTCTGACCTGTACTTTCACCAACGCCAAATACTTTGTCGATGGTGGTGAGCTTCATGTGAAACGACTGGCTGCTGTCGTCGAGGAAATTCACCCAGCCAATCGTGCGGATGATGCCACAAGCCCACGTGTTTGCCTTGCCGGTCACTAAAGGAGACGGGCGTTTCCGGGCCAGCTTTTCCGTTAGTTTGTGACAGAGTGCGGCATATTCTGCGTTGAGATGTTCACGGCAGAAATCATCAATCAACTTGGAAATTGCATCGAAGGCTGGTTGTACTTCATCTGAAATTCTTCCACCGGCTTGCTTCTTGGCCATCCCTATTTCTCCCAATGATATTCATTCTGCTTTCTGAATCCTGAAAGCAGAATCGTACCATCTTTGGTGATTTCCATAACCGAGTAGCGACAAGTCGGTATCGAGATGTTTTCGATCATCGCTTCGTCTTCTTTCCGGCCTTCGTCCTCTGCAATCTTCCGGTGGGAATTCCATCACAGTCACTCCAAAGTCGCAGATGCCACTTCGATGCGGAAGTTGTTGCCAACCTTCATGACCTTGGCATCGACGATCTGCCGTCTGTCATCTGGGAAAAGGTTCAGCTTCCGCTCAACCAGCGATTCCATGTCCTTGAGGATATTGGCCAAAGCGGCGGGAGAGGTGGCAGGATTGAATTGCAGGTATCCTTGCCGGTATTGCTCAAGTTGCCGCTGTCGAATCTCAGGTGATCCGCAGGCCATGTTCCAAGCGGTGCAGGCGGCGTTCAGACGATTCTGCCTCTCTCCAATCGTATCCCCCACTCCCAAGAAGCCTGCCGCCATTTCCGAGATCATCTCTGACATCTTACGTTTGGTCGAGGGTTTGGGTTTCTTTGATCGAGTCATCGTTTGGTTCTCATTGATGGTTACAGATCCAGTATTTGTAGTCATCTAAGATTTGAGCGTTCGGTTTGCCCTTCACCTTTTCCAGTTCGGCCAAGGGAACTTCGATTCTGCCACGGCCCGATTCGACTTTGCACAACAAGCCATACATTTCGTCACACCAATGATCGTCCTCAAAACCGTTGAGGGCATCAACCTTCACCATTTCGGAGATTCTCTCAAAACCCGACTCCGGTGCCCAAGTTGCCGTAAACGGAAATATCAGGTTTGCCACAAGGTGCTTGTGGTAAATGCGAAGGCTAGTCTCATCCACATTGGGAAGAAGGTCATCTCTTGTCAGCCCAAACACGGCCCTGATCCGGTCGTCCTTATCTTTCATTGATAAGGGTGGAGTGACGATCCCGGTTGGCTGTTCAAGAATCACTGGTCCACCAGAATCGGGTTCAAGGTCATCCTCACCGAGCTGCATTTCCTCCAAATCGAGTCCGTCCCGCTCGCACCTGTTTCGATAGACAGGGTGAATGCTGGCAAGGGTCTGCTGGTTCCAGCGAATAAGGTAACACGGCGGATTGCCTGCCTCGACCTTGATGATCTTGCCTGCCCAACCGCCAAGAGGAGTGTCGGGGAAGTCATAGTCTTTCACGCCGAAACGAACTCTCACCAAAGAACCCAAAGAGAATTTGGACGGTGCGTCAGTTTTCTTGGACACGGTGCGTCCTCCTTGCTCAAAAAAAGTTATTCTCTACCCGCCCTGTCGTTTCAGGCAGCACTGCTTGAATTTCTTTCCGCTGCCACAAGGGCAAGGATCGTTTCTTCCGACCCTGTGCTGACTCTCAGACTTTGGTGCGGGACTCTGGAGAGAAGCATGGGGAACAGACTTTGTAGCCTTGGCTGTTTCAGTCGCATTGTCCCGAGCTAACTTCTCAAGGGCGAACAGCAGCAAACCGTTTGGATCGCCCTCAAGTTCGTTGACCCGTCTCCTATGTTCCGCCTTCTCGGCTTTTTCGGTTGCCAACCACTCGTCGTGTTCTGGAAACTGCTCGCCCATGATGGTGCAGGTTTCCACCAAATAGTTCCGCAGTTCCAGACTCTCCAAGTTGAGTTTTCGCCCTACGAGGAGTTTTCGTGCTTCCTCGATTCCCTCTTGGGACAATTGAGATAGCAATGCGTGGGCGAGGTCAAGTCGGATTTGCTGATCTTTCTCCTGCCGTAACAGATGCAGGCACTTCTCAACGGCCAGATCGCTACGGATACATTCCAGAGGCTGAGTTGCATAGAGGCGAAAATGGCGAGGTGCATTGGGGTATGCCTCGGCAATCGTTTCAAGCACAACGGGAGTTCCGATTTGGGTTAGCGACTGAGCAGATTCCTCACTGAGCAATTCGCCATCTTCGATGAGCTTGGTAATGAGTAAGGGAATGGTGGATTCCAGACGTGCCTCGCCAGCCAGTCGCACAACCAATGGTTCCATCCACTTCATCGGATTATTCCGATAGTCATCAACCTTCTGATTCAATATGGCATGAATCTTTTCCTCGCATTCGTCGCCGTATCGGGCAAGGGCTTCCACGATCCGCTTACCATAACTCAGGTTGACATCGTTGACGTACTGTTTGTCTTTTCCTTCCTCGCAGAAATTTTCCAGCTTTTGCCAGCACGTCGCCCTGTCCCAAGAGAGCATCTGCAAACGCTCAGTGAAGGACCCATGCAGTGCGTGCATAAAATGCGAGGAATCCAGAATATCTGACTCTCTGAGCAGAAGCAGGGCCGGGTCGGCTCTGACCAGCACAATAGAGAGATTGTAGGTGTAATTTTCGTGCTGGTCGCTTTCCTCGTTGTTCAGTTCGTCGATGATCCATGCGATGGTCTCTTCCGTCTGCGGTAAGTCCCTCGACAATCCAATCAGGTGGTACGCATCCTGTCTGCCGAATGTCTCTACAGCCTCAATGACCAGCAGCATTACGGAACGGTCGGTCGAATACGACTTGGAAAAGTATCGAATCGCCCGCAGCCGAATCTCCGAGTCGGTGTCGAGGATCGCTGCTTTGATTTTGTTCTCCGATAAACGCACGTCTGGCTATCCTTTGAGTTTCTTGTATCGTGATTGGCTGAAGATCTCTTCCATCAGGATTCCAGCCGATGTTGCCTGTTGATTCGCTGATCTTTCAATCATGGAATGTGCGAACGCTGGCCGGCCCGGTCGCCACTCCCACTGAAGGAGGCGTCAGATTCTATCGTCTGTCCGATTCGCCGGATAGAATGCGAGAGAAGGAGAAAAATCATGCGTCATCCCGGTTGGATTTTGGTCATCATCGGGCTGCTGGTCACGGGGATTGGTCTTGTCTGGTTATTCGCTCCGTCGATCCCATTGCTCGGGAAACTGCCGGGCGACATCCGCATTGAGCGGGAGAATTTCCGCTTCTACTTCCCGCTTACGACCTGCATCCTGCTGAGTCTGTTGTTGACCGGCATCATGTGGTTGGTGCGGTACTTCTCGCAGTGACGGAAATCAGGTCGATGGCTAGTCCTCGTATCAGTGCAGGTTTGTTGATGTACCGCTTCCACAATGGTCAGTTGCAGGTGCTTTTGGCGCATCCCGGTGGTCCATTCCTCGCAAACAAGGATGAAGGTGTATGGTCAGTTCCCAAAGGAGAACTGGAACCTGATGAAGATCTTCTTGAAGCAGCCCAGAGAGAATTCAAGGAAGAAGTCGGAGTGGCTCCGGTAGGTCCATTTATCGTTCTGACGCCGATAAAGCAAAAGGGAGGCAAAATCGTTCACGCATGGGCATTTGAGGGCGACTGCAACCCCTCGGAATGTGTCAGCAATATGTTCACGATGGAATGGCCACCAAAGTCAGGGCGACAGGTGGAGTTTCCAGAATCAGACCGGGTGGACTTTTTCGACGTAGATACAGCGAAACGGAAGATCAAAGATCGACAAGTGCCGTTAATCGAAAAACTTGAAATGATCCTGAGGCAGTGAAGCCGTCGCTACAGTAACAGAAGTCTGGCAATTCTTAGATCATGTACAAATGCCGTGGAAATTACGGTCCCAGTTGCTGCCGCCTTCAGCAAGTTTCGTGGTGACCTTAGCCTCGATGGACTGAATGAAATCTCAGATATGGTGGCGGCACACATGGCCAGACATCAGGGAAGGTTGTCGCTGATCGGATTGGACTATTTGTCAGATGAATCAGCAGCACTCCTCAGTCACCACGAAGGTTGCCTCGACCTTTCCGGGCTTGGACACTTGACGGATTTTGCAGCAGAGCAACTTTGCCACGTCGAAGGGGAACTCGCACTTTGGGGATTGCACAATCTTTCCTCGAAAGCAGCGGAATGTCTCGCTAAGTTCCCCTCCGAATTCTCCGTGAAGCTTGAGAACTTTCCACCCGATATCGTTTCCATCCTTGAAGAACACCCACGCTACTTTCCTAAACATTTGACGACGCTGGATGAGTCTCTGGCCGAAAGGTTCAGCAATTATCAGCTCCCACTTTTTCTCGACGGACTGACAACAATTTCAGTATCGGCGGCACGCAGCCTCAGCAAATATAAAGGTGGCTGGCTGAGCCTTAATGGACTGAAAAGTCTGCCTGACGCTGTGGCAGCTGCTTTGGCGGACTATCAGGGAATGATGTTGTGGCTGAACGGATTGCAGGATTTGTCAAAGGAGTCTGCGATCAGTCTAAGCCGGTTCAAGGGGGCGTTGTCGATGAAAGGCTTGACGGCACTTTCTGACGAAGCTGCCGAAGGGCTACGAAATCATCATTTTAATTTAGATTTGAGAGGGCTGCTGCATTTGTCCGATTACGCTGCTGAGGCAATCTCGCATCGTAAAGGTATGTTTGAACTGATGAGCTTGAGAGAGCTTTCCGATTCAGCAGCCCAAAGCCTCAGTCGTCATCGTGGCTCTCTGGCACTTTCCGGAATTGAAAGCCTCTCAGACGCAGCCGCTGAGAGCTTGAGCCATCATGAGGGAAATGTTGATCTTCGAAGCTTGACCAATCTCTCTGATGCTGCTGCACGAAGTCTCAGCCGACTTGGCGACAAATTGAAAATACGTCGCTTCGATCTCCTGCCTCCAACTGCCGTAGCGATTCTGCGAAAACTATCCTGATACATGCAGCATAGGACTGCAGGGCGGCATTTGCGGCATAATGAAACCATGAACCTGAAGCCAGTCATGCAAGCAATCCTTGAAGATTACGCCTTGCCAATTGGCGGCGATCATGGCATTGCGCATTGGGCCAGAGTGCTTGAAAATGGGCTGAAACTGGCGGAAGCAACTGGAGCTAATGTGACCGTCGTTTCACTATTCGCAGTCTTTCATGATTCACGTCGGATCAACGAATGCACTGATGCCGATCATGGTCTGCGTGGTGCTGATTTCGCTGCTGAACTCCGTGGCAGGTTGTTTGAGGTTTCAGACCACGAATTCAATCTGCTGTATCGTGCCTGCGAAGGGCATACGCACGAACGGACTCATCCTAACATTACGATTCAGACTTGCTGGGATTCAGATCGACTTGATCTCGGGCGAGTCGGAATCACGCCGCATCCAAGCAAACTGTGTACAGAAGTGGCAAAAACGAAAGAGATGATTCAATGGGCGGATGGGCGTGCCAGTTTCCGAGTCGTTCCAAATTTTGTAATGGACGACTGGGGGATTGAAATTCCGAAGGAGCGGATCTGGTGAAACTATCGATTACTCTGACATTCGATCTGGTGGCTGACACTTGTAGGTCACACGCTCACCGTTTTCCATCCAACTGGATTCAGCCTTGTCGTAGTCATATTCAAAGCCTCTTCTGGAAGCCAGAAACCACGAGAACTGGAACAGCATTTGACCTGCGATTCCGAACCCGAAAGGAATTGTCAGAAGCCAGAGCAATGACGAATGAAATGATTTGAAAATCCCTTTGGAGACAAGGGAGAGGCAGATACCAACAAGAATCAACAGTCCAATGAATCCAATCAGATCTGCGAGCACGTGAAGCCTGTATCCCAGAGGGGTACATTTCTGTTTTCCGATGCGTTGGCTCTCATTGTCCCACATTGGATAGATGAACAGCATTCGTCGCCTTCCTGTCCTGCTTCCATTCAGTCCGACACTTTCACCAGCCCACACCTTCGCAGATCGGCGTCGGATTTGTTTTGAGGTTACTCATAGATGATTCACCTACAATTCAACAACCGTCGCCATTCACTTCAACTGAAAGCTGCATACGCAACTGAACCGACGATCGTGACGTGAAGCACGACGATAAGCCAAAACACTACTAAGAAAGATAATTTCTGGGTTTTGTGGCGAAACAGTCGTTGCCCGATCAACGCACCGGGCCAGCCACCGAAGAACGCCAAAAGTTGCAGGGTGCGTTCTGGTACACGACGCCCTCCGTTGCTCGCACGCCGCTTATCCCATCCGTAGGTGGAAAAACACACAAGGCTCATGAAGAAGACAGTGGTCAAGTAGATTGCAATGGCGGTAATGGTGTTACTCATGGGTTCCTGTTTTCAGCCGCTTCTTTGTCGCTTCAATGAGTTTCCGCTGGCCGATTCTTGAGGCGAAAGTTTGGTAAGACACAAACCACTCTCCGACGCTGCTGGATGCGGACAATGGCTTCTTGGTGAACTGGAGTGGGACGCCGGTTCGCAGTGTGTCCCGCCAGCGTTATTTCTTCAATTCTTTTCGAAGTCGTTGTTTTGTTGACTCCGGCAGTTCTCTCCAGTCTCGTCCTTTCAGGCCCGCCTCAGGTGCCCATAACAGATTCAAACTGGCTTTTGACTGTTGCTGCTTGACCAGTTGGTATGCACCCACAGCACCACTAACTTCGCCTGTTGCGACATCCAAATACGGTCGCTCACGACTTCGACGATTAAGACAGACGTGCCTCCGAAGAAAAACTCAAACCGCCCCATTTACCGTCTTCAGAATGAACTTCATTTTGACTCCCTCATCCCCTTCAACACATCTTTCAGCTTTTCGATCTGTTCATGCCGCTCTTCTTCATTCGCCGGGCGATCAGGGAGCGGTGCGACCGTCTTTTTCTTTGCGTCTGAAGGGACTTTGGGAATCTTCCGGGACGCAATCTTGGATGCCCCGGTCGGAAGTTTTCTGGACGGGAGTCTCGTTTGAGACTTGGGAAATTTGCTCGATGGAATCTTCCGCTTTGCGGTCGAGGATTTCTTCGCTGGGGTTTTCTTCGGCATGATGTGCTTTCTTGTGGGGAGTGGAATTCGTGGCTATCCCTCAACAATCCTCTTCTCGGCGATCTTGATGTACTTCTTCTGTTGCTCTATGCCGATCACCTTCGACGCCCCGAAGTCCAAACCGGCACAGAGCATCGTCCCCGATCCTGCACCAGTCTTTTAGCATCAAGGAGCTGTTTCGAGTCTTCGCCGGACTTCTCGCACGATCTCGTCAATCTGGTGGAGCCGCAAATGTGGCGGTTCTTTTTCCAGCTTCGAACGCCATCCCATGAGGACACGGCTCTTGCCTGCCTCCTTTGGTTCGTGATTCGATTCATCGACGATTTGCCGGACAATCGTTTCGTGCTCCTCAAGAATCATTTTTTTCCTGTTCTGTTCACGCTGATGCAGTTGAAGCCCACACAATTCATTTCTTCGGAGTGAATCCTGAATCATCACTTTGCTGGAAGATG
>Ga0209702_10007910_pt1 | contig 12711 bp, 9 predicted proteins | sample FRY01_FD_187210 | JGI IMG/M metagenome (GOLD analysis project Ga0209702, IMG submission 187210) | Freshwater microbial communities from Lake Fryxell liftoff mats and glacier meltwater in Antarctica - FRY-01 (SPAdes) (version 2) | ecosystem: Environmental > Aquatic > Freshwater > Ice > Glacier... | reverse complement strand
GGACGCACGAGATAGACGCTTGGAGGCCGCCCGCGAGAGACGTGCGGCGAGCCGCGAGCAGGCACGCCTCGCAGCATGATTCCGTAACATAAGCCTTAACAAGTCATGTTCACGCCGGACCAATACAGATCATCCGCGTCCTGCCCTATTGGCCCCGGGACAACTACCTCGCGCTCACGCCGAAGTATTGGAAAGCCACCCGTGAGCGCATCGGCGCCGCCCAGCTCAACGCCGAGATCGGGCGCATCGACGCGCCGGAACACGCGTGCGAAGAAGAAACTGCGAACTGACCGGGCTTGGGACTTCATGCACTAGGACCTATCCGGTCCTTGCTAGCATGGCCATGTGGGGTTCGTGCAGCGGATACCCACCTCGACAAGTTCGGCGTCAAGCTGACGACCCTTTCCGAGGACCAGGCCAACTACATCGGCGTCGGCGTCAAGGGTCCCTTCAAGGGCGACGCGTACCGCTACTAATGAGTCGTTGGTGATCCTATCACCTGAAGGCCCCGTCGCTTAGCCGCCTCGGGGCCTTTGCTTTTCATTGTTCTCTAAGTCTTACACCGTTCTTACACCCCGTTGAAACCGCTACGACATTTGCTTGACGGTTGGTCACGCGCTGTCGCAAATACGGACTCAATGCGGGTGGCGCACCGTACCGTAACGACCGCCCGAATGGCTGGGCTGCCCTTTCACTCGGAATCTAATCTCACACGTCGTGAGGCCGCGTTGACAGAAACCGCGCGGTCCACGACCGCCACCAGACCCTCGCTCGATACCGAGAACGCCAAGGAATCACATGCGCCTCAACAAGTTTCGCACGTCACTCATTTCATTCGCAGTTGCAACCATCGTCCCCGCCTGCGGTGACGACGCGACGCCCGCAGCGACCGATACAGCGGCGGGAAGTGACACGATGAGTGGCTCTGACACCGCGACCACCGAGGACACCGCGACCACCGAGGACACCGCGACCACCGAGGACACCGCGACCACCGAGGACACCGCGACCAGCACAGATACGACCGCCGAAGACACGACGGCAGGCGACGTGGCGCAAGTCGCACCTGTTTTGACCGCGCAACTCCAAGTTATCTACACGTACAACGGCCAAGAGCCCCAGATGTTGCAGAACGTGAGCTGTCTGAACATCCCCCCTACATTGAACAGCGCGGGCTTCGAGATAGACGAGGGCGCGGACAAGACCTTTATATTCAGTTGCTTCTTCTCTGTGGGGCAAGAGCCTTGGCGCGTCGGATTCGGGGCGTTCAATCCCGTTGCCCCCTTCAACAGGGTCGCCGCCCTTCCTCAGAGCGGCCGACCGGAGCTGCTGGCCGAGGCCCAATCCATGGAAAACCTATGGAACGTCGGCACGGGCTCGCCGGACTTCGCGGTGCGCATCATCCTCTCCGAATATTCGTCAGCGGAGCGGCGCGCCGTCGGCACCATCGACTACACGAATCGTGCTTTCAGCATTGAGAACCCAGCCCTGCCGACCTTCAATGTCAATGGCCCCTTCACCGCGACCTGGTGAAGCACAGCGAGAGTTCGTGCCGTCGTCTCGAACTAGGCGGCCGGGCCAAGGCTTACGGCCGCCGCTGTCGGAACGCCCGCCGCGATTAACACCTGCTCGGTGAACTGACTGGCGGTTGTCGCCACCATCACGAACATCATGCGTCACAATGCTTCACATCGATTCACATCGATTCACATTGATTGACCGTCCGGTCGAAGTCGTCCGGTACACCGAGACGGCGACACCGACCTCAAGCCCCGTTGCCAAAGGTGACCGGGCTTTCGCCTTTCGCGGGGTTCAAACTTCGTGGTATCGCAGCGCCTTCACCGGCCGAGGCGTCTGCCCGACCAAGAGGAGTCCGCACCATGACGATCCGCTCTATCTCCGCCCGCGTGCTCGGCGCGGCCCTGGCCCTCAGCCTCGTGACTAGCGCCGGCTGCAAGAAAGAGGCGGCGCCCGCCGTCGTCGACACGACGACCGCCACCGAGAACACCGCCGACGCCGCGGCTGTCACAGACGAGGACGCGAAGGCGGCCCCGATCGAGGAGGACGTTGTGGCTGAAGTTCCCGTCGAGCCAACCCCCGCGCCGACAACCGGGGTCGCCGATGACGCCGTCCAGGTCGACCGCTTTGGGGATGTCCGCATCCTGCGCTATCGCGTGCCGGGCTGGGAGGCCTTGCCGCTGAACTTGAAACGCTTGGCGTACCACCTAGGTGAGGCGGCTCTCTGGGCGCGCGACATCGCCTGGGATCAGAAGCACCCCGACGCCTTGACCTTGCGCAAGACCCTTGAGGCCATTGACGCGGGGTACACAGGCGACAAGGCGGCGCCGGTCTACGCCAGCTTCATGACCTACCTGAAACGTGTGTGGTTCTCATACGGTTTTTACCACCACTACTCCAACCGCAAGTTCGTGCCCGACATGAAGCGCGAGGACTTCGCGGCCCTGCTCGCGGCGATCCCCACCGACAAGCTGCCTGTCGGCGACGGCGAGACACGCGAGGCCTTTGACGGGCGCCTCGTCGAGTTGGTCATGAACGCGGATGTCGACCCGATGGGGGTCTGCTTTGACGCGGACGTCGACCTCATCAAGTGCTCGGGAAATAACCTGTATCAGCGGGGGATTACGCAAGCCGAGGTCGAGGCCTTCTACAAGACCAAGAAAAAGGCCGGCGACGAAGAGCCCCCGATGTATGGGTTGAACTCCAAACTTATCCGCAACGCCGAGGGGCAGCTCGAGGAGGCCGTCTGGAAGATCGGCGGCATGTACTCCGCGCCCCTCGAGAAGGCCGTCGCCGAGCTCGAGAAGGCTGTCGCCTTCGCCGAGAACGACGCCCAGAAGCTGTGGCTCAATAACCTCATCGCGTACTACCGCAGCGGCGATCTGCGCGACTTCGACAAATTCAATGTGTCGTGGGTCAAGGACACGGGAAGCGAGATCGACCTCATCCACGGCTTCATCGAGAGCTACGGCGACGCGCTGGACATGCGCGGCGGCTACGAGTCCATCGTCGAGCTCACCGACAGCGAGGCCAGCAAGCGCATCGCGGCCATCTCCAAGGAAGCCCAATGGTTTGAGGACAACTCACCGATCCTGCCCGAGCACAAAAAAGAGTCGGTCACGGGCATCTCGGCGCGCGTCGTCAACGTCGTCATCGGCAGCGGCGACACCGGACCAGGCTTCCCTATCGGCGTGAACCTTCCGAATTCCGATTGGATTCGGGCGGCCCATGGCTCCAAGAGCGTGTCGCTCGGCAACATCGTCGCCTCGTATGAAGAGGCCAAGAAGTCCAGCGGTGTCCTCGCGGCGTTCGCGGCCAGCCCAGAGGTCCAAGCCCGGATCGAGAAGTGGGGCGGCGCCAGCGACAAGGTGCACACAGATCTGCACGAGGTTATCGGTCACGCGTCCGGTAAGCTCGAAGCCGGCGTCGATAACCCCTCCAATACGCTCAAGAACTACTCCTCGGTGTTGGAAGAGGCCCGCGCCGACCTCGTCGCTCTCTACTTCATGCTCGACCCCAAGATGATCGAGCTCGGGGTCTTCACCGACCTCGACGCTGCGCGCGCCGAGTACGACGGCTACATCCAGAACGGCCTCATCACGCAGCTGGCCCGCATCCCCCTTGGCGAGACCATCCAAGAGGCGCACATGCGCAATCGCCACATGATCGCGGCCTGGGTCCTTGAAAAAGGCGGTGAGAAGGTCATCGCGAAGGTCAAGCGCGCCGACGGCGGGACCGCCTACTTGGTCAAAGACCATGACAAACTCCGCGTACTCTTTGGTGATCTCTTGCGCGAGGTGCAGCGCATCAAGAGCAAGGGCGACTTCGAGGCAGGAAAGGCCCTCGTCGAGACCTACGGCGTGCGCTTTGATACGGCCCTTCACGCCGAGATCCTTGAGCGCTGGGCCAAGCTCGACATCGCGGCCTACGCCGGCTTTATGAACCCCGTCTACACGCCCGTCGTCGACAACGGCGAGGTCGTAGACATCAAGGTCAGCTACCCCGGCGACTTCGCAGCCCAGATGCGGGTCTATCGCGCGAAGTACGGCACGCTTTAGGGCCCTGCCCGTGAGGGCGCCCCCAGCGGAATGGGGCACCCCTTGCTTCGATTGTGCGTTGGCTAGATAATACCGCGCATCGTGGTCACGCAAAGAATCGTAGGCGCGCCGCGCGGAGAAAAGATGACGAACGAAGCCTGGGCACGTCGCCTTAAACTATTGCAGCACCTCATCGTCACGGAGAGCGTCCAGACGAGCCAGGCGGCGATACACCTCGGGGTCGATAAACGCATTGCGTTAGCGGACTTGAAGACCTTAGCCGCACATCACGTTCCGCTCAGGCACCCGTCGTTGAAGAACGCGCGCACGGGCCTCGACCGCGACACCGCGTGGGAGCTGGAGCCGAGCTGGGCCAAGCTCGGCTTCCAGGCCGGAATTATCGGGCGGCTCTCACTGCTACTCGGGCGTGAGGTCATCGGCCACTTCCTCCGCGGCACGACGTTTGAGGAAAAGCTGAACCAGATCGACACGTTGATCGAGCAGCTGACGCCTGAAGTCGAAGAGAATATCGAGCGCCGCTTCTATCTCAAGCAAGAGCCAGCCAAACAATACGCCGACCGGTCGGTCCTATTGGAAGACCTCGTCTTCGCGATCGTGATGCGGATGCCCATTAGCTTTGACTACGTCTCAGCCAGCGGCCGCGAGCACCGAAACGTCAAAGAGAGCCCGCTCACGCTCATTATCTATCGGCGCGGTCTCTATGTAGCGATCCACCGCCGTCAGGGGATGCAGAGGGTCATCAACTTAGCGGTCGATCGAATTAAAAACCTGGTGCTCCATGAAAATGCAGAGGACGCCTTCGACTACCCACCGCCGAGCGAGTACGATCCAAGGACCTACTTCGCTGATATTTTTGGAATTTACGACGATGGCCAGCCCGCCACCGAGGTCGTCCTCCACTTTCCGGCGACGGGGTCCCAGGCCTATGTGCGCGAGCGCGAGTGGATGCCGAATCAGACCATCTCGTATGACGAGGACGGGGCGGCCACGGTCCGATTCTTCGCCCGTGGCGGCGAGCTAGCCTTTCGGATCCTAGAGTACGGCCCGTTTTGCGAGGTGATCGCGCCGCCAGAGCTGCGCGCAAAGGTCGCCGATCTCGCCCGAGAGACGGCCGCCCTTTACGCCGACACCGTATCAACCGAACCAACTGAAATCAAAAAGAAACCCCGTAGGAAGGACACCCCATGAGCAAATCAGGCCCCACCCTGCCGACCCCCAAATCGCCAATCTTCCGGCGGGCGTCGCTCGCGATTACGGCGTCGCTGGCCGTCGCTGGATGCGACGACTCGACCTCGCCGACTGACGCCGCGACCGGCGACACGATGGAAGACGTCGGCCCTCAGCCGCCACCGGTCGACATCATCGCACCCCAGCCACCGCCGCAGGATACGATGTTCTTCGAGGACGCGATTGGTCCGCAGCCTTGGCCGGACGACGCGATGGAGACGCCCGATGTGGTCGCGCCCCAACCGCCGCCCCAAGACGCAGAGGGTCCCGATGACGTCAAGGAGCCAATGGACGCGATCCCACCCCAACCCCCGCCGCACGACATCGAAGAGGCGCCGGATGCGATCCCACCGCAGCCAGCGCCGACGGATATCATCGAGCCGGAGGACGCCATCCCGCCTCAGCCAGCGCCACAGGACACGACCGAGGGTCCCGATGTCGTCCCACCGCAACCGGCCCCCCAAGACACCGAGGACCCGCCGGCCTGAGCCCGAACACGCTTGGTCCCCGTCAGGCCCCCCACGACGCTAAGTCGAGCCTGACACGCGCACCGAATTAATTGGAGCTGCAATAATGAACGGTGACTTCTCCCTACCCCAAATCTGGCGAGACTGGGTCATGGACAACCTCGTCCACGACATCAGCCACGCGAATATCATCGAGAAGCTGGTCGAAAAGGGCCTGTCCGAGGTCGCCGCGCGTCGGGAGGTTGGCCTCGTCACGGCCGCCTACGCCAGACAGCTCAACGGTCATCTGCGCTTGCAGCGCGCGCTTCGGGGCACATCAACCGAACTCACGACGCACACGACTCTCGACGCGGAACACTTCTGGTCCGACTTCTGGGAGACCAACCGACCTCTCTACTTGCCGGGGCACCTCGCCGACTGGCCGGCCGTGAAGAAGTGGGGGTTCGACGTCTGGCGGCGCGACTTCAGGGACCTCCCGGTCGAGGTCGAGGTCGACCGGAGCGTCGACAGAAACCACGAGGGCCGCTTCGAAACGATGACGGCCGGTGCCTTTCTCGACGGGATCGATACTAGCGACGACGCCGCGCCGCGCAATGACACCTATTGTATTGCACGTAATCTCAATGCGAGACGCGCCGAGTGGCTACCGCTCTACGACGACCTGCAGCCCGACGAGCGCCTCTTCGACAGGACGCGGGTCGCGGGTGCGACCAGCTTCTGGCTTGGACCACGAGGCACGCGCACGCCGCTGCACCACGACATGACGAACATCTTCTTCTGTCAGATCGTCGGACGGAAAAAGTTTCAGCTCGTCCCATCGCACACGACCGAGCTGTGGCCGCACATGGACGGCTACTACGTCGCCGGCGACATGGCGAGCGTGCCAGCGCGGGTGAAGGTCTTAGAGGTCACGCTCAATCCCGGCGATGCGCTCTTTATCCCGGCGTGCTGGTTCCATCGCGTCGAGGCGCTTGACGCCAGCATCTCGTATTCATTGCTGAACTTTCGACGCCGGAACGCGTTCGATATGTTCAAGCTGCGGGAGCTGGCGGCGGACCCAAGTATCCCCGTGCCCACAGACAGCTAGGTCCCGCGACGCCGAGCCCCGGCAACGGAGGCGGCGTCAGCGGCTCCTACCCCGCCCGGTCCGACCTAGCGTCGGCTCAGGACTCAGGTAAGGGCCATCACGAGGGCAGTGGCGCCGCCACCGAGGACGAGCACGGCGACGATGATCCAGACGAGATTCCCCGAGGCCTTCTGAGGCGCCGCGGGCATCGCGTGCTCGCTGCCACGCCGCGGTGGGATCGTGAGGTTTGGCTGTTGGCCGGCGTTATTTCGCGACTCGGTGATGGCGCGCATAATGTCCGCTTGGGAGATGCCCCCCTCGCCTTCCAGGATCGTCGCGCTGTCGTTGAACGAGGCGCTCGCCGAGCTCGGGTTTAGGCTCTGCGGTACAGCCTCACGGAGGGTCCGAGGCGGAGGAGGAGCCGGGGTCCGCGAACCAGTCGTGGCCCGGCGCGGGACGTTTCCGATGGGCTCTACGATAGCCCGCATCGTGGCGCCGACGTCTGGCGCGGGCGCGCGCGCCGCGAGCTTATGGGCGTACAACGTGGCCATGAAGCCACGAAGAGACTCTGCCTCAAGGTCGACCACATTCTTGTAGTACCAACGGGTCAACTCGCGGTTGAACTCCTCGACGTCCTTATGTCGGTGGTCGCGGTCCTTTTCGAGGGACGTCATGATGATGTCCTCGAGCTCTTGGTCGACGTCGGGACGCAGCGTCGATGGACGCTGGGGAGTCTCTTTGAGGACCGAGGTCAAGGTCTCGAAGTCGTTGTTTCGCAAAAAGAGACGCTTATTGCACAGCATCTCCCAGAGCATGATGGCCAACGCGAAGAGATCCGAGCGGCCGTCGAGCGGTTTACCGCGCGCCTGCTCGGGGCTCATGTAGGCGACCTTGCCCTTGACGGTGCCGGCCACAGTCTTTGTCGACCGCTCGGCCGCTTTGGCGATGCCAAAGTCCATCAACTTCACGTCACCGCCGTAGCTAATCATCGCGTTGTGCGGTGAGATATCGCGATGGATGATGTTGAGCGGCCTACCCTTGTGCTCTTTGATGTGGGCGTAGTGCAGGCCCTTCGAGAGCTCGATCATCGTCGCGACACACTGGGCGACGGACAGCGGTGTGCCGGCGGCGAACCCGTCCTTGATGATGTTCTGCAGGTCCTCGCCCTCGATGTACTCCATCGCGATGAAGTACTGCTGGTCGACGACGTCAAAGTCATAAATCTGAACAATATTAGGATGCTGCAACTTAGACGTCAGCGACGCCTCGTCGATAAACATCTTCACAAAGTCGGCATCTTCCGAGAAATGCGGAAGAATGCGCTTGATGACGAGGTCGCGCTCGAAACCTTCGGCCCCCTGGGTCTTGGCAAGAAAAAGCTCTGCCATACCGCCCATCGCTAGCTTGCGAACGAGGGAGTATTTTCCGAAAGGTCTGGGAAATGGTTCTGCCATATTGGGACTCGCTGGCCAGGCCCCAAGACAACACGCCATGAGCGGCCTGTCAAACGTACCCTGCCCGCTTCGGCCAAGTTCGGCGGTTTCTTAAGGCCGAGCTTTTACGAGGGCGGGCGAATGTCCGCGCTCGCGGTGGCCGTTTTCAAGAAGGCGCGGGGCCCCGGGGTCGCTTGCCCCATAGCCTCACGCTGAGAGCCGGCGTGGCGAAGCCCGTCACTGCGCGCGGCGCACCAGGTGTTGGCGCAGGGCCTCCTCGCGGGCGGTCGCGTCGCGCATCCGCTGGGCGAGGACCCGCATCACACCGAGGGCCACGACGCCGTTCTCCGCGATGATCGACCGGAACCTGTCAGCGCTTAGCCGATAGGCCGTCACTTCTGTGGCGCAGGACGCCGTCGCGGTGCGCGTGGTGCCGTCGATAATCGCGATCTCACCGATGCAACGTCCCGCATCGATGGAGTTTAACACAGCGCCATCGCGCACGATGTTCACCGTCCCTTGCGCGATAATATAGAGGGCGTCGCCGTAGTCCCCTTCGCAAAAGATGGTCATACCCAGGGCGTAGACGCGTCTCTCACACGCCTCGGCGATCGGCAGCAACTCGACGCCGGGCACGCCGCGGAAGAGAGTGACGGACCTCAAAAAGGCCAACCTCTTGCCGAGCTGAGCCGCCACGCCGTCGCGATCGGCGTCGGGAGCCGTGGCGTCGGGCCCACAATAGGCCAGCACCGAGTCGAGCCATGGGTCCTCGCTGGCGTCCGCGGTTGAGGTCCCCGGCACCGGTGGCGCGCCGGGCGGCGGCGGCGGCGCCACGCGCGCCGTTTGAGCTCCCTCGCTCTTGGTTGGGCTCTCGGGCCGCGCCAGTCGTCGGGTGTGGGTCGAGATCGCCTGCAGCGCGATCGCGCTGATTCGCCGCAGCAGCTCGGTCGCGGACTGCTGGATGTGTCGGTTGGCCGGTACGTTGGCCGGGTAGAGGCGCTTAAAGACCCGCCAATAGAGGTCACCGAGGAGCGAGAGCAGCGGAGGGTGGTGGGCCCCCGCCTCGACCGCCTCGCATCCGATCCGGCTGGCTTCAATATAGTGGTCGGCGATCTCGTCCCGGACCTCTTGGAGGTCGCGCTTGACCGCGGCGAGGCGCGCCTTGTCGACCTCGGCCATCGCGCGCGCCTGCAGCGCATCGAGCACCGCTTCGGTCCCAAGGAGGGGCTCCAGCACGTTTCGGACGTCGGCCAGCGCTTTTTGACCCAGCTCGACCCGCTGCCGGATGCGTCGGCGGCCCGCGAGGTGGTTTTCGATCTCGCCCATGAACTCGGCGACGGATGAGTGTCGGCCGTCCTTGGTCTTGGATAGGGCACGAAGGCAAATGCGCTCGAGGTCTTCGGGTACGCGGCGCTGCGGGTTGCGCTGCGAGGGAGGGACGACCTCGCCGCCAAGCACCGCGTCGAGGGTCTCGTGCTTATTGCGCCCGACGAACGGCCGCGTCAGGGACAGCATGGCGTACAAGATCCCGCCAAGAGCCCAGATATCGGTGCGGGCGTCGTAATTGGTTGGATCTCCAATCACCTGCTCGGGCGCCATGAACCCCGGCGTGCCGCTCCAGAAGTGACTCCGGGCCTGCAGGGCGCCGATATCACCCATGACGTACGCGAGCCCCCAGTCCACGATGACGACCTCGCCGTAGTGGCCGACGAGGATGTTATTTGGTTTGAGATCACAATGAATGACCTGGCGGTCGTGCGCGTAGATGAGCCCCTGACAGATCTCGATGAGCACCTGCAAGAGCCGGTCGAGATCGAAGCGGGCCTCCATCTCGGGGTCTTTTTTGCGCAGACCCTGGAGCGCGGCCCCAAGCGTGATGCCATCGAGACGCTTCATCACGTAGTAGGGGCCAAGATCGCCACTATAACCGAGATGGTAAACCGGAACAATATTAGGATGCTCAAGGCCACCCGTGATAATAGCCTCTTCGAGAAACGCCTGCAGCAGCAAGTGATTCGAGCGGTGCTTTTCATGCAGCACCTTGACCGCGATCGAGCGACGCAGATCGCGGTCGACGCCTAGGATCACGTAGCCAGCGCCGCCCTCGCCGATGGATGAACCGAGCGCATACTGAGTGGTCCCGGGGCCATCGAGAGGGGGCGCGTCGGCGTCAAGACCCGGCGCAACGCTGGCCTCAATACCAAGCCCTTGAAAGTACTGGGCGAGACGGGTCCGCGTCCGAGCGAGCCCCGGCGGGGCCTCGGTCATAGAGCTATGACGCCGAACGGGAGGCGCGGCGAAGGCGCCAACGTCGGGGTCGACGAGGTCGTCGGCGGCCGCAGACACGTCCGTGAAGAGGGCCGGGTCGGTGTCGGTGCGCTGAAAGTCCGTCTGCTGCGTTGAGCCGCTCTGGTCGAGGTCCAAGACCGCGAGCAGCTCAGACGCGAGGAGCAGCTCGGAGCGAGCCTGCCCCTTGAGCACCTGCGCGACGAGCTCCTCGACGAGGGACACCCCCGTCGCGAGCGGTCCCACGGCTGGCTCACCAGGGAGGGTCCTGGCCCCATAGAGGGCCATGACGCTGCAGAGTTCGTCGAGACGCAGACGCCCTTGCCCTAGCAAGGTGAGTGCGTGCTGGAGGGCTTCTTGGAAGACCGGCACTTGTTATTCCCTATGGTCACCCACGCGGCGGAGAGGGCTGACACATGCTCAAGGCCAAGAGGTCCGCGCGAACCGGAGCCTAAACCCGTTTGGATGGTCGCGCCAATTCCCCAAGGAACGAAGGACAACCATCAGAAACACATGACAAACCAGAACTCCCGGACGCGGCGCCTCAAAGGAAGAGGAAGAGGCGGATCATGAATTCGTGGTTCTTCGCCGACACGAAGTCGGCGACGCCCGTCTGGCTGCTTATGCTGCTCACCGCGGCATCGTCGCCGGACGCCAGCGCCGCGCCGAGTTGAGCGACCTGGCTCGTCTCGATCGAGCGGGTCCCAGGGATCACCATGTAGAAGGACATGTCGAGGGAGATGTGGTCGTTAAAGTGAAACTCAAGGCCGGCGCCGACCTGGTAGCTGTTGCCGGCGCTGTCGGTCTTAAAGAGCTCGCCGAAGGTCGCACCACCGACCCCTCCGCCGAGGTAAAAGCCCATAGAATCACCGGAATAGGGATAAAGGAGGCCGGACAGGCGCATCTTCGCCTGGGTCCGAAGGGCCGTCGGGTCGATCTCCACGAGCGCGTCGTTGCGGGACATGTCGTAGGAGTAATCGAGCCCGAGAAAGTAGAGGGCCTTAATTCGCACGTTCGCCTGGTTGATGAACGAGGTCGAGCTCTGGGTGCCCGGCTGCTCGGTCTTGTGGATACCGAGGCCAGCTCCGACGCCCACGGTCACGATGGACGACCCATCGGCGTGTGCGGAGGCGCTGATGAGGGCGACCGAGAATGCGGCGCAGAAGAACTTGAGGGTGTGACGAGTCATTGTTTCTCCAACTCCGGGAGCGACGATGGCGGTCACTGAGACGCGGCGCCAACCCCATTATGTTCGGCAGAACCAACGCGCGACTTTAGTAAAAAGAGACAGAGAGGGTCGCGCGCGGCGAAACGAGGGGGGGCCAGCCTCCCCACCTAAGTGGGTGGCGAGAAAACCGGCGGCTGATCAAAACCGACCGAAAATAGACCGACGGTCAACCCGGCTTGACGTCGTCTGATCTGAGCGATAAGGGGGCTCGTCGGCGAGATGACGCCGAGTCCCTTCACTCTCACTCTCGCAAGGGGGGCGGCCATGCGGCGTCTTTTCCGCACGATGTCACGTAGCATCATGCCTGGTCTTTCTATCCTCGCTCTCGCGTGCGCCGCGACCGCGACGGCACATGCTGGCGAACCCAGTCTCCTCCCGAAATCAGAGGAGGTGGTCAAAGTGGTCGACCCGGACGCACGCAAAGAGGGCCTACACCCTTATTTGATGTTGGGCGCGAGCGTCGCGCTCTCATCGAACAGCAGCTTCGTCGGTCAGTCCGACGGTAACTCGATGACGGCCGGCCTCAACATGCTCGGTCGACTCGACTACCTCAAGGGCAAGTGGGACTGGCGTAACACGTTGAAGGTCGATGAGGTCTTCACACGCACCCCCGTCATCAATGACTTCGTGAAGTCTATCGATCAGCTGGCCTTTGAGAGCGTGGTCTACTTGAATCTCAGTGAGTTAGTCGGTCCCTTCCTGAGCGCAAAGCTCGACACGCCGATGCTCAAGGGCTACGACACACGTCCGGGTGCCGTCGACTACATGGTTGGCACAGAAACTATTGCGACACAGGTCTCTCGCCTCCAGCTGACGGACGGCTTCCAGCCGCTGTCGCTCAAAGAGGCCATCGGTGTCTTCGTCCGGCCAAGCAACGAACCGACCCTACAGCTCAACATCCGCGCGGGTTTCGGCTCTAGCCAGACCT
>Ga0209702_10007909_pt1 | contig 12712 bp, 6 predicted proteins | sample FRY01_FD_187210 | JGI IMG/M metagenome (GOLD analysis project Ga0209702, IMG submission 187210) | Freshwater microbial communities from Lake Fryxell liftoff mats and glacier meltwater in Antarctica - FRY-01 (SPAdes) (version 2) | ecosystem: Environmental > Aquatic > Freshwater > Ice > Glacier... | reverse complement strand
ACGCCTCGGTAAAACCCATGATCATCTTCATCCTGCTCTTGAGGCGACGGCGGGCGCAGCACCGTGCTTGCTGTCTACCACAACTTCAGGAAAAGGTGAAGGACAGACCGGTGGGTGGGGTAAGCCACAACGAGCGAGGCTCGGAACCTTCGCTGGAGCGCCTGGATCGCCTCGTCGCCATGGTCTGCTGCAAGCCCTCAGCGGGGTGCAGGAGCGACTGGATGCTCGGCAAATGCTGCGGATGCCAGCTGCGGACGCCCGGAATGTCGCCCTTCTGCATGGGCGGCCTCTCGCTGCACCTCGCAGTCACGCACGGGCACCTCGACGTCGTCCGTCTTCTCGTCAAACGGTTGCGTCACCCGCCGATGATGTGCTCGCAGCACGGCCTCGCGATGGTGACGGCTGCCAAGGCTGGGCACACGGACTTGCTGAACTTCCTGATGAGCTCCTTCTCGGCAAAACTTGGCATCGTCTCCAACGGCGTCACGACGACGGCCCAATACTCGCACTACCTGATGATGCTCTGCGAGGTTCTGCGACAGGCGGTCTTCGGCGCCCACGTGGATATCGTCAAGGGGGTGCTGCGAATACTGCCAGTGCTGCCTACGCTGCAACTGGTCGCCGGGAAAACAAACTTCGTCCTGGAGATGATGGAGGAGGCCCTCTCCAGGGGGCACGACGAGATCGTGGGGCTTCTGTCAGCGGCCTACCTACCGCCAGTATTCCCGTAGACTTCCTACCTGCCACTGAGGCGTCCGACGGGCCTGGCCAGCGCCGCCCGCCCAACGGTCATCATGAATGCCATCTTCAGCAGGAGCGTGAGGACTAAGACGGCGACGAAGAAAAGCTGGATCCAGTTGACGACGTTGAGCACCTTGAACGCGTCCGACTGCGCACAGTCGCAGTGCGTCTCCTTGACTTCCATGATGAAGTTACGCGCGACGAATATGTAGGTCAGCACGATGGACATGTAGAGGAGAGCCAGCAACGGGAAGTGCGTCTGCCAGTTCACAAACAACCCGACTAGGGCCGCCAGAACAAACAGGGCGAGCGCGGCCTCCATGACGCTGCGACGCCATCCCAGGGCGCACTTGCACCCGCTACGCTCGAGCTGGTCGACATAGTAAAGGAACCATGAGTTCAGTGCTATCATGCCGAGGCTGAGCACGACAAAGACGACTCGTACAATCGTGATGTATGATGCGTAACCGTTGTCCATTCTTCCCTGGGTATACATAGACCCCGCATAAATATCGTGTGCCCTGTTTTTTTACTCGTCGGAGACCGAGATGGTGGCCGACGCCTTGTTCGTCACCTTCATCTTTGCCTTTGTCATGGACTGACGGGGAGTGCACGCGGACGGTGCCGTCAACGAGGCGCGGCGTTTGGCGACATGGGGGGGGGTATTAATAAGCAGACGTTGTAAGATTGAGGAGACCTCCTCTGACTGTATAGGGGGCGTCGAAGGCGGGGGAAACGAACGTGACGCTGCGTCTGTGTCTGGTAGTGGCTCGGGCATGATCAGGGTTGCAACCTCTGCCTCTGCCTCTGCCTCGGCCGTCGCAGAGGCGGCCGAGGCCAAAGACGTCGACGACGTCGCAGAGGCGGCCGAGGCCAAAGACGTCGACGACGTCGCAGAGGCGGCCGAGGCAGCCGCCGACGACGTCGCAGAGGCGGCCGAGGCAGCCGCCGACGACGCCGACGCAGCAGAGGCTTCTGCGGCTTTCTCTGCAGATGCAAGCAAAGCCTCGACCTGCCGCAGAATCATGAGAGATGCACCGGACGACGACGGATCTGGGAGGGGCGTTGAAATGGGTGTCGACGACGACTGCCCGACGCGTAGTTCGACAGCATCGAGCCGTGCTTCGGCGCGCCTCTGGGCTGTATTCAGCGTGTTGAATCCGGTGGCAACGTTGTTGATGCTCGCATGGAGGGACGCGATTCCGTTGAACATGATGAGTGTGGCGCGGCTGACCTTGAGACAGATATTCGTGCGGTCCGTTCTGACGCGCGCACATGGCATGTTTGCATGTTTGCATGTTTGCATGTTTGCATGTTTGCATGTTTGCATGTTTGCATGTTTGCATGTTTGCATGTTTGCATGTTTGCATGTTTGCATGTTTGCATGTTTGCATGATGCCGAAAAAATCGGCTCTCGTATTACAGTGCAGCAATTGCGCTCGGATGAGCAAAAGACGTGCGCAGAAGTCGTCTCCTCTTCTCGTGCCAAAGGCGTGGATGTGGCGCGTCGTCGCCGGCGATCTTCCGGAGACGCGCAAGATGCTCGGTATTGACAGGTACTGGGTAATGAACCCGAGGCGGCTCTCGTGGCACGAGCTGATATTGAGCCTGTCGCACAAGCGGCAACAGGCGGTCCATGAAGTTCGGCAGAGCTTTGTGCGCTTTGTGTTCAGCGTCGCCGGACAGACCTGCTCGCCGTTCTGCCAGTTCATCGACGTCGGCACGGACTCCCCTACTTCGGACATCGACGTGACCGTCGTGAACACGCGCGCCTCTCTGGTCGTCCGTCTTGCAGCCGAGCTCTTTGAAGCACTGTTCCTCAGATCGCCGTCGGCGCCGGTCGATGATGATCCGACCCGCCCGACGACGATGTCGTCCCTTTTGGACGTCAACGTGTACTCCAACATCTACTACGACACGTGCGGAGGTAGCATGCAGCCCAAACACCAGTGCCCGCGGACACCCTCCTCGCTGAATGCATCTCAGGCCGAACAGGCCGTGTGGGCTCTCATGCGCGTGCCGAAGCACGTGCTCGGCAGGCAATCGACGTTGCATTGGCGCGCCTTGTGCAGCCTGGCGGAAACCCTCCGCGCATCGGTCAAAGGAGGTTGCGCCGGAGGAGTTCAGGCGGACTCAGTCTCATTCCTGGCGGCAATCGAGAACAGCGAGCGCCTTCTCTCCGAATTGGGAGAGAAGGCGGAGAAGGTACGGGGTTTTCACAACGAGTCTTTTTCCTCTTGGAGCGAGACACGCGACCAGTATCTGCGTGCCGTCTCCGCCGTGCGCTGCATGGAGACAGACGCCTACATCAGCTACGGAGCTTTTGCGCACGTGGTTCTCGTCATGCAGGCGGGCAAGAAAGGAGTCAACCTTACGCCTCTCGAGTACATAGCGTCTTTCTTCGACAACCTCGGGTTCCTCTGCGGATGCAAACGAGTCGACACCCACGCGGCGAAATACCTTGTGCGCTGTTTCGATGCGGAGAAACGGCACGACAGGACGAGCCGCAGAAAGACCAATGAGGACATCGACGAAACGGTGTCTCTTGCAAGTGCGCTCGTCAAAGCCAGGCGCAAGGGAGCGGACGCGGATGTGCTACAGCCGATGTTGGCCAGCTTCATCCGGTCAGCCAAAGGATTGGATGAGATCGTGCACACTCTGAAGCCGACCATTGTCCGCTTTGCATCGGAGGTGTATGACGCCCTCGTTTCAAACGCCGTGAAAATAACGCTCGTGCCTAGAACATGCAACATCATGTCTGGTGCAGAAGAGCAGGGAGTGTTGATTGTAGAGCAGACAGGATGAAAGCAGAAGTGCTCTCGAGTTGGTGAACGACGGGTGTCCCATTTTAGAGTGGTCAGACTATAACCTGATCGCGGACATGGAATTCTATGGATGGAGGCTCCAGAACGCTTAGACATGCCATGCGAGACCGGAACATTGGTTATGCTGTATGTAACTACTGACAGTCGTAATCTACTTGAGCTCTAGCCTGCACACTATGTTCATCGCCGCAAGCTCCTGCAACAGCAGCTTCAATGAGTACGGCGCCTTGACCCTCACGAGGTCGTGAGGGGACTCTCGCTTGGAGGTCGGCGTCGGCATCAGCCCGCTCTCTCGGTGCACCTCGATTGTGAAGGGGTCCGAGTGGAGGAACATGCGGTCCTCCAACACGCGCATCGTGCCGTGCGCGATCACGCACTGTAGCTCCATCTCCCCGATCTTCATTCCGCCGCCTCGCGCCAGCCCGTCCACCGGCTGCCGCGTTAGGAGATCGGACGAACCGTCGGCGCCTCGAGAGCACGCCTTGAGACTGCTCACGTGCATCAGGCGCTGGTAATAGGTCGGGCCGATCATCACGCGTGCCCTCAGCGGCATCCCGGTCGTGCCGCTGGTCATCGTCTCCTCGCCGGTCCCGCTGTAGCCGTGTTTGTGCAGCATGTCGGCGAGCCTGCCGATGTAGTGGTCTTCGGTGTCGCGCTCTGCCGACTCGCCGCGTAGCGACGCGGCCTGCGGCGTGCCGACGAAGACGGCATGCTCCTTGCCGGGCATAAGCCAGTCGCACGCGCGCTTGCCTTCCAGCGCCGCGGCCTTTGCGGCGATCCCCTCGATGATCTGGCCGATCGTCATGCGCGTCGGGAACGCGTGCGGGTTGATGACCACGTCGGGCGACATGCCGTTCGACGTGAAAGGCATGTCCTCCTGAGCGACGATCGTACCGATCACGCCCTTCTGCCCGTGCCGGGACGAGAACTTGTCGCCAACGTTCGGTAGCATCTCGCAGCGCACGCGTGCCTTCACTACGTCGGCGCCCTTGGTCTTGGTCTGCATGACCTCTTCGTACTTCCCGACCGGGTGCCGGCGTCCGTGCCACCTGCCTCCCGCCACGAGAGGCTTGTTGTTGGCGGCGATGTCCCCCACCTTGGCGATGCTCTCCTTCGGCGTCCCCGGCGGCAGCGGCTCGTCGTGCGTCACCATGAAGAAATCGGCGACGAACATGCCGCGGTCGATTGAGGCCTTGTTGAAGATGATCGAGTCCTCCTGGTTGTTCCCGTCCAGGACCATGCAGGCGACGATCGCGTTCACGCCGCAGCACGACAGCGCGCGCGTGGCGTCGTCCTGGGCAACCATCACCATCTGCGCGGTCGTTTCGACGAGCGGCACCTGCACGTCGCGCTGACGGTGCGGAGTCGTACCCAATCCCATCGCTTGCTTGGCCATCCCGCTCTGGAACGTGCACCGCGTGCCCGGGTTGTGGGCTCCGAACGGGATGCCAGACATGGCCACGCCGAACATGGCTGCGGGGAAAGGGTCGGTCATGCCGGCGGACACGGCGTTGGCCGACTCAGCAGCGTCGATCAGAGTGACGAGACCCTCCTTGACGAGCAATGCCCACAGACCGGGAGGCGCCAAGGCGTCAATTAGCATGGCGTGGACGTCTTTCACGCCGTCGACCTGCATCCCCCAGTTGTGCTCGTCGAGGGAGGATTCGTCGATGGAGGGATGGCCGACGAAGGACAGTTTGATCGTTCTCAAGAGATCGGTCTCGCACCCGGCGCGCAGCATCGGGCGAGCGAGGCGGCCGGCGTCCGTCCGCACGTGCACCTCACGCCTGACTGCGTCGTGCGATATCGACGGCGACCCGCCGATGCTGTTGCGGACTTCGCGCAGCTTCGAGGCGACGTTCGCGCCGTCCGGCGTGGCCCCGACGTATTCGCCGTCGACGAAGACGCAGGCCGCGTGCTGCTGGAGACCGGCGCTGCCGGAGACGGGCGAGATGCTCGGGCAGACGCCAAGCCAATCGACAAGAAGCACGCGAGCTCTCTGTTGCGCGCCGGGCGGCGGACGCGTCGTGACTGTCGCAGACAGCGCCAGGTTCCTGACGAGGCCGACGCTTTCGCCGTCGGGCGTCTCGACCGGACAGAGGAGGCCGCGCATGCTCTCGTGCAACAGCCGTGGTCCGACCACGTGACTGCCTGCTCTGCTGACCCCGACCGACTGCAGCACGGCCGACCTCACCCGGCGGACATGCGACAGTACCGCGGTGAGGTTGGCATTGCTCTTCGCCTGACACACGCCGCTGTTGTTGCTTCCCATCCCGCGCTTGCCAGTCGGCCACATGCCAGACCTCATGGCAATTTCGACGCCATTCAAGGCGAATTTGTTGACGAGCATCCCCAGGCTCTTCTGCCTGCCCGACCCCCCGGCGGGAGTCATCATCAGCCGCTTGATTGCAATGCGGAACGTTACGCGGAACACCTGCTCCATCAGAGGCCCGGCGCAGTTCAATCGGTGGGCCTCCACGCTGTCACGGTCGTCTGCGCCGACGCGTTTGAGCACGACCCTCAGCAGCCGAGCGGCCATGTAGCCCAAGTACTGGGCCTTCGCCGCTGGACCGCCGGACACGTGCGGGAGAAGCCGGTTGTGCAGCATGTCCTTGGCAGCGACGGCGTGAGGATGCTGCTGCTGCTGCTGCTGCTGCTGCTGCTGCTGCTGCTGATCGTCGTCATCGATGTCATCGGCCGCGGCGACGTCTGCGGGCGGGGGGTCGTCGTCGCTGCCGCTCGCGTCCTCCCCATCCGGATTGACGCCCCGCCCCTCTGCCTCATCCTCCGACGACTCTTCGTCCGCCTCTTCGTCGCCCGCCCTGTCAGCGACTGCCTGCTGGCGCCGCGGCCACATCTTACTCCCGATGTAGAGCAAGGACTCCATCGCGTCCTTGAACAGCAGCGGGTAGGCCTCGTTGTCGATCGCGGTCGCTCTCAAGAACTTCGTCATCTCCGGGTCCGACCCCCCTGCGACGAGGGAGTTCACGTCCTCTGCGCCTGGCCGGTCCTCGCCGACAGCGCAGAGCGCCTTCAGAACCACAGCCAGAGGCAGGTCGCCGTCGACGCCTGGCAGGTCCACTCGCAGGTTGCCCGTATGGGTTCGTTTCAAGCGTACCGTCGACCGCCTCAACGCCCCGTGCATGCCGGAATGTCGAGCCGACTGCACCTCTGCCACGTGCGTGAAAGGCTTCGCCGACGACGAAATCGCCGTGACCGAGATCCGGTTCGGGGCCGGACGCTCCTGCGAGACCAGCACGTACTCATTGCCTTTGACGATGAAGTACCCGCCGGGGTCGCCGTGTTCCAGCGGCTCAGCATCCCACCGGCTGCCGATCATGATCGGCAAGACGCCGATGCACACCTCCTCCCCCTGCCCCCTCCCGGCGGCGGTCTCCTTCACGAACAGGTTGACTCCATAGGTGAAGTTGCTGCGCCTCGCCATAGACGGCGTGAGTGTTTTCTGGTTTCCGAAGTCTCCCATGATCATCTGCATAGCCCACCGCGATAACTCGAGCTTGCCACGTGACTCTTGAAGCACGATATTGGTCATGTCAGTAAGGAACTGGTCGAACGAAATGAGCGCGTGCGCGACCATGCCATCTTGGCCTCCGGCTCCCTCGGTCCCTTTTCGCCGGCATCTCCCGTGGCGATCCAAGAACGCGCGGAATACCGCGGCGTCCGTCATTCGGGTTCGAGCGGAACCAATGCGGATCGCTGCTTTAAGCCCAGATCGACGAGATCGATTCACACAACGACCCACACACTTTTAAAAAAAGTACGGCTAGGAGTAACTAATGGCATCGAGAAAGAAGGGGACTAGGAATACCGCCGAGAAGCCGACCGCTTGGCCGTTGCCCGACCGCGCGGCCTTTGTGCCCTTTGCAGCCAACGCCTTCGGCTACGCCGCGCGGAAGTCGCGGACGACGACGGCCGCGGGCACCGTCGACCTCTTTGCGCACCAACGCTTCTGCCGGGAGTACCTTCAGCACGCCGGGCCGTACAGGGGGCTGCTGCTCTACCACGGCCTCGGGTCCGGCAAGAGCTGCAGCGCCATAGCGGTCGCAGAAGCGCTCCGTGCGTCCGCGGGACGTGAGGTGTATGTGATGCTGCCGGCGTCGCTGAGGAGGAACTACGTACGAGAGGTCCGGAGGTGCGGCGGACGCATGTTCCGAGAGACGCAGAGCTGGCGCTTGCTGCGCACGTCGGGCGAGGTGGAGGCGCACGGGTTGCAAAAGACCGCGCCGTGGCTTATGGCGGTGTCGCCGAAGCTCGTCGCGGCGCACGGCGGAGTCTGGGCTCCCGCCGAAGGGCCCGACGACGGAGGAGGCACAGGCACAGGCACAGACAACGACAAGGGCACGCCGTTCGAAGAGCTTGCGCCCTCCGACCGCGAGGCGGTGCTCAAGCAGGTCGACGACGTCGTGGCGCGGACGCACCATTTCGTGCACTACAACGGGTTGAACGTGCGCTCGCTGGCCGAGCTCGTCAAGGGACCGCATAACCGCTTCGACGACGCGGTCATCGTCATCGACGAGGTGCACAACTTCATGTCCAACCTCGCGGGGGGGAAGCTGGTGGCGGGCCTGTACCGGCGGCTGCTAGAGGCGCGCAGATGCAAGATCGTGATGCTGTCGGGGACGCCGCTCGTCAACGAGCCCGAGGAGCTTGCGCACCTGGCCAACCTCGCCGCGGGGCCGATCGTCGTGCACGAAGTGCCGGTGGGCACGGCGGGTCTGCCGGACGACGTCGAGGACAGGCTGCGGGCGTGCGAGGACGTGCACGAGTTCTGGGAGGAGCAGCGCGACGGAGGCGCCCGACACATGCTCTGCATACGGCTCGTCCCCGAGGGCTTCGTCCGCGCGCCGGGCGATCGGAGCGGCACGTTCGTCGTCAGGTCCGCCGACGGGAAGCAAGAGGAAGCTCAGCTGAGGAGCGCGCTCGGCGCAGCGGAGCTCGGACCTCTCGCGCTCGGCGCGCCGGCCCGTCGGGAGCTGGAGCTGCTGCCCTCCGACGCGGCCGAGTTCAGGCGCATGTACGTCGACGAGCAGTCGGACGAGATCCGCAACTCGGAGGACCTGGCCCTGAGGCTCCTCGGCACGGTCTCCTTCTTCCGCGACCAAGACGCGTCGCTCTACCCGGAGATCCGCTCGGTCAAGCTCGTGCGCCTCGCGTTGAGCGCCCGGCAGTTCTCCGAGTACACGACGCAGAGGACCGGAGAACGACGCCGCGAGGAGGCCGCCAGGCGCTTCGCGGCCATCCGGGGGAGGGACGGGGGGGGCGCTGACGGCGGCAGCGGCGTCGGGATGCGCCCCTTCAGCCGCGCAGCCTGCACGTTCGTCTTCCCCGAAGGCGTGCCGAGGCCTCGCCGGGGACAGCCTGCGACGTTCCTGCCGGAGGACGGGACGACCACGGACGACGGCGGTGCTTCAGAGGAGGAGGACGAAACCTCGGCGGACCGAAGGTACTCGCGTGCGCTCGACCGCGCCGTCGAGGCGCTCCGGACGCTTCCTCCCGATCAGATGAAGACGGCCGCGGACGGCGGCCGCCTGTCCGATCTCTCTCCCAAGTTCGACGCGATCATCGGCAGTCTGAAGGCACTCAACAGGGCGGGAGGCACGGCGATCGTCTACTCTCAGTTCCGCCGCGCCGAAGGCGTCGCGATCCTGGCCGTCGCGCTCGAAGCGAACGGCTTCGTGCAGCTGGCGGTGGCGAGGCCGGAGCCCTCGGCGCCCCTGGCCGCGACGCTGCTTGTCGGCGGACGTGCGGTGCCGGAATCCGCTCTCACGCCCGAGCTGCTGGCGAGGCCGCGGTACGTGATGTACAGCAACGAAGACGAGGACGCGGCCGACGCGCTGCGCAACCTCTTCAACGACCGCGCCTCGGAGGCGCCCAAGTCGGTGCGCGACTCGCTAGCGGCGTTGCAGCCGACGCACGGAAAACCGAGGGGCAGCAACGCTGGGAAGGAGGACCAGCGTCTACTTACCAACCTCAGGGGGCAACAGGCATGCGCGATGTTGATCACGCGCTCGGGTGCGGAGGGCATACAGACGCGGAACGTGCGCGAGGTGCACGTCATCGAACCCTTCTGGCACGCGAACAGGGTCGACCAGGTCATCGGACGCGCCCGCAGGCTGAACTCCCACGAAGACCTGCCGCCGACGGACCGCACGATCGACGTGCGCGTCTATCTCGCGACGTTCAACACGGAACAGGCAAAGTCGCACAGGAGCGACCAGTATCGCACCTCGGACGAACACGTCCACGAGGTCGCACAGCGCAAACGCAGGCTGCTCAGCGACCTGCTCGACGTGATGCGCAGCGCGGCGGTCGACTGCGCGGCGGACGCGGAAGGGAAGGGACGGGGGCGCCCGAGGAGGGCTTGCGTCGCGGCGCCCGAAGGCGCCGGCCCGGACCACAGGATGTACGATGTAAAGCGGAAAGTGTGAATGTTGACTCTCTCATTCGCATTCTTTGAAAACCCATTTTCGGTCGGTATACCAACAGAAAATAGTCAGTACTGAATGCCGTCGTGTCCCGTCGTGTTGGCCGTGGATATTAGCGGCTCCACGTCCAACTCGCCGCTTTACTGGCAGAGGGTCAAGGTCATCGCCGAAGAGCTCCTCGCGAAATGCCCCGACGCCGTCGTCATTCTGTGGAACCACGCAGTGCAGTTCGTCGGCCTGTCCTATCTGCTGAGCACCCTCGAACGAGACAAGAGCCTGAGCACCGGCGGAACGAGCACGTCCACCCTGTGCGAGAGTCTGCTCTCGCTTCCCGCCGGTTTTCGGCTCGTCCTTGTCACGGACGGCGAGGTCTGCCCCTTCGAGGCGAAACGCGTCCACGAGCGCATCGTCCGCCGCAGCGAGACGCTTACCGTCCCGTGGATCGACGTCGACGCCTACATGATCAACGCGCGGAGCGAGCTCGACGTCTCGGTCGTCATGCCGTTCATCTGCGGCCAGACCTACCGCGTGACGCTCGTACGGTGCGATGATGAATCGGTACGAGCGTCGCGCATGCACGCGTGTGACGCGCTGCCTATCGTCGACGGCATATCCACCGTCGCCGACTTCGAGGAGCAAAGCGCCGGGCTGCTCGACCGCTTTGTCGCCGACACGGCGTTCGGGCAGGACCCGGAGATGCGCATCGGGCTGCTCGCGATGCAGCAGCGCCTGCTACGGGAGTGCGCGCGGGCGGCGGCGGCGGAGGTCGGCGCGTGCGGCATCGCCATCGACCGCGACAGTGTCGCCGCCGCCGCCGAGGCTTGGTACGCCGGCAACTCGTCCGGCGCCGGGGTCGTCGCCAAGGTGCAGCAGATGCTGACGTTGTTCACCGCCGCAGCGACACAGGAGTCCAACCTCTCTCGCCAGCGCTTCCTGCAGACGTCGGTCGACGCGTGCGCCGTCGTCTCGCAGATGCCTGCGCCGGACGAAAAGGAAGAGGAGAAAGACCCGGAGCCGTTCGAGGACCCCGTGACGTACAACTTTGACGTCCCGGCGCTGACCTTCCGCCGCGACTGTCCGCCCGTGTTCGGCGCGGACGCGGACGTCGAGCTGATCAAGCACACCCCCTTCCGCGCGTTGGGCAACCCTGCGTTCGAGGCGGCGCTGATCGCCGCGTTTGACAACGTGCTCGGCGCAGAGACTCTGAGGGAGTTGCACGAGCGTGCAGCCTGCTACTCTTCTGACAACGACGGCGGAGACAGCTACGGCGGATGCAGACGCGCGCAGAGCACGATGCTGAGCCCGACGTCTCGCCAGCCGCTGCTGCAGCACGTGATGGCGCTCGGCGAAGGTCCTTTCGTCGACAGGATGCGCGCGGCGTTGTTTGCCAGGCTGCTGTTCGGCGGCGACACCCTGTACGGCTCCCCGGGCGCGTGGACGGTCGTGGTATGCCACGTTCTGCGACGTGCGGCGGTCGAGCGATCGCACTCCGAGGCGGTCGCGCGAGGCATCGACGCTCTCGTCGCCCGCGTGATGCGCGACACGACCGCCAAGCTCAGCCTCTCGGGGGCGGGTCTGCATCTCTGATCCGAGAGTGCAGGGCCAACGGCGGGAGCGGCGCCGGCTGCCCGGCGCTGGTCAAGGCGTGCGCCGCGGCCTGCGCGCCGTTCGCGCGAACGCTCTGCATCGGGGCGGGCGTGCAGCTGTTGCTGGACGCGCCTCAGCTGATCGAAGGTCACGCCCCGGACGCGGACGCCAGGTTGGCGTTGCTGCTGTGCAGCGGGTTCAACCCGGCCAACGAGACGCTCGGCAGGCTCGGGTTGAACAAGAGCCCCCCCCTTGGCGGCGCAGCGGCGGCCTCTTTGCTCGGTCTCGGCGGTCACTATTCGGCAAAGTCGAACGACGAGATCCGGGAGGGGGTGCCTGTCCTCGTGCACCCCCTGACTCTGCGCCCGCCCCTGATGGTCCCCTCCGGGCGAGACGGCGAGAAGAGGACGTGGGAGGAGGCCGCCGAGGAGGCGGGAGGTCCGGTGTCGAAGCAGTTGCCGATTCACAAGCTGATCCTCGAGTACTTTTTGGACAGGCGCCGGTTCCCGGCGGTGGGCGACGAGGCGGCGATGCACGACCTGATCGGGTTCATGTCGCGCGCGAGCAAGGTCAAAAAGGTCGGCGCCGACGTTCTGGCCGCGCCGGTCGCCGTTCTGCCCGTCAACATCATCACCGAAACCACAGAGGTCATCGCAGAGGTCGCGGAGGCGATGGGTCTTCGCCGCGCCTGCTTCGGTGAAGAGGCGTGCACGGTCGAGCGCATCGTGGCCGACATCGGAGGCGGAGAGAGGAGGGAGGCTCGCGCGAAGATGGAGGCCCTCTTTGATTTCGGGGCTGTCTGACCGCGTCCCAGTAAAGGCCGACCGGACCTACAATAAAATCATTACTTACTCCCGGTCCGCCGGCCACCTTTTCTGCTGGGTCTGTATACATTGTCTAGTTTTGATGAGATCTTTACAGCAGTCACAATTAAGAATGGGACACCTATCGGTGACCAATCTGTCATTGGTCATTCTACCGTGTGGCTTTTTCAGCCCTCACCCTCTGTTTTGAGAGGGGAGCAAGATGCGACGTGTGCTTGTGCTTGTGCTTGTTCCCGCCTTTCCCGGCCTTGACAGGCCGCACGAACGACGGCGGCCTCTCCCAGCCGAC
>Ga0209702_10007908_pt1 | contig 12716 bp, 12 predicted proteins | sample FRY01_FD_187210 | JGI IMG/M metagenome (GOLD analysis project Ga0209702, IMG submission 187210) | Freshwater microbial communities from Lake Fryxell liftoff mats and glacier meltwater in Antarctica - FRY-01 (SPAdes) (version 2) | ecosystem: Environmental > Aquatic > Freshwater > Ice > Glacier... | reverse complement strand
GCCGGGTGATCAACGAAATCATCGCCCTGGCCCAGACGCTGGGGCTGTGGGTGGCGGGGTTGACCGTCTCCCCCGCGCCCGGCCCCGCGGGCAATGTGGAATTTCTCATTTGGCTGGACAAAAGAGAATGCCCGCCTCTGGATGTGGAGCGGGCGGTGGGGGATGTGCTGCGACTGGCCCAGTTGGTGATCAAGAAATAGACGTGCTATCAGCCGTACACTTTCCGACTGTGCATTCATCGCCACCGGCGCTGCACCCCCACCCAGCCTCCCCCGTTCCGGGGGAGGAGCCGATCGCTCGTAAATTCTCCGACTGTACATTCGCCGCCACCGGCGCTGCACCCCCACCCAGCCTCCCCCGTTCCGGGGGAGGAGCCGATCACTCGTAAATTCTCCGACTGTGCATTCATCGCCACCGGCGCTGCACCCCCACCCAGCCTCCCCCGTTCCGGGGGAGGAGCCGATCACTCGTCAATTCTCCGACTGTACATTCATCGCCACCGGCGCTGCACCCCCACCCAGCCTCCCCCGTTCCGGGGGAGGAGCCGATCGCTCGTAAATTCTCCGACTGTACATTCATCGCCACCGGCGCTGCACCCCCACCCAGCCTCCCCCGTTCCGGGGGAGGAGCCGATCGCTCGTAAATTCTCCGACTGTACATTCGCCGCCACCGGCGCTGCACCCCCACCCAGCCTCCCCCGTTCCGGGGGAGGAGCCGATCACTCGTAAATTCTCCGACTGTGCATTCATCGCCACCGGCGCTGCACCCCCACCCAGCCTCCCCCGTTCCGGGGGAGGAGCCGATCGCTCGTAAATTCTCCGACTGTACATTCATCGCCACCGGCACTGCACCCCCACCCAGCCTCCCCCGTTCCGGGGGAGGAGCCGATCGCTCGTAAATTCTCCGACTGTACATTCGCCGCCACCGGCACTGCACCCCCACCCAGCCTCCCCCGTTCCGGGGGAGGAGCCGATCGCTCGTAAATTCTCCGACTGTGCATTCGCCAACACTTGGCGGTGATTTCCCCGTACCGTAGGGCGGGTATCCTACCCGCCAATGCGCCCCGACCCGTCGCTAGGGGATTACCCACACAAAACCCCCGCCCAGTTTACCCCGCTCTTAACAATCCACAATTCTACCGTTTGCACACAAAAAGGACCGTCTGAATTCAGACGGTCCTTTTTGTGTGTGCTTTCTGCCCCCCCGCGCCAGCGCCCAGCCCCGTTTGATGTGAGTACCCCGAAGGGTGTTAGAGGGATTTCTACCTTGGACCCATCCTCCTCGGGATAGGGTTTGTTAGGTTTCAATACCCCGAAGGGTGTTAGAGGGATTTCTACCGGACAAAAAAAACCCCGCCAAAGTCTGCACCGAATGTGTTTCAATACCCCGAAGGGTGTTAGAGGGATTTCTACGCACTTGCGATCATCGTAGGTTTTGTTCCGACAGCTTTTTTGTTTCAATACCCCGAAGGGTGTTAGAGGGATTTCTACAGCTTTCCCAGGTAGCCAGACCGGCTACAGCGCATACCGTTTCAATACCCCGAAGGGTGTTAGAGGGATTTCTACGGCGTCATTGGGATTGCCACGTACGCTGAGCGTGAGATAGTTTCAATACCCCGAAGGGTGTTAGAGGGATTTCTACCCCATTTTTGGCTGCCCTGGCTGATGAAAAGCTGACTTTTGGGGTGATTGGACGGCCCAAAACGCCAAATTGAGCCTCTGCAAGGCCAGATCAAGCCTCTACAGGCGACATTGTACCACAGGGCACAAAGATCGAGCAAGTCTATCTGCCTCAAAAGGGGGGGTTCGCTCGAAATCGGCCCAATCCGGCCCGCCCGGGCCAACAATCTATCCCATCAGCCCGATCCCAGGCGGACATTTGCTGCCCAAACCCGTTTTCGGCGTGGGTCACGCCGCCCCAGCAAGCTACTTCCTCGCCCCATCCCGGCCCCAGCCCACTTTTTGATCGAGCGACTCCGGGGGATCCCCCCTTTCCCGTCTCGCTCGATCCCATACGATTCGGTTGTTAATGTACACAAAAACAAGAGCAAAGAGAAATCAAAAGGCAAAAGGGGAAGGCAAAAGGACTTGTCGTCCCGTCATCCCTTCATCCCTTCATCCCTTCATCCCCCCTTCCCCCCTTCCGCCCGCACCTGCCCCAGCCCCATTGCCGTCTGTTTGCCCACACCGGCATAGAAGGCGAAGTCGGCCAGGAGATGGATCAGCCCCATCCAATAGCGGTCGCGCACTTTGAAGGCGTAGGTACAGGTTCCGGTGAAGCCAGGAAAACCACCCCGCGGCCCCCGGTCCACCCGCTCGGTCTGCAGGCGGTAACGGCTGATGAGCAGACACTCCTCCGCATAGCGCACCACCTCGTCGGCAATCGTCACCGACGAGAGGCTGTTCCAACGGCGGGCCAGCCCCTCAAAGACCAGCCGGGGCAGGGGCAGGGGCAAATAGGCATCGTTGGAGCGGAAGAGAGTGGGCGAGGCAAAGTGCAGGGTTAGCTGACCCGGCTGCTCTTTGGCGAGCATATTTCTCTGAGCCAAAGTGGCGAAATCGACCCGCCCGGCCCAACTGCTCACCGCCGGATCGGTGGTGGCCCTCTGCACCGCAAAGGGGTGATCGAGCAGACGGATAGTCGCCGGTGGCTGCTGGGCCAGCCTGTCGATCAGCGCGGAGAGATCGGCCCGGCAGCCGGTGACGCGCAGGGAATAGGCCGTGCCCGGCGTCAGCCGATTCTCGCCCTGGCGTGTCAGCCCCGGCCCCCACAGGTCCGAGACAGTGAAGGGGCGATCCTCGTTGGGTGTGTGCAGGTCCGCGGCCAGGGCGGGGTCTATACGCTGCACAGTGTCCAAAAACCAGGCGTGGGTAGCCCGTCCCAGCCAGGCGGGCAGGGTGACGGGGGCGGTGGGGGTCAGGGTGATGTGGAGAGAAGTGAGCATAGGATTTTGAATGGTGAATGGTGAATGCGGAATGGTGAATGAGGCAGGGCGATGACGGGGTGTTTGCGTTCTTACTGTCGATAATCAACGACAGATATGCCGTCCGAACCTTTCGCCAGTTTGAGCGCCAAATAGGTCTCTTGGGGTGTGGTGCCGATGCCTGCCGATGCCGTACAACCCGATATGCTGAAAAAGAGATCGACCAGAGGCGTCACATCTGCAATTTTGATGGCAGAATGAAACTGCGCAAAAACACTGTCGCCGCCGGAAAAGATTACTTCCCCACCCAATTGAGATATTTGATGCTCAACCTCAATCCGGGCGGTGTTGATTTGTCGGCTCAAAGCGGTCACGCCTGGAATATCGCCTCGGATCATCAGTGCCTCAATTTTGCTGCCGATCCGATTCCCATCTACACTGACGTAGATTTTCAAGTGACACTCTTTTCATCAGCTTCGGTGATTTCGCTCTGAAGTTCCTGGAAAAATGGGGAATCGGCAGAACGTGCGAGCAGACTAAAGGCAACGTCGATTGTCAATCTGGCATCGTCTCGTCCGGGTTTGTAGGGAGCATCGGCAGAATGAGCACACAGGTTACGCAATTGGCGAACCGGCCCCAGCCATTGACTGCTCATTGCCAGCGCCAGAAGATGATCTGTGAACAAAGTATCATCGAATGATGTCAGTCTGCTGGTTGTCGAAGGTTTGCGGAATCGACTGAAGAATGCTTCTTCCAAAGTCACGTTCTTGTCGTCCCAAGTCCCCGCCTTTGACCATTTCTGCTTTTTCTTCTGGTCTTTCTCGTCCGCACGATCCCACAAGTTATGTTGGTCACAATATTCGTAAACTCGTATAGACCACGTTTCCAACAGCGAACCTACACTGCGGATTGAACCTCGATAATCGCCATCAAAGTAACTGCGCACGGCAAAGGAGAGGCTCTGTTCAATCTTGTCAGCAAAATCAGGCGATTGCTTAGTGTAGGCTTTAATCAGATCATCTACTTCTTTGAGATAGTAGACCAGTTCCAGATAGCTCCGTTGGCTCAAATAGAGCAGACTATCGTCGGAGAAGGGTGGCAACTCCAAGTATTCGTAATCGTCATCCCCGAGTTCTTCAAATAGCGATGAACGTTTAGCCGAATTTTTGAGCAAGAAATAGTGGATACGCTGGATGCGACAAAAGTTGGCGGCTGCGTAAAGCAGACTAGCAATAAACTTGGGGCCAGCGGTCAGGTCAACTATCACATCAACAGGCCGTCCTGCATCCCTGAGTACGAATTGGGCCATAAAACCCGGAATACGGTCAGACGCATTGTCCTCGGTAACCTCCAGAGAAGCAATCATCACATCGTCTCGCCCCACTGTCTCTTTGATCCCAGCCAGGTTTGCTTCGAATGCTTGGACCGTGCGCTGATTGTCTATCAGCCACACTGCATTCAGATCGATTTTCAAATGCTTGCGAATGGCAAGCAGAACATTCCGTAACGGCGGAAAGGACTCGCTTCCGCTTGTAATCAATAGGGCTGTCTTTTTCGGCTTAGAGGAGACTTCTGGAGATGCGAAGGACTTTTGCATACGATCTCTTTTCTGGAAACCAATGATACAAATGCACGTCAAAATCCATACCAGCGATACAACCCATTCCAAAGGCCAGTACCGACGGTCCAGCCAGGAAGATGTGCAAGGGGCGGGTTCCCAGAGATGCTTGCATAGTATGAACGATCTGGGCAAATTCCGATACTGCGCCTTCCCAATCCTCTGGCCGTTCTCCCAGGCTGGCGCTTCCTGGATTGGGCGAAATTGAGATCACTTCTGCCTGAATACTGTTCTCACGCAGAAAGCGCTCCACGTCCTTTACAATAGGTTTGCTAAGATCAAGCACAATCGCCAAATCATTGTCGCCTTGCGATCTGCCCTGCCACAAGACACGAATCCAACGTCCAACCCAAAGCGCGGCTGTAGTCGCGCCAAACAAATCAGCAACATTGCCTATCAGTGTGAGGTCCATCGACTGCTCCTTCCAAGTTTGTTTGTTTGCTCAACTTACCTCTGACGTTCCTCCATCTCCACCAGACACCAGCCTGCGGTTTTGTCGCTATGGCGCAAGCTTACGATCCTCGCTGTTCTGTTCCGTTGTCTGTCGTTGTCTCACTGGATCGATCATTCGCTGCCCGGCGCAGCTCCCCTAAAAGACGTGTAACGCTCTCCAGCACAAACGCTGCGTCCTTCAGGGCCTCCTCTGCATCTATCTCTGAGAAGATCTCTTGCGCGGTCAGGTTCAACGCTTCGTCGCCATAAAGACTTACTTCTCTATCTTTGCGCAGATTCCGGGAGATGTGGTTCAATCGATCCGTCTGCTCCTGAAACCAGATTGGAAAGATGGCCTTATGTTTTGGTCATAATTCAAACACCTCCCCCCAACGGTAATCGGGTTTCAACTGCCAGTATTGTATCTGACCCTGACGTATCCGGCGTGCGCCCAGAGCAGCTAATTTTTGGCGCAATCGGTCCAGAACGCCCTGAAAGAAGCCGTCCCGATCGTATAGGATCAGCGCGTCTTCGGTCAGATCCAGATAAAGAGGCGTGAATTGTGCGGCCTCTGCGGGGGTCTTGAGCTTGGTGGAGACTTCGGTGACAATGCCCTGTCGGTACACAACATGGCTATCATAGAGGTTAATTCTTCCTCCAGTTCCACAAGAATACGGTTGCGCGCCCGCCGTGATAGCGGCAAGTCACGGGCCACGATCAGTATGTCCACATCCGACGTGGGTGTGGAATCGCCCCGGGCCACCGAGCCATAGACCACTACAGACACCAGTCGCTCCCCGAAGGCGCGCGCCAGCACTTCTGTATAGGTATGGGCAAGCTCCATCAGAAGCAGCGTATTCGCGTTTTTCATCCTTTCATCTCCACCAGACACCAGCCCAGGGGGGCCACAGGCTGCCCGTTGATTGCCACATCACTACAGAGGCTTTTTCTATCCGATTCCGTGGGCCTGCAACTCTTGATACCAGGTCCTGCCGACAGAATTCTTGGTGCGACCTGCTTTCTCGATTTTGTCGAGAATCGCCTGCGCAATGGCGCGTTTTACTTGATCTCCCACTTCCAATGCCTGCCATGCTTGATAGACTGCGTGAATTTCGCCAGCTACTTTTGCGTGTGGCATCTGCGCTAATCGTTGTTCAAATCGTTGCACAGTCAGAACATCCGGATCGTTGGATGGTTGCGCATCGGGTTTGGCAGAAATGTCCGAATGGCTGGAACCTGATGCCATTCCTTCGATCTCCATCCGCCCATACCCGCTGGATGTCTTGGCGCCGATCCCTACTTCTGCCAACGCCCAGGCCAAAATCTCAAAGGCTTTCTCAGCCCACGCCACATCTCCCCCAATCGCAATCAGATAGTCGCCGGTGGCGCTGAGAAAGGGTATGGGGGTCGGGCTGTCCCAGTCGGCCGGCGGCTTGTCGCCCTGATAGTATTCGGGATGATGGACCGTAATCACATCGGGCCACAGGGCTTGCCCGTTGTTGTGGCCTGTCCCCGGTACATAGAGTGCATCGAAGAAGGTCAGATAACCTGCGTTTGCAGTGTCGCCAAACATCACCGGATAATATTTACTCCCCTTGCCCCAATTGCTTTCTGCCAACCGATTACGTGCATAACTGGCAGCCAATCCTTTGAGCGCGCTGCCGGGAATGTAGGGCACGCCATAGGTGCGGTGCAGGCTAATGGCTGTTTCCAGGACAGATTCGCCGCCCAGACCGATGCTCAGACGCCCCTGCACGTGTGCCTTCTTGCCGACAACGCCGATCTGCTTCAGCGATGCGGCCCAGCGCTGATAGTATTTTTCGTAGACCGCAGGTGTAGAAATTCCGGCCACCGTGTCTACAAGCAACTTCTCCGGTTTGCCTGCATCAAGCATTTCATAGCCAGGGATGTACTTGTCCAGCCATAGACCGGCATGAGTTGTCGCTGAAACTCTTGCCCCCTGTAGGCGACTGCGACAGCTATTGGACATTTTCTCCTCCTTCGTCTTCGTCCCCAGCCGTGACGTGCAAAACTGATTCCGCAAAGCGCTTGTACCACTTGAGCGCCAGCATCACCCGTTCGGTCAAATACATATACTCCGACAAGTCGGCGTTACGACTGAACGCCAGCAGTTCAGGACTGCTTATCTCGCCGACGGTTGCCGCCAGATGTTCCAGTAGTTTCTGGTAAGGCTCTCTCCTGGATCCTTGACGACTGTCTACAAAGGCCAATGCCTGGGCCAGACCCGCACCCCTGACGAGGATGGGCAGCTTGTGGGCCATGGAGCCATAGCGTTTGCGCTCTTTTGATTCTTCGGGCAAGCGCCCTGGGTATTGGCTCACCTGCGCATAGATTGTCGCTGCATACTTCTGTTCTCGGCTTTGCATAGCATATTCTCCCTATACCATCCGCATCTGGCAGAATCCCCGACCGATTGTCGCGTTGCCGCCGACCTGTAGTGGGCTGTCTGTTGCATTCTTGATGGTGGCAAAGACTTCGGTCGGGTTCGATTGCACGCTGGTTGCCACCACCAGGCCGGAAAGAATCGTCTCCGCAGGCAGCGCCTCCTCATACCAGAGCGCACCACGTTTGACCGTCTTTTTGTCCGGCTCAAGCTGAATGCGAGCCGTGATTTCGGTGGCAGTCGTCAACAAGAAACTGAACACATTGTCCGAGACGACACAGAAACGCGCCAGCAGCGCGCTTTGCCAGTACGTATCTGTGGGGAAGAGATGGCCGCCCAGCCAGGCGGCCCATCCCTTGACCGCTGCCGACGATTCCGGTGTCAGGTCGAGATCTTCCAAAACGACCTTTCTCTGGTTGGACAGTTGCATGACCAACTCGCAGCCCTGATCACTTACGGCGCACGCGGTATCCGCGGACGGCTTTGGCAGAGGAGACAGAGGCAGAAGATTCGGCACATTGGCAATATCCCGTTTGAAGCGTTCGAGCAGAAAGGGGGACGTCACCCAGGCAAAGGTTCCCGACAGACTGCGCACGGGCAGAAAGAGCAACCGCATATCGGTGATCTGTACCGATCCTGCGTATTCTTCGGCTTGTGTGGAATCCGGCCCAAAGACCCGGTCCCGCAGCTTCGGTTCTGTGCAGGCGTCGCGCAGGACACCTTTCAAAGACGATCCGGGCAGATAGGGGATGTTTGTCGCCTTCTCGCGGGCAATGGGCAGGTCGATCACGCCAACGCCCTGGCCTGTGCCGGCGTGGAGCGGGGAAAGCGCATGTAGAAAGAGCAGTCTGGCTTCCATTGTTCGGTGTCTCCTATTTCAGATAATCCAGAAAGGCTTGCAACACATCTGTCACGCCGTGTAGCGGCTCAATTTGGTTGGCTTCTAGGGGAAGCAGACGGCTATCAACTGGCCTCTCGCCAAATGCCCCCGTCAGTATCAATCCACCTGGCGGGTCTGTCGGACCGTTTAGAATTGCGGCCAGCCCCACAGCCCGATTATTTTCACATGCAATCGGACGGAGAATGAGAGGACTGGACAGGCGGTCGCTTTCTTTACCTTGCAGTGTAGTTTGGCCGGGATCGTTGGGCCGGATGTCGATATCTTTGAACTGGAAAATGATGGGCAGGCCAAACTTTGCCCGTGGGAACTTGTTAAACGTTAGCCGCCGTCGGGAATGCTTTGTAGCGCTCTCACCCGTAATATCGCGGATGGCGTCTGGTTCAGGCCATTTACTACGCCCAAATGGTTGCCCTCTGTCGTTGTCGTGGCGCGCTTGACGGAAATTCTTCAGCCTGCGAAATAAATACTGCCATGCAGCATCAGAATTCGCCGCTCCATTCTTTTGGCTGATCAGAAAATCCCGGACCAAATACGGAACAGCGGAAGGCCATTTACCAGTAGCCACATGCGTATTCAATCCCTCTCGCACAATACCTTCCACCTTTTGCGGATTGGGTGGCGGCATCTCCCTCCGCTCATCCCCCGTCTGAATTTCAACACACTGCAGGGCACCAAACCCGCGCCGGGTGCGAGCGCCAATACCGCCAAAGGTCTCCCAGGCCCAAACAGCCGCCTCTACGGAAACCGCACATGTGGCAGGGAAACGAAGTGTAAGGGTAAACTCTACGCCGTCGCGAAGGATTCCCGCTGGTTTCCCTCTCTCAGATCGCAAAGGGAATGCTACATAGCTGTAGGGCGAAGATGGATGCCCAAGCTCAACTCGCTGCGGTCCGTTCCGGGTCGAAATTTCAACATCGCGTACTGTTGTGCCCGACTTGACTTGGGACATAACAATAGCCACCTTTGAAGGGCCAGGTTTGTCTGTTCCCCCTGCTGATCCCCAAATTTTTTCTTCGGCAGCCCTCATCGCTTTCAAACTTCCATCGAATTGTCCACCTCGTGTCGCCCGCCACCAGAAGCGCAGATGACCGCGCACTTCTGTGGCGCGTACAACTGTGACCGGATCGGCTACTTGCGGGTCGACGCCCCCGCCAAATAACGGGGTAATCAGCTTGTAGCGCCGCACTTGGGTAACGAAGTCGTCCTCGCGCCGCTCCACTGCGGGCGGCGCTGGGGGTTCTCTGCGTGTCATACATCCACCTCCATCTGTGCTAAAGTGCCATCCCACACACCCAGCAGGCCCAGCCCAAAGCCGTCACGCCGGGCCTGTTTGTCGTCACTGACATTCTGCATCCAGACTGTATCGATAAAGGAATCGATATCCGTAGATTGGCCGTCCAACTGCAAGAAATAGACAGAACCAGCAGGTGCCAATCGACGAGTCGGCTTAGGGCGACCAGGTGTTGATGCGTAATCCCACCCCGAAACCGTCTGATAACGTTGTATAGCCGCGGCCTTCACTGTTACATCTACCCCTTCAATCAGGGAACTCAATTTTTGCGGAAGATATCCGCCGGCAAAATAGGCGGGTGTCGCCAACACCAATCGGCAATGCCCATCTTTATGGATGGCCGTCCGAATCGGCGCTGGGCAAGTCGGCAAAGTGGACTGGGATTCTCGCCAGGTGACAATCCGCCGTTCTCCACCCATAAAGCTGAGTGTCTCCGTCAGATCCGCGTCCGTCTCCACCGCCATCGCCAGCCGTTGAATGCTCTCCAGACCCGTCTTCTCGCGCTCATTGCTGTACAACGCCCGAATGAATTCCAGTCCACTCGTTTGAAACAGCGCTCCTTCCCGCGCGGTCTGGTTTCCAGGTTCAATGCTCACGTGAGTGCGAGTCTCTCGCACCGGCCCGTTCTGTCCAAGCAGCGTCAACTCAAGCGGAGTAGGATCGTTCTGAGGAGACTCCAGCCAAGCCTGCATGAATGTCCAATGCCAATAATAGGGAGGTTTTGCGTGAGGCTTCTCTTTGACAATTTGGGGCGCACCGACCGCATGAAGGCCAGCGAGATTTGTATGCGCACCTGTTGGAATCTCCAAAGCCCGTAGCCAGATACGACAGCCACGTTTGTTATCTGTGTCATCCTTCAACTTCAACAGCAACGAATCGGCCGGTGCAGGTAATAGCCAACCGCCGATTTCACCGCTCTCTGTCAAGCTGACCAGCACGGGGCCGCGCATCTGTTTTCCTAATAACTCCTGAACGCGTGGCTGGCTGAACTCGCCATTGGCGTCCGGGCCGGAATGGGTGCGAACAGCGCCCACCACCGTGGAAGGAAAAGGGAAGGGTAGGGATTTTGCTCGCGCCCCTGGCACATTGCCAAAGGGTTTGCCATCCCGAAAGATCACCGGGTCGCGGGGTTCAATCATCCATAGACTCATACGGTTTCCTCCTGAACTGGAGCGAGCGAACCTTCGGCCATGTCCTGGGCGTCAGCAAAGACGCCGGCGACCATCAGTTCCTGCGCCAATTCGCCAATGTCGATTTCAGAATTCTCAATCCAAGCGGTAAATTTCTCATGCACCTCTTCGTCGATGCCACGGCTGCCGCCGCTTTCCCGTTTGCGTTGGATGATGCGCAAGGCTTCGCCAGAGAGCGCGACTTCGGGCAGGCCACTTGTCCCCAAAAGCCGATGGAGTTCCTGCAATTCGTAGGCCGCCCCCTTCCCGATCTTCTTTCGGCGTAGAAAGCCAATCATCGCGCCCAACCGTTCGGCCAGCGCTTGGCGAGGACCGGCAACTGTCCTGTCCACGCCACTGCGTTTGCTGACCGTTACCGCCAACGCATCCTTGCCCGTTACCCCTTTTGCTTCTTTCTCCGCTTGCCTGGTCAGTTCCAACGAATCGCTCAGTGGGTCCAGGTGATGAACGACGGCGATACCGATAGAGAGTGTGGGAGATTTCTCGACCGCGCCGTCCCGGAAGGAAAAGCCCTTCAGCCTCTCTTCAAATTTCTCGGCCAGATCGTTCGCACATTGGAGGACAGTGTGCAGTGGCAAATAGGCCAACACATCATCGCCGCCGGAAAAGATGGGTACGCCGTCGTGTTTTTCGACAATTCCGCTGACACCAGCAGCAAATTCACTCAATGCTTTGGATAGACGTTGGTGGCTCTGCAGATCGGGTTGATTGTCAATCGCTTGCCCCATATTGTCGCCGTCGGCCTGGAGCAGAACATAATAAGCGCCCGGTTCAACGCTTGTTCCCGAATGTGTTTTCAGAAGCACCTTCAAACGCCCTCGTACTTCGTTTAGCTTTGCCTCGTCTGACACCCACTCTCGCAGTCTGGACTCATAGAGCAGAGAACCGTCTTTGTCCTCCGCGTCGATCTCCTCTTCCGCCAGGAACTGCTGAATCTCATCGAACAGTTGTTGAACAGCGGTACCTCCCTTCTCTCGTCGGATCATTGCTAGCAAGGGCAGCGCAGCCATGTGGGAGGTGCTCCGAAAACGTTGTTCAACCGACTTTCCGCGCTCGCCCAGTCGCTTGAGCAAATCGACGCCGGACAATTGCTCCCCCCGTCGCGCCCGATAATGGCGATAGAGATTCCGGGTCTTCACCTCTTGGCGTGGATCATTAGCCCCCCTGGGATAGGCATCCGGAGGGATCACCGATTCTCGTGAACCATCCAGAGACGACTTGGGTACAGAACTTCCGTTGAATTGGGAGAAATCTCGAGTGCTTTTACGCGCGGCCAGAAGAGCCTCAGCCAGCGTACGCGCCCGCTTATAGTCTCCATCAACCACCGGTACGCTCACCCAATAGAACTCAACCAAATCGTCCAACTGCTTGCGCGCCAGATCGTCCTCAATGCGGCCTGCCACTTTGCCTCGGGCATCCTTCCACAATGCCTGAAGACGGGAATTGATGGCATCTTTCACCAGCTTCGCAACTCCATCCGGATCGCCGTCAACGATTGCCACCACTTTGTTGGGTGCCGTGAACGGACTGGAGGGCATCAGGTCTTCTCTATTCTGCGGCGCTGGAAAAATCAGCGAATCCAACTGATACCGATCCGCCAGCGCTTTGGCCGCCGCCTTCGCCAACTCACTCAACAGCCACGATCCATACCACAAATCTCTGCTACGCCGAGCCGAAGCAATAAAATCCTGCACAGGGCCAATTGCGCATTGAAACAGATATTTTTTCACCGTTTGCTCCTCTCCCTGAATTTCACTTCATCCGAAATGACTGATTCATCATACTTGTCCTCACCACTCTCCGCATAGGAGTCAACTCCCAAACCACCCACCCAACTCCCGGCGCAGAAACTCCCGCTTTACCCCCACATCCGCCTGTAGCCCAAAGACCGCCTCCAGCTTGGCGTAAATGCTGGTCAATTGGTTGGTCACCGTCTTGGGCGCTTTGCCCAGTCGGG
>Ga0209702_10007907_pt1 | contig 12718 bp, 11 predicted proteins | sample FRY01_FD_187210 | JGI IMG/M metagenome (GOLD analysis project Ga0209702, IMG submission 187210) | Freshwater microbial communities from Lake Fryxell liftoff mats and glacier meltwater in Antarctica - FRY-01 (SPAdes) (version 2) | ecosystem: Environmental > Aquatic > Freshwater > Ice > Glacier... | reverse complement strand
GATGATGAGAAATGTTATTCCGTACGTGCCAATCCGAGCCGGACAAATAGCGCCGGTGCAAACCAACTGACAGTGAGGCCAATTATTGCATAGCGGACAATACGCAGCGCGCTGTTCAGCAGATGGCCGCCATCCACCAGGCCGAAGAGAGCGCGCAGACCCGCCCACGCCAAGAGAAGCAAGACCAGCCCCAGCAGATAGCGCCCGATCTTCTGGGCCGCGCTGCCGTTGACCAAGAAATGTACCCGGCGGCGTTCCATATCCAGCCCAATCAGCACGCCAAAGAGCAATCCCGCCTCACTGGCCGCGTTTTCCACAGGCCAAAGTTGGCCGCCAGTGGGTTGGAGAACGAGCATCAGGACGGCCAGCAGTCCGGCGAGAATCACCACCTGCCCTGTGGAAAGACCCCCATACCAGCGCTCCAGCCGCGGCTCGGCCCAGACGGCCCCGGCCAGCAGAAGCGTGCCGACGAACAGCCCGGCCAGTACATCCATCGGATAGTGGACGCCCAAATAGAGACGGCTGAAGGAGATGGAAAGTACAATCCAGACCGCCAGCCAGAGTATCCAGCGCCCCAGACCGCGCAATTTCAGTGCCGCATAGCCCCACAACAGAGCGCCATTCTGCGCGTGTCCACTGGGCAGGCCGAAAATGACATCTTCGGCCTGGGCCAGTGGCAGGGGCGGACGGGGCAATTGAAAAAAGTTTTTCAGCGTCTCGTTCACCCACGAAGTGAGTACGAGCAGATAGACCAGCCGCCGCCCTAATTTTTTATTGTAGAGCCAGTAGATGGCGGGAAGCGCAAGCAGAAAAAATTCTTCCAGCCCCAGAAAAGTAGTGAAGCGGAAGTAGAAATCCAACAGAGGCGTATGCCAACCCTGCAAACCCTCGACGAAACCGAAACCGCCCACCACCCATTCGTGTAGAAAGTCCATATCTGGCACCATTTTGGGTGGAAAAACCGAGTTTTTTTGAAAAATTCAGTTTTTCACGCGCCACACTGATTTGAGAAATGACGATAGTATAGCATCACACGCCTTTGCTGACCAGTGCTTTGGCGTCCACTTTTGCTTTTTTCCTTTGCAAAGCGCTATAATTGCGCCACAGTGACAAACCGAGCTTCTGACAGAAATTCGGTTTGTGCGGAAAGCAGGCGACACAATGCGCGGCCACCGGGAACGAACCGAACTCCAACTGCTCGTTTTCTTCTTTGTCATTCTCTTTCTGTTGGGCGGCGGGCTGATCGCGTATTTCTACGGCATTGGAGCGGCAATCGTCGCTTTCTTTTGCTTGACCGGTGCGCTGCTCTTTTTTCTGTTGCTCTACGGCCTGCTCTCCCTGGCCCAGAAATGGGTGGGGGAATAAAAAGTAGGTGATTTGGGATATTGGGTGATTGTGTTGAACGAACGAATCACCCAATATCCCAATCACCCAGTAAACCAATGACCCAATCACCCAGGACCCTTCCCATGACCGCTCGCAAAATTCTCGTCTGTGTTGCCTGGCCGTATGTCAACGGCGAAAAGCATATCGGCCAGATCGCCGGGGCGTATCTGCCGCCGGACATCTTCGCCCGCTATCAGCGCATGGCAGGCAACGACGTGCTGATGGTGAGCGGCTCGGACACCCACGGCACGCCCATCACTTTGCAGGCGGAAAAAGAGGGCATTGGCCCGGAGCAGGTGGTGGACAAATATCACCGGCTCTTTGTGGCGGGCTGTCTGGCGATGGGGCTGAACTACGACCTCTACACCCACACGGACACGCAGAATCACTGGGAAGTGACCCAGCGGGTCTTCCTACGCCATCTGCAAAACGAATACATCTACAAAGAAGTCACAAAGCAGTGGTACGATCCCCAGGCCAACCGCTTTTTGGCCGACCGCTATTTGGAGGGAACCTGCCCCTTCTGCGGCTTCACCGATGCTCGCGGCGACCAGTGCGACAACTGCGGGCGGCTCTACGACGCCCTGGAATTGAAAGATACGCGCTCCAAAGTGACGGGCAACACCCAACTGGAAGTGCGGGAGACCGAACACTTTTTCCTGGATTTGGGTCGGCTTAACGAACCCCTGCTCGAATGGATCAATACGGGCAAAGAGTATTGGCGAGCCAATGTACTCAACTTCACCCGCAGCCAGCTCGATATGAAGGAACTGCGCGGGCGCTCCATCACCCGTGACATCGACTGGGGGGTGGAGATTCCTCTGGACGGCTATGACGGCAAGCGCATTTACGTCTGGTACGACGCGGTGCAGGGCTATTTGAGCGCGGTGGTGGAATGGGCCAAACTGGCAGGCACGCCGGATCGCTGGCTGGAGTGGTGGGATGTAAACACAGCGCCCGATGCCCGTCATTACTATTTTATGGCGAAAGACAACATTCCTTTCCATACCCAAATCTGGCCGGGGATGATATTAGCCTGGAACGACGAACCCGCCTCCGTGGACGATCCCGTGCGGCTGCACCTGCCCTACGACGTGCCAGCCAACGAATATCTCAACTTTCGCGGAATGCAATTCAGCACCAGCCGGGGCAATGTCATCGGCTGGAATACAGTATTGGACCAGTACCAGGCCGACGCCTGGCGCTATGTATTGACCGCCGCCGCGCCGGAAAGTGCGGATGTGGAGTTCAGTTGGGCCGATTTTGTCGAGCGGGTGAACAGCGAACTGGTCGCCAATTGGGGGAATCTGGTCAACCGGGTGGTGGGCTTTGCCTTCAAACGGATGGACGGCGTTGTACCCACTCCTGGCCCGCTGGATGCCACCGACACGGCGCTGTTGGACGAAATCCGCGGCGGTTTCCAAAGTGTGGGCGAACTCTACGAGGCGGTGAAGCTGAAAGCGGCCCTGACCGAATGCCGCAAACTGAGCCAGCGGGTGAACCAGTACATCGCCGAAAAAGAGCCGTGGAAGACGATCAAAGTCGATCCCCAGGCCGCGGCCACCTCCGTATACGTGGCGTTGCAGGCCATCGACTGGCTGAAGACGCTCTGGTCGCCCATCCTGCCCCACAGCAGCGAAGCGCTCCACAGCTATCTGGGCTACGACGGGCCGCTCTTCGGCAATCAATACACCCAGGAAGTCACAGATAACCGGGGCGTGCATCTGGCCCTGGGATACGATCACACGCCCGCCACCGGCGTCTGGGAAGCAGGAACCCTTCAGCCCGGCCAGGCGTTACGCGAACCGTCGCCACTCTTTACGAAACTCGACCCGGTGGAAGTGCTGGGGGAGGCGTAATGCGTATTGCGTATTGCGTACGGAGTAAGTAGTGGCGACTGGCCCGCTTAATTCTGTTGTCTGTCAAGCCCTGAAACGTAAAACGTGAGAACAGACGACGTAACTCTCACGTTTCACGTTTCTTCTTTTGGTAGCCCCTCCCATGCACCCAACCCACGCAATACGCAATACACAATACGCAATACTCCTCGGCTATCTTCTCCTCGCCGCGCTCTTTGCCCTCACCACCCCGCCCTGGCAGAACCCGGACGAACCGGCCCACTACAATTACGTGGCTTTCGTGGCGACGGAAGGCCGCTTGCCTGTCCTGCAAATGGGCGATTACGACGAAGCCTATTTGCAGCGCTTGAAAGACGAAAAGTTCCCGCCCGATCTGTCGATTGCGCCCGTGCGCTACGAATTCCATCAACCGCCGCTCTATTACATTCTGGCCGCGCCCGTCTACTGGCTGAGCGGCGGAAGCCTATTGGCCCTGCGCCTTTTCAGCGCATTGCTCGGCGCGGGCGTCATTTGGCTGCTCTCCCTCTGCTTCCAGACTCTCTTTCCGCGGAAACCCGGCGTCGTCCTGGCCGCCACCGCCTTCGTCGCTTTCCTGCCCATGCACCTGTCCATTCTGGCATCGGTGAATAACGACGCATTGGCTGAACTGATTATAGCGGGTGGGCTGCTGGTGTTGCTGCGGGCTGCCACCGACAGCGGACAGCAGACGGCAGACGGCGGACGGCGGACCGAAAACACGCAACTCGCAACTCGCAATTTGCAACTCCTTCTGGGCATCCTTATTGGACTGGGCTTTCTCACCAAAGCCACCGCCTATATCCTTCTGCCCGTCGCCGTCATCACAATTGCACTCTTCATCACTACCCCAACATTCACAATTCACAATTCACAATTCACTCCTTCGACAGGCTCAGGAGACCGCATTCACTATTTCTTCCTCTCCCTCCGCCGCATCACCTCATCCCTTCTTCCTGTCATCCTATCCTCCCTTCTCCTCGGCCTCCCCCTCTGGCTGCGCAACATCGCCACCTATGGCGGGCTGGACTTCCTCGGCTTGCACTGGCACGACCGGGTAGTGACAGGCCAGCCGACGACAGCCGCCTGGATTGCGGCCAACGGCTGGCCTGTCTACTGGGAGCGGGCCGGGGAATTCACCTTCAAAAGTTTTTGGGGCGTCTTTGGCTGGCTGGGCGTTTTTATGGATGGCCGGGTCTATACGCTGCTGCTGATTTTCAGCGCAATTGTATTGGCCGGGCTAGTGGCGGGGGTGCGGGGAAGTCGGACGGCAGACGGCAGACGGCAGACCGCTCCTATCCGCGCCGATCCGCTCGATCCGCGTCATCCGCGTTCTATTGGCTTTTTTGTGGCATTGCTTCTCCTGGCCGGGGTGGCCGCGTCGTATGTCTGGTACAATCTGGGCTTTGTCCAGCACCAGGGCCGCTATCTTTTCCCCGCCCTGTTCAGCTTCGGATTGCTCGTCGCGTTAGGCTGGCAGGAAGCATTGCGCCCGCGGGCGAGTGTCGCCATTGCCGGTCTGCTTCTGCTTTGGGCTGGGATTCTGGTGGGAACGGGGCTGGTTTCGACAGGCTCAACCGGCGCGGGTGCGTTGGACAAATGGACACTGCTCTTTCTGGCCGGAGCCGCTGGCACACTTCTGGTCAACGCGTTTCTGGAACGGATACCCGGCGGGGCGCGCTTGCGGCCAATCCTCTACAGCCTGCCTTTTGTGTTGGTGATCCTACTGGACGCAGCCATTCCCTTCCTGTATACTGTGCCTCAGTTGGCTCAATAGCAAGCGGTGGCGATATGAATATCCACACGATATATTTGATATTTAGCCTGAAGAACGGATTGAACACATTGCCCGTCATAACGTAATGCCTGACGAGTTTGATGAGATTTGCTTTGGAAACAGTCTCGTTTTGCGTAACAAAGCCCTCGGAACGAATCCAGTTTATCAAGTTTTAGGGCAGACTGAAGACGGAGATTTCCTCGTATGCGTAGTGATTGCCCTGCCTGATGGCAACGGATACCCAATCACTGCGCGGCCAATGACACGGCAAGAGCAGCGTCGATATAAGCAATGGAGTGGAAGATGAGCAAGCAACCGATACCCCAGACCGATTCAATCCAAGAATTGGCCGAATTCTGGGATACCCACGACGTAACCGATTACGAGGACGAATTAGAAGAAATTCTCGAACCAGTTTTCGTGCGTCCGCCACAGAAAACTATTCGGATTCCTTTGCCAGTGCAAGATTTTGAGATACTGCGGCGGCTCGCTATTGAAAACGGGACAACAGATGTCGGATTGGCCCAGGAGTGGGTTTTGGAAAAATTGAAGGCCGCCTAACCCTATGCAAACAACCCTGCCCGCCTACCGTCCACGCCCCACCTTCCACCGCTCAGCCGGGGATTTCGTCGCCATCTGGTTTGTGGTGGCCGCGCTCTCTCTGCTGGCTGCGGTGGCTGGCTGGCAGTTCTGGCACACCGACCGCGTCTTCACCGGCGTGAAAATCGCAGACGTGCCGGTGGGCGGCATGACCCGCGCCGCTGCCCTGCTCAGTTTGAGCCAAGCGCTGCGCACCTACCCCATCGCGCCTCTCTCCGTCGAATTTGAAGAAAACCGCTGGACGCTCAGTACAGCCCAACTTGGCCCCCAGCCTGATCTGATGGCCGCGGTCAATAGCGCTTATCTGATCGGGCGGCAGGGAAGCCTGTCCGAAAATGTGGCGGCCCAGTGGGGCGCACTGCTCGGATCACAGACAATCGCCCCGCCACTGGCCTTTGACGAAGGGGCCATTCGTTATGCGGTCAGCCAGATCGCAGCCGACGTGCGCCGTCCGGGGCGGGCGGAGATAACAATTGGCGAGCTGACTGTGCCCTCTGCGCCCGGTGTGGATGTGGATGTGGAGGCCAGCACTCGGCTGATTCTGGCTCGGCTGCTGGCCGGTAACGGGCGTAGTGTTGCCCTGCAAACCTACGCCGTCGCACCGCCGGACGCCCAGAGTACATCGCCAAACAACGAAACTGCCAACGCACTGGCGCTCCCCCTCGTCCTGCGAGATGGCGCGTCGGGGCTGGTCTTTGCCCTGGACCCAGCCACCCGGCAACGCCTGCTGCCCAACGGCACGGGCGGACAGGTCAACCAATCGGCCCTGCGCGAGGTGGTGGACCGCTGGGCCGAGGAAATTTACATTCCGGCCCAGGACGCCCGCCTGCGTTTTGATGTGAACACAAGCGGGCCAGTGGTAATCCAGCCCAGCATCGCCGGGCGGCAACTCAATGTGGACGCCACAGTGACCGCCGTGCAGAATGCACTGACAACGGGTCAAAGCCAGACGCCGTTGCCTGTGGAAACTGTCGCCCCCAAAGTCGACTCCAACCGCATTGATGAAATGGGCATCCAGGAATTGGTCGCCAACGGGACGACCTATTTTGCCGGGAGCAGCCGGGATCGCATCCACAATATCGAAGTGGCGGCGGAAAAGTTCGAGGGGGTCGTGATTCCACCCAACGGCATTTTCAGCTTCAATTCAATTGTGCAGGATGTGAGCGCGGCCAACGGTTTTGAGGATTCACTGATCATTTGGGGTGACCGCACGGCTGTGGGCGTGGGCGGCGGCGTCTGTCAGGTGAGTACAACCGCTTTTCGCTCGGCCTTTCTGGGCGGCTTCCCGATTGTGGAGCGCTACAACCACGGCTATATCGTCAGTTGGTATGGCGAGCCGGGGCTGGATTCTACAATCTATACACCGTCCGTCGATCTCAAATTCCGCAACGACACCAGCGCCTATCTGCTTGTCCAGCCAGTCGTGGACAGCGTAAACGGAACGATCAGTTTCCTCTATTACGGCACAAAGCCCAACCGACAAGTGGCGATTGGGCAACCTATCATCACCGATGTGGTGGAAGCGGGTGAGCCGGTCTATCAGGAGGACGAGAGCCTGGCGACCGGACAGATCAAACAGGTGGAGTGGGCCAAACAGGGATCGACGGTGACTGTTGAACGCACAATTGTCGAGAACGGCCAAAGCCGGGTGGAGAAACTCGTCTCCGTCTACCAGCCCTGGAACGCGCTCTTTCTGGTGGGGCCGGGCACGCCGATTCCGGGGCAGGAGAAGCCAACGACGCCGTAAAGGAAGAAGACACCGTAAAGGAAGAAGACACCGTAAAGGAAGAAACGTGATTCGTATTGTGTAGCCGTCGAGATAATCGCAAATTCTGTCATCCGTCTTCACATTCCTGCACGATCCAACCAACCGCATCACCCCCTGTGATTCGTGTCATCTCCGCTTGTGATCCCAATCACAGCCACTGCCCACGGGTTGGTACACAATAGCGGTTGGTTGACTGGCCCCCCGTCTGTCTGATTCCCCACAAAAGCCATCCGCCCCACTGACCCTTATTGTAATTTAGTGGTATAGTGTGTCAGTGCCCATTCAAAGTTGAAAATATCAACAATAACCTGCAAATTCTGGAATCTGTGTTCTGTTTGCATGACAGGAGGGAAAAATGCACGAAAATAAAATTATTTTGTCTCCAGACAAAAATAAACCGGCGGAAGGTGCGGAAAAAATGGTAAGCGCATCGGTTGTACCAGCCCAGGAGCGTAGACGCCAGAGCCGCCAGAGCCGACGATTGCTCTTGCAGGGCGCGGGCGTCCTGGCCGCATCGGCGGCGGCCACGCTTGCGTTGACGCCAGGTCACGCGGACGCAGCACCAGCGGCACAGGAAGGGGACGCTATCCCGGCCATGCGCACCATCCGCTTCCGGCCCCAGCCGCGCACCGGCGCGGCCGCAGGCAAACCCGCATTGCCCAGTATGGCCGTCATCGCGCTCAACCGGATGGGCTTTGGCCCCCGCCTCGGCGACATCGACGCCTTCAACGCGCTGGGCACTACGGACGTGGCCCGGCTGACCGTCTATGTAGACCAGCAGTTGAACCCGGCCAGCATCGACGACAGCGCCTGCGATGGGGTTATTGCTGGCTACGCCTTCCAGTCGCTGAACAAATCCCAGGCCCAGTTGTGGGCGGATCACATCAAAAGCGATGCGGCCAAAGAGTGGCAATACCGCCGCCTGCCTGTCTGGGAGACCGAACGGGCCACGATCCTGCGCGCTCTCCACAGCAAACGCCAACTGACAGAGGTGCTGGCCGATTTCTGGCACAACCACTTCAACGTCTACGGCTGGGATTCGTGGATTCAGTCCACATTTGTCCACTACGACCGGGATGTGATCCGGGGCAATATGCTGGGTAACTTCCGCAAAATGCTGGGCGATGTGGCCCGCAGCCCGGCGATGCTCTACTATCTGGACAACCAGTCCAACTCCGGCGGCAACCCCAACGAAAACTATGCCCGCGAACTGTTCGAGCTGCACGGCCTGGGCGCGGAAAATTACTTCGGCGTGCGCAAGACCAGCGACCCGGAGATTTTCGATGGGGAAGGCAAGCGCAAGGGCTATATCGACAGCGATGTCTACGGCGCAACCACCTGCTTTACCGGCTGGCGGGTGGACGGGGATACGGGTCTCTTCAAATTCGACTCGGCCAGCCACTTCCCCTACACAAAAGTTGTGATGGGTCAGATTCTCGAAGATTTCCTGGGCGAGGAGGACGGCAATATCGTCCTGGACCTGATCTCCAACCACCCCGGCACGGCCCGCTACATTGCCCGCAAGCTCTGCCGTCGTCTGGTCAGCGACAACCCGCCGGAGAGTCTGGTGCAGGCCGCCGCTGATCTCTTCTACGCCAACCGGGAAGCCGCCGATCAATTGCAGAAAGTCGTGCGGATGATTCTGCTTTCCGAAGAGTTCCGCACCACCTGGGGCGACAAAATGCGCCGTCCTTTCGACTTTGCCGGTGCGCTGCTGCGGGCCACCCAGTGCAATTACGACGCAAAACTGGATAATTTCTTCTGGTGGTACAACTCAATGGGCCAAAGCCTCTTTGGCTGGCACCCACCCAACGGCTACCCGGATGTGGCCTTTGCCTGGAGCAGCACAATGCCCGTCCTCCAGCGCTGGCGCTTTGTCAACGACATTCTGGAATGGAAGATCGGCGGCGAGGGCGCGGACAAAAACGACAAGCGGATTGTAGTGGATGGAATTCTGCCCGCGGACCAGGCGACACCGGAAGAGATCGTCGATTTCTGGAGCCGGCGGCTGCTGGGGTATGTGCTGCCCGCTGCGGAGCGGACGGAGATCGTCGAGTTTATGGCCTTTGGCCGGGGCACAGACAGCGACCTGCCGCCGGATCAGATTGCCGAACGGCTGCGCTATATGATCGCCCTTATCCTGATGTCGCCCTCTTTTCAGTGGCGCTAGAAAGCGAGAACACCTAATGGCAAATACAATCGGCAAGCTCAGTACAGGCAACGGATTCACACGACGGGGTTTTCTGGTGGGCTGCTCTGCGGCGATTGCAGGCATGGCCGGGGCCAGACTTACCCACGTGGCCTTTGGCAGTCCGGAGGCAGAACCCAACCAGGAGGTGCTGCTCGTCATCTTTCTGCGCGGCGGGATGGACGGGCTATCCCTCGTCGCGCCCATCGCTGGCGACGACCGGGGCTATTATGAAGAAGCGCGGGAACGGCTGGCCCTGCCGACCACCGGCGACAACAAAGCCTTCGATCTCAACGGGCTGCTGGGGCTGCACGTGGCCGCGGCCCCCTTTCACGAACTCTATCAGGACGGCAAAGCGGCGGTGATCCACGCAGCGGGGCTGACCAGCGACACCCGTTCCCACTTCGACGCCATGCAGTATATGGAATTGGGCACGCCCGGAAGCAAGAGTAATACCACCGGCTGGCTCACCCGCCATCTCGCCACCGCGGGCAATCTGCCGGCCAATATCATCGCGCCCGCCATTGCCACCAGCGGCTCCACCCCCACTTCTCTGGCGGGCAGCCTGGAAGCCATCGCCATGAGCCGGCCCAAGGACTTCAATTTCAACGGCCACTGGAACTACCGCAACTGGCAACGCATGGCTTTGCGCAATATGTACAACGGCACCACCTGGCTGCACAGCGCGGGAACCCAAACCCTTAACGCCATCGATGTGATCGAATACGCGGACCCGTCCAACTATGCGGTCGAGAATGGCGCGGTCTATCCAAACAACAGCTTTGGAACCAGCTTGCAATCCGTGGCCCAGATGATCAAACTCCAATTGGGGATGCGCATCGCCACCATCGATCTGGGCGGCTGGGACACCCACGAATATCAGGGCGACGCGGGCACGGGCTACTTCGCCAACCAGATTGGTAGCCTCACGCAAGGGTTGCACGCGCTGATGACCGACCTGAGCAACTCTGCCGGGACGGACCACAGCAAACGGTTGACGGTTGTGGTGATGAGCGAGTTCGGGCGGAGTTTTAAGGAGAACGCCAGCCGGGGCACGGATCACGGCCACGGCAATGTGATGCTGATGGTGGGGGGCGGGATCAACGGCGGCCAGGTCTATGGCCAGTGGCCGGGGCTGCAAACCGAACAACTCTACGACCGGCGGGATTTGGCGATCACCACCGATTACCGGCGGGTGTTGAGCGAAGTCCTCATTCGCAAGTTGGGCAACCCGAATCTGGGGACAATCTTCCCCGGCTACACGGGCTACGACCCGCTGGGAATACTACAGGGCGACGATTTGACACCGGTCTACGCACCAGCGACGCCTACCCCAACCCCTACCCCTACCCCAACCCCAACCCCAACCCCAACCCCCACCCCAACCCCCACCCCAATCCCCACCGGCAACGCTGGGAGCAAGGAAAATCGGGTCTACTTGCCGGGGGTAAGTCGGTAGGTAAAAGGGCAAAACAAAAAGTTCCCGGCACACGAAAAGTGCCGGGAACTTTTTTATTCAATTCTTTTGGATTTGGGAAGGATCGGTAATTATGACCTGTTCACACAAACTCTATGCCGTAACATTCTCCGGCTGCCAATAAGCCATGCGGCTGGCAAAAATGGCATCTTTGTAATCAGGCCAATTGCGTAAAGTTTCCGGATCAAAATCAGCGCCGGTAGGCCATTCCAGGCAGCCAGCGTAGTCGATGAGTTGCACTTGATCGAACAATGCTTTGTCGCGCAGTGGGCCAAATACAGGGCCATACAGAACCGGCAAAAAATCAATCGTCTGCGCACTGCCATCGTCAAAATGAATTCTTAATGTATAGGCACCAACAATCTCAAATTCTGTAATCTGGAATAATCGATGGCGTTGCATTTTTAGATTCCCCCTTCAATTTTATCCGTCGGTAGACCGATCCGCGCTTGATGCCAATTGTACATTAATTCTTCCTGATGAACTTCAGCCCACCCCAAAACGATATGCTACTGTCGTCGCGGCATATTTCCTTCGTATAAAGCCGGTGGATCGATAGTAAACAACGCGACAAATTCACCGTAATAGGCGTGAAAGTGGGGATAATGTTGGTCATCATAGTACATTCGTATTTTGATTCCGTGGAATCGGGAAATTTCTGGCATGTAACCTCTATGTATAAGGCACTGTAATGCCCCAATTATACCACATCTATGGTACACTCGTAGCAGAAAATTATTTCCAAATATTCCGAGACTCTCACAATGACCACACCCTATACCCCCACCGGCGACTACACTCTGCTCGATTCCGGCGGCGAGCGCAAGCTGGAACAGATCGGCGATTTTCGCCTGATGCGCCAGGCACCCCAGGCTGTGTGGAGCAGCCGCCTGCCCGAGGGCGAATGGAACGGGGCGGATGCTGTCTATGAGCGGGACAGCACTGGCGGCGGCGACTGGAAGTTCGAGCAGAAGATGTCCCGCAAGTTGGAGATACTCTACGCCAATCTTCACTTTCAGATCAAACTGACAGACTTCGGCCATTTGGGGCTTTTCCCCGAACAGGCGCAGAACTGGGAGTGGATGCGCCGGAGTATCCGCGACCGGATGCAGCGCACCAACGGGCGCAACCTGAACGTACTCAACCTTTTCGCCTATACGGGCGGCAGCACGCTGGCCTGTAGCCAGGCCGGCGCGCATCTGGTGCATGTGGACGCGGCCAAAGGCGTTGTGGACTGGGCCAAAGATAACGCCCGTCTCAGCCGTCTGGAAGAGCGCCCCATCCGCTGGCTGGTGGACGACGCGCTCAAGTTCGTCAAACGGGAGGCCCGGCGGGAGAGCCGCTACCAGGGCATTATCCTGGACCCGCCCAGCTTTGGCCGGGGACCGAAAGGCGAAGTCTTCAAAATTGAGAACGATCTGATGCCTCTGCTGGAAGCCTGCAAAGAGATTCTGGCCCCAGACGCGCTCTTTCTCCTGCTTAGTTGCCACACCCCCGGCTTCACCCCCACCACCCTGCGCAACGAAGTGTTGGAAGTTGTGGACGGGCGCGGCGGGCGCGTGGAAGAGGGCGAAATGCTCATCCCCGAACAGTCGGGCCGGATGCTGCCCAGCGGCACGTATGCGCGGTGGCGCGCTGAGAAGTAGGG
>Ga0209702_10007905_pt1 | contig 12719 bp, 14 predicted proteins | sample FRY01_FD_187210 | JGI IMG/M metagenome (GOLD analysis project Ga0209702, IMG submission 187210) | Freshwater microbial communities from Lake Fryxell liftoff mats and glacier meltwater in Antarctica - FRY-01 (SPAdes) (version 2) | ecosystem: Environmental > Aquatic > Freshwater > Ice > Glacier... | reverse complement strand
ACGGTCTGGTAAAATATGATTTTGCATTGAGTGCTTTAGCGATTTTTTCATGTTGGCAAAATGCCTGGTCATTATCAAAGGTTATGGTTTTTATGGGTGGCATTTCTTTCAGATTCTCCAAAGTAGTTTGTGCCGATACCATTAATTGTACTCATAGTTACAAATGTTTTTTTTGCCTTTATCCTTATCGGTTTGCAGCTACATGTAGTTGGCGTTTTCGAAGTACTAATCTGTCTGCCAGCAATGAACTTAATCCGAAGCACAGATCTTCATTTAAGAACTGAGCCCGCTTTTTTGCCGAACCCATTTAAACGGCAAGTGCTATATTCACAACGCAATTGCTAATTATAAAAACAGAACAACTATTTGATAAAAGTACGTAATTGTTTCTTGAAATATTATTCGCCATCTTTTGTTGTATCGACGTTAGATTCCCAATTAGTAATAGGTTTCATGAATTGAATACTGATCATAGCAATAACTGGGAAAAGAAAACCAAAAAATCCCCAACTACCTGTGCTTCTATTTAGCTCTTTAGCTTTAGATGTACAGACTACGACGCCAAGAATTCTTAATGCCAACCCTAAAATAATGAACATTGTTTTATCTGGTTCCATAATTTATTGTTTTATTAATTAATTTTTAGTTCTTCAATAGCCCGCTTTTTTAAATCTAACAATTTTTGATAGTTTCTTTTGTGTAAAGTAATTTCTTGGAATAAATTATCTGCAAATTTTTGTTCCGGCATATTGATAAATCGGTCCGGATGACATTTTCTACTTAGTTCCTTATATAATTCTTTGGAATTATTTATACTTTCCATCAAATCTTCCATATTTATTTTACTAGTGGCAGATTCTTTAATTGCATCTTTTCCCAGGTCGGAAAAAGTTAAATTGCTATTTTTCTTTTTTATTCTGTATAATGCATAAAGAATAATTATTAACTCCGCAATAGCGATCCAGAACCATATATGTGATTTAGTAAAACTTAAAGTTTGGTCGCTAATAATTTTGGAAGTAGTTTCTTGTGTCGTTTTTAGTAGTATCATAGTCTTTTTTATTTTAAGTAGCCTCCTATATTAGCATGATCTTTTAATGCCCACTTTAATCCATGGTAACCAGCATTGTCGTGCACTTCAAGAGTGTCCCAGCCTAATGCGATGAGTTTCCTGACTAATTCTTCGTTGTCGAGAATTACTCGGCCTATTTCAATTAATTCTGATCTTTCTAAAGCTCTACCTGTAAGTGCTTTTATTCTAAACCCACCCCCTAACCATTTGGAAAACGCATGACGATTTGCGCTTTCGCCATTAGTTATTTTGCCTTCTAATAAAGTTGGAGCATTGCCGGCAATAAAGGAAGTTTTGGCAGATCGATTGAAGTCTCTTATCAAACTATATCGCTCACTCATTTCTCCAAACCAGTCATAAATTTCTATTATTTTATACCACATATTCTAAGTCGATTTAATTATCTTTTTTAATACTTGTTTTGTTTTCTTAATATATTGTATCAGTGATAGTATTTACTTTATTGAGGTTAGTTCTGCCTAGAAATTCTAAAACTATTTAATAATTTTTCCAAATCTTTAATCCAGAAATCCGCTTCAGTTACTCTATATGAAATTGTTAATTGATGTAATTTGTCATAATTGGGAAAAGCATATAAATCGACATTTACAACGGGCTTGTCTTGAAATTGTCGAATGTAATTAGCATGAATGCAACTCATACCATTAATCACTTCTAGTTTTGTATAACCCCATTTTATTAATTTCAATTCTGTACCAATAAATTCTTGTTCTACCTGTGTTTTCATTTGATCATTCAATTCATATAAATCACTGTTTGTAATTTCTGAAACATTAAAATTTAAATGTTCGAAATCACCAGCATTACCATAATTTGTATTTATTATGACTCTTGTGTATTTGTCAAATGCACTTGCTTTTTTGTCATTCAATCCAACTTGTTGTATTGTTATCTGTGGCGCATCATACCCTTTACTATTTGCATTCTCCACTGCAAAAATGCGATAATCTCCAGCTTGAACTTCCATTGTTGGCGGGATGTCAAAATTACATGTGTTTTTTACGAATATTCTTTGCCAGTCTTTTTCTAATTCTACATTAGGCCAGGGTATTTCAATGCTTTCTTGTGTTGATGGGTTCTCATTAATAGTACTTATATCATCAGAATATGTACTATTAGTATTTTTCGTTTTATTTTCACCTTGATTGGTACAACCAGTAAAGCTTAATAACAACATTATTAGGCTAGTTGAAAGGATAGTGTGGTTCTCTTTTTTTATATTTTGAAGAATTAAATGTTTCATATTTTTGAAATTCAACAACACATTTTGCATAAAGCCACTGATCATAGTACACATACCATTCTCTAGGCGAAACCCAATTCCCAATAAACCAATCGCCACCCCCTCCCCCAAAGAGAAAATCCAAAAAGCCAGAATAAAACTATCCGTGTTCGCATAAAAGAGTATAAGGTGGTTAAAAATATTGAAAATTCTAATACAAACAAATAAAAGTCGAAAATTAAAAACCGACAATACATCCGTCCTTCGACAAGCTCCCTTCTGCTTTCTCAGGGTAAACAGTGATCACCAATCCACCAATTCCTTGGGGTGAAGGCGAAGGCGAAGTCGTAGTCCGATTGCTATCGGACCTACACACCCCAATTTTATAACAGATCGAAAATACTCGAAGAAATGAATTTGTTTTAGTTGGATTTTAAATAACGATCTATGATAGAAGCTGCCTTCTCAGAAGCCCCCTCCCCTCCTAGCTTCAATTTCAAGTCCTGAAAAGACGAAAGCATCTTCTCCCGCTCCGGCGTTTCTAAAAGCTTTAAAAGCTCTGCTCGCAATTGCTTTGGGTTAAGCTCCGCTTGGATGAGTTCTTTGACGATTTCGCGGTCCATGACTAGGTTGACGAGGCTGATGTATTTTACTTTGATGAGTTGGCGAGCGATGTAGTAGGAAATTTTGTTGGCTTTGTAGCAAACGACTTCAGGCACGCCGAATAATGCGGTTTCTAGAGTTGCCGTCCCGCTGGTGACTAAGGCGGCGGCTGATGCGCTTAAAATAGCGTAGGTTTCGCCAGGGATGAGTGAAATGTTCCTTCGATGATCGAGCAGCTCTTTGTACATACTCGCATCTTGTGATGGCGCCAGTGCCAGTACGAAGTGCAAGTCTTCCATCCCCCGGGTAGCCTCCAACATAATGGGTAACATGGTTTCAATTTCTTGCTTGCGTGATCCGGGCAAGAGGGCAATTATTTTTTTGCTTTCGGGAATGTTGTTTTTCGCTTTCCAATCTTGGCTGATCCATTGGCGATTTCCGATTTCGTCGAGTAATGGATGGCCTACAAAGTCGACCTCCATGTTCCACTTAGCATAAAATTCTTTTTCGAAGGGAAGGATGACGAGCATTTTGTCGATATCGCGTTTGATTTTATGAATGCGCGATTCTTTCCAAGCCCATATCTGTGGACTGATGTAGTAAATGGTTTTTATGTTTTGCTTTTTGGCGAATTCGGCAATGCGTAAATTGAAGCCGGGATAATCGATGAAAATGATGGCGTCGGGTTGCCACTGCAGAAGATCGTCTTTACAAAGTTTTAAATTTTTTACAATGGTGCGCAAATTTGCAACGACTTCTAAAAATCCCATGAAGGCGAGTGAACGATAATGTTTGACGAGCTCGCCTCCCTGCGCTTGCATGAGATCGCCACCCCAACAGCGAAATTCCGCTTGCGCATCTTTCTCGCGAATGGCTTTCATCAAATTGCTTCCGTGTAAATCGCCCGAAGCTTCGCCGGCAATGAGGTAGTATTTCATGCCAGAATTTTAAAGTACATGACTATAAATGCGTAAATAAAAGTGGCGCCAATTACGCCCTTCGCCGCCTTGTCAATTTCTTTGGTGTAGAAGAGGTAGAAGAGTCCTAAATTAAGAATCACGCCTAAGCTTAATACCGATACGGCATGGTTGGCTTTTACAACGTGATCGATGAATCCGTCGAAGCTCATGTGTGAGAAGAAGAGCAAGTAGTAAATGTAAAATCCGAGTAAGGGCAAGAGCAAGCCCGGAATAAATCCGCTCTTGAATTCGTCCTTTAGTTTGATTCGCGACTTCGATTTCGGTTTCGTCTCCATGCGCTTATTTATCGTTCCATTTTACGCTGTTCAAATGTGGGATGGCGTGATGCGCTGTGAAATCGAAATGCACGGGCACCACGGAGGCATAGCCGTTCTCGAGTGCCCACTCGTCGGTATCGATGCCGGTATCGAAGTTGATGAATTTGCCGGTGAGCCAAAAATATTTTCTTCCGTGGGGATCGTTGCGCTCGTCAAATTCTTCTTTCCACTTGGCATTGGCTTGTCGGCAAACGCGAATTCCTTTTATTTTGGAGATGGGCAATTTCGGAATATTTACATTCAGCAAAGTGCCTTCGGGTAAGCCAATTTTTAAAACGTTTTTCACTACTTTTTCGATGATTTTTGCAGATGGACGGAAGTCGGCCTGCAAGCTAAAGTCTAAAAGGCTAAAGCCAATGCTGGGGATCCCCTCTATGGCACCTTCCATCGCCGCCGACATGGTTCCCGAGTAAATGACATTGATGCTAGAATTGCTGCCGTGGTTGATGCCCGAAACGCATAAATCGGGTTTGCGATGCAAGATCTTATTCACTGCTAATTTTACACAATCAACAGGCGTTCCCGAGCATTGCCAGGAATCTACGCCCTCAAAAACATCTACTTTATCCAAGCGCAAAGGTTTGTTAATGGTAATGGCATGTCCCATCGCACTCTGCGGACTATCCGGCGCTACCACAATTACATTCCCAAACTTTTTCATGGTTTCTACCAGCATGCGTATGCCCGGTGCCGTAATGCCATCGTCGTTGGTAACGAGTATGGTTGGTTTTCTGGAGATGGGTTTGGTGGTACTTTTTTTCTTTGCCATTGTTGATTTTTGATGGGTGCAAAGATAAATATTTGTAGGCTAATGGGCCACGGATGGCTTTGCCATATTCATGATGGTCATGATTTTTTAATATCGAGGGTAAATCATAAAAAATAATCACCATCATCAAATTCACAGAAGGTGAATCAGTGGCCCATCGCTCAGCGAGCTTTATCGTTGAGCATTGGCACAAACCTAAACTTATCCATCTCAATAATCTCCGTTTCACCGTTCGGCTTTTTCAAAACAATGGTCATTACTTGCTCGGCTAAGGGACCTACGGGTATAACCATGATGCCGCCCGGTTTGAGTTGCTCGATGAGTTTCATGGGGATTTCTTCGGCGCCGCAAGTGACAATGATTTTATCGAAAGGTGCGAAGGCCGGCTGTCCTTTGAAGCCATCTCCAAAAAATGTTTTTACGCCGGTATAATTGAGGGATTCGAGGAGTTTTTTGGTTTTTTCGAAAAGTGGTTTGTGGCGTTCAATACTGAAAACCTTGGCGCCCATCTCGGCCAAAACTGCCGTTTGATAACCACTGCCCGTACCAATTTCCAAGACTTTCTCGCCTTTTTTGGGCTCCAAAAGCTGAGTTTGGTAGGCAACCGTGTAAGGTTGAGAAATAGTTTGTCCGCAGGCAATGGGAAATGCTTTGTCCTGATAAGCGAATTCTAAAAAGGCATTGTCCATGAATAAATGTCGCGGAACCTTGCCAATACTGTCTATAACTGCTTCATTATTAATTCCCTTCTCTCTTATATGTAAAACCAGTTGTCTGCGAAGACCCTGGTGTCTGAACGAATCTTGTGCCATCTGTCGCAAAAATAAGAAGCTTTCTGAGTAAAAATTTTACCTGAACAATAAATTCCTCTTGGTTTTTCAACAGTTCACAAGGTAAAAAGGAATAATTTTGCGTAAAATTTGAGCATGTTGAGAATAGGTGTGTTAGGTGCAGGTCATCTGGGAAAAATTCATATTAAGCAAATTAAGGAGCTTTCGAATGTGTATGAGCTGGTCGGTTTTTACGATCAGGATCCGGCTACGGCAGCGAAGGTGGAAGAGGAATTTGGTATTCCCGCCTACCCTTCTATCGAGAAGTTGCTTAGTGCGGTGGATGTGGTGGATGTGGTTACGCCTACTTTAAATCATTTCGATTGCGCGAGTAAGGCTTTGCGTGCTTCTAAGCATGTGTTTATTGAAAAGCCGCTTGCGAATACTTTGCAGGAAGCGAAGGATCTTATTCAATTGGCGAAGGAAGCTTCGGTGAAAGTGCAGGTGGGTCATGTGGAAAGATTTAATCCTGCATTTAAGGCGGCGCTCCCCTATTTCAATCAGCCTCTGTTTATTGAGACGCATCGTTTGGCGCAGTTCAATCCGCGTGGAACGGATGTGTCTGTGGTGTTGGATTTGATGATTCACGACATCGATATTGTTTTGAGTGTGGTGAAATCATCCGTAAAAAAAATATCCACTTCAGGAGTGGCGGTCGTTAGTGATACGCCCGACATTGCCAATGCACGCATCGAATTCGATAATGGTTGTGTTGCTAATTTGACGGCAAGTCGCATCTCTCTAAAAAATATGCGCAAGAGCCGTTTCTTTCAGCGCGATGCTTATATCTCTGTCGATTTTTTCAAGCGCTCTACCGAAGTGGTGCGATTGAAAGAAGTAGAAGGCGATCCCGATCCACTGGCTGTTTTGTTGGAATTGGGAGAGGGAAAACCTACCAAGCAAATTTATTTTGAAAATCCGAAGGTCGATGAAAGCAATGCCATTCGCGAGGAGTTGGCTTCTTTTGCAGATGCGATTTTAGGAGATAAACAACCACTGGTGGGCATTGAAGATGGATACGATGCATTGAATGTGGCGCATCAAATAGTAGAAAAATTGAAATCGATGCCGGCGATGGCTCTGTAAATCTTTTCAAAAAAATAATCCCTAAAAAAATGAATCGTCTAAGCTCCCTATTCGTATTTCTAAAAAGAATTTCGTCTCGCTCTCATTCTGTTTCTCATTCTGTTAATCAGTCTCCCTTTAGCACTCATTCTGTTCCTCGCTCTATTCTATCATCTATATCTGTTCCTTACTCACTTTCTGTTTCAATGCTCTGTTTGGTTGGAATAATCTCGTCTTGCAACATCATTAATCCCGATGAAGAAATTCCGGCCTACGTTGAAGTGCTCGGAATTAATGTAGGAAGCAATTACCTCACACAAGGAACCACTTCTGCCAACATCACCGATGTGTGGGTATATGCCGAAGGTGCACTGTTGGGCGTGTATGAATTGCCGGCGCGCATTCCGATTTTGCTGAGTGGAAAACATAAAATTTCATTCGGTGCGGGCATTAAAGCCAATGGAATTTCATCGACTTCCGAATTTTATAATCTCTATAAATTTCATGAAGTAGAATTGGATTTAATTCCCGGACAAGTCACCGTACTAGACACGTTCACGGTAAATTATTTCTCGGCATTGCAATACACTTGGTACGAAAATTTTGAAAAAGATACTAGCGGCGGAGGCATCAGTTTAGATACCACCGGAATTTCTGTAGCCAATATTTTTCCCGATTCGGTAGATGTGTTCGAGGGCAATAGAAGTTTGAAGATGCAAGTCACTACAGCGCAAAATTTCATTGAGTGCAGGTCTGTCGGTAACGGCTATCCGCTACCTGTTGGAAAAGATGTGTATCTGGAGATGGATTACAAGTGTACTCAGCCTTTCGTGATGGGATTAATTGGCGTGACCACCACTGGCGATAAATTAATTCCGATTATTCGATTGAATGAAAAAGCGGAATGGAATAAAATTTATATCCGCCTAGGACCTTATGTCAATTTTAATATCACTGCTTTCAAATTCAAAGTATATTTCCGTCTCGCCTTACAAGCTCCTTTAACCGAAGGTACCGTGTATCTCGATAATTTGAAATTGATTTCCAATTAATGAACAAGCCGAGGCAAATTATTAAGTACGTTATTGCCGATCTTTTGTCGGCGATGTTTGCTTGGGCTTTGTTTTATTATTACCGTAAAATTGGAATTGAATCGGCATTGTACGGGGAGCATTTACCATTTACTCCGGATAAAAATTTCTATTTGGGCATTACCGTTTTACCCATTGCTTGGGTAGGAATTTATGCCTTGGTAGGAACCTACAACGACATCTACCGCAAATCGAGGTTACGCGAATTAGGGCAAACCATTTACGTTTCCATGATTGGTGTGCTGCTGATTTTCTTTTCTCTTTTACTGGATGATGTGATTGTTTCTTACAAAAGTTATTACAGCATCTTTTTCGTTTTGTTTTTTCTGCAATTTGGTATCACCGCTACCGTTAGATTTCTCATCACCACGCATACGGCTCGAAGAATCAAAAGTCGTAAAATCGGATTCCCCACACTCATCATCGGCAGCAGCCAACGCGCTGTGAATTTGTTCAACGAGTACGAATCGGAGAAATTGAGTTTAGGCTTTAAATTTTTAGGCTTCATACACGTCGATCATAACAATGGAAAATACTTCGGTGAATTATTGCCGCATTTGGGCGGAATAGAAGATCTCACGCGCATCATCGACGAGAATAAAATTGAGGAAGTCATCATCGCCATTGAATCTTCCGAGCATGATTTCATCGGGAGAATCATCAATGAGTTGGAAGATAAAGATGTCATCATCAAAATCATTCCCGACATGTACGACATCCTCGCGGGCACGGTAAAGATGACTTCAATTTTCGGTTCGCCGCTCATCATCATCAATCCTTCCTTGATGCCCGTTTGGCAGCAATCGATGAAAAGAATTTTAGACATACTCGTCTCTTTATTCTTCCTTATTCTATTGAGTGTGGTGTACATCATCACGGCACTCATCATCAAAATCACTTCTCGCGGACCCATCTTCTTCGCGCAGGAACGCATCGGTTTACACGGTAACCCTTTTACCATTTATAAGTTCCGCTCTATGTTCGTGGGCGCAGAAAAAGGCACACCGATGTTATCCAGCGACAACGACAACCGCATTAGCCCTTTCGGAAAATTCATGCGCGGCATTCGTCTCGATGAAATTCCACAATTCTACAATGTTTTAATTGGCGATATGTCACTAGTAGGTCCCCGCCCCGAGCGCCAATTCTTCATCGACCAAATCATGCAACGCGCCCCACATTACCGCCATTTACACAAAGTGCGACCTGGCATCACTTCCTGGGGACAGGTAAAATATGGCTACGCGGAAAACGTAGAAGAGATGATTCACCGTCTCAAATACGACATCATCTACATCGAAAACATGTCCCTCGCATTGGATTTCAAAATACTTTTTTACACGATAAAAACGGTGTTGCAAAGGAGTGGGAAGTAGGTTTCGCACACTGCGATACAAATTTTGCATGGGCAAAATTCACTCAGTGAGCGAAAACAATAATTAAATTTTCGGATGCAAAATTCACTCAGTGAGCGAAACACATAAAATAATTTTAAAGGAGTGCTCCTTCTGTGAATCACGAGCTTGGCGAGTCAATAAATAATACTCAGTGAGCCTCGGCCGAAATTGTATCGCAGTAAGTACTAGCAAGGATAAATATTCAAATCCACCCCAATCGTCTCAAAAACCCCCTTCACATGCTCTTCTGAAGTATCCGTAATAAACAATTGCCCGAAGGTTTCTTTGCTAACGAGTTCCATGAGGCGGGTGATACGCTTCAAATCGAGTTTGTCGAAAATATCGTCTAATAATAGAATGGGTTTAATGCCGCAGGCTTGTTTCATGATGTGAAATTGCGCCAGTTTGAGAGCGACAATGACCGATTTTTGTTGACCTTGCGAGCCGATTCTTTTGACGGGATGATCGTTGAGCGTGAAAAGTAAATCGTCTTTGTGAATGCCGGTAGATGTGTATTGAAGTGCTAAATCTTTTTGCAATGTCCGACTCAACAAATTCTCCATGTTTTCTTTTTCCAAGGCACTGTTGTATTGGATGTCGGCAAATTCTGTTTCGCCGGTGAGATAAGAATAGGAAGCGGTAAATAAGGGTTGAAAATTCTTAACGAACTCCTTCCTCGCTTCGTAGACCTTATGACCGAAACCCGCCAATTGCTCGTCCCAAACTTGCCACATGGACGCATCAGTAAACGCACCGCGAGCAGTTTGCTTCAAAAGGGCATTGCGTTGTTGTAAAACTCGGTTGTAGGCGATGAGATCATCTAAATATTTATGATCGTACTGACAAATGATACTGTCCATCAGTTTTCGGCGCTCCTCACTCCCACCGTTGATCAATTCCTGATCGACGGGAGCTTCCATCACAAGTGGTAAAAGTCCGATGTGGTCGCCCAAACGCGGATATTCTTTCTGATTTCTTTTGACATTTTTCTTTTGTCCGCTTTTCACCAACACAAGAATTTCCTCTTCTTTTCCGTTTAAGTCAAAATTTCCTTTGATGGAGAAAAAGCTTTCATTGTGTCGAATGGAATGCGTATCGCTCGAATTATAATAAGATTTGCACAAACATAAATAATGAATCGCGTCTAAAATATTGGTCTTCCCACTCCCATTGCTTCCTGTAAAGGCGTTAACTCCCTCAGCAAAAGTAAGTTCGGCTTCAGCGTAGTTTTTGAAATTGAAGAGAGTAAGTCCTTTTAAAAACATCTTGCAAAAATAGTGGCTAATTGATCAATTTCTTTTATTTGCAGTATTAATTATAAAAATATTTTGAAGGCCTAATCAAGATGGAATGAGAGATATAAAAATTAATTTGTGGAATATCTAATGAAATACATCTCGGCCATGCAAAAAAAAAATCTAAAAATTATGAAAATCAAATTTCAATCGCTTGCTCTCATTCTTATCTTTTCAATGAATGCGCAAGCTCAAGAACCTGTATGGGTTTCGAATTCAGAAGTGAAAGAAGTAAAAATTTATCAGAACGGCGCCATGGTGTCGCGCACGGCAAAATCAAATCTCAATGCGGGATTGCAGGAAGTGGTGATAGATGGTCTTTCTCCTTACATCAATCCACAGAGCATCATTTTAAAAGGAACAGGCGATGCCACCATTTTGTCGGTGTCCTTTCAACAGAATTATTTAACGGAGATGAAGAAATCAAAGGAGGTCACAAGCTACGAAGATGATTTGGATTCGTTGAACATTCGCTTGCAACAAGTGAAGAATAAAATCATCGTATTGAACGAAGCACAAAATTTATTGCTGGCGAATAAATCCATCGGCGGAGCCAACAACGGTGTATTGGTTGACGAGTTGGAGCCGGTAGTCGATTATTTTGTAAAGAAGATGAACGACTTGAAAGATGAACAACTCACCGCCGCAGGTAAAGAGAAAAAGTTAAATGAGCTAATCAAAAAATTACAACAGCAGCTCAATACCATCCGAAGTAAACAGCAGCAGAGCACCGGAAATATTGTGGTGAAATTAAATGCGAATACAAAGACCAATACAAATTTCGAATTTTCTTACGTCATCGGCACCAATGTTTCTTGGTATCCTTTTTATGATGTGAAAGTGAAAGATATAAATTCTCCTGCTGAGTTGGTGTACAAAGCAAAAGTTAATCAGAGTACCGGTGAAGATTGGAATCAGGTAAAAATCGGATTGAGTACCGGCAACCCATCCATCGGAAACGATCGTCCGATATTGAACCCTTGGTATCTGAATTTTTACGAGGCACAATTGTATGAAATGCAAGGTGTCAACCGTGGTGGAATGAAAAGAAAAACAGAAGAAGCACCTGCGATGAGTTCAGATATGCTTTCCAGCGGAAATAATGTAGAGTTAAGCACCGTCGCTGTACAGATGAACGAAAATCAATTAAACACCAGTTTCGATATTCAAGGCCTCTACTCCATTCCATCCGACGGTCAAGAGTACCAAGTAGAAGTTCAGAAATTTAATTTACAAGCGCAATACAATTATGTAGCACTTCCCAAACTCGATCCCGATGCATTCTTAACAGCAAGAATCAGCGGTTGGGAAGAATTAAGTTTGACTCCGGGCGCTGCCAATGTTTATTTTGATGGTGCCTTCGTCGGAGAATCCTTCATCAATCCCATCGAGACCAACGACACTCTTGAAATCTCTCTGGGCCGCGACAAACGCATTGTGGTAAAAAGAGAAAAGCTAAAAGATGTAAGCGGCAATAAATTCTTCGGTGGCAACAAAGAGCGCACTTTATCCTTCGACATCACAGTCAAAAATGGAAAGAAAGATGCGGTGACTATGGTGCTTTACGACCAAGTTCCCATCAGTAATCAGAAAGACATCGAAGTAAAAATCGACGAAATGAGCGGCGCCGAATACAACGCCGAAACCGGCGAAATAAAATGGAAAATCCAATTAGCCGCCGGCGAATCGCAGAAAAAGAAATTATCGTTCAAGGTGAAATATCCTAAGGATAAGCAGGTGTTGGGCTTGTAACAAACGTATGGACAAGTCGCGACTTGTCCATACGTTTGTTACAACCACGAAAAAAAATAGAAATGGTACAGACAAGCCGCGACTTGTCTGTACCATTTTTTAATAATATCTTGGCAATCGCGGAAAAAATGAATTGGCAATCGCGAAAAAAATAAATGGACAACGTCGAAAAAATGAATTGGCAATCGCGAAAAAAATAAATGGACAACGTCGAAAAAATGAATTGGCAATCGGATAAAAATGAATTGGCAATCGCGGAAAAAATAAATGTACAACGTCGAAAAAATGAATTGGCAATAGGATAA
>Ga0209702_10007897_pt1 | contig 12728 bp, 10 predicted proteins | sample FRY01_FD_187210 | JGI IMG/M metagenome (GOLD analysis project Ga0209702, IMG submission 187210) | Freshwater microbial communities from Lake Fryxell liftoff mats and glacier meltwater in Antarctica - FRY-01 (SPAdes) (version 2) | ecosystem: Environmental > Aquatic > Freshwater > Ice > Glacier... | reverse complement strand
CTGGGCACCGGACAACTGCCCAAGTTCGAAGAGGATTTGTTTAAACTGCGCGCCGACCAAGATTTGTACCTCATTCCCACCGCAGAAGTCCCGGTGACGAATATCGCGCGCGACAGAATTTTCGACGATGCTGAATTGGGCAGTGACGGCATCCGCTTCGTCTGTCATACGCCGTGTTTTCGCAGTGAAGCCGGTAGTTATGGCAGGGACACACGCGGCATGATTCGCCAGCATCAGTTTGAGAAAGTGGAACTGGTGCAGTTTGTCCGCCCCGCGCAATCCCCGCAGGCGCTGGAGCAGCTGGTGGGGCACGCGGAAACGATTTTGCAGCTGTTGGAGTTACCTTACCGCAAGGTCGTCTTGTGCGCGGGAGATATGGGCGCCTCTGCACAGAAAACGTACGATCTTGAGGTGTGGTTGCCCGCCCAGGACACCGCGAGATATCCTCATGCAGCAGCTTCGGTGATTACCAGGCCCGCAGAATGCAGGCGCGGTGGCGCAACCCGGTGACCGGGAAACCAGAGCTTCTGCATACCTTGAATGGCTCAGGCCTTGCCGTGGGTCGAGCACTCGTGGCGGTCATGGAGAACTATCAGTGCGCCGACGGCAGTATTGCTGTGCCGGACGTACTTCAATCTTATATGGGTGGTGCCAGCAACCTAGGAGGGTAGGGCTGTGGAGTTTCTTCCCGTCTGTCTGAAACTCGATGGCGTGCCTGTTCTGTTGGTGGGTGGTGGTGTTGTGGCCGAGCGCAAGGCGCGGCTGCTGTCACTTGCTGGTGCAAGAATTACCGTTGTTGCGCCGACCATCACTGCCGACTTGCAGGTGATGATCGCAGAAAGTGGCGGAGTCTGGCAGCAGGCGCTCTATCAAGAGAGCGATCTGCACGGTAAACGGCTGGTCGTGGCTGCCACTTCCGATAAGGTCGTTAATCAGCAGGTCTATGGTGATGCAACGCGCCTGTACATTCAGGTCAATGTTGTGGACTCCCCAGAGCTGTGCAGTTTTATCTTTCCCTCCATTGTCGATCGTAATCCGCTGCTAATCGCCATCAGCAGCAGCGGGCGTAGTCCCGTATTGGCGAGAATACTGCGGCGTAAAATAGAGGCAATGGTGCCTGGGAAGTACGGGCGGGTGGCCGAATTTGCGGGGCGTTTTCGTCAGCTTGTGAAAGACGCGATCCCCAAGGAGACAGCGCGACGGTTGTTCTGGGAAAAAGCCCTGGAAAGTACGCTGGTCGAACAGGTTTTGGCCGGCAGAGAGCAGCAGGCAGAGCAACAGCTGCGCGAGCAGCTGCAGGATACCAGCGCACTCTATGTCGGCGAAGTCTACCTGGTTGGCGCTGGGCCGGGAGACCCTGATTTGCTGACCTTCAAAGCGGCGCGACTATTACAAAGCGCTGACGTTGTTTTATATGACCGTCTGGTGTCCGCCGAGATAGTTGATATGGCCAGGCGCGACGCCGAGCGAATCTATGTAGGAAAGCGGCGCGCTGAGCATCATGTGCCGCAAGCGGAGATCAATCAATTACTGGTGGAATTAGCGCAGCAGGGTAAGCGCGTGGTGCGTCTCAAAGGCGGTGACCCTTTTGTATTCGGACGCGGGGGAGAGGAGATCGAACTGCTGGCCCAGAACCATATTCCGTTTCAGGTGGTTCCGGGTATTACCGCGGCCAATGGCGCTGCCTGCTATGCCGGCATTCCCTTGACTCATCGCGATTACGCGCAATCGGTTCGTTTCGTTGCAGGGTATTTAAAGGGCGACAAGGTGGAGCATGACTGGACGACATTTCGGTCGACTACCGAAACCCTGGTCTTCTACATGGGGCTGATGGGGTTGCCGACGATTTGTGCGCAGCTGCAAGCGCATGGACGCTCGCCTGATACTCCTGTGGCACTGATCGAGCGAGCGACTACGACGGAGCAAAAAGTATCGCGAGGTACTCTCTCGACGATGGTGGATATCGTTTCGCGTGCGCAACCGGCGGCACCTACTCTGATCATCGTGGGCGATGTTGTTCAACTGCATGACACCCTGTCCTGGTTCGGGTCACAGCCGGTTTCCTAATTAACTTGCTTTTTGTCCTGATTCAGCGCGAGCCCTTGTTTTTTCAACAGAACCGCATCAATCAGCACGTGGCCGGCTTCTTCAAGCAGTACGTCATCCTCTTCTTCCTCTTCCTTGGTAGCGTCCACGTCTTCAGCGTCGATACCTGCATTTTGCTCCAGATCATCGGAAGCGTCATCCTCATCCTCGAGTGATGTGAGCGGTTCTTCACCTTCGGCCTTACGGCGTTTATTTTCGATACCCAGTGCTTTCGCTTCCTGGCTGTCACGCAGAGCTATACGCGCTGCCTCTTGGAGCGGCAATTCTTTGATCTTGCGTGTTTCCTCCGCTAGCGACACCTGGTCTTGCAGGAAGACAAAGTTGGGGTTGTGGCCGCTGCGCTCGAGAAATTGCGATCGGATGGACGGCAGTATGACGGACAGATCGTCATAATGGCCGTATCGTGTGGGAGGGATATTATCCCAGTTCAGCGCATGATCCAGTGCACTCTCGCCGATCTCATCCGTATTGTAAACTGAGGGGAACTCCACATCCGGAAGGACGCCGCGGTGCTGAGTGCTTTCGCCCGATATACGATAAAACTTGCCTTCAGTTATCTTAAGCTGTCCCTCTGTTAGTGGGATAAGCGTTTGCACCGTGCCTTTTCCGAAGGAGCGATCACCGACAATGATGGCGCGCTGGTAATCCTGCATCGCTCCAGCAAAAATCTCTGATGCGGATGCACTCAGTCGATTCACCAGCACAACCAGCGGGCCTTCGTAGTAAGGGCTCTTAAGCCTTTTGCCATCACGCACTACGCGTCGCGAGGAATATCGGAGTTGCACGGTAGGGCCGTATTCGATGAACAGTCCGGTGAGTTCGTTGGCTTCCTGCAGAGAACCGCCACCATTGTTGCGCAAATCGATCACAATGCCGTCTACACCCTCAGCCTGTAATTCCTGAAGCAGGATTTTTACATCCCGCGTGGTGCTTTTATAGTCCTTCTCGCCTCGGCGCATCGCGTCGAAATCGATGTAAAACGCAGGAATATCAATGATTCCTATTTTCACCATCTGGTCGCCATGCGGCATTTCGAGGACTTTTTTCTGTGCCGATTGCTCCTCCAGCCTCACCTTGTTGCGCACTATAGTGATGACCTTGCGCTCGTCTGTGGACTTTGATTTCGCTGGAATGACTTCCAGACGAACCACTGTGTCTTTGGGACCGCGGATCAACTCCACGACTTCATCGAGTCGCCAGCCAACGATATCCTCCAGCGTTCCTTCTCCACCCTGGCCGACAGCGACGATACGGTCAGCTGGGCGCAATTCTCCTTGTTTATCGGCAGGCCCCTTGGCGACCAGGCTGCTCACTTTGGTGTATTCATCCTCCATTTGCAGCACCGCACCGATGCCTTCCAACGACAGGCTCATATTAATATTGAAATTCTCGGTTGAGCGCGGTGACAAATAGTTGGTGTGCGGATCGTACAATTCAGTCAAGGCATTGGCATATATCTGGAACACGTCCTGGCTGTTGTATTGCTTTACGCTTTTCAGCTGGTTCTTATAGCGCTTTTTAAGCGTAGGCACGATCTCTTCGCCATCCTTGTCGGCCAGCTTCAGGCTCAACACCTGGTTCTTCAATTGCTTGCGCCACCGATCGGCGAGCTCCGCCTCGTCACTCGCCCATTGGCGGTTTTCCATGTCCAGCGAAATACTTTCTTTCACAGAAAAGTCCATGGCGTCGACTGCAGCGGGAAGTGTCTCGATAAGCGTTTCGAGTCGCTCCTGCAAGCGCTCATGAAAACGGTTGAATACTGCATAGCCGGCATCCAGCTTGCCTTCCTTAATCTCATCATCCATCGTTGAGCGATACTGCTCAAACTCGGCGACATCTGCGGCCAGGAAGAACATTTTGCTGCTGTCCAGGCTATCGATGTAATTATCCAGATGCTGGGACGAGAGCTCATCATCGTAGGCGAGCTTAGCATAGTGGCGATCCTGCAGCTGTTCGACGAGTTCCAGAATGGTGTCACGCTGGGCCTGCGTGTACTCCATCAGGCTCCATGCAGGTAACGCCATGGTGCTGAAAATGAACGCTGCTAGGGCCAGGCCAATAGTGCCCCGGATGTAACGTAGATAGTTCAAAATGCTGTTGTCCGGTCTCTGCGGGGCGGGCGTTTCGAGCGCCTCACGCTGCTGGTTTTAAGTCAAAAATTTGGAGTATGGATGCAACAAAAAGTTCAGTTTGAGCTGCAACGCGGTGTCCTTATTTCGCGGCCACCCAACATTAATCGGAGAATGGCGCCTGAAGTATAGGTTATAGCAAATGTCAAATATATACCTGTGGTATTTACGCAAATAGCGTGAATTCAGGCGGCAAGATTGATTGACGGATAAAATAATGACAGTATATATGTCAATTAATATGTGCAGGAGAGCAGGATATGGCAGCCGCCTACATGTTGTTCGGTAGTGAGCATTCTCTGTTTACGGGCAAGGCGCGAGCTTACCTGCGTTATAAAGGGCTGGACTGGGAGGAGCGAACGGCGACTCGAAAGGTTTATAGGGAGACCATCCTGCCCAATATCGGTGCGCCGATCATTCCGGTGCTGCAAACGGCGTCCGGAGAGTATGTCCAGGACACGACGGATATTATTGATTTCCTGGAAGCGCGACATCCTCAGGTGTCAGTGTATCCGTCGACGCCAGTGCAGCGTTTGGTCGCATTGCTACTGGAGCTCTATGGTGATGAATGGTTGGTTATCCCGGCGATGCACTACCGCTGGAGTGTACTTGAGCAGCAGCATGACTTCGTCATGTCCGAATTTGGCAAGCTCAGTGACCCCTCCGCGAGCTACGAGCAGCAAATTGTTATTGGCGAGAAGACGTCCCGACCTTTCCGTGGCATGGTGCCGGCGCTGGGAATCACAGAGCAGACCATCCCCGGGATCGAAGCGGCTTACTTGTCTTTCCTTGAGCAATTGAACGAACATTTTGCCCACTACGACTTCCTACTGGGCTCCAGACCCAGTGTTGGCGATTTTGGATTTATGGGGCCGCTGTATGCGCACCTTGGACGTGACCCCGTCCCCAAGGCGCTCATGCAGGAGAGGGCGCCGCATGTTTATGCGTGGGTACAGCGCATGAATAACCCGCAGGTATGTTCGGGAGAGTTCCTGCCAGAGGATGAGATACCCGATACCCTTTTGCCTATTCTGGAAACGCTCTGTCGGGATCAGTTTCCCGATGTGTTGGATGTGATTGAGCACAATAGTAGTTGGTTGGCAGCGAATCCTGGCGGCAGCATCCCGCGCTTTCTTGGCATGCATCGATTTATCAGCGGGGAAGCCGAGGGAGAGCGGATCATCAGTAGCTATACCCAATGGTTGTTTCAAAGAGCGTGGTGGCACTATCAGTCACTTGCTGGCGATAACAAAATCGCAGCGGACAGACTGTTGGCGCGTATTGGCGGTCTTGGCGCGATGAATACTCAACTTCAGCATTGGCTGGAGCGTCGTTCAGGACAGTTGGAACTGGTCGAGGGGCAGTTGCCCCCAGTACGTTCTTGAGTAGGGACCGGGCTTCTGGCTTCTGGCAGACAATATTTGATCAAAGTGCTGATAAATCCTGGCTCATGATGTTTGCGCGACCATTTTGTCGAGTTCTTCAGTCATCGCCGCCAACGCATTTTTGCGCACAAACAGTTTATTGGCGGCATAGGCTGTCTGCGGTAGCTTGGCGAGGTGTGCCGCAACTTCATGCGCCCGAGCATTGAGTTCCTGTGTTTCGACCACCTCATCCAGAAAGCCTGCCGCAATTGCCTGATCCGGGGCGAACACTTCCGATTGAATTGCGACACGTGTCATAAACTGTGGCGGCACGCGTGAAGCTGTCAGTTCGAGTAGTGTGTAGGGCAGTTCCATACCAATGGCTGTTTCAGGGAGCGTAATTTTGTAATTGCCACGCGTACCGATGCGTGAGTCACAGGCCATCATAATAAACGCGCCCATTGCGATACCGTGCCCGGTGCAGGCCGCGACCAAGGGTAACGGAAACCCGTACAACCGTATCAGTAACTGAAAACCTTTCGCGACCATCGCCATACCCGCCGCGGGGCCTTTTTTAAACTCGCCGAGATCGAAGCCGGCCGAAAACATGCCCTCACGTCCGCGCAGGATAATCGCCCCGACTTTTTCGAGCTCAGCACGATCGAGAAACGCGTTTATCGCGTCAAGGAATTCAAGACCGACCACGTTGGCCTTGCCGTCGTCGATGGTAATCGTAGCGATATTGTCTTGCGTCTCGTATTTCATATGGCAGATACCTTTTAACAACTGATTGATTAGCGCCTGACGGTTTCAGGCACGGAAGGTCGGTGTGCCTTGCAAACAAATGGCATATATGGTGTCATTAAGTGAGTGGTTGCGCAAGCCTCTCTTGTGCGGCCAACAGATCACTTATGCGATGCCCCTGAATATGCCAACACAGCAAAAAGAAGCCCCACCTGATGGTCGACGACTGCGCAGCGAGCGTAGCCGGCAAGCTATAATCGACGCTATGCTTAAGCTTGTTGCAGAGGGCGTGCTGGTGCCCACCGCGCAACAGGTCTCGGAGCGAGCCGGTGTCGGTATTCGGTCGGTTTTCCGACATTTTTCCGATATGGAAAGTCTCTTTGCCTCTGCTGATACCGTGATCCGTGAACAGTATCAGGACTTGTTTGCCGGAGGGAACCGTGCGGGGCCGTTGGAGGAGCGGCTGGTGCATGCGGTGGAGCAGCGCGCGCTGGCGTATGAGGCGATTGGTAATCACTTTTTGACCACCAAGGCGCAGTTATGGCGCTATTCGATATTGCAGGAGCAGTACGCCCGCGCGCAGCGTCAACTGCGCAAGGATCTCGACGACTGGTTACCTGAAGTGCAGCGCTTGTCGGCCGACGAGCGGGAGATGGTTGATGCCGTTGCCTCGTTTGAGCATTGGAACAGGCTGCGCCAGTATCAGGGGCTAAGCAAAAAAACCAGTATCCGGCTCATTGTGCAGCTGTTGCGTAAAATTATTTGTCATGCTGATGCGGCACATAACGATTGAATGGGGGCAGCGCTAATTGCGCCAGCGTAATAGCGATGCCACACTGCCTGCGCGTGCTGATCGGAGTAACACGATAATGACGGAAGAGTTCAAAGAGCAGGGCGGTGCAGCCACCATGGATCCCGGCGCCGCCTTGCGCTGGGTCACATCCAAAGTGATGACTCATGTGTGCAAGCCAGAGCGACTTGCCAAGCAGAGAGCTAAGGCGGAGAAGGTGCGCATCAAAGCCGGTAAGTCACATGTCGTGGAGTATTTTCACCAGATAGAGGATGGCTACAGCCATCTTGCTGCCCAGGTGTTACCGGCACTTGCGGCGCGCTACGACATTCAACTCACTTGTCATCTTGTCAGCGGGCCACTCGGGAAGAATGCCGCCGAACCCGAGCTGTTGCTGCAACTGTCTCGGTACGACGCGTTCCACGTCGCGGCTGATTATGGCCTGAGTTTTCCTAGACACGATGAACCTTTGCGATATGAACGGGTGCAACTGGCCACGGCGATTTTGGCGGGGCAGCAAAGCCAGGGTGTCATAGAGCGCGCGGCGCGTGTGGGCGAAGCGTTATGGAGGGATGATGACGCCGCGCTGGCAAGCTTCGCGGAGCAGTTCGGACGAGTCTCTGAGACTGCTATCAAAGAGCGTATAGCGGCGGGTGCCGCACGACGTGAGGAGCTCAATCATTATTCTGGCGCTATGTTTTACTATGGCGGAGAGTGGTACTGGGGAGTCGATCGGCTCTATCACCTTGAGCAGCGGTTAGCAGAGCTAGGCCTTGACCGAAAGCCAGGCGCACCGATGCTGATGCCCAGACCTGTCATTGAGCCCGCAGTGTTAAAGGATACTGGAAGGCTGACGCTGGAGGTTTTCCCCTCCTTGCGCAGCCCCTATACGGCCATCAGTTTTGACCGTGCTGTCCTTTTAGCGCGCGAGACAGGCGTCAAGCTTGCGGTGCGTCCAGTGCTGCCGATGGTGATGCGCGGCGTGCCGGTGACGCGCCAAAAAGGTATGTATATTTTTGCTGACACTGCCCGCGAGGCGCGCGCGGCGGGCGTGCCGTTCGGCAATTTCTACGATCCGATCGGTAATCCGGCGCGGCGGGCTTATTCGCTGTTTTCCTGGGCATCAGAGCAGGGCAAGGGTATAGAATTGATTAGCGCATTTTTGCGCTGTGCGTTTGCCGAGGGCGTGAATACCAGTACGGACAGGGGTCTGCGAAAAGTGGTCGAGGAGGCCGGCCTTGATTGGAATACGGCCAGCACGCTAGTCGGCCAACCCGGCTGGGAGTCTCTGCTGGAAACTAATCGACTGGCAATGTACCACTCGGGATTATGGGGCGTTCCCAGCTTCAGGTTGCTGGACGAATCTGGCGAGGAACTGCTCTCGCTATGGGGACAGGACCGGCTATGGCTGTTTGCACGCGAAATACAACGCCAACTGGCGGCACGTCAGTAACGTAATTGGTCAAAACAGGTTGGGGTAGTCGCGCCAATAATACTGGTAGCGTGAACCCTCCCAGTTGCGGTAAATGGATGCCCAGTCCAGCCCCTCGATGCGCCAACCGTGGTGCGGGTCCAGATTAGTTGAGAATACCGGTGCGCCATGGTCGCAAAAACGTGTATCGACACTCATGCGGACAGTATTCTCGGTGGTATTGGGCTCGGCCTTATGCACGGTGCAAGAGTGGAATATAAGCACATCGCCCGCATCAAAATCTGACACATGCCAGGTGGTTTCGTCGTCATAAATTTCGCACTGGACGCCGCCCACGCCTCTAGTCGTGAACACGGCGCGCACGCCACGCTCGTGCGATTTGGGTAACACCTTTACACGCCCCATTGCCTCAGTCACGTTGTGCAACGCGACCCAGAAACCCGCCATGGTTGGCCCCGCATGATGCGAATGGGCATCCTGATGGGGCGGCGTTTCGTAACCGATCCTGCCGGGCGTGGAGATGCGCGCCATCTTCATTGGGTAAACAAACGTTTTCTTGCCCAGAACCAACTCCATCAGTTCCGTGACGTGGGGATGGTGAAAAAAACTGTGGAAGGCTTCCAATGACTGGATTCTGGGATAGATCTCATCCCAGGCAGGGTCTGTTTCGAAAAAAGGTACGCCCCTCAGCTGGGGTGCCTCCAATCCGTCGCGCTCGACGTAGGGTTTGGAGGCACCCAGTAACTGGTTCAGCAAGCTCTCGCACTCGGCGTGGTCGACGTATTGCTTGATGTATAGGTAACCCCATTGGGCGAAGCGCGCTCGCAGCACATGCGGCTCTTCATGTGCATAGGACACCACGTACGGTTGGTTTTCGCTGCTAATCTGTGTCACGTTGTCGGGTTACTCATCCTATGGTCGAAGAAGCGAAGGGAGGCTGAAAGTCCTTCGTTTTTTGGTTGGTTTTCTATCTTTTGGCATTTACAATGTCAAATGAATTTATCGTCGTCTATTAATTAAACCACAGGATATCCATGAAAACCCGAATTACTGAATTGCTGGGCATAGAACACCCTATCATCCAGGGAGGCATGCACTTTGTAGGACTGGCCGAGTTGGCTGCCGCTGTCTCCAATGCCGGAGGGCTTGGCATAATCACGGGTCTTACGCAGGGGACCCCCGAGAAATTGGCCAAAGAAATTGCGCGTTGTCGCACCATGACAGACAAGCCTTTTGGTGTGAATATCACGTTTCTTCCTACGCTGACCCCACCCGATTATCCCGGTCTGTTTCAGGTCATCATAGACAGTGGTGTAACCGTGGTAGAAACCGCAGGCAATAACCCGGCCCAATGGTTGCCCATGTTGAAGGATGCGGGTATCAAGGTGATCCATAAGTGTACAGCTGTCCGGCACGCATTGAAGGCGCAGGCAATTGGATGCGACGCGGCGTCTGTGGACGGTTTTGAATGTGGTGGTCATCCGGGTGAAGATGATATTCCCAACTTTATTTTACTGCCGCGTGCGGCTGACGAGTTGTCTATACCGTTCGTCGCGTCGGGTGGCATGGCAGATGGCCGTAGCCTAGTCGCAGCGCTGGCCATGGGTGCAGAAGGCATCAATATGGGAACCCGTTTTATCGCCACCAAAGAGGCCCCCGTGCATCAGAACGTCAAGGAGGCGATTGTCGCTGCCAGCGAACTCGATACCCGGTTGGTGATGCGTTCGCTGAGGAATACCGAGCGTGTCTTGAACAACCCTGCGGTGGAGCGTCTGCTTGAAAAAGAGGCGGCGTTGGGGGACAAGCTCAAGTTTGAAGACATTATCGAGGAAGTGGCAGGTGTCTATCCTACTATAATGCAGGAGGGCAACATGGACGCCGGCGCCTGGTCCTGCGGCATGGTGGCAGGCCTCATCCATGACATTCCTACGGTGCAAGAATTGATCGATACCATCATGGCGGATGCCGAGCACATTATTCGGCAGCGGCTCAACGGTTTTTGCTGATTGCGGTGGTTGACGCCTAGTGTTGATCCGCACAGGCGCTGTTTTCATTTACCGACGCGCGACCAGCAGTATATCGAGGATATCGTGCGCTGACGGCGTGATTGTCGTTAGTCAATCGACGCACTCTATGGACGCTTCCATGAGGGTGATAACTTCAATTTTTAACGAGGAGACACTAGATGCACACGCGATTAAGTGACAAGGACCTGGCGTTCCAGCAAGAAGCCAGGCATTTCCTGGCTGAAAACTGGGATGCGGAATTAGCCTCTACCTGCAGTAATTGGAAGACTATGAAAGAGGGCATGCTGGAATGGCAGAAGCGCTTGCATAAGCGCGGATGGATGGCCCCGCACTGGCCAGTGGAGCACGGCGGCACAGACTGGACCGTCACCCAGTCGTTCGTTTATAACTCCGAGCGCGCAGCGGCGGGAGCGCCCGAGGCGATCGCATTCGGCGTGACCATGGTCGCGTCGGTCATTATCGCCTACGGTAACGATGAGCAGAAAGAGAAGTTTCTGCCCCGTATTCTAGAAAGTAAGGACTGGTGGTGCCAGGGCTACTCTGAACCCGGTGCGGGTTCTGACCTGGCATCCCTGAAAATGCGCGCTGACAGAGAGGGGGACGAGTACGTTCTCAATGGCAGCAAGATATGGACAACCTATGCCCAGTATGCGGACTGGATTTTCTGCCTGGTGCGCACCGATAGCTCTGGTCGTAAACAGGAGGGCATCACTTTCCTCCTGATCGATATGAAGAGTCCCGGCGTCACGGTTCGCCCTATTAATACCATTGACGGTTTTCACCATTTGAACGAAGTCTTTTTCGATAATGTGCGGGTTCCGGTTCAGAACCGTATTGGCGAGGAGGGTAAGGGATGGACTTACGCGAAATCGCTATTGGTTCAGGAGCGGCTCTCTATCGCTGAAGTCACCGATTCCAAGCGTGGCCTGGCGCAATTGCGAGAACAGGCGCGGCGCGAGGTTAACGGCGGCCTTTGCTTGCTTGAAGACCCACTTTTTGCGAAGCGCCTGACGGATATTGAGATCGATCTGATGGCGCTGGAATTCACTGAGTTGCGCGCTCTTGCGTCAATTGCCGAAGGTAAGGAACCGGGCCCGGAGTCGTCGCTCCTGAAGCTCCAGGGTACTGAAATACAGCAAGCAATACAGGAGTTGCGCATGGACGTTGTCGCTTACTACAGCGGAGCATTGCAGGGTGACCTCACCGCTGCGCAATTCGGCCATGAGTATGCTGACGCTGCACAGAAACACTACTTCAGAGGCCGGGCTTCGTCGATCTATGGAGGCTCCAACGAAGTACAAAAAAACATTACCGCCAAATACGTGCTTGGCCTGTAGGAGTCTAACGATGAATTTCAATTTGAGTGAAGAACAAAACCAGATACGCGATAGCATCGCACGCTTTGTGCAGGAGAACTACGCGTTTGACCAGCGCAATGCCGTGGTTGCACTGGAGCATGGCTTCAGCGCTAAACACTGGCAGCAGTTTGCCGAACTGGGCTGGCTATCTATTCCTTTCGCCGAGGAGCATGGCGGTTTTGGCGGCGGGCCCGTGGATACCATGGTGATCATGCAGGAGTTCGGTCGAGGACTTGTTGCCGAGCCCTACTTGGCCACCGTTTTACTGTTTGGCAGTCTGTTGCAAGCCGGCGGCAGCGAGGCACTACAGGGCGAGTATATTCCCGCCATTATCTCGGGTGAACTGCAGGGCGCTTTCGCTTATCTGGAACGCCAGAGTCGCTATGCAATGACTGATATTACTACCAGCGCCAAGTCCACGGATGATAAGTGGCTGATCAATGGTGAAAAAACAGTAGTGCTTAATGGCGGTGCAGCCCAAAAGCTGATCGTGGCGGCGCGCAGTGCGGGTGGGCAGAGTGATGCGGCGGGTATCACATTGTTTCTGATCGATGCGGCTTCCGCGGGTGTTGAACGCACTACCTATCGTATGACGGATGGCCACGAGGCGGCCAATATCCGTTTCAATGATGTTGAAGCGGAGGCCGTGATAGGCAAGCTCGGTGAGGGTTATGCGCTGATGGATGCGATAGTGGATGCGGCGCGCCTGGCGACGAGTGCCAATGCGCTGGGTGTGATGGAAACCTTGAACGCGCAGACACTGGACTACTGCAAGACG
>Ga0209702_10007894_pt1 | contig 12738 bp, 13 predicted proteins | sample FRY01_FD_187210 | JGI IMG/M metagenome (GOLD analysis project Ga0209702, IMG submission 187210) | Freshwater microbial communities from Lake Fryxell liftoff mats and glacier meltwater in Antarctica - FRY-01 (SPAdes) (version 2) | ecosystem: Environmental > Aquatic > Freshwater > Ice > Glacier... | reverse complement strand
AGGATTTATGGTCGGGGCCGTAGTACACGCCGCCGACATCCAGGACCGCGATGGCGCACCCGAAGTTCTAGCCAGCATCCGGCACAGCTTCCCCTGGCTGCGCCATGTCTTCGCGGATGGTGGTTACCCCGTGCCTCGCGCAAAACCGCTTTCCCCATAACTCAGCCTATGCAGCCCGCGGTTCGGGCATCGAAGACTTTCTGACGCCTATTCGCCGCAGACATCAAGCGGCAACGGATAGGCCGGATGCGCAGTTTTCGCCAGTGACGCTGGCACGTCGATGAGGTGTTAGCAAAGGTCAATGGCGAGACCCGCTACTTGTGGCGTGACGTCGATCACGAGGGAGAGATCCTGGAAAGCTACTTCACCAAAAAGCGTGACAAATCCACGGCTTTGCGGTTCTTCAAGAAGACATTGAAGCGGTATAGCAAGCCTGAGGTGATCGTCACGGATGGCTTGAGACGCGGCTCGGGTAGGGCGAGCTCTGCCAAGTGGAGACGAGTTAGCGTTAGACTGACAGAACCCGTTTGCGCCAAGCTGGCCTACCTGACCACGTCCATTTCCTCGATCAGGTTCTGTGCACCGTCAACCTTTTCCATCACCCATAGCATGTAGCGCGTGTCGACATGGATCGAGCGGGTGGTGCGCGGGTCGAAGTCCCAGTCGGAATTGACGCTCTCGAAAGTCCCGTCGAACAAAAGGCCCACGAGTTCGCCATTCGCATTGAGCGTGGCCGAACCGCTGTTGCCGCCTGTCACGTCGAGGTCGGAGAGGAAATTGACAGGGACCGAACCGAGCGATTCCAGTTCGTAATCGCCGTAGTCCTTCGCCGCGATCAGATCGAGCTGGCTCTGGGGCGAGTTGAACGGGTCTTCGCCCGTATCCTTCTGCGTGATTCCCTCGAGCGTGGTGAAAGGCAGATACGCCATGCCATCGAAAGGCGATCCGCCCATGACATTGCCGAAAGTGATGCGCAGGGTCGAGTTGGCGTCGGGATAGGGCAGCAGGCCGTCCTCCTTCTGCGACTGCGTGATCGCGTCCATGTAGGCGGGGCGCAGCGCCAGCGAACGACCGGCACGCTCTTCGCTTTGCGTCTCGAGCGAACGCTCGTACTCGTAGAGAGCGACGGCGAGCTCGACGAAGGGGTCGTCGCTGGCTTCGAAAGCCGCTGCATCGGCTTCCATCAGGCCAAGGCGGGTGTCGGTGTCGTCCAGATCGGTTCCGGCGTAGAAACGCTCGACCAGGCCGGACAGGTCCGCTGCCATGGTCTGGGCGGTGATGCCCAGGGCTTCATCGAAGACCGCAACGCGCTCGGCTGCGGGCTGCGCGAAATAGCCAGTCAGGAACAGCACCCATTCCGCCTTGTCGACCGCCGGGTCGAAGCGCCGGTCGAGCGCCAGCAATCCTTGGCGTAAGAAGGTCATGTCGCGTTCCTGATACCCGCTCTCGCGTTCCGCATTGGGCAGCTCGCGCTCCTTCGACAGGCGATAAAGGCGTTGCGCTGCGGAAAGTAGCTGCGGGCGGGTGGCGTTGTTGTACCAGAAATTGGTACGCGCGGCGGTGGCGCTTTCGACCGACAGATCGGTCAGCGCGGCAATCGCCTCGCCATAGCTCGCCCGCGCAGGATCGGCGGCGATCCACTCGGCCAGCGCGGCCTCGCGTGCACGGCGACGATCCACCAGCCCAACGCGGCGCGCACCCTCGATCTGACCGCGCAGGTTCTTTTCGAAATTGTTGAGCCCGGCAAGACGGCTTTCATACTTCACCCGCGCATCCGAACCTTCGGGTGCGGTGTTCTCAATCGTCGCGATCCAGCTGGTCAGCAGGCCCTGGAAGGTGGGATATTGCCAGTCGAACGTGTTATCGACTTCGGCGAGCAGCGTGTAGCGGCTGGTCGAACCCGGATAGCCTGCCACCATCACGAAATCGCCGTCCTCGACGCCCGCCGCGCTCACCTTGAGGTGATGGTCGGGCGAATAGGGAACGTTAGCCTCATCGAAATCCGCCGCCGAGCCATCGGGCGCGACATAAGCGCGATAAAAGGCGAAGTCGCCCGTGTGGCGCGGCCACATCCAGTTGTCGATGTCGCCGCCATACTTCCCGATGGAGTCGGCGGGTGCGTAGACCAGCCGCACGTCTCGCACTTCGAGGCGCTTGATCAACGTATACTCCGCCCCGCCGTAAAAGCTCGCGACCAGACAACGATAGCCGGCCTCGGCCTCGCATTCGGCGGTGATGTCCTTGCTGCGCTGGTCGATGGTTTCGTAGCGCGCAATCGGCCCCATACCTTCGGTGCCTGCACGCATCCGCTCGGTCACGTCGGTCAATTCGGTCGTGACATAGACCCGCGATCCCGGCGCGGCGGGCAGTTCCGCGTCCTTGGTTTTCGCAAGGAAACCGTTGGCGAGATAGTTGTTCTCGGCGGTAGAGTTGTACTGCACGGATCCGCGCGCGCAGTGATGGTTGGTTATGACCAGACCCTCGGGCGAGACGAAGCTTGCCGAACAACCGCCCAGCGACACCACCGCGCCCATCGGGAAACCAGTGAGGTCGGTTAGCGTGTCGGGATCGAGCTCGAGCCCCGCCTCCTCGAGCTGCTCGGCGATGTCGGGCAGCTGCTGCGGAGTGAACATGCCTTCCTTGGCTACGGCGGGAAAGGCGAGCGAGGAACCAAGCAGCAAGCCCAGCGAAAGCAGTTTAGTGTTGTTCATCTTGATCCTTCTTTGCGGTGGTGCGCTCGATCGGCGAACCACCATGTGAACCCATGTGTCACAGGAGAACTCGCGCTGGCTCGAAACGGGTGCGAGGCAACCGAACCTTCGTCGAGGCGCATCGCAAATTATGCCTCTTCATTCAACATAATAAGGTGTCATCGCATACCTGTTTCTTCATCATGAACGGCCCGACGCCGATCCTCCCGTCACCATGCATTCCGGCTGGCACTGTCAGAGCAAGTGCACCGACTAGCGCAATGCGTGCGATCGGGTGGGGCGGGGCCATGCCCAGACCTCGCAAGCAAGCCAGTCCGTTCTGCTGCTTCAACTCGTTACTAGAGGTCATCCGTTTGGTCGTGATGATGTATGTCCGCTTCCCACCCAATTCTGGTCATCCGGCCAAACCAGCAAGAAAATAAAAGCAGACTGTCTGCTAACGTTGAGAGTTTCAGACGCCGATAGGCGTCAGAAAGTCTTCGATGCCCGAACCGCGGGCTGCATAGGCTGAGTTACACGGCGGATACACAGATCCGCGGCCTCATGCCGCTCAAACCATTACTGTGCCTAAAACCCGTGGTTTTCCGCGGGTTCGTATGGTGGGCGCTGACGGGCTCGAACCGCCGACCCTCTCGGTGTAAACGAGATGCTCTACCAACTGAGCTAAGCGCCCGAACTGTTCGTTCGGCCCAAACTCTTCGTTCGGAACGCCGCTAATAGCGCCGAAAGTTGTAAAATCAATTGCCAATGGTGAATTGTTATCCGGAACGTTAAGGCGCAGGTATGACAGATAGGCACATTAAAGTATTTGCGACCGGCGGAACGATCGCTGGAAAAGCTGGATCGGCGACTCGCCGGGACTATTCTCCGGGGCAGATCGGGGTGGATGAATTGCTCGCGGAAGTCGGGCAGCTTGATCTGCCTGCAAAGCTGGTCGGAACGCAATTTGCCAGCATCGGGTCGGAAGATATCGGCCCGGCATTATGGCGCAAATTGCATGAAGCTGCCTGGGCGGCGATGGCGGATGATGCCTGTCAGGGTGTTATCATCACTCACGGCACTGATACGGCAGAAGAAACCGCCTTTCTGCTCGACCAGACCTTGCCGACTACAAAGCCAGTGGTGCTGGTTGGGGCTATGCGCCCAGCCGATGCAGTTGGCAGCGACGGAATGCGTAACTTCGCCAATGCAGTGCGCGTTGCCGGAGATACGGAGGCGGCGGGACGCGGCGTTTTGTTGGTGATGAGCGACCATATCTTTGCCGCCCGCGATGCCCGCAAGGCGCGGACTGAAGGGGTAGATGCGTTTCGCGGGTTCCCTCGCGGGCCGGTTGGCCACGTGACGCCCACTTCGCTCGAATGGTTCGGCCCGCCTTGGCGTGCTGGCGAATCGGCGCGGATGGAATTTCACGAAAAAATGCCGAAAGTCAGCATTCTCTATGCTTATGCCGGAATGTCAGGCGATGATGTGAGGGAGGCTGTGCGCGGGGGCGCTAAGGGGCTGGTGCTGGCGGGATTTGGGCATGGCAATGCGCCAGCCGCAGTTCGCACCGCCTTGGCAGAAGCCGTGCAGACCGGAGTGCCTGTTGTCCGGGCCTCCAAAGTTGATCAGGGGCTGGTGGACCGCGAACCCGAAGACGACATTAGCGGCTTCATCGCTGCCCGCGCGCTTGGGCCGTCAAAATCGCGAATATTGTTGCAAATGCTGCTCGCGAACGAGATCAGTGACCCCGTCCGCGCACAGGCAGCATTTGATCGGCGTTAAGGCGTTACAAGATATTTCTCGCCGGTGCGCATGGCGCGGTAATCAATCGCCGCGTCTTTCTCCAGCATCTGTTCCAGCGTGACTTTTGCCTTATAATGGCTGGCAAAAGTGGTGGTCATATTGTCCAGCACGCGCTTGCGCATCCGGACCACTGTTTCCATCCCGGCTTTTTGCAGGAATGGGAAAAGTAGCCAGCCCGACAGGGTAAAGCCGAAGCCGTAAGATGGCGTCAGGATCGTCGCGCCAAGGTCAAGGCGGCCATAGATATACATCTTCTTGGCCTGATCTGAACCATATCGGCTGAATTCCGTCATCTTGCCAACCGCGACTTGCTCCATCGCCTTGAACACGGAGTCCGAGTTCATTCCGCCGCCTATCGGATCAAAGCCGAGATAGGCCCCTGTTTCGTCGATTGCAGAGCGAAGCTGCGCCATGAAATCATCGTCCGATGAATTTACCACATGTTTCGCTCCCAAGCCCTTGAGCAGATCGACCTGTTCCTGCTTGCGCACGATGTTGACCAGATCCATCCCGTCTTCGAGGCATATCCGGTTGAGCATCTGACCCAGATTGGACGCCGCTGCCAAATGGACGATGGCCTTGTGGCCTTCCATCTTTGCGGTTTCAACAAAGCCCAGCGCAGTCATCGGATTGACGAAGGCGGATGCGCCATCTTCGGATGAAATGTCGCCCAAAGGCAGGCACATAGCGGCTTCAGCGATGGCGTATTCGGAAAAGGCACTGCCCGGCACACAGGCGACCCGCTGACCTACCAGTGCCTGCGCTGCAGGATTGTCACCCGCTGCGACAACAGTACCTGCGCCTTCATTGCCCACTGGCATGCGCTGGCCGTGACGGCCCTTGGAACCGCTAAGGAAAGGCTCGGGCATTTGCGCGACGATCTTGCCGGGCGAATATTCCGCATTTTCCAGATCAGCGGCGCTGAACAGCAAGGCGAGATCGGACGGATTGATCGGCGCGGCTTCCATCCGCACTAGCACTTGCGCGCCCTTGGTTTCGGGGAAGGTGCTGGTCGCAACCTCTACGGTGAGCGTGCCATTTGCTTCCAGCGTGGTGAAAAGCTGTTTGCCAGTTGTACTCATGAATTTCTCTCCTGATTTGTGTCGTTGTCTTCGGGATATTTGGCCGCCACAAAATACAGACCTTGTGGCGGTGCGTTCAAGCCGAGTTCGTGCCGGTCTGCGGCAGCGAGGGCTTGTCCGATTTGCGATTCTGTCCATCTGCCCATGCCGACGAGTGCAAGGCACCCTACCATAGACCTGACCTGATGATGCAGAAAACTGCGGGCAGCGGTGTCGATAATTACCCAGTCACCTTCACGGCGTACATCCAGCTTGTCCAGCGTCTTAATCGCGCTTTGAGATTGGCAATGCGCGGAACGAAATGTGGTGAAATCATGATGACCGACAAGTGTTTGCGCGGCGCGGTGCATCGCCTGATGATCCAGAGCAGGGCGAACATGCCAGGCGCGATTTATGTCCACGGTCAACGGCGCGCGGCGATTGCGGATCCGATATTGATAGCTGCGCCCGATACTTGAAAACCGTGAATGCCAATCTCGGGGCTTTATCTCGCACCCGATGACCGCAATCGGATCGGGTCGAAGTACCGCATTTAATGCCTCCATCAGCCGAAAAGGCGTGATGTCCTTGGCAATATCAACATGGCTGCGCATCGCGAGCGCGTGGACGCCCGAGTCGGTTCGTCCGGCGGAATGAAGCGTGACCTTCTCGCCCAGGATCGCAAACAGCGCTGCTTCAACGGCCCCTTGCACGCTGGGTTCGTTTTTTTGACGCTGCAATCCAAAAAATGGGGTGCCATCAAATTCCAGGGTCAGCGCGAAACGGGTCACGCTAGTTTCGTTCCCGCCGGAATCGCTTTGCCGCGCAGAAAATCTGCCGCGTCCATCACCGGTTTGCCGGCGCGCTGAACTCGCAGCAGGCCCAAAGCGCCGGACCCGCAGGCGATGGACAGCGCTTCGTCCAATGTTGTGCCAGCGGTGCCGCTCCCATCCACCATCTCAGCCTTGAGCACCTTGACCCGCTCTCCATCGAAATCGAACCATGCACCGGGGAAGGGGGCAAAGGCACAAACTTGGCGCTCGATAGCCTCGGCGGTTTGCGAGAAATCGATCTTCGCTTCCGCCTTATCGATTTTGGGCGCGTAGCTGGCCTCCGCATTGTCTTGCGGAACGGCCTGAAGCATGGGCAAATCAACCAGCGTGCCGACCATCAATTGCGCGCCGATCTCAGCCAGTTCCTCAGTCAATTCGCCTGCTGTCTTGTCCTCCACCGGGGTCCGCGCGGTCGCCAACATGGGGCCGGTATCCAGACCAGCCTCCATCTGCATGATCGTGATTCCGGTTACCTCGTCGCCCGCCAGTATCGACCGTTGGATTGGCGCTGCACCGCGCCAATGCGGCAACAGTGATGCATGGACATTCAAACACCCGTCTTTCGGGGCATCAAGGATCGCTTGCGGCAAGATCAGCCCATAGGCCGCAACAACCGCAATATCCGCGCCCAGCGCAGCAAACTCGGCCTGTGCCCCGGGATTCTTCAGCGATACCGGGCTACGGACTTCTATCCCGCGCTCCTCCGCCGCCATCTGAACTGGCGAGGGCTGCAGTTTCTTGCCCCGGCCCGCCGGGCGTGGCGGCTGGGTGTAAACGGCGACTAGGGTGTGGCCCGCCTCGGTCAACGCGGCCAATGTTGGCACGGCGAAGTCGGGCGTTCCCATGAAAATGATGCGCATGACTCGGTAGGTCGGCCTTCCTATTGTGGGGCGCAACCCCTATCCTCCACATCATGGCATCGCAAGAGATCGAAACACTGGCATCAGCCTTGGCACGGCTTCCCGGCCTCGGCCCGCGGTCTGCGCGCCGGGTCGTGTTGTGGCTGGTCAAACGGCGTGAGACGGTGCTGGTGCAATTGCTCGATGCGATGGTGCAAGTGCGAGACCGGCTGGTGGAATGTCAGACCTGCGGTAATGTCGACACGCAAACCCCTTGCGGTATTTGCGCCGACCCGCGCCGTGACCAAACCTCCATCTGTGTGGTCGAGGATGTCGCTGACTTGTGGGCACTTGACCGGGCGCGGCTATTTACCGGCCAATATCACGTACTGGGCGGGAAACTGTCCGCGATGGATGGCGTAAGGCCAGAGGATCTGAACATCGGATCCTTGCTCGAGCGGGTGGCAGTCAAAAAGGACGGCGCCGGAATCGAAGAAGTCGTTCTGGCGATGAATGCGACACTTGAGGGGCAGACAACCGCCCACTATCTTGCTGAACGGTTGGAGGAATTTCCGGTGCGGATTACCCAATTGGCACACGGCCTGCCGGTCGGCGGGGAACTCGATTACCTCGATGAAGGCACTTTGGCGCAGGCGCTCAGGGCGAGAAGGCCGGTGAGGTAGTTGTTCCAACTCTTGCGGCAACGCAAAACCCACACTATCTGAGCGATATGGCTATCCGTAAAATCCTAGAAGTGCCGGACCCCCGGCTCAAAACCGTGTCGACTCCGGTCGAAAAGTTCGATGACGAGCTGAAAACGCTCGTCGAGGACATGTTTGAAACGATGTATGACGCGCCCGGTATCGGCCTTGCTGCGATCCAGGTCGGTGTGCCTTTGCGCCTTTTGGTGATCGACCTGCAGCCCGATGATCCGGATGCTGAGCCCGAAGAATGCACTGAACATGGCGGCCACAGCCACACGCACCAGCGCACGTTGAAAGAGCCGCGCGTTTTCGTGAATCCAGAGATTCTCGATCCGGCAGAGGAACTTGCGACATACCAGGAAGGCTGCCTGTCAGTCCCCGATATTTACGCCGATGTTGACCGCCCGTCGATGTGCCGTGTCCGCTATCAGGATATTGACGGAACCGTGCACGAAGAACAGTTGGACGGCATGATGTCCACTTGCATCCAGCATGAAATGGACCACCTCGAAGGCATCCTGTTCATCGACCACCTCAGCAAGCTGAAGCGTAACATGGCGCTGAAGAAGTTGGACAAGATGCGCAAGGCGGCTTGAGGCGGGGGAAACCTGCCAAAAGCTCTGGTGTTCACTCTCCGTTCCGCCTAACATTCCGGGATGGACCCCATATTTCTAACTCTGATCGCATTGTTCGGCGGCCTCCTCCTTGGCGGCGTTGTCGGCTGGTTCGTTGGTTCGCGCCCAGTTGCGGAGTGGCAGAAGCGCCATGGCGAACGCGATGCGGAGGCTAAGGAGCTTACGGACAAAGTCTCCCGCATGGCGCCAGAACTTGCCACGATGAGCGACCGAGCGGTGCGGGCGGACACGCTGGCGGCGCAGCTTGATGCGAGCCGTGAAGAACTCACGACGCTGAAAACACAGGCTGCCGGGTTCGAGGAGCAGAAGAAGATGCTCGTCGAAACGCGCGAGCAATTGCTCAAGGAATTTCAGAACACTGGATCGCAAGTGCTGGGCAAGGCGCAGGAGGCATTTCTTACGCGCGCGAATGAGCGGTTCGGCAATTCGGAAAAAACCAATAAGGAAGCGGTTGCGGCACTGCTAGAGCCAGTCAATCAGCGGCTGAAAAGCTACGAAGATCAGGTCGCCAACCTGGAAAAACAGCGGGTCGATTCGTTTGGCCAGCTTACTGGTCTGATCGAGACCATGCGGCAGGGGCAGGAAGAGGTGAAGCGCGAGGCGCAGCGTCTCGGGAATTCGCTCACGAATGCCCCCAAGGCGCGTGGTCGCTGGGGCGAGCGTGCCTTGCAGAATGTGCTGGAGCAATGCGGTTTGTCAGAACATACCGATTTTCAGCTCGAACATTCCGTCGATACCGAAGATGGTCGCTTGCGCCCTGATGCGATAATCAATGTTCCGGGCCAGAAGAAGCTAGTCATCGACGCCAAGGTGTCGCTCAACGCCTATCAGGAGGCGTTCGAAGCGGACAATGACGAAGGCCGCGATCTGGCGCTGAAGGCGCATGCGCGCTCGATGCGAAATCATGTTCAGATGCTCGGTACCAAAAGCTACCAGAGCCAATTTGAGGATGCGCCGGATTATGTAATCATGTTTGTTCCGGGCGAGCACTTTGTCGCCGCCGCGTTAGAAGCTGATCCGGAATTGTGGGATTTTGCTTTCCGCAATCGAGTGCTGCTGGCGTCTCCGACCAATCTAGTGGCGATTGCTCGCACGGTCGCCCAAGTCTGGCGTCAGGATGGACTGGCGAATGAGGCGCGAGAAATTGGACGGCTTGGTGGAGAATTGTACGACCGCTTGGCCAAGGTAACCGAAGACTTGAGCAAGGTGGGCACTCATCTCGGAAGAGCCGTTAATAGCTATAACGACTTTTCCAAGAGCATGGAATCGCGCGTTCTGGTCTCCGCACGGAAACTCAAGGACAAGGGCATTGAAATCGGTAAACGCGAAATCGAAGATATTCCGCTGGTGGAGGGTGTGCCGCTCCATACAGGACCGGTTGCAGAAGATGACCAGGTTGCCGCGCTTGGCGATCAGTCGAAAGCTGCCAAAACCTCGTAGGCGAGGACTGCACCGGCTATCGATGCGTTGAGGCTATCGGCTCGGCCGCGCATAGGCATGGTCACGCGCAGGTCGCAGGCGTCCTCATAGGCTTCTGGTAGCCCGCGCGATTCGTTGCCGACGAGAATGAAGCACGGCGCAGCATATGGCGCGGCGCGGTAATCCACCGCATTGCGTAGGCTCGCTGCAACTAACTGGCCTGGTCCAGCCCGCAGCCACACCAGAAAATCTCCCCAAGTGGCCTGCGCAATTTGCTGCGTGAACACTGCGCCCATGCTGGCCCGAACGGCCTCGACCGAAAATGGATCGGCGCAATCATCCACCAGGATCAATCCGCCGGCCCCAACCGCGTCACAGGTGCGCAGCATGGTGCCTAGATTGCCCGGATCGCGCAGGGCCTGTGCCACCATCCAGATCGAACCTTGCGTCCGGTCCAGCGAGGTCAATGACGTGTCGAATTCGGCAAACATCCCCGCAAGAGCCTGCGGATTATCCTTGCCGGTTATCTTGCTGAGAATGTCAGCGCTGGTTTCAATCACCTCGCCCCCAGCGGACATTACCGCGCGCTCGAGCTCGTCCAGCAAGGGATGCGGATCACGGCTCGTCGCCATTACCAGCATTTCCGGCAGCTTGCCGGTTTCGCGGGCATCGGTCAGCAGGCGCAGGCCCTCGACCAGAAACTTGCCCTCGCGGCGGCGGTTCTTCTTGTCGCGCAAGCTACGCAGATATTTGACCGTGGGATTGGAATAACCGGTAATCTCACGCCGGAATTGGCTGGCCATTATTCCTCGCCAAACCCGTCACCGACCAGCGCACAAAGTTGGTCCAGCACAGCCTGTGCATCATTGCCATCGACAATGATTTCGACGCTATCCCCCTTGGCCGCGCCGAGCATCATCAAGCCAAGGATTGATCCGCCAACCGCTTCGTTGCCATCCTTCGCCACGCGAACCGCGACACCCTCTGGCAGCACGCTAACCGCATTCACAAATTTGGCGCTGGCCCGCGCATGCAGTCCGCGCTGATTGACGATCAGCATTTCACGCCGCAGTTCGCTCATTTTGCGTTCTCACGTTTATTGTCTGGGCTCTTGTCGCCGCTACCTTCGTTACCTTTGCCGAGAAATTCAGAGGCGATAGTAATGTATCTTCGTCCGGCATCGCGGGCGGCAGCAACTGCTTCAGTAATTTCGCAGCTCTTGCGTGTTCCCGCAAGCCGGATGAGCATGGGCAAATTTATGCCCGCAATCACCTCGACCCGGCCAGCGTCCAGCAATGAAATTGCCAGATTTGACGGGGTTCCGCCAAACAGGTCGGTCAAAATTACAACGCCCTTGCCCTGATCCACTTGCTTGATGGCATTGGCGATTTCGAGCCGGCGTTTTTCCATATCGTCATTCGGTCCGATGCAGACGGTCGCAATCGCTTCCTGCGCTCCGACAACATGTTCCATCGCATGCACGAATTCTTCGGCCAAGCGGCCATGAGTCACCAAAATCAGACCGATCATGGTGTCGGGTCACTACCGATTGGACTTTGCCGGGGTGGGGGGAGGAGTATGGTCATAATATGGGTTGGCGGAACCTTATGATGGTGGCCCTTCAATCTGGTCAGCTGCGCGCGATCCCAGATTGCGATGCAGAACAGTGGGCGAAAATCCTGCGCTACGCAAGGCTTCCGCCATCGTCTCTGCCGTAAACACCGAGCGGTGGCGACCACCGGTGCAGCCGAAGGCAATATTTACATAGCTTTTGCCTTGCGCTTGATAGCGCGGCAGCAATGTTTCCAGCAGGCTCTGAATCTGTTCAAATGCCGCGGAGAATGCCTGATCCTTGCGGATATGTGCGCCAACGGCTTCATCCAGACCCGTTTGTTCTCGCAGGTCTGGAATCCAATGCGGATTATCGAGAAAACGCATGTCGAACACCAAGTCGGCCAAGGGCGGGGTCCCGCGCGCAAAACCGAAACTGGAGATGATAACCGACATATCCTGGGGCGCGGTCTTGGCAAACCGTTCGCGGATTGTCTGTTGCAATTGGTTGGTGGCAAATTCGCTAGTATCGATTACCACATCCGCCCAGCGGCGCAGCGGCTCCAGCAATTCCCGTTCTGCCTGAATACCGGTGCGAACCGGGCGGCCCTTTGCCATAGGGTGGCGGCGGCGGGTTTCATTGTATCGCCGCTCTAACTCGCCGCTGTTGCAGTCAAGGAATAGCGTCGTGATCAGCAAGTCATCGCGCTTGGTCAGCCGCGTTACTTCGTCAATTACATCGGGCGGATTGAAGCCCCGGGTGCGGGAATCGAAACCGATCGCCAGCGGAGGTCGCGGCCCTTCTTGATCCGGGCGCAAAATCAGCCTGGCAAGCAAACGGATCGGAAAATTATCGATCGCTTCCCAGCCAAGATCCTCAAGCACGCGCAAGGCAGTGGTCTTACCGGCACCGGATAGGCCTGTGACCAGCAAGATATGCTGCCGCTCATCTATCTGAGAAGAGGTCGAATCGGTCGCCATTGCCCGCGGTGTGGCCTTATTTTGAGGTCAAGGGAAGGGGCGATCAGGGCAAAATCATAGATCGTTAACAGGCCAGGATTTGCGAACGGTAGTTCGGGTTGATCATGGCCTTGAAGCGTTTTCGTTTGATGGACATTTTTGAGGTGTCCTTTTTGAGCATGTTGAGTGCGAAGCGGCGGATGTTGGCCAGATTTTGCGGTGCGTGGTCTTTTCGTATGC
>Ga0209702_10007889_pt1 | contig 12743 bp, 27 predicted proteins | sample FRY01_FD_187210 | JGI IMG/M metagenome (GOLD analysis project Ga0209702, IMG submission 187210) | Freshwater microbial communities from Lake Fryxell liftoff mats and glacier meltwater in Antarctica - FRY-01 (SPAdes) (version 2) | ecosystem: Environmental > Aquatic > Freshwater > Ice > Glacier... | reverse complement strand
GCATTCCTGCGCCGCCATTTGCAACGGAGTCATATCGTTCTCCTTAACGGTTTGTCGAATTGTTCTCGCTCTGATTGTTTGATGTATGGCATAATTAACCCCTTTCTTCGATGCAACGCCAACCACATCCAGCATATCCGGCAGCATCAACATAATTATCACGCTTATCACTGTGTTGAGCACGGCTTGCTTTTAGACATATCATCATCCAAGCCACATCCTGCATCCGTATGCGTTCGCCGTCCTTGAGTTTGAGCTGTAAAAGAGCTGTCCACATACCTGCTGTTCTCTTAAAATCTTGGCTTGGCGAACCATAAGACGCATTGCGTTCTCCGTAAATAAGGGCATTAGCTTCTTGTAAGACCGTAAGGTATGTGCTGGCTGGTTGATGCTGCATATCTTTAACAGGAATACCGACAGCACGAGCAACATGAACTTCAAGACAAGCACCTTGAGATTTTTCCCAGCCATCCAATACAATTACTCCGTCACATTCACATACGGCGGCGAGATCGTGGCTCATATAGAATTTCATTGGACGCGCAGAATCTTTGGTCGGGTCAAATCCATCGGCTATATCACGTTCAGCAGGACTCCAAACATCATATCCTTTGGCGCGTAACTGCTTGGTCGCCGCATGAAATGCAGGGAAATTAAAGTCTTTTATCCCCCTCATGGGTCCGGCCAGATATAATTTTGTCTTACTTTTTTTGCTCATGCGGCATCCTTTCGTTTCTTCTGTTTCGGACTTATTTTTGCGGCATATCTGATGCAGCTATATTGCAATCGAGATTATGGTATCGTTGCTCCAACGCCCTGACTGACAGTTTGAAAAACTTTCTTGCGAACATTGCCGCAAATTCATATTGGTTTTTTTTCCTCCAATATCTCAGAAGAAGGGCGTCGGCCTCTGGTGTCCATCGGCTCGAACGTATTGGAGGCAGCGCCTCAAATTCAGCACACAGGTCTTTCCTGATCTTGAATGAGCTTTTGAATTTCATATTGTTGTTACCCTCGCTCTCTGGGCTGGTATCTTGACGATATGCTTGAAATACTGCCTGTCATGTTTTGATCGCACATCCCACCCTACCATTCCAAAGTCTACGGTTCGGGAGCATATACGACCGCCGAACTTCGAGCCCATGCCTTGTAAAGACGGAGTGGTAAGGACTTCATAATCCGCAGTATCAGCGTGAATATAGCCGTGAACATGAGATCGCACTATCACGTCTCCTAGAGGCTGCTCCTTGCGCAACGCCCAAAGAACGTTCCAAACCCTGTCCTTTAACACGGCCGTCGCCGCACCGTGGGGAATTGAGGACGAACCTATGTAATGCTTGCAGTCAAATACACACCCGTTGACTGATACCCACTCATGCGAGCCAATCTTCGCTTTAAGTTCACGAGCAATTTGGTTTTCCCAGTCTTCCCCGTCAGCACTAACATGGTAAGCCGTGCCGTATGTCATAACTATTCTATCATAATTAATGCGCCTGATACACTCGCAAGCCATTTCACACTGCTCGCCACGGTCGGTAGTGATTTGCTCGGTTCCACCGGACTTTTTGCCCTGTCCATCAATGCAGTCCGCGTTGACAACTAACACATCTACATACCCTATGGCCCGACACATGCGTTTATATTCATGCCATAATGCCTGTAGAATACGAACGTGTTTGTTGCGCTTGCCGGTAGAAACAACAGGACGCAACTGCCACTTGGGGGGGGTCAACCCTACCACATGACCGCATTGTAAATCAGAAATTACGACGATGCGCTTTGATTTCATACATCCTCCTCCTTTACACTTGTAATGTTTTCGTTACACTTGCGGACTGTGGGACGGTTTTGGACTTCATATTTCCTCCATTGGTTCTTTATACTCAACCGCCTCGATTGGTTTCCCGCAATATGGGCAGAACTTTATCCTGTTTTCCGCAACTCCACCGTCAGTGAATGTCCATCCTTCGCCACAGCGCGTGAACCAATCCCCGCTATCGTCCTGTTTCCAACGGCAACTCACCAGCCCCGGCTCGGCATCCGGCTCCTTGGGTATCGGGAAGCCCAAGTTATGATGTTCCAGCCTGACCCATCTGGATACAAAGTTCGGGCAACAAACCGGCCCCTGCTTGTGACCCTTGCATTTACCATGTAAATCAAGGTCTTGTAATGCACAATCAAAGCATTCCTCATGGGTTTTATCTGGCGCGGCTGGCTCCGGTTGTCTGGCCTCTGTCCAGTTGCGGCGGAAGTACGCCATTTCGCTCACATCCCAATCCCCAAAACAAGTTTCAGAACAAGCGTATCGCCCTTTGCTCGCACATTTTCCACAGCTGTAATGCTTTACCTTCTCCACCCACGGGACGCAGACCGCGGCGGGGAAGGGGCAAAGGCCATCTGAAGTAATTTGTTTTCTATCACACATATTAATTTTAGGGTGTTTAGTTTTATGGGGACACCTTAAATGCTTGCACTCCCCCGCGTGATCGCAGATCATCTGTGCGGGTTGCTCAGCAGGCGCATCCTTCAAATGCCAGCGGAGTTTGCCGATATGTTCTCGACTTGCAACACGATCATCACATGTAATCCACGAGCTATCTTCCCACATTACTACATCGCCCTCTTTGCATTCCTTCGGCGCATCCCCATCCAGCACCTTACCGATGGCTTTCAACTGCTCCCCCGTGGGCTTGGGTGGCGGCTCCTTCATATAATAAAGATCGGCTTCAGTTTGCACCTCGGCGGCTTCCAGGTCGGCGAGAAGGGCACGGAGTGATGCGAGTATTTCATATTCCCCGATGTCCGCGTTGCATATATGGTCTATTATCAATCGTATCCGCTCTTTGATGTCAATGCTCATGGCTGGCCTCCTTCTGTAGTTTTTGCGAACACCATCTGGCAAATCTTTTAAGATTGAATTGGTAAAATGGTTCAGTGTTGTACCCGTCCTCAATCAATCCTTCGGCGTAGCCTATTCCAAACTGCAAATCCATAACGCCATATCGTTCTTCGTTGCGTTCGTCAAATCGTCCGGTTTGGTCTGTAAAGTCGAGCACCAGTAATTTGCAAAGACTCATACCTGCTCCTTCCTGTGTCGGGCGGTTGTGGCGATGTTCCACGCCCATGAGACCCAACTCCACACAGATTCCTTCGCGGCTTCCGGCTGGTCGAGCATCCCTTTCTGTTTGCGACGTTCCCATTCACGCATAAAGTCGAAGTAAGTCATTTGCGTGCCTCCTTCCTGTTCCTCGCAGCGCCCGCCGCGATGCCATAATTAGGATTTCCAATGTCCTGCATTAAATCGCAAACATCTGCCATGTCGTTTTCATTACGGTATTCGCGCAACTCTAACCAGTGTTGATATTCCTCCACCGTCCACGTCGTCCCCGGTTCCGGGATACGACCGCCCCACTCGCCGCCAAAACTTTTAACCCCGATACATCGCCCCTCTTGAAAAGCAAGTTCTTCAATATAGAGATCGCCTTTATCCCCATAAACCTCGACAGGCTTCCAAACACAAGTCGAATTTTTGCGCCAGTAATACCATCCCGGCTCCGTCGGCGGTGTTTTTGAAAAAGTGGTCATGTCAAACTCCCAATTACTGAAAACCTGTTTGCCGTTCGTTTAATTGCGGCATCAAACACTTCGCACGCCGTAGCGGGCCTATCCACCCGCTCAACAACGGCGCGGCAGAGGGCGACAAAGTTAGGAGTGGGAGCTTCCATCCATTTTCCGTAGCTTACCTTTATCCAGCCCTCGTCTTTTTGTTTCGTGATTTTTATCCCACCTGCTGTCATCCCGTCCAACTTCTCGGCAATCTCGGCGTCGGTTGGGTTCATTTGTTGTACCATGAAAAACTCCCTTCTTCAGCATCCTTGTGCAATTCTGCGTGTCCAATTTTTCTATTGCACGTTATAATTTTCCACTGTCCAGAACTAATCCATATCTGCTTCCTCGCCCCGCACCGCGCCTTTCGTTTGTTCATTTGCGTGTCCTCCTTGGCCAGCGGTAGCCGCATGGAGTTATCGCGCATTTATGTTTTCCCTTGTGTCCCTTTGGTAGCCCGCAAATATGAGGCGAGCAGACAACCAGATATTTTTTTACCGCCCCGCACCGCTTCGGGCTCTTGGGGTTCATTTGCGTGTTCCTTTCCAGCGATGGCCACACCAGCATTCACATTCTCCCTTGTGCCCTTTTTTACGAAAGCAAACACAGGGAGAGTGATCCTCGTAGCTTTTCTTCCTCGCCCCGCACCGCCGTGGTTTTTTGGTGGTCATGCTGGATTCTCCTGCATTTCATGGTATCTTTTTACAAACGTTCCTGCTGCTTTTCGGTTGAATGGCTCGTTGTCTGACCAACAGATATTTTTGTCGCAACCTTCAATCCATCCCCATGCCGTACCGTCGCAATTTGGATGTCTGTTTTGGTGCATAGACAAAACTTTTTTAATAGGTACAATTTCTTGACCGCTACAATCCTTCATTTCCACTCTCCTTTATGTGTTTCCACCTTGCCGCAGATACGGCATTTGCGCGTTTTCCCTTGGCCGGGAAGCGAAAAGACATTCGACGAACTTGCAATTTGCTCCCAACAATGGAACCCAAGCACTCGGCAGATTTCACCGGAGGCGGCATACGCCTTGATAATTTTTACGGTGGTTTCTGCCGGAACATTGGTAACAAGACCGAGGGGGATGGTCCCTTTTTTAATTTCCGATGCAACGAGATTGCTGAGATGCGTTTGTTCGTTCGTCTGCCCCCGCGTCGTAGCGACTTTCTGTTTCACCGGCAACTGCAACCGCGTCCTGACCACATCGGCCATTTCGCCCCAGTTTTTCCTCTCTCCGGTTAGCTTCAACTCCAAGTCCAGAAGCATGATGGCGTCAAGTGCGTCGTTTGCACCCTTGGCATATTTTGCATCTTGCCCCCGCCCCGTGGCGGCGAGCATGAGCATGGCGAGTGTGAGTGTGAGTGTGTGGTTCATCGTATTAACCTCCATAAAAGAACAATTATGATTGCCGCGAGCGCAACACTCTGGGCTACAGACGCGATTGCTTGCGGCCATGTTTGGATTGATTCGATCATTTCCCCTTCTTTCCCCCGGCGAACAGGCCGGGTATTTTTAATCTGGCTTCTCGCATCACTTCCTCCCAAGCCTTTTCGCCATCGCACATTTCCAAAAACATTTTCAGCCACCGCCGCACGAGGATATTCTCGCGCTTGAGTTGGCGCATCTCGATCAACGCCACGGTTGCCCCCTCTATCGTTTTCGGGTCAAACCCTCCATGTTCCTCTGGCGGTGATTTGGAAACGTAACTAAGCCATTCGGTTGCATATTTATAGTCGGTCATACAAACCTCCCCTTCTTTGCATCCCACCGGACGTGGAAACCAGCCTTTTGCAATCTCCGTTTGGCCGTATAAGCCGCACAAAGATGCCCGTTGTCGTGCAACACATTCAACGCTCTCGCGACCTCGTTGCCGGGGTGCAGACGGTAGCGCTTGAGCTTGGAAAAATCCATTGCGCCATTTACGGTGGTATAAGCCCGATATGGTAGATTTTTAGCACCGAATGCTATCCATAATATTTCCGGATACTTTGCTTTCATACGCGCCCTTTCCTGGTCGCTTCCTTCACGATTTCGCGGCATTCCTCGGCTACAGCTTCAAATGCGGCCTTATCATAAAATGGAGCGTTTTTATAATTATGGTTTTTCATTTGACTACGGCTACAGCTTGGTCGTCCGAGTGAAATCCAAATTGCATTCACACTTGTTTTCCACAGCCTCTCCGCCAATCCTGCGTCAAGTGGTTTGGGGTTCATGGGTCGTTTACAATCTTCCCAACTGTATGAGAATTTACTGCATTTATGGTTGCCGGGGTGACCAATCAATAGCTTGCACGAATGCTTATACCCAGCGTCATCCATGTGTGTAGCATTGCATCTTTGTTTTCGCGCCACATTCATCATTCACCCTCCTTGCGATCACGCCCGGCGGCGGTTAGTTTCTCAATTATCCGTTCGATCTCCCGCCATGCCGACTGGCACGTATCGTAATCCGCATTGTCCTCACATGAATGTCCTGCTTTGTGACATTCATCTAATTCCTTCTGCGTAGCACCATCTGCGCCTACTCCGCCGCAAGCGCAGTTTTCAATCGTGGTCTGCACAGCCTTTAATTCTTCGATGAGTTTTTTAGCGTTCATTCCCTTCCTTTCCTCCCTGCGCGAGAGTTCTATGCGGGCGAGGGCGTTATGGTAATCGTTCGTAACTATCCAGCAGACCCCGGCACGTTTGCCGCGCATACTGCCAGAGCCGTCCGATGTTGATGATAGTCAGCATGTAGCCGCCTTGCGTTTGTTTTTTCTCCATCAGGCCGATAAATGTACGCGTCTTGTCTTCCGCGCAAAAACCCCAGTTACGGAGATCGTATTTCTGGGCCACCGCTTGCAATTTATCTTGTAGTTCTTTCTGCTTTTCGATCTTCATTTTACCTCCTTGTTATCCGCCTCCATCCTCCCCGCGTCCTGACCGGTGCGTGGGGTTATTTATTCAACCTTCTCCCGTCTATAAAACGCTGGTGCAACGCCTTGCATTTTTTAAGCGTCCAACCGGGAAGTTTTGAAAACTCTTTGTAATCAAAGGGAGCGTCGGACAGTAGTCGCTCCCCTAAATGCGAGGCTTCGGGATATTTATCCTGAAATTTCTTGTGCGTCAATTTGGTTTGTTTGTCAAAGGAAACAACCTTCGGTTCTTTGACGCAGAAAAATCCGGCGCTATGGTTCGTTGCGTTCCCGTTGCCGGTGTTCCTGTAGCCGGTGTTCCCGTCGCCGGTGTTCATGTCGCCGGTGTTCCCGTAGCCGGTGTTCATGTCGCCGGTGTTCATGTTGCCGGTGTTCCCGTAGCCGGTGTTCCTGTCGCCGGTGTTCCTGTTGCCGGTGTTCATGTAGCCGGTGTTCCTGTCGCCGGTGTTCATGTTGCCGGTGTTCATGTAGCCGGTGTTCCTGTCGCCGTCCGGTATTATTTCAGAAAGGAACCGAATCTCGTGGCAAACAACTTTTAGATCGGAGCCAGGAGTGTATTCTTCGATTACATCCCGCGCCTCAACTGCAAACAAGCGCGTTCCTTTATCGTTATAATACGACCACGGGCCAGAAGGATGGACGCAGAAATGGAACCCACTCTCACATTGTTTAATCTCGCCTTCGTGCTTATACCATTTGCCAAGTTCAAACTTAAATCCGCGGCAGGTCATGTCTGCGTTAGTTGCTTTGTAGCCCTTCATGTAATCATAATGTTTCACCGCGCACCTCCTTTATTCGTTTCGCGTTCTCTGCGGTCATGATTGTTTTGATCGGTCGCTCTTCCGTAGCGTAGCCGTATCTGCAACCAAACGGCCAACGATGTTTAACTCCTCGACACTCGCCGCACGGTGCCCTTCTCTTGGATATTTTCATTCCCTCTCCATCCTCCCCGCATCCTGGCCGGCGCGAGGGTCAGTTGCGCTACCAGTGTTTCCCCTTAGCATCCCAAATAAGATCGCACAAATGATTATGCCATTTCAAAGTCAAGGCTTCAGGGCGTTTAGCTTGAGATAAATGGTGCCGCAGCAAAATCGTCAATACTTCATCACACTTTTTGAGCCGTTCCAATTCACAAACCAGTTCTTCTGTGCTTTTTTTCACCCGTCCTCCTTTGCTTGTTTCTCGCTTGGTGTTAAAGATATTGGAGTCTCAAAATGCTTCCTGATTGCGGCGTTCCTATCCGCCAGCTCCTTCACCTTTACATTTAACTCCTCCTGCGTCAAGCCTTTTCTTTCCTTATAATCACGAGTCGCCATCACCATCTTGATTAACTCCAACGGCACTACCTTGTAATTCCAAACATCCACGCCAACGTCCATCTGCAACTTGTCGTTGTATTCTGACAACCTGCCATGTGAGTGACCGTATAGATTTATTGAACCGTAATGAGACCTTTCCCAAACGCGCATCGCGCAATGGGTCAGGATGAATATACTATTCAATCCGAAGTTGCGTGTCGCCATTCCATTGTGGACTTCCGCAAATAATCTCAACGTGTCTTGGTTCATTTTGTCGTGTGAACCGAGTATTAAAAACTTTTTGCCATTGAGTCGTTGCAGATATTTGCGCTGGTCACGCCATGCAAAGTCACCGCAAATCCATACATGGTCTCCTTGTCTTACGTCGGCGTTCCAGTTGGCTATAAGAGCCTCGTCCATTTCCTCTACGGTTTTGAATGGGCGGTTGGCGTGGAAGACGATGCCGCCATAACCCAGCTTGTTGGGGCCGTGGCCGAAATGAGTGTCAGCCGTGAAAAATACGTTCATCTTAATCCCTTTTCATCGTGAGAACGAAGGCTTCCGCCCTTTGGCGAGCAGAAGCATGGGCGCGTCTCTGGTTTATAACTGCATCTAAGTTGTGGAGAAAACTATGCCATGTATCATCGCTGAAGTCTTCGTTGTGGATGGTGTCCTCAGCGTCGCGCATAGCGTTGAGGTCGTTGGGGTAATCGAGAGGAACCTCTTCATCGTATTTTCCCATCCCCACAACAACATCGCCATGTCCTCCTGTGGGATAAAGGGTTTGTGTTTCTACGCCATCTGGTTGCTTCCAATTACCACTCCCTTCGTAGACCCACCCGCACAACTCCGCCACCTTGATGCGGAGTTCGTCGTCGGTCATTGCTTTTACCTGCTCGATGGTCATGTTGCCCTCCTTTGTTTTCTTATATGAAATTCATATAAGGCTAATCGACGCTTTGGTCTCTTGGTTTTTGGTATAGCTTGGCGTCCCTCTCGTCCTTCTCGGCTTGCGTCAGTATTGGGCCGCCGGACTGCTTCAGCCACACTCCAAATTTGGAACAAAACGATTGCAGGCTTACATACTTGGCCTCGGTCTCGTCCAGATAACATTTGAAGGACTTCTCTACCGTTGGGACGCCGTACTCCCCACAGAGTTCTTTTATCTCCTTGAGGTTGCTCTTTGGCTTCCCGCCGCACTTGGCCTTCCACATTACATGAACGAAGACATTATAGCGGTCGGTTGGGTACTTGGTGAGACATTTTGGCACAGTCGCGCAAGAAACAACTTCTGGTTTCGGATTCGGAGAAGAAAGAGGCTTTTTAATTGGAATTTCCTGTCTTGGTTTCAATTCAGAAGCCTCCGGAATTTCCGAACTTTGTGAGGAAATTGCTTCGTTCTTAATCTTTGATGTATTATTATTTATGCATGTATTCTCTGTAAGAGGAAATCCCGTAGGCGTGATTTGGTTATCACCATTTGGTGATATGGAATTAACGCGCTTACCCTCAAGACTTGCTAAAAATACCTCCTCGTTTAGCCGTATGTGCACGGTTGGATTACCGGCGAACTTAAACACCTTGGATTCAACGAGTTTAGCATCTAACAAGATTTTAATTGCTTTGTCATATTGGCGCGGCCCAATGCGGCACTCGTCATTCCACGAGCGTCTGGTTTTTGCTAGCCAAAACTTATCCTCGTGCCTTACTCTCAGCTTGGATTTGCCATTCTTGTCGGGTAAGTGCCAGAAGATAATTTGACTTAGAAGTATTCCTGCAATCAAGTCCCCCGCAATATCAATATAAATTCTCTTTACATCAATAGTATCCCTTGATGCGCTTTCCCAATGATAGAATTCTTGTTTGTTCATTCGACGCTCCAGTTTTTATTGATTTTATTACCCATTAGATTTGGGTCAAATGGATACTTAAGTTTCATGGCGTCTTCAATTGGCGTTGTGCCAGAAGCGTGACGGGAATCAAACAGGCTTTCTTTTTCTATAACCGAATCGTGCTCACTAAGCGGGATGCAACGATTATAGACGGAGTGTATGCCTCCTAAAACATAATGAAGAATCCATTCCGACTCACGTTTGTCTATTTTTCTATTATGTTCTTTACGCGACATCGTCCAGTAACAGTCTGTCTCGCGAGGAACTTCCTCTACAATTTCACACGCAAAAGAATCGGCCCCGTATTCATAAAAATCAAGTTGCAGTTTTTTGTTGTGGTGAGAGCCATGTCGAAGCTGCATGTAATGTTCCTTAATCCTCTTTGCGGGACTGTCGCTCTTGCCAACATAAATCATCCCGTTTTTCATGCAGACGATTTGATAGATTCCTGGGGAAGGCCGCTCTTTCTTCTTAAACATCACAACTAAACCTTAACAAAAAAGCTCCGCCACAACCTCGTAGATAGACAAGATACCATAGGAAGGTAGCAAGGCAGACGAAGCGTGACGGAGCCGTAGTTTTTGTTTGGCATTTGGTAGTATCCTTCTATCTATTACCACCATACCATAAAGATTTCTAAATGTCAAGGAAAATCGCAAACTATCTTATCCCAAATTGCAGAGTTTCCGCATATTTTTTCCCGGCAATATCATTCTGAAATTGTTCCAATACGCCCTCACTATCAGCTTCCTCAACATTCCAACCCCCAACAAGTCTATTCCATACCACCTTCACAACTAAACGACGCTTCAAATAACCACACCAGAAAAACGGTTTCCCGCCCGGATGCGTAGATGCGACCTTTAGCCAGTCAATGACGTTTTTCTTTCCTGTTGTCATGTTTTATGGTTCCTTATATGAATTTCATATAGCTCAATGATGTCCGGAATCAAACCCATCGCCTTCTTTCAATTCTGCGACTTCCTTCATCATCCGAATCTGGGCCGTCCATATCAGAACTATGGCTTTATATAGCTCTAAAGGAAAGCTTCCCACCCCGCTTGTCGGGGGGATGAAGGTAAATTGTTCAAACGCCACTTCCGAGTCCGATATTGTTTTTTCCGTAATTACTTTTTCCATTATCATTTCCTTTCTATAGATTGTTAAGCACTTCCCGCAGCTCTTTCTCCACGATACGCACCACTTGCTTCATACATTTCTTACAAGAGACGAGGGATATCTTTATGCCCTCTCGGATATACTTGAACTCTTCATGCTCCAAGTCGTCACAGGCGCAGATGTCCTCGTCAAATATATGCGTCTTGCCCCCTCGTTTTGGGTCGCGTTTCAAAAAGTAAGTCATGCTGGTTTCTCCGATGCGTTATGTTCGGAAGCAAACGGGGGGCTGCGGAAAAGTCTTGCTTTCGTTCTCTGCTTTCTCTCGCGGTCAGCCACGCATTCCTCGCAAATACCATCAAGCATTATCTCCTGCGTGTCTACCACCTGTCGGCATCTGGGACAGATTGGTGCTTCAATTTCCTTCTTCATTTCCTGTATCCCTTTCAAGCACGTCGTAGCAGTCTGCTAAATCATCCACCTTCTCCAATACTGACATTATGTTATCAATAGCGCAAATCTCCTTTTTGGTCATTTCTCCATACATACGACACTTCAAACCGGCCAACACCTTAATCATTTCCTTCATGTTTCCCTCCTTATACTATGCAACTCGCTACGAACTTCATCCCCTTGCTTTCGGACTTTATTGTGGTAGTAGGGCCGCTGACTTCAACGCTAAACTCACTGAAGCCAGCCGACATTGCATTCCTTAATTCCATGAGACATGCGGAGAACTCCGGAGTTGAACCGTTGTTCCACTTGGTCTTTTCAAGCAATATGGGAGAAAGGACGGGCTTGTCGCCATACCACGAATTACTATACAAGAACTCCACGGAAATTTGACCTTGCGGGTTTGTTTTGAAAGTGGCAATGGGTTTCTTTCTTGCCCATTCCCAAGCCCTCCAAGTGGTAGTAAAAATCATAATAGCCTCAAAATCTGATTTGTCAAGACTTATCACCGGGGAAGATTGGTCTGGAGGGGAGAGCAAAGACTTTCTTACTTCACTCGAACGGAAAAGTCCTATGTCGGTCGCTGTAGTATAGAGCCATCCTCCGGCTTGGTAGCAAAGCATCGTGCGATTCCCCTTCTCGTAAAAGGATACTAGCCCGCTCCCCGGCAAGCATTTCATTGGAAAGATTGGAATGGAGAAACTGTGTGCTCCTAATAACGGGAACCGAGCGTGGATCATTCCGATTCCATCGGTAGATATGGCAAAGGATTTCTCCCATTGGGATGCGCTCTCGAAGTATAGCCTGTCATTTCTATAATCAATCGCCCCTCGCCTTATCTTGATTAGCCTGCCAAATATCTTTGGCATATCCGCCGGGGTCTCGATTCCGTCCTCTGAAATGTCGTCGAACTCTTGTTTGTCTTGGACGTTCATGCTTCCAGAGATACCATCAGATTGATATCGGTTCCACAATCTGTCCGATGAAGGATTGGCCTCGTCTATCTTAAAAACTACGTTGTTGCTTTTGTGTTTTATAACTTTCTGCCATAGGCAGAATGTCCTGTAATCATCTGGCCCATCGTATTTGGCAGAATACGAAAGCGAGGCTCCGCCATAAATCTCAGCCGTGAAGATTGCGTTCCCGTTCTTAAACATTGCCGAGATTTTCCTGCCCTTGCAAAATCTTCTGAGGATGTTCCAAAATCGGCTTGCTTCAGCCGCCGGAATAGTCATAGTCTTCATTGATATGTTCCTTTCTGTTTAGAATGCTGTTGATGTTGCGTAGGCGGAGTTATATGTTGTTGAGATCGTTTCAGGCGGGTCTTGTTCTTCATCTCGTTTCTTTCTATAAGCTTTGCAGTAATTGCACAAAGTATCAGTCCCGTCTTTCCTGACAATTTGCCGTCCGCACTCGGCGCATCGGAAGGAGAAATTAAGCATGCACTTCTCGCACCAGAGC
>Ga0209702_10007887_pt1 | contig 12744 bp, 11 predicted proteins | sample FRY01_FD_187210 | JGI IMG/M metagenome (GOLD analysis project Ga0209702, IMG submission 187210) | Freshwater microbial communities from Lake Fryxell liftoff mats and glacier meltwater in Antarctica - FRY-01 (SPAdes) (version 2) | ecosystem: Environmental > Aquatic > Freshwater > Ice > Glacier... | reverse complement strand
AACGAAAAATGACAAAAAATAGCACTTTGAAAGCTAGAAAAAAACAGTATCAAAATTTTTAACTAAATTAGCAGAAACCTCTCTTAAATTTTGAGCGAAAAAGTTCATTTTTATTTGACTACATACACTTTTTGATACTCTTTTTATTGGATGTGAAGTATTCTAAAAGTTTAAAAAAATACACATTATTGTATCAAAAAATCAATTTACAGATCGTGGAAGGCTTTGATATGGAGTTCAAATGGGGAGTAATAGTGCGTATTTCTACACTAAAATCAATTTAAAATTATAGCGTTTTAAAAAAACTAAAAAAAAAAAGAGTATAAAATAAGAAAGTCAGTCTTATCTATATATACGTCATATCTAAATTCTTTATATTATGACAAAATATTAACTTAATTCTTAATTTATGAAAAAATTTACGCTCTTATTAATTGCTATTTTTAGCATAAGTCTCACATTTGCTCAAAGTACTGTGACTGGTACAGTAACTGACACAAGTAAAGAAGTTTTACCAGGTGCAAATGTTATTGAAAAAGGTACTACAAATGGTACTTCTACAGATTTTAATGGTAAATTCACTTTAACAGTAAAAGATGGAGCTGTTTTAGTGGTAAGTTTTACAGGTTATGAAACCAAAGAAGTTGCCGTTAATGGAAAATCTAATTTAAACATTGTTTTATCTGAAGGAATGCAATTAGACGAAGTTGTTGTAACTGGAAACAGAGCAAAACCAAGAACAATTCTTGATTCTCCAGTGCCAATTGACAATATTGATGTGAAAGAATTGCAAAATAGTGGAAAAGCTACTTTAGACAGAATGCTAACCTTTAAAGTCCCTTCTTTCAACTCTCAAAATCAATCAATTTCTGATGCAACTGCACATTACGATCCGGCAGATTTAAGAGGTTTAGGGCCAAGTAGAACTTTAGTTCTTATTAATGGTAAAAGAAAAAATCAAAGCGCTCAAGTTTATTTAAATAGAACGCCTGGTAAAGGAGAAGTTGGTGTCGATTTAAAAAGTATACCAACTGCTGCAATAGATAGAGTTGAAGTATTAAGAGATGGAGCTTCTGCGCTTTATGGTTCAGATGCAATTGCTGGGGTAATGAATATTATTTTGAAAAAAAATGTGCAATATTCTACATTTACTTCAAAAGCAGGTTTAACTTCTCAAAAAGATGGATTTAATTTATCTGCTGACTACAACACTTCTTTTGAATTTGGTGATGGTGGATTTGTAAACTTAACCTTAGGGTACTATAAACAACAAATTACAAATAGAGCAGGAACTCCTGGAGCTGCAGATTTACCAGCAAACCCATTACCAAACTGGGTTGCTTGGGCTAATGCAAATCCAGATTTAGGAATGCATGTTGGGCAACCAGAAATGGAGAAAAAAGATTTATTTGTGAACTTAGAACATCCTTTAGGAAAAAAAGCAACCTTATATTCTTTTCATGGTTACACAACTAGAGAAGGGCAAAGTTTTGCATACTATAGAGCTCCATATTGGAGACAAGCAGACGTAGGTAATTTAGAGTTTATTACTAGAAAAGAAGATTTCTTTGGATATCAACCAACATTCGAAACAGAAATTAATGACCATATTAATACCGTTGGGATTAAATACCCAATAAGTGATAAATGGAATTCAGATATGAGTATTACTTATGGATCTAATGATGTTTTTTATACAGTAAACAACTCGGTAAATAGAGATTATTTAAAAGATCATGGAACTTCACCAAGATCTTTTAAACCTGGTGGTTATAGATTAACAAACATAATAGCTAATTACGATGTTAATGGTCAATTATCTGAAAAAGCTAATATTGCTTTTGGTCTTGAGTACAAAAAAGAAAGTTTTAGAGCATACGAAGGAGATCCATTTTCTTACTATAAAGGAGGATCTGATTCATTTGCAGGAATTAAACCAGCTGAAGCAGGAATTTGGACTAGAAGTAATTTTGCTGCAGCAATGCAACTAGATTATGATTTTACTGAAAACTTTTTAATAGGTATTGCTGGTAGATATGAAGACTTCTCTGATTTTGGAAGTAATTTTTCATGGAAAGTTAGTAGTAGATATAAATTAGGGGAAAAAGGAGCTTTACGTGCTTCTTACAGTACAGGTTTTAGAGCACCTACTCTTCACCAACGTTATTTAACTAATAGCCAGTACATTATTGTAGCTGGATCATCTGAGCCTTTATTACAAGGTACATTAGCAAATGACAATGCAGCCGTAAAAGCCTTAGGAGTACCTAGTTTATTTGCTGAAACAGCAAAAAATATATCAGCAGGGATGACATATAAATTTAATAGAAATTTTTCAGGTTCTATTGATTTTTATCAAATTAAGGTAGATGATAGAGTACTTTTCTCTTCTCAAATTGGCTCTTTAGATGGTAATCTTGATGGTTCAGATGCTGTTGAACAAATTTTAGTTAACAACAACGTTGTTGCTGTGCAATTTTTCATCAATGCAGGTAACACGAATACAACTGGAGCTGACATTACACTTAATTACAGAAATATAGAGGTTGGTTCAAGAAAATTAAACATTAGTTTTGCTTCTAATTTTAATGAAACGACAATTGATGCAATTACGACTCCGTCTGCATTATCTTCTGGTGGTTACGATATATTCAATAAACAAGAACAAGGATTGATTACAAATTCTAGACCTAAATCAAAAATGATTTTAGGGTTAAACTTAGTAAACGATAAATGGGACTGGTCATTAAATAACACTCGTTTTGGAGAAGTTATTATTACAGCTGGAGCAGGTGGAACAAATCAAACATTAAATTCTAAAATTGCTACTGATATTGCTGTTAATTATAAACTGACTGATAAAATTTCTTTAAATGGAAATATCAATAATATTTTTGATGTATATCCTGATGTAACATTAAAATCTACAAATACATCTCAAGCGGGATCTAGATTTAAATACTCTTCAGAAGTACAACAATTAGGAATGTTAGGAACTAATTTTAGTGCCGGATTGACTTATCAATTTTAATTTGAATTAAGTTTTTTACTAATTTTAAAACCCCAAATCTTAAAACAGATTTGGGGTTTTTATTTGGAAAAGAATGAAGATTGTTTTTACAAGTTTGATAACCCTACAATTCCAGCTTTTATAATCTTATTGATATGTAGTTAAAAAATGTAAAAATCAAGATTTAATTCATGAAAAAAACCTCGAATTAATTCGAGGTTTAAAAGTCTTTGCCCTTTTATCTAAAATCTTGTGTCTTATTCATTATGCATAAAACGCTGCTTCTCTAACAATTCTTCTTGTGTTTCAACATTATCTTCATCTGGCACACAACAATCTACAGGACAAACAGCAGCACACTGTGGCTCTTCATGAAACCCTACACATTCTGTACATTTATCTGCTACAATAAAGTAAATTTCATCAGAAACAGGTTCGTTTCTTTCATCAGCATTTACAGATTTACCATTTGGTAAAACTACTTTGCCTGTTAAATTTGTTCCTTCAGCATATTTCCAATCATCTGCTCCTTCATAAATTGCTGTATTTGGACATTCAGGCTCACATGCGCCACAATTTATGCATTCATCAGTAATTATAATTGCCATAGTTTTTCTGTTTCAGTTTATGTACCTTTGCGGTGCAAAAATAAGCCCAAAATAATTCACAACCAAAAGAAATAGAGAGAATGCAACAACGAATTGATGCTTTTGTAAAATTAGGAAAATTTTTAAATCAATTTTCTCAATCTAGAATTGAAAAAAAAGAGAATATTGCCTTTAATGATTTGTTTTTTGATGGCTTTAAACATCAAATAAAACTTGCAGAAGAACATAATAGTTGGTTTACAAAAAATAATATTTTATTTTCTTTAGAAAGTTGGTCTAATGCACTTACAAATGATAATCTTTCTAAATGGATTTCCGATGTAGAAATACATAATTCCAATAAGAACGTTGCCATAATTATGGCGGGAAATATTCCGTTAGTTGGATTTCACGATTTTTTAGCTGTCTTAATTTCTGGACATTCAGTTTTGGTAAAACAATCTTCAACCGATAAAAACTTATTGCCTTTTTTAGCAAAATATTTAGAGTATGTTGAACCAACTCTTAAAGGAAAAATAGAATTTACTGAAGAGAAATTAACAAATTTTGACGCCGTAATTGCTACCGGAAGTAATAATACCGCACGTTATTTTGAGTATTATTTTAAAGGAAAACCTAACATTATTCGTAAAAACAGAAATTCTGTTGCTGTATTAACAGGTAAAGAATCTAAAACAGAATTAGTTAATTTGAGTGATGATATTTTTCAATATTTTGGTTTAGGCTGTAGGAGTGTTTCTAAATTATTTGTTCCGATCAATTATAATTTTGATGCTTTTTTTAACGGAATGTATCACAAACGAGAGATTATTAACAACGCCAAATATGCTAATAATTACGATTACAATAAAGCAGTTTATTTAATGAGTCTATTTGATTTGTTAGAAAATGGTTTTTTGATGATCAAAGAGGATGAAAGTTATTCATCACCAATAGCAACCGTTTTTTACGAATATTATTCAGATGAGAATGAATTGAAAGAAAAACTAAATCAAGATGCTCATAAAATACAATGCGTTGTTTCAAACGGAATTTTAGATTCTGAAATTAAATTTGGCCAAACTCAAAATCCGCAATTATGGGACTATGCAGATGGCATAAATACTTTAGATTTTTTAGCAAAAATTTAAAACGATACTCATCAAAAAGTATGATATTTGTTATCAAATATCTACACAACAATAACAAAATGAAAAAACATAATTTTAGCGCCGGACCATCAATATTACCAGAAAAAGTTTTAAAAAAAGCTTCTGAAGCTGTAATCAATTTTAATAATGATAATTTATCTTTATTAGAAATATCACATAGAAGTAAACCTTTTGTTGCCGTAATGGAAAAAGCAAAAAGTTTAGTTTTAGAGTTGTTGAATTTAGAAAATAAAGGCTACAATGTATTGTTTTTACAAGGTGGTGCAAGTACACAATTTTTAATGACTGCTTATAATTTATTAAATAAAAAAGCAGCATATTTAAATACAGGAACTTGGTCTAGCAAAGCTATTAAAGAAGCGAAATTATTTGGAGAATTGGTAGAAGTTGCCTCTTCTAAAGATCAAAATTACACATATATCCCCAAAGGGTATCAAATTCCTTCTGATGTAGATTATTTTCATTGTACAAGTAACAATACCATTTTTGGAACTCAAATAAAAGAGTTTCCAAAATTTGATGGTGTTACCGTTTGTGACATGAGCTCTGATATTTTTTCACGTCAATTAGATTTTTCAAAATTTGATTTAATTTATGCTGGCGCGCAAAAAAATATGGGTCCAGCAGGAACAACATTAATTGTAATTAAAGAAGCTATTTTAGGAAAAGTAGAAAGAGTAATTCCTTCTATGTTAAGTTATAAAACACATTTAGATAAAGGTAGTATGTTTAATACGCCTTCTGTTTTTGCTATTTATGTTTCTATGTTAACTTTAGAATGGTTAAAAGAATTAGGCGGCATCCCTTTTATTGAAAAAGCAAACAATAAAAAAGCAGAATTAATTTATAATGAGATTGATCGAAATCCTTTATTTATAGGTTTTACAGCAAAAGAAGATAGAAGTAACATGAATGCTACTTTTACACTTACTGATGAAACTTTGAAAGAAACATTTGACAATATGTGTGTAGAAGCTGGAATAAGTGGCATTAATGGACATGTTAGTGTTGGTGGATACAGAGCAAGTATGTACAATGCATTGCCATTATATAGTGTGCAAGTATTGGTAGATGTAATGCAAGCATTAGAGAGAAAATCCCATCTTTAGTTCTTCCCAAAGGGAAGAAATTAGTGGATTTAAATATAAATAATTAAAATATCCTTTCTTTTGGAAAGGTTTAGGAATAAGAAAATGAAAGTATTAGCAAATGATGGAATTTCACAAAGTGGAATTGAAGCTCTTGAAAAAGGAGGATTTGAAGTAATAACCACAAAAGTTGCTCAAAATCAATTAGAAAATTTCATAAATGAAAATTCTATAGATGCAATCTTAGTAAGAGGTGCAACTCAAGTCCGTCAAGAATTAATCGATGCGTGCCCAAGTATAAAACTAATTGGTCGTGGTGGAGTTGGAATGGATAATATTGATGTAGAATATGCAATAGATCAAGGTTTACATGTAATAAATACACCAAATGCTTCATCTAGTTCTGTTGCAGAATTAGTTTTTGCTCATTTATTTGGAATGGTTCGTTTTTTACATCAAGCAAATAGAGAAATGCCATTAGAAGGTGATACTCGTTTTAAAGATTTAAAGAAAAACTTTGGTAACGGAACAGAATTACGTGGTAAAACTCTTGGAATCATAGGTTTTGGTAGAATTGGTAAAGAAGTTGCAAAAATTGCATTAGGAATCGGAATGAAAGCTATCGCTACTGATGGTTATGTTGGAGAAGCAATTATTAATGTTCCTTTTTACAACGGACAATCTATAGATGTAAAAATAGAAACAGAATCTTTTGATGAAGTTCTAAAACAAGCCGATTTTATAACGTTACACGTGCCAAATCAAGAAAAATATATTATTGGAGAATCGCAATTTGAGTTGATGAAAAATGGCGTTGGAATTATCAATGCTTCTCGTGGTGGTGTTGTTGATGAAATTGCTTTGGTAAATGCCATAGATTCTGGTAAAGTAAAATATGCTGGTTTAGATGTTTTTGAAAAAGAACCAACACCTGAAATTCAATTATTAATGAATCCTGATATTTCTCTTACTCCGCATATTGGAGCTGCAACTGTAGAAGCTCAAGATAGAATTGGTAAAGAATTAGCAGAACAAATTATTAAATTACTTTCTTAGGAAATTGAATGGCAACAATAAGACCTTTTAGAGCTGTTAGAGCAACTAGAGATAAAGTTGCATTGGTATCATCAAAATCACATGATGTATATACCTCTAAAAAGCTGAAAGCAAAACTAAAATTTAATCCATATACATTTTTACATGTAATTCATCCTGGTTACAAATTCAATCAAGAAACTTCTGGAGAACAACGTTTTCAGTTAGTTCATAATAGATATTTAGAATTTAAAGAAACCCATATTTTTACTAAAGATGAAAAGCCTGCTTTTTATATTTATAAAAAAAGAACAAAAAAAAATACATTTTGTGGAATTATTGCTGCTACATCTGTAGAAGATTATAACAATGATATCATTAAAAAACACGAAGGAACTCTTAAAAAAAGAGAAGTTTTGTTTGAAAACTATTTAAACAATACCGGATTCAATGCAGAACCAGTACTACTCACCTATCCTGATAACGATATAATTGATGAAGTTGTAAATAAGTATCAACAAACAAGAGCAGAATACGAATTTACTACAACCGATAAAAACTTACACATTCTTTGGTTAATTGATAGTCCAGAAGATATTGATAAAGTTATCAAGGCTTTTAAAAATATTAATGCTTTATATATTGCAGACGGACATCACAGGTCCGCATCTTCTTGTTTGTTAGCAAAACATATGTCCGAAGCGAACCCAAATCATACTGGAGAAGAAAATTACAACTTTTTTATGAGTTATTTGATACCAGAAAGTCATTTAAAAATTTCTGAATTTAATAGATTTATAAAAGATTTAAATGGTTTGTCTGTTGATCAGTTTTTGATTGCTTTAGATAAGTATTATAGAATCGAAAATCATGGACCAGCACTATATGTTCCAAGCAAGAAACATCATTTTAGCATGTATTTAAATGGAGAGTTTTACTCGTTATATATACGAAAAACACTTTATGAGTTTACAGATGCACTAAGCAAATTAGATACTGAAATTTTATATAGAACGATCCTAAAACCTATTTTAGGAATTCATGATATAAAAAATGATTCTCGAATTTCTTATCTCTTTAAACGAAATGACAGTTTATTGCTAAAAAGAAAAGTTGATAGCGGAGAATTTAAAGTTGCTTTTGGTATGGTTCCAATTAATATTTCTGAATTAAAAGAAATTGCAGATGCAAATTTACAAATGCCGCCAAAAAGCACGTATATTCAACCAAAAATGAGAAGTGCATTAACCATTTATGAATTTTAAAATGACAGGAATTAAAGAACGTTTACTTTCAGTTTTATCTAGTATTCCTAATAATGTTACTTTAGTTTCGGTTTCTAAAACAAAACCAAATTCTGATATTTTAGAAGCATACAATGCAGGTCAACGTATATTTGGTGAAAATAAAATTCAAGAAATGGCTACCAAATATGATGAATTACCAAAAGATATTCAGTGGCATATGATTGGTCATTTACAACGGAATAAAGTTAAATACATGGCTCATTTTGTGGATTTAATTCATGGTGTAGACAGTTATAACACATTAAAAGAAATCAATAAACAAGCAAGAAATCATAATAGAATTATCAAGTGTTTATTGCAAGCAAAGATTGCAAAAGAAGAAACTAAATTTGGGTTATCTTTTTCAGATATTTCTACGATAATTACTTCAGAAGAACTGAAAGAATTACAGAATATACAAATTGTAGGATTAATGGGCATGGCAACATTTACAGAAAATCAAGAACAATTATCTGAAGAGTTTTTATCATTAAAAAACTTTTTCAATCAACTTAAAAATCAATATTCAAAACTTAATATTCTTTCCATGGGAATGAGCGGAGATTATCAATTAGCAATAAAAAATGGCAGTAATATGGTTAGAGTTGGGAGCGCAATCTTTGGTGCACGAAATTATATTGCTTAGTTTTACTTAAAAAGGAAAAGAGTTTGTACGCAATTTTAGATATAGAAACCACAGGAGGAAAATTTAACGAAGAAGGAATCACAGAAATTGCAATCTATAAATTTGACGGACATAAAGTTGTAGATCAGCTTATTACTCTTGTAAATCCAGAAAAAGAAATTCAACCTTTTGTTGTTCAGCTTACCAAAATCAACAATAAAATGCTCCAAAATGCTCCAAAATTTCATGAAGTTGCAAAAAGAATATTAGAAATTACTAAAGATTGTATCGTTGTTGCTCACAACTCTAGTTTTGATTATCGCATTTTAAAAACCGAGTATAAAAGATTGGGCTATCAATTTAAAAGAGATACTTTATGTACCGTAGAATTAAGTAGAAAATTAATTCCAGACAAACCCTCGTATAGTTTAGGTAAATTGTGTAAGTCTCTCGGAATTCCTATGAGTGATAGACATAGAGCTTCTGGAGATGCTCTGGCTACAATTCAACTTTTTAAATTACTATTAGACAAAGATGTTGATAAAACGATTATAGAAAATACAATTAAACATCTTGATTCTAAAAAAGTTGTAGAAAAATTAACTGGTTTATTGGATGATGCTCCCACAATAATGGGAATTTATTATTTACATAAAGATGATGGGCTAATTATTTTTATGGGGAAAGGAAATAATATAAAAAAAGATCTTACAAATCAGTTTATGAAAATCGCAAAAAGAGGTGTAAAAATTCAAGAAAAAACAACGTCTATAAGTTATGAAGCTACTGGTAATTTATTACTTACGAATTTAAAATACTACTTAGAGCTAGACAATAACAAGCCTAAATTTAATTTGAAAAGTAAAAAAAGAATTACTTTAAGTAGCTTTAATAGTGATAACATGCTTTTGATAGACAAAGGAAGAACACTAGACGAGCACTCGGTTATTTTAATTGAAAACAACGAAGTTTTAGGATATTGCTTTACCAACTTGGCATTTCAAGAAAATCAAATACGTATTTTAAAAGAAATGTTGACACCTATTAGAAACAAAGAATTGGCTAAAACTATTATTAAAAATTATTTAAGAAGTAAATCTGTTTTAAAAATTATACGATTTTAAGAAATCACTCTATATTCTCTCAAAAAAAATAAAATAAGCTTCTTCTTGTAAATTCCACAATCTTAACCTTTTTTATTTTTTTATACAAAATACGAAAACGTAACAGAAACAGTTCCATTAATTACAAGAAGTGTTACTTCTGTTCCAATAAATTACAGCCTTAAAGCCTTTGCTCCAGCACCTGAAAATACAGGTATCAGCAACCATAGTGTCTTTGTTGGGCTAGCGGAAATAGAGCCCTAATACAACACAATATGGTTCTATTTATGAAATTGAAGATGAGGGAGGGGATTTTATTTTTGTCAAAAAAGAATAAAGAAAATATTATTTTAATTTATAGTAAATTAGCAAAAAATATTTTTAACATTGGAGAATCAAAAACCAACAACTTCTTGGAAGCAAAAAATTCATGAAATTATTTATGAAGCAGATACAAAAGGTGGAAAAATTTTTGATGTAATATTACTTATTGCAATTATTGTAAGTGTTTTATTGGTAATGCTAGAAAGTGTTTCTAGTATTAACACCAAATACCACGATGTATTAAATGTTTCTGAATGGATTATTACAATCCTATTTACAATTGAATATGTTTTACGATTAGTTGCTGTAAAAAAACCTTTAAAATATGTATTTAGCTTTTACGGAGTAATCGATTTATTATCTACAATACCCAAATATTTATCTTTTGTGCTAATTGGCTCTCACAATCTTGTTGCATTAAGAGCATTGCGTTTATTAAGGATCTTTAGAATATTAAAACTTACAAGATATATTGGAGCTTCAAACAACCTTTCACTTGCATTAAAGGCAAGTAAAGCAAAAATTGCTGTTTTTATATTTTTTATTCTTATTATTTGCGTCATCTTAGGAACCGTAATGTACATGATTGAAGGAGAGGAAAATGGGTTTACAAGCATCCCTAGAAGTGTCTATTGGGCAATTGTAACTTTAACTACAGTTGGTTTTGGAGATATTTCACCACAAACTCCGCAAGGACAACTTATAGCAAGCGTTATTATGATTTTAGGATATGGAATTATTGCTATCCCAACAGGAATTGTAAGTTCTGAAATGACAAAAATGGACAAAGTACATACAAATACACAATCGTGCCCAAATTGCTTAGCAGATACTCATAAAGATAAAGCTGAATTTTGCTATAAATGTGGAAGTAAAATTCACTAAATGTCTTCGCAAAAAAACACGTATTTAATTACAATTATTGGTCCAACCGCTATCGGTAAAACTGCTTTAAGTATTCAATTAGCTGCCTATTTTAATGCAGAAATTATTTCTTGCGATTCACGTCAGTTTTATAAAGAAATGACCATCGGAACTGCTATTCCATCAAAAGAAGAAATCAATGCTGTAAAACATCACTTTATACAGAATAGAAGTATTTTTGATACGTATAATGTTGGTGAGTTTGAACGTGATGCTTTACAACTACTTTCAGAACTCTTTTTGAAAAATAACATTGTAATCATGGTTGGCGGAAGCGGTTTATATGTTGATGCTGTTATCAATGGTTTAGACGATTTTCCTGATATTGATAAATCAATAAGAGAACAATTAAATTTAGATTTAAAAGAAAACGGAATCGAAAGCTTACAAAAGCAATTAAAAGAATTAGATATAGAAGCGTATCAAACAATTGCAATCGATAATCCACACAGAATTATAAGAGCTTTAGAGATTTGTATTGGAGCTGGAAAAACCTATTCGAGTTTTAAAAACAAACCAAAAACTCCAAGAAATTTTAAATCGATAAAAATTGGGTTGACTGCAGAAAGACAAATCATCTACGACAGAGTTAATCAACGAGTAGATAATATGATTGCAAACGGATTGCTTGAGGAGGTGAAAAATTTACATCTAAATAAAAACTTAAACGCACTGAAAACTGTTGGTTATAGAGAATTATTTTCATTTTTCGACGGAGAAATATCTAAAGAATTTGCTATTGAAGAAATAAAAAAAAATACCAGAAGGTTTGCCAAAAGACAACTAACATGGTTTAAAAAAGATAAAAATATTAGTTGGTTCGATTTTAAACCTGAAGTTGCATCCATCATAAAATCTATAGAAAAAAAGCTTTAAGCAGTTAAAAACTCTTAATAAATTAGGTAAAAGCAGTCTCTTTCTTATATTTGCCAAAAACTTCCAAAAATGAAAACTAGAATTACATTAATAATTGCAACTTTTTTAGTTTGCTTTACTATAAATGCACAAACAAAAGTTGGAACTGTAGATAGAGAATTTATCATTGCTAAATTACCACAATTGCAAACAGTACAAGATCGTGTTAAAAGATATGGAGCAAGATTAGATTCAATTAATAAAGTAAAAATCGTAGAGCACGATTCAATTGTAAAAGCATATAATACGAGTATTGAAACCTTATCTGAAGATGATAAAAAAGCAAAGTTTATAGAAATAGCAAAGCTAAAGCAAGAAATTTCTCAATTTCAACAAAATGGTACTACCTTAATGCAGTTGAGAAGAAATGATTTTATGAGGCCTTTATATCAGAAAGTAAATGAAATTATTGAAGGAATTGCTAAAGAAAAAGGATATACACAAATTTTAGCTTTAGCAGAAAACAACTTTGCATACATAGATACAAATTATGACATTACTAAATTGGTCTTAGCCAAATTAGGCCTTAAAGAATAATTTCTTAATTCTGAGTCGTCCTAAAATAGGTTGACGATTATTGATAGATAAAATTAAGCCAGAACATTTATTTGTTCTGGTTTTTTGTTGTGTATAAAGTTAGGTGTTTTCATTTTAAGATTCAAATGAGGTCTTTTG
>Ga0209702_10007886_pt1 | contig 12748 bp, 7 predicted proteins | sample FRY01_FD_187210 | JGI IMG/M metagenome (GOLD analysis project Ga0209702, IMG submission 187210) | Freshwater microbial communities from Lake Fryxell liftoff mats and glacier meltwater in Antarctica - FRY-01 (SPAdes) (version 2) | ecosystem: Environmental > Aquatic > Freshwater > Ice > Glacier... | reverse complement strand
CAAGGGTTTCCCGACGGTTCATGGCGGAGTGTGCGCTGGTGAGGCTGGCCGTCACACTCCAATAGGTCAGTGATTTTGCTGACCTAACCCCCAAGGAGAAAACAAGTGAGACAGTCAAAGTGGCTGAGGTTAAAAGACGTGCTGGAACAACTCGGTGTATCCCGTTCCACATTCGACATGTGGCGTGCAGCCGGAACTGCACCTCGCACCTACATTTTGCCCAGCGGCCAACTCCGCTTCAAGCAAGACGAAGTGGATGCTTGGCTAGATGACCGCATTGAGCGCGGTGGGATCGGTGCTGCGTAATGGCACGAAAGCCTGGCCCTCAGGTCGTCGTGTATGAGTTGCAAGTCCGTCCAGACAAAAAGAAGAAGCATGTTGTTGCTTGGCGAGTCGGCAAGAGCCAACCGCGACGAGCCTTCAGTACCAAAAAAGAGGCTGATCTATTCCGGTCTCAGTTGATCACCGCTAAGGCAGATGGTGAGCGTTTCAATCCAACGACAAATTTGCCAGAGAAATGGAATGACAAGTCCAACGTTTCACTTGCTGACGCAGTTCACAAGTGGTTCAGGCAGAACTACACATCGTGGGCCCCCAAAACCCGCAAGTCAGCGGCTGAACCTCTTTGCGATCTGCTGATTGCAATGGTCAAGGATCCAAGCCGCGCGCTTCCAGCATCAACATTTTCATCACTGACTCCACAAGCATCCATGTGCCGACAGATCAAGGACTGGTTGTCTACGTCTCCGCAGAATGCGAAGACACCTCTTTGGCTAGCAAAGAACACTCTCCTAATGTCGGACATCACTAAACAAAAATGCGCTGACGTAGATACGCGTCTCCGGCTGCGCCTGGATGGTACGCCAAAGATGCCTGCCACTCGGCGAAGGTTTAGAGGCAACATCAACGCATTTTTCCACTGGGCATGCGATGCGCAAGAGTTCCTTGAGTTCAACCCGTGGCCTCAATCAAATCGTGCTCCGAGGAAGAGCGATCGAAAGAAAAGCGTGATGGCAAATTCCGGCGCACCGGTGAACCAGCAGTCGTTGTTATCGCCAACTGCTGCCATCGCTACTATCGACCGGTCGTTTGGGAAAACGGAGCGAAAAGGTGGACGTGCTCGACGCCTGCTGCTTGCAACAATGTGGTTCGCGGGGCTACGCCCAGGCGAAGCCGTTGCACTGCAAATTGAAGACTGCACACTTCCCAAAACTGGTTGGGGGGCGCTCAAAATTGTGCGGGCTAAGACTGATGCTGGCAGTCGGTGGACTCGAGCAGACGAGCAAGTAGGTGGACCTAAAACTGCTGACCGCAGTATCCCGATTCCACCAGAACTTGTTTCGCGCATTGTTGCCCATGTCGGAAATCGCACATCAGGTTTGGTTGCACCTAACGAGCGCGGTCGAATGGTCGACGTAGACAACCTCTCTAAGACGTGGCGCTCCCTTCGGCTGGATAAGAGCCGACCATACGATCTACGCGCGGCACGAGCGTCGCTGCATGTGAACAGTGGTCGTCCATTAGCCACGGTGGCACTAGAGATGGGACACTCAAAGGAGACACTTTTGAAGCATTACCTGCGTCCGTTTGAGGGAGATGAAGAAGTTGGCCTCAAGGAAGTAGAGCGGCTGCTAGACGGACCCGTGAAGAGGTCTAAGCGGTGATTTGAGTACCCTTGCGGTGTGAGCAAGCCGCCGTCTTGGAATGAGATACGCACCAACGCCCAGCAGTTCGCCACTCGATTTCGATTATGGCAGGGACTGCTGGAGGGCGCCTATCACCATGTTTGAGAAACTGCTTGAGAAACTAAGAGAACTGTTCCAGTTGAATCAGCCAGAACTGGACTTCGGCATCTACCGCATCATGCACGCGAAAGCCCACGAGATTACCAAGTTTCTCGAGCAGGATCTCCTTCCACAGGTGAAGGAGGCGCTCAGCGCGTACCAGTCGGGCGCTCGCGCACGCCTCGAACGAGAACTTGACGAAGCCACGGAGCAGGCAAAGAACCTTGGTGTCAATCCCGACGAAGTCGCCAAAGTAAAAGACATCAAAGCCCAACTCGAAGACTTGCCGAACGGCGAGACGGCTGAGGCCGAAGTGTACGAGGCGCTGTACAAGTTCTTCCGGCGCTACTACAGCCAGGGTGATTTCCTCTCGAGACGTGTCTACAAGAAGGACGTCTACGCGATCCCCTATGAAGGGGAGGAGGTCATGCTTCATTGGGCGAACCGCGACCAGTACTACATCAAGTCGTCAGAGACGCTCCGCGAATACGCCTTCCGTCTACGTCCGGACGACACATCAAATCCGATGCGCGTCCACTTTCGTGTTATAGGTGCCGACGAAGAAGAACACAACACGACCAAAGTCGCCGAAGGCAAGCAACGCGTTTTTCGACTCGCCGAGAACCGCCCACCAGTCATCGAGGATGGCGAGTTGCACATCTTCTTTCGATACGAGCAGGCCGACAAGAAGCAGATCGAGCTGAGTCTGAAGACGGCTGACTGGTTCAAGTCGTCGGCACCGAAAGACCTTGCCGACTGGAAAACGGAACTCCTGCGCGCCGCTCCAACGAAGGCGAACGAGTCCAGGACATTGATCGAGAAGCATCTTGAGCGGTACACGTCCCGCAACACCTTCGACTACTTCATCCACAAAGATCTCGGAGGTTTCCTCCGGCGGGAACTTGACTTCTTTATTAAGAACGAAATCATGAACCTCGACGACATCGAAGATGCCACCGCCGCAAAAGCTGATCAGTACCTCGCCAAGATCAAGGCCATCAGGATCGTCGCAGGCAAGATCATCACTTTCCTAGCAGAACTTGAAGACTTCCAGAAGAAACTCTGGCTCAAAAAGAAGTTCGTCGTCCGTGCGGACTATCTCATCTCGCCAACTGTACTACCTGATGAAAGCCTCGAAAATGTACTAGGGAATAAGCAGCAGATTGCTGATTGGGAGAGTCTTGGACTGGTCGCCAAGAATAGCAGGCTCACCGCGGCGAACCTTCGAAGTCTGACCGGCCTGCTTGTTGACACGCGATTCTTTCCGTCCGATGAGCGGGACATCATGCTGGCAGCACTTGAAAACCTCGAGGACTTGACGGTTGGCTGGCTTTTTGCCGGCGACAACTTCCAGTCGATGAACGCGATGAAGACAACCTTTGCAGGGCGCATTGGATTCGTCTATGCGGATCCGCCTTACAACACCGGTGGGGACTTCATCTACAAAGACTCATACCAACACTCGACTTGGCTAACCATGATGGACAACCGCCTACGGCTCGTATGGGACCTGCTTGCATACGAAGGACGATTCTTCTGCTCGATCGATGATCGAGAAAACGATAACCTTCTCAAGTTGTTGAATCAAGTCTGGTCTGGTGGGTCGTATCTCGGTGCAATCACATGGGAAAAGAGAACTAAGCCGCAAAACACAGAGAGTGCCGCGAAGATGCTGCAGTCAAAGGTCGAGTACATACACCCATTTGTCAAGACGGAGTCTCGTCAGGAGTTCCACCGAGAGTCCGTCGCGGAAAAACAGTATCCCGAGAATGACAAAGTAGGTCCTTATCGAGTCGAACGACTCGAGGAAATGTCCGCAGAGGATGTTCGCGCGAGGGCGACGATGGTGTTTGAGATTCTTGGTGTCTCGCCTCGACCCGGAAAGCAATGGAAGGTCGGACAGGAGTATGTGAGCCGGAAGTTGGCGGCTGGCGACATCTTCCTGAAAGACGGCTGGCCTTGCAGGAAAGTTCGACCTGACGAGGAGGACGGTTCCCGCTACCGGCCCTTCTGGTCGCACTTTTTCGAAAAGGAGGTGTATGGAACTGCCGAAGAAGGCCTTTCGCTCGTCGACAAGGACCTTGGCTTCGGTAAGGCCTTCCAAACCGTAAAGCCGCTCCGGCTTCTTGAGAAGTTGGTATTTCATGCCGCAGAAGACGGTTCCGTCGTGCTCGACCCGTTTGCGGGTTCGGGAACCACTGCACACGCCGTTCTGTCAACTGCACGAAGTCAGGGACGAGATATGCGCTTCATCATGTGCGAGGCGGGAAGTTGGTTTGAGACTCTTCTTGTTCCGCGTGTGAAGAAGGTGATGTTTGCAACCGATTGGAAGAATGGACAGCCTTCTGATTCCGGAATACTGACATCGGAGCAGAAGCCCAAGATCGTGCGTATTGTCCACCTTGAGCAGTATGAGGACACGCTTAACAACCTGGACATCAAGCGTCCTGCCGGTGTGGAAGAACTCTTCTCAGGCGGTGATAGATCGCTGCGTGAGGAGTATGTGCTGCGTTACATGCTCAATGTTGAGACGCGTGGCAGTGCGTCTTTGCTAAACGCGTCGGCATTCACCGATCCGCGCAAGTACACGCTGCGTGTGAAATCACCGGGATCGGACGAGACCGTTGAGACGGCGGTGGATCTGCTCGAGACGTTCAACTGGCTGCTCGGCTTGCGTGTCCGACACATCGCAGCATCAGAAACGTTTAGCGCAACTTTCAACGATAACGGGAAGCGCCTCCGCGCAACCCTGAAGTCTGCCAAAAACGGCGCGCATTGGTTTCGGCCAGTGTCAGGAACGTTGCCTGATGGTCGTGAGGCGCTCATCGTGTGGCGGACACTCACAGATGACGCGGCCCGTGATGAGGCAGCCCTGCTCGAGTGGTTCTCCAAGAAGGGTTTCCTCAATTCTGAGTCTCTCGATGTCGTGTACGTGAACGGGGACTGCAACCTGGCGGCATCCAAGCCGGGTGCTGCGAAGTGGACGATCGAGCCGTTGGAGGCACGCTTCCACGAGCTGATGTTTGAGGGGCAGAGGTCTGATGCCTCGTAAGAAAGCGGCAGCCGGCACCGCAACTGGAGTCGCGCCGAAGAAGGCGAAAGGTTTCCAGAAATCGCTCCACGACAAGATCGTTCTCGTTTGCTGGGCATTGAAGCAGTTCGGGCTTACCAGCATGGATGAACTCACTGCATCGCTGAAATCGGAATCACTCGAAGGTGTTGAAGCCGACGGTGAATCACGCTTTGTCAAAGAGATCATTCTGCGCCACGGTGCCAAGGACGGCTTCATGGATCACGTACGTCTGCAGGCGTATGACAACAACATCGTCAGGCACACGAAGACCTTGAACGATGCAAGGTCGCGCTCCTCGTTGCTCCCGATCACGTGGAAGTACTTCCAGTACCTCTCCTTGCTGTTTGTCGAGGTGTATCTCGACGCGTACTTTTCCAACCCCGCGGCACTGCGCGACAGCCTCAACGAAGCCATTGACGAGATCAACACCGATCTCGGTACCGGCGAGAGGCTGACACCTCTCAGTCTTAGCGATTCCCCGAGGACACAACTGAACAAGTTGGCGCTTTGGAACGCGACAGGCAGCGGCAAGACGCTCCTGATGCACGTCAACCTTGCGCAGTACCTGCACTATGTCGCGGCTTCCTCCGACGTGAAGGATCCAAACAAAATCCTGCTGCTCACACCGAACGATGGTCTATCGCAGCAACACCTGGTCGAGTTTCAAACGAACGGAATCATGGCAGAGATGTTCGACAAGAACTGTGCGTCGCTTCCATTCAATCCAGTCGAGATTCTCGACATCCATAAACTGACACAGGGCGAACCAGGTCCAGAGACGATCCCTGTCGAATCACTCGAAGGCAACAACCTTGTTCTCGTCGACGAGGGCCACCGCGGAGCATCTGGTGGCGATGACGGGCTTTGGTTCTCGATGCGAGCCGACCTGTGTCGTGGAGGGTTCTCTTTTGAGTATTCCGCGACGTTCGGCCAGGCAGTGTCCGGAGACGTGAGCCTCACCGACATGTACGCAAAATCTGTGATCTACGACTACTCGTACAAGTTCTTCTACGGCGATGGGTTCGGCAAGGACTACGCCATCTTGAACCTGGACGGCACTTTCGACGAGACGCTACGCAATAGGTATCTCGTGGGTGGTCTGCTGGTGTTTTACGAACAACTCAAACTCCACCGCACCGAAGGACCCAAGTTCGTCCTGTTCCAGATTGAGAAGCCACTCTGGGTTCTCGTTGGTGGCAGCGTGAACGCTGTGCGCACGGAAAACAAGCAAGAGGTATCCGACGTAGTCGACGTTCTCCTCTTTCTGAGAGATTTCTGCGCGGACAAGAAGGCGTCAGTCGCCACCATCAAGTCAATCCTGAAGGATGGGCTCCAAGCCAGCGATGGGCAGGACATTTTCGCAGGCAAGTTCGAGTACCTGCGCTCAGTCGGCGCGACTGCCGAGACAGTCTTCGCCGAGATTCTCGAGTGCGTCTTCAATGCAGCCGGAGGAGGAGTGCTCTCGGTTGAACGCCTGAAAGGTACCTCCGGCGAGATCGCACTACGACTTGGAGCCGACAACCAACCATTTGGCGTCATCAATGTGGGCGACACGGCCAAACTCGCTGGCCTCTGTGAACGAAGTGGGCTCAATGTGAGCGAGATCGCGTTCGCCGACTCGTTCTTCCACGGAATCAATCAAGCGAAATCAACGATCACTGTGCTCATCGGTTCCAAGAAGTTCACCGAAGGATGGAACAGTTGGCGTGTCTCCTCACTCGGACTAATGAACGTGGGTAAGTCGGAAGGCTCGCAGATCATCCAGTTATTCGGGCGCGGAGTGCGCCTCAAGGGTCATAACTTCAGTCTCAAGCGCAGCAGCAAGGCCGATCTACCCAAGAATCTCCCGATCCCCAGCAACATCAAAGTCCTTGAGACACTCAACGTCTTCGGTGTCCGCGCTAACTACATGGCCCAGTTCCGGCAACACCTCGAGAACGAGGGACCGAGGGATAATGAACTCATCGCCATCTCTCTCCCAGTGATTAGCAATCTTGGACGTATCAAGCCGCCAAAGCGGCGCCTCAAGCGGCTTCGCGTGAAGTCACACGTTGGAGGGCTGCCCACCACAGATGGAACTGCGTTCCGCCACCTCGGGCACATCAGCAAACTGAGACAGCCAACGAACGCGACAGAATTCAATCTGCTACGCAAGAATCGTGTGCAGTTGAACCTCTACCCGAAGATCAGTGTCAAACTCTCCGACAGCACATCGAGTGGATCTTTGCCAGCTGAACGCTACGAGAAGCGAATACTCACACCACTTCACGTCGCACTCGTCGACATTGACAAACTGGTTCGCGACGTTGCTACGTATCGACGCAACAACCACCGCCACAACATCATCATCGACCACGTATCTGTTGAGACACTTCTTGCTGAAGATGGATGGTACGACCTGTACATCCCAGACCAGGACTTCGACATCACGCAGGGTCTCAAAGCCCGGCGTTGGCAAACCATCATGACCACTCTCGTCTGCAAGTACGTTGACTCTTTCCACGCTCACCAGCGAAGCATCTGGGAGCAGCCACACCTCGAGTACGCAAACGTTGACCAAGACGACCCCAACTTTCCAACCGGGAACGCCTACGAAATCTACGTGGACAAGACAAAGACGAAACTGATCGCTGACCTGCGGGTCATCGCCGGCAAGATCGGGGGCGGAGACCTCGCATCATGGACCATCGAAGTTGACGCCAGAGATGCCAAACCGCTCAAGGAACTCATCTTTGACAAACATCTCTACGAGCCGCTACTCACTATGGAGAGCGGAATACCCGTCGTGAGCCCCGTGCCGCTCAACGACGGCGAGAAGAAGTTCCTCACCGACCTGAAAAAGTACTGGATTGACAACTCGAAGAAACACGAAGGCGTCGACCTCTACGTCATGCGAAACCTGACACGGGGGAGAGGCGTCGGTTTCTTCGAGGCAGGAAACTTTTACCCGGACTTCATCGTCTGGCTCGTCCAGAACGGACGGCAGGACATCGTTTTCGTAGATCCCAAAGGGTTATTTCATGTCCCAATGAATGACCCAAAGGTGCAGTTTCACAAGACAATCAAGGACCTTGAGGAACGGATGACACCGCCCGACGAAGAAGCGATCGGGCTGCACTCCTACATCTTGTCCCGTACCAAATCTGGAACGCTCGAAGAAATGTGGGGAACGACGAAGGCCGAAATCGAGGCCCTGAATGTGCTCTTCCTCGAGGACTCGGATTACGTATCGAGAATCGTCAACGCAGTGGTTGGCAAGATCGGAAAAAATGTTTCAGCCTCGTGATCGATGCTCCTAGTTGGACATGGCCGTAGCCCCACCCCACATTGGTGTGGTACAACGGTGTATGGACATAAATGGCTTTGCCATTGAGCCCAGGGCCGACTTTGCAGACCCCATCGGTGCCTCCAATGGAGGAGTTTTTGGCTTTGAACCTAGGGCAGCGGAACAGTTGGTATCGCAGACATGGCAAGCGAACATCAGAATCCCAAGAAGTCATCTAACGGTTCTTGGTTTTTAACGCGGCAAACGATTCACCCAGCGAACACCGTCATTGCGGTCAATTACAAGTGATTCAATAAATCCGCCAACACTTGCCGGTGTGGGTGAAGCCGCTGAACGAGTGGCCTGCATGCCAACGAGAGACACAGCCAAATCAGCCACATCTCTCAGACTTAACGAACCAATAGTGTCGAGCATTGGGTTCACGAAGGTTTCAGTTTGATACTCGTCGACGTGGTTCCGAAGACCATCGATAAGGGTTTGAACCTCTTTTAGTTTTTCTTCATTTTCGTCTTTACCATCTGTCAAGGTTTCCCAGAGATATTCATATACAGCAACTTTCACTGCACTTTGCGCACCACGAATAAAACCAAAAATTGCGTCACTCTGGGCAAACGCTTTAATACTCCCCGATGATTCATCCGCAGTTTGGCCAAACGACTCTTCGACGACCACACGGGCTAAATTTCCATAGCGACCGCGGCAGTGAGCTATTTGAGATGTGGCAAAGTATTCATCGGAACCAAATCCAATGAACCCGAGGTCTGTGTCACCTTTCATTTCCTGTGCTCGCGAAAGTGCCAATGGTGCACTTGTCCTTAAAATTTCTCTGACTTCTTCAAGTCCAGGAAGTTCTTTAAAGAAGTAATCAATTTTTTTATCGATATCTATTTCGCGCTCAACAAGAATTGCCGCATCGAGTTCATCTGATGCATCGGTAAATAGTGGAAGTCCTAGGAGGTAATGCAGGCCTGCCTCGGAGTGAGTTTTCAGACTTGCGGCAACGTCGTCGGCCGATTCCAGTTTGGATGTTTCGATTTTTACCCGGCGCTGAATCTCTAAAAAATGGTCATTCAAACACCAGTTGATATCTTGTACTTCAGAATCAACAGGCATCATGTTTGCCTCGTTGGTAATCCATTGAGTGAAGTTTGATACGTACTGCGCCAAGGTGGGGAGCGGTTTCTTGAGAGTCCTTGTCCATTCGGAAATAAGTAAGCGCGAATGAATGCCGGTAGTTACGACCGACCCACTTGAAACTACGACCACGAGGTGATCCCCGCCTAATGCCCAAATTTTCTCTGCATTGTTCGTAGTTTTTGTGCCCCCCCCTCGGTTATGAGTAGTCACCGTGTCTGACGCGACGGCCACACCGAGGGGATTAAAAATTGCTATTTGTGATGTCATCTTGCTCCTCCAAAATTGAAAACAACTTACACCAAACCTGCGGCAACGATTCACAAGTAAGGATCTGCTGTCCGGGTAGGTCAATCGCCGCGCGGAGGGTCAAGGTGCTTGTATCCCGCGGTTTTAGAAGGTTGTGCTGGTGGATTGCGCTCTGACGGTGTGAGGAGACCCACCATCTCGGTGGTGTCTTACCAAAGAAGAGGAGGGCTTATGGCCCGAAATACATACCCAACAATCGGCACTAGAGAACTGGCGTGGTTCACCACGGTGATGCATGATACGTTCCACAAAGTGTGCGCCGGTAGCACAACCAACTTTATGTTTGGTTGCTTGCTTCCATCGTCTACGACACTGAATGTTCTGGACCTTTTGGAACTGAACCTGACTCATAAAGTGATCTGTGAAACTGACGAGAAAGGACGACCGATAGTGCGTTCCCTCCCGAGCGCTCCAAAGTGGTCTATTTTTCCGTTCACTGTGGATGACCATCCGAGTAAAGCACTTGCAGCAATGACGTTGCCGAAGGCCACACTTGCGTTCGGTATGGCTTCGGAAATGTACACGCGAAAATTACCGCTTGACCAGGAAGGTAATCCGATCGGGAACCTTGAGGATGCTCCAACGCTCACGGGTTGGCAGACAACAAGTGTTTCCGGACGAGGCCACATTCACACGTTGATTCGAGATGAGTTGGGCCAGAGTCATCAACCGTCGAGTGTAGACGGACGGATCCGAGTGCAGATGTTAGAAACCTTTATGCGTTCAATGCTAACTTCAAGTTTCTAGGACCACCTCAAATTGAGACACCAGTGCTGCAGGTCAGCGCTGGTGTCTTTTTTGTTGCTCGGTCCTCATTTTATTGCGAACGTCGGGATCCGGTTCGGAAAGGATTGCCGCAACTTCTGCCCAACGGTGTGATCCTTCGGCTAACTGTTCCAGCGCCGGCTGATTTGTTGACTTGCCCGTTTGCCTTCTACGTTTGCCACTGAATTCGGGAAAGGTCTGGGTGAATAATGAGAGGCGCTCAAAGACGAACCCGATTGGTTCGTAAATCTCTTTCGGAGGGGTTTCCACTATGTGCTGAAGTAGTTGTGTCAATTGATACTGCGGGTTGTTCATTCGCGAAATGATCTGTTCCACTCGACCTCGAAGACGATCCCAATCATGGTGGTCTAAAACTTGAACGGCGTTGAAACCGAGGATTTTGCACATCTCAAGAATCACCAATCTTGCTTGCGCTGTCCGCCAGGTCGAGTCGATTTGGAATTCACGTTGTTGCAGGTCTGAAATGAGTAGCGCAGACCCACGATTGGGAAGTATCGCTTGGTAAACGTTCGTGTGGTTTGAGCGTTCAGTGATCGATAACCAACCGAACTCCTGAAGTCGATGTAGCGATTTTCGCACTGTGTCGATCTTGCTCACACCCATTCGTCGAGCGATTGCTTCAACTGACGGATAACAACTGCCAAGTACGTCCATGTAGGTGCAGAGCGTGAGTAACACATGGTGATCTATCTTCTGTCGTTCAGTACGCGGTAGTAATCCAAAAGCATCTGCCCACCTGAACTTGAACTCATCTGTCTTGAAGTGCTTGCTGTACTCCTTTCCAGCAATCTCGTCTATGTCAGGTCTTTGGATTTTCATAAGGCAAACCGTCTTACGACTAGTCCTCCTGTCAAGGAGGTGTTTGTCGTCTGGATATTTCTTGGTTGTCAATGGCTCTTATCTGGTTATTCGTCTACCCATTGGTGAATGCCGGTGAGCGAGAAAGGTCCCCGGCTCATCCTCTCTGCGGGAGTCGAGCACTCCCGTTTTCGGGGAGGGTGGTGGGGACAAGTGAAGTATCTGAGGGCAGAGCACGGTCGCACCTTTGTGGTTAAGTTATGGGTCGTGAGACATTTACGGAGAAGTCTTCGTCCACGGCTTGCCTGTGCGCTTCTTGTGGCCGTTTCTGCTTGTTCAACAACAGGATCAGGATTGAGTGCACCAATTAGAGGCGGCGCCGAAAATCAAACAACCGTTTGACCCGTAAAAATTAACGCTTGATTCGCTCTCGCTGCTTCGGTGTTTCATTTTACCATTCTGCCGGCATTACTGCATTGGGCTCTGGTGGATCCATAAACGCACTGTTATACAAGTCCAGATAATCACTTCGTCCGTGATGCCAGTAGTCATCATTGCCGGGATCGAGTTTTACTATTCCTTGGCTTTTTCCCATCAAGTCGGTGTTGTCGTTCTTGATATGGCCATAGTTGCCATCGCTGTTTGGCGAATTTCCAACCGCTCCCAGGACGTGGAACAACTCGTGGAAAGAGGCAAGACCCGAGGTGTTTTGACTTTCTGGAAGTGTGGTTTTAGTTGGCCCGAAGCAAGAGAACTGACCTGTCATCACGTCAACGAGACCGACCAACATAATCGCGGCACGGTCATGTCCGGCTGTGCCGCAAGATGGCCGCACAATTCGAGACGAGGGAGCAGTTGCGCCACCGTAGTAAATCAGCATGGCTTTGTTTGGTGAATTGAAACCTTTTGCAACCACTAAGGCCTTCAGCGTGTCCAACGTTGGGCACTGCTTCGAGGAGCACTTCGTGTTTGAGTCATCGGCTTCCATCCACAGCTGGCCTTCGGTTTCGTCGAGTCGAACGAATGTAATATCAAGTTTTTCGTTATAAGTGTCAAAGCGCAGCCGCTTTCCACCCTTTGCGAACAGCCACTCGTTGGTTGAAGAGATGAGGCCACTGAAAGTTCCGTCAATGTCAAATTTTCGTTCCTGTACGTCCTTCGGCAGAACATAAAAAACGTGGACCTGGGCTGCTGATGAATCGTCTGGTTGATCAACGAAACTTCTGCCAGGTGCAACATCTGATGGTTGCTCACCGTTTCCAATCTGCGTCCAAAAAGGAGAATATGCGAGATCATCACAGATGTTTCCCGCTCTTGGTCCACTCGTAATCTTGAAATACAAGTTGTGGTTTCCGTCCAATACCCACGGCGGTTTAGGTTTGCCCACATACTTATACGTGAGCGGGTCATCCTGACGACCAATCGACCCATCCATTTGCGCTAATCCAATGCTGAAGTAGTTGTTTGAAATTTCATCACAACCAACATTGGTTCGCATCTGCTGTCGTGCAGCAAGGTGTCGAACAATCTCTGTGTTCCATTCCGCATCCTGCGATCCTTTGTAGTCGAAACTCTTGA
>Ga0209702_10007885_pt1 | contig 12748 bp, 13 predicted proteins | sample FRY01_FD_187210 | JGI IMG/M metagenome (GOLD analysis project Ga0209702, IMG submission 187210) | Freshwater microbial communities from Lake Fryxell liftoff mats and glacier meltwater in Antarctica - FRY-01 (SPAdes) (version 2) | ecosystem: Environmental > Aquatic > Freshwater > Ice > Glacier... | reverse complement strand
GCCATATATTCTTGTATTGGGGGTAGAAAGGATTTAGTAACAGGAATCATTGAATTATTGTTTCAAAAATTAATTATTAACCACTTTTATACTAATTCTCCCAATCAATGGAAGAGAACTTGCCGTCTTTTTTAACAAACATCAACTCTACTAGCCATAATACCTTGTTTGAAAAAGGTCTATTTAAATCTGTAATATCAAAAAGCTTGAACCCAATGCCATTCATGTAAGTTACTACTTTTAGAACATTATTTTCAAATGTTGGATTGCCTACACTTGCTTCTAACAAAACAACTTCTAGATTAGTCAAAACTTCATTAGCGCCCTCTAGTACTTCTATATCTAAGCCCTCAGCATCTATTTTCAACAAATCTGGCATACCAAATCTAGACTCTTTTACTATTTCGTTAATCGTTTTTACAGCTATTGGAATTTGCTTAAATCCACCTAACAAGGCCTCTGCTTCGGTCATCTTAAAATTACAACTATCGTCTCTGTCAACCAACGTAAATAAAAATTCGCCTTTCTCTTTACCAACCCCTAATGGCAAAAACTCAATATTTCTTTTCTCTAACAAATCTGCAAATGACTCTGAAAGCCATTTTTGAGGCTCGATTAAAGTATAATTAGAATCTGGAAAAGTTTTTAAAACCTCTCTTGTCCATGTCCCATGATTTGCCCCAACATCAATAATATGCTTAGGATCAAAACCATATTTTTTAAGCAGATTAAAACCATTGTGAATTAATTCATTTTTGCTTTCTAAAACATTGTTTTCTAAATTTACATTAGAACTGATAGGATTAAAATATTTCGTTTTAACAAGTGTTAATCCAAAAAAAGTCAAGATTTTTTTTATTATATATTTCATTTAATGATTAATTAACTCCCATTTTGGATTTATTTGAACAGGTACCCAACCCTGAAATCCACCAACAACATCAAAATAGACGGCAGATTGTGCTCTAAAAAAAAATTCATTATTTTTCCCTTGTTCTGAAAAACCAATAGTAATTGAGTATTTTCCTTGAGAAAAAGTTATGGAAGGTATGGTAGCTTTAACTTTAAAAACACCTGACATTTTTTCAATTTTCAAACTATCAGAGAAGTTAAAAACTTCAGCAAAACCTCTTTGTTCCATGTCGTAAAAAACTAAATAAACAGAAGGGTTTTCAATTTCTCTTTTACAATCTATCTGGATTTCTATTTCAAGATCTGAGCCATAATTTATTTCTAGCGTACCTTTTTTTGCCAAAAGCATTCCTTCTGAAAAAACATTTACACCAATTAAATTAGCTGAGTCAGAACCTTTATAATCTTTTATTTCATTTTTATAACTTTTGTAATATGCAGCCAACCCTTTTGAAAGATTATCAGTATATATTATTTCTTTACCCCTATTCATCATCAGAAGTTTTGTACTCATTCGGGCTACTTGAGGCATACTGTGTGAGACTAAAACAAGAGCCGTATTCTGCATCAATTTATCCATTTGATTAAAACACTTTAAGACGAAACCCATGTCCCCAACAGCTAAAACTTCATCAACCAATAAAATGTCTGGTTGCATGTGGGCTGCCACAGCAAAACCCAACCTTACTTTCATACCTGAACTATAATTTTGCACGGGCATATCAAGAAATTCTTCAATTTCAGAAAAAGCAATAATTTCATCTAATCTATCAAGTGTTTCTTGCTTACTAAAACCAAGTACTGCCGCATTATTGAATATATTTTCTCTGCCAGTTAAAACAGGATTAAAACCTGCTCCTAACTCAATAAGAGCACCTACTTTACCTTTCATAACTATTTCTCCTCTGTCTGGCATTATCAATCCGTTTAACATTTTAAGCAATGTACTTTTACCTGCTCCATTATGTCCAATCAAACCCAAACATTCGCCTCTTTTTACCTCAAATGAAATATCCTTAACTGCCCAAAACTCACCTTCTCGCAAGTCTCTTTGGCTGCTACCCGAAAATAAAGCACCCCCTAAATCCTGAAATCCGTACTTAAGACTTTTTTTAAGATCCTTGCAGAATTTCTTAGATACATTTTCGACTTTAATTAAAACTTCAGACATATTATAATTTAAAAAACATTAAACCAATTAACCATTCCTCTCTACAATTATAGGAATTGAGAAACGATAGAAAAACCATGCCACAAAAAAGAGTATTAGCGTAATGCAACATGCTATCGTAAAATAAATTGCATATTCAAAAGGCAACCCCGTTAAGACACTTCGCCCAGTTGAAACTAAAGCCGTTAAAGGATTAAGTTTAACAATCCTTGCCATCATTCCACCACCAACTGTAGAATACACTACTGGACTTAAATACATCAAAAATTGCATGAGCATTGGAATTGCTCTACCTACATCAGTGTAAAGCATACCGATTGGCGTTATCAACAAACCAATAGTGTATCCAAATAAAATAATGCCAGTAAAAACAATTGGCAACATGGCTAACTGAATTGTGGGTAATATACCCATTGAAAGCAACGCAACAAACAAAATCACAACTTTAACAAGCGTATTAAAGCCAATTTTATATAAACCGGAAAGCAACAAAGATTCTTTCGGAAAATTTATTTTACTCATTATACCTTTTGAGGCATTGGTTTGCTGCAAAGGCATAGTGATACTTTCTAATAAAATTGACCATATCATTGTTCCTGTGAAAACATAAACCGGATACGGAATTCCAGTATCAGCTAGTTTTATTGCTCCAGATGCATTAAGAAAAATCCATACTAATGTATTCATTAATGGTGTTATAAAAGCCCAAACCACTCCTAAAAAAGATTGTCTATATTGACCCTTAAAATCTCGCAAAGTTAGAGTCCAAGCTAGGTTTTTAGACTTAGCAACATCTGAAAACATTTCTTTGAAAATATCTTTAAATTCAATATTTTTACTATTTGGTTTATATATTTTTACTTGCATTATTTACACTAATTCTTGACTTTAAAAATCACACTTTAAATAAAAAGCTTTTTTTTTAATAAACAATCTTTATCTTATTTCCTTGAACTTATTTCATAATCGAAACCAATGCTCATTTTTTTATAGATTTTAAAAGATTAGATGGTATTTTTATTTTTATGCTATTTCCAATATTCTCAAAATGGATAACAAACCAATCACCATCAGGTTTAGAATATAATTCGCCAATATGCCCTTTCAAAGGCCCGTCTGTTATCTGCACCAATTGTCCTATCTCAATCTGTTCTGAAATATCTGTTGCAGACATATCATAACCATGAGCAATCAAGGATTTTAGTGTTTCAATCTCATGCTGATGAACTTTTGCTGGTTTTTTTTCAAATTTCAAAAACCCGACAACACCAATGGTTTTCAAAATCGGCCCATATTTGTGTATTTCTCTTACAAACACATAGCCATTAAATAATGGTTTTTCAATCGTTTTTTTCCTATCGCTCCACTGACTCACAACTTTTATAATTGGCAAATAATGTTCAATTCCAGAATTTTGAAATCGTTCGGCAACTTTTTTCTCTTGCCGAGAGGCAGTATAGACAACATTCCAAATTGATTTATCCTCCATTAAGCTCTTTTCACAGCGCTGCCTCCTCAGTCCCATTTAGAGATTTAAGAAAAGTCGCAATTTAACGGCATTTTTTTAAAATTATTGCCAAAATTTATAAACAACTGTATTTAATTTATAAAACATTAAATACAGCTTTCTAAACATTTTTTCTATCTACTCCACAACAACAACACTGAATCACTTTTCTCCACTTTATTTACCAATTTATATTCAATTTTCTTGCTTAGTTTTTTTTCTACTTTTATACACAACTCTTTCAAAAAGGCTTCATTCACATCTCCCAAAACCAGCAACTCAATTGTTGAGCTGTCTAATCCCTTGGCAAAAGAGCCTGTTAAATAAATTTCTTCAATATTCCCTAACTTCCCGATCAAATACTCTATTATCCAATCAAGTCCAATATATTTAAAGACAATATTATTAATATCCTTAAAAAGAGGGTGTTTGGTATTTGCTTTAAAAATTTTTTTATTACCCTCAAATTCCGTTTGCAGCATTCCAGCTTTTTCAAACTTATTTAGTTCCAAACGAATTGCATTGGTACTTTCGCCAAATTCCGATTCTAAACTGCGTAAATAAGAAGAGGCATTGCTATTTAAAAAAAATTTAAGCAACAACTTTACGCGTGTTTTAGAGGAAATAAGCGTTTCTATCATCTGTTATTAATGAGTAGCAAAACTACTCATTATTTTTTATTTCACAAAAAAAATTTTACTTCGCAAACAAATTATATTTCAAAATACAATAAATTGCTCTGAAACCATCTTTCCAACCAATTTTCTTGCCTTCTTCATAGGTTCTTCCATAATAAGAAATGCCCACTTCATAAATTCTAACTTTAGGTATTCTTGATGTTTTGGCTGTTACTTCTGGTTCAAAACCGAATCGTTTTTCTTTAAAGACGATAGATTTTATAATTTCTGCTCTAAATAATTTATAGCAAGTTTCCATATCTGTTAAGTTTAAATTTGTAAACACATTGGATAAAAATGTCAAAAATTTATTGCCTATTGAGTGCCAAAAAAACAATATTCTATGAGGGTTTCCTCCCATGAATCTGCTGCCGTAAACAACATCCGCAAAATCGTCCAATATTGGTTTTAACAAAACATTAAATTCATTTGGATCATATTCTAAATCGGCATCTTGGATAATAATAAAATCTCCTTTTGCCTCTTTAATCCCAGTATGTATGGCAGCGCCTTTCCCCTGATTAACATTGTGTTTAAAATATTGGATATTCAAATCTGAATGCCCTTGTATATAACTATTTATCGTATTTTCTGTGTCATCGCTTGAACAGTCGTTGACAATAATTATTTCTTTGGAAATATTACTAATTAAATTAACAGCTTTTACTTTATTTAAAATTAAGTGAATTGTTTTTGCTTCATTATAGGCAGGAATTATGATGGATAATACTTTGCTCATTAATGTTTTATATATGGGTTTTTCTCGTAGATTCTTTCAATAATATCAACAACTTTCAGACCTTCTAGAGCATTTGTTGTGATGGTGTTTCTGTTTTTTAGTGTGTCCATTACATTTTCGTAAATATAATTATGATTGGCCGCACTTCCTTTATAAGGTCCATAATCATTCGCAGGATTTGAAGGTGGCAAAACTGGCATTTCATAATCTTTTATGCTGCAATATTCCACTTCATTCATATATTGCCCGCCAATTTTAATACTGCCATTTTGCGCAACTACCGTAAGGCTGCTTTCTAAATTTTGATTCCATATAGAAGTTGAGTAGTTTAAACATCCCATTCCGCCATTCATAAAGTTGAAGGTAACCAAACCACTGTCTTCAAAATCCGTAATCCCCTTGTGAGAAAAACTATTGAATTTTGCTTCTATGTCTTTTATATCGCCAAACAACCAATACATAATATCAATAAAATGAGAAAATTGAGTGAATAAAGTGCCACCATCAAGCGCCAATTTTCCTTTCCAACCATCTTTTTTATAATAGCGTTCGTCTCTGTTCCAATAACAATTAATTTGTACCATGTAAATATCGCCCAAAACATTGTTAACAATCAAATCTTTTATCCAAGCAGATGGAGGTGAATACCTGTTTTGCATGACACAAAAGACTTGTCGAGACACCTGCAAGGACTTGAATATAATTTTCTCACAATCGGCTTTCGTTAAGGCCATAGGCTTTTCAATAACAATATGTTTTTTATGCTCAAGACCCATCAAAGCCTGCTCAGCATGACTTCCATTTGGCGTTGCAATTGCTAAAACATCAAATTCTATGCCTGAAGCTAAAAGTTCATTCAAACTTGAGAAAAAAGGAACTTTATAACTCTCAATATTTAACTCAGAGGCAGGCTTAGTATCGCACATGGCAACCAATTCACCCTCTTCATGCCTTTCTATCATTTCTGCATGTCGCTTGCCAATATGACCGCAACCTACAACTGCAAATTTTATTTTACTCATTCTTTTATTCTTATTAATCTACTATTTTCCAATTTATAAATAGTGGCGCAAATATCTATTATTTTTCCGTGATGCGCAATAATTATTATCGCCACATTTTGCTTTTTCAAATTATTCAATGTTTCCATTACAATGGCTTCTGTTTGTTGGTCTAAAGAGCTTGTGGCTTCATCGAAAATCAATAATTTGCAGGATTTGTACAATGCCCTAGCAATTGCAATTCTCTGCTTTTGACCTTCGCTGATATTAGCACCTTGCTCTCCCATCCATGTTTTTATCCCATGTGGCAACTCATTTACAAAGTCATATAAACCAGAACCTCGAATGGCTTCTTCAATTTTTGATAAATCATAAATCTCGCTTAAAGAAATATTTTCTGCCAATGATTTGTTAAAAACAAAAGGCACCTGATGAACAAATGCTATTTTTTGTAACCAATGGTTTAAATTATCTTCGTTTAACAATTGATTGTCAACCAAAATCTCCCCTTTTTGAGGCACTATTAAACCACATATAATTTTCATTAAAGTGCTTTTTCCGCTACCGCTTAAGCCAGTAATTCCAATGGCTTCTCCGTTTTTAATATCAAAAGAAATATTATCTAACAATGGAATACTGGCATCATTATATTTAAAATAAACACCTTTTACAGAAACTTCATGATTGAAAGAAATATTATGATGATTTGGTATCACATTTTCTGCCTCGTTGGAAATCAGAAATTCGCTTGTGTGTTGATACAACTTCAGTTTCATTACACCAATTAGCAATCTATTGATGGCAGGCACCAAACGAAAAACAGACAGCACAAAAACCGCTGCCAATGTGCGCAGGCCAGCAGGATTTTGAGAATAAAAAAAGCCATAAACAACCAAGAAAATTACCGCAAAAAGAACAATAATTTCATTTGCCCTTGCTGGAATATTTTGATAAAATATAGCTTTCAAATCACTTTCAACCAATGGTTTCTGCTTTTTCAAAAAATCATTGATAAAAAATTTAGAGGATTGGTTAATCTTAATATCCATCAACCCATTAGCACCAATATTAAGACTTTCAATAGTTTCATCTCGGTTTTCTTTGCTTTTTTTACCTAACAAATATATTTTCTTTTTAATCACTTTATTAATAAAATAGAAAGCAGGTGCTGTAATCAAAACGATAATTATAAAAATTAATGGATTAAAATATATAATTAATCCCATGATTAATAAAATAACCAAGCTTTCGCCAAAAACATTCACAAACGGCAACAAAATACCCGTTGAAAAATATAAAGAATTAAAGTGTATCTTATTTAAAAATTCAGAAGAACCTTTCTTACTCACCTTTTCAAAACTTTGATTGATAACATGGTAAAAAGATTTTTCAGTGAATTTTTGAACCATCAAAGTCCCCAAATCATGAATCTTTTTTTGAATAAAAATGGCGATTATATTTTTTGTGATAAAGAAAAAAACAACCATCAATATTAACGCAATCAAAAAACCACCTTCGTTTTTTAATCCCAAAAAGCCATAAAATGCTCTTAACTTGCTACTTTTAGCTAAAAAATTTCCATCAATTGCTAACATCAAAATTGGCACAACAATGGCTAAAGCAATTACATCTGCAACGGCTACCAATCCAGTAAGAAACAAAAGCAATTTGCCTTTCTTTAAATCTTTAGCATCCAATAATTTTTTTATGGAATCAATTGCATTTAATATGGCATTTTTATCTTTTAGCAATGTTTTTTAAGGTTATTTAATATTAACTTTTTATCTTTGCAAATGTAATAAGTTTTATCAATTTTATCTAAATGTTTGAAATAACACCAAAAGAACAAATTCTAAAGAATATCAGAAAGGGATTGGTTCAGCCATTGCCCAACAATTATGCAAACCTTAATTTGGATTCTCCAGACCTAGAAAAAAGCATCATAGACAATGACGAAACCTTTGTGAAAACATGGGTTGACAATCAATTTTTATTTCATGTTTATAATGGTAAATTTGATTTAATCAATCAAGTGCGAGCCTATTTAAAAACCATTGACCAAACTACTTTTGCCGTTTTTGATACACAATTGATTGCTGTCTTAGACGATATTGGACTTGAATATTTAGCAGTCGAAAAAATGAAAGATGTGCTTTTAAGTGGATTTTCTAAATTGGAAACACACAGCAATGCAATATATTTCAATTCAGAAACGCATCCTTTAACACATTTTAGTAAAACCAAACATTTAATTTTATTTGGTGGTTCTAGTCAAATAGAAACGATTGAAACCAACACAGCTTTTACAGAACTATCAATAAAAAACAATATAAAAACTAGTTTTGACAAGGCGTTTTTCAAACAATTTGAAAGTGTATTACTTTTAATAGATGAAAATCAATAAGTAAGCGTTTTTTAAGGTTTTTATCTGCATTTTTTTTATTGTCTTAATTAAAAAAATTGTATGTTTGCAAACCAAACCATCAAAAGAAATGACGAATAAAGATTATTTAGAAGCAAACAAAGATAAATTCTTAAACGAACTATTAGAGATTTTACGCATCCCTTCCGTTAGCGCAGACAGTAAATATGCAAATGATGTTAAAAAAACAGCAGAATTTGTTGCAGAAAAGCTAAAAGCTGCTGGCGCAGACAGCGTAGAAGTTTGCGAAACAGCAGGGCATCCAATTGTTTATGGCGAAAAATTTTTGAACGCTAATTTGCCTACCGTTTTGGTTTATGGCCATTATGATGTTCAGCCAGCAGACCCTGTTGAATTATGGCATTCGCCTCCTTTTGAACCTGTTATTAAAAAAACGGAAGAACATCCTGAAGGTGCTATTTATGCGCGTGGTGCTTGCGATGATAAAGGACAAATGTACATGCACATCAAGGCTTTTGAATGTATGATGCAAACGAATAGTTTGTTTTGTAATGTGAAATTTATGATTGAAGGCGAAGAAGAAGTAGGTTCAGCCAATCTAGGCACTTTTATCAAAGCAAACAAAGAAAAATTAAAAGCGGATGTTGTTTTAGTTAGCGACACAAGTATGATAGCAAACGACACCCCAAGTATAGATATTGGGTTGAGGGGTTTGGCATATATGGAAGTTGAGGTTGTTGGACCCAACAGAGACCTGCACTCTGGTGTTTATGGTGGCGCAGTTGCCAATCCAGCCACAATTTTATGTCAAATGATAGCCAACATGCACGATGAGAACAACCACATAACTATTCCAGGTTTTTATGATGATGTTATTACAGTTAGCGATGCTGACAGAGCAGAAATGGCAAAAGCACCATTCAGTTTAGATGCTTATAAAAAAGATTTGGCGATAGACGAAGATTGGGGTGAAAAAGGGTATTCTGCTGTTGAAAGAACTAGCATTAGACCAACCTTAGAGGTAAACGGAATTTGGGGCGGATACACTGGCGAAGGTTCAAAAACTGTTTTGCCAAGCAAGGCAAACGCTAAAATTAGTATGCGTTTGGTGCCTGGTCAAAATTCTCATAAAATATCGGATTTATTTAAAGCTTATTTTGAAAAAGCAGCCCCGACTTGTGTGAAGGTTAAGGTTTCTGCACACCACGGTGGCGAACCCGTTTTAACACCAACAGACAGCATCGAATTTAAAGCCGCTTCAAAAGCAATGTTTACTACATTTGGCAAAAATCCAATACCAACAAGAGGCGGAGGAAGTATTCCAATTATCGCACTGTTTGAAGCCGAATTAGGCATTAAATCTTTATTAATGGGTTTTGGATTGGACAGCGATGCGCTGCATTCTCCAAATGAGAAATACGGCTTATTCAATTACTATAAAGGCATAGAAACCATCCCTTACTTTTATCAGTTTTATGCTGAAATGAAAAAATAAATTTATACGAAATGAAAAAAATAATAATTACCTTAACCATTGTTTCAATGACTTTTTTTGCTTGCAAAGACAAAGCAAAAGATCCTGAACCAAATACTGACAAATGCGCCACTAAAACTTTGGCAATAAATGCCGATGTAACCAAATCAACACCATGCAAATCAGATGGAAGCATTACAATTACTGCAACAGGCAACACAAACTTTACATATAGTATTGGCAGCGCTGCTTTTCAGGCAAGCAATGTTTTCCCAAATCTTTTAAAAGGAGAATACTCAATAACAGCAAAAGATGCGGACGGATGTACAGCAACTAAAAAAATTATGGTAGAGGACAATGGCACGGCAGGCAGCAATTTTATGGCTGTAAAAGCTTTGGTTGCTTTAAAATGCAACACAGCTAATTGCCATGGAACTGGAGGTTCTGCACCAAAAATATTTACTACCGATTGCGGCATTGTATCTAAAGGACAGAAAATGAAAGAATTGTCTGTTGATGGGTCTATGGGCTCATTAAACGCAGGTCAAAAAGCTGTCATTACAGATTGGCTTGCGGCTGGCGGAAAATTTACTGATTAAAAAAAGCATTGCGTTATTTAATAGAACTGGCTTATAATGGCACAAACTATCAAGGTTGGCAAGTTCAGCCCAATGGGATAACAGTTCAAGCCATTTTAAACAATGCCCTGAGTGTCGTTTTAAGGCAAACTATAGAGATAATGGGCTGCGGTCGCACGGACGCTGGTGTGCATGCTAAACAATATTTTGCGCATTTTGATTGTAATATTGAACTGCCTAGCAACCTAATAAAAAGTTTGAATGGCATATTGCCTTATGATATTGCTGTGTATGAAATTTTACCGATAGCACCAGATTTTAACGCAAGATTTAATGCAAAATTGCGCACCTATCAATACCATATTATCTATGATAAAAACCCATTTTTGCAAAATTTAGCAGTCAGGTGGCATCAGGATTTGAACATTGATCTAATGAACGAAGCTTGTCAAAATTTACTTGGCGAAAAAGATTTTAATTGCTTTAGCAAATCGCGTTCTGATGTCAATAATTACATTTGCACAATTAAGCAAGCCGAATGGAAAATTGAAGACAATATTTTGATTTTTGAAATAACAGCCAACCGTTTTTTAAGAAGCATGGTGCGAGCCATTGTGGGCACTTTGGCAATGGTTGGCGAAGGAAAAATATCGATTGAATCCGTGTCAGAAATTATAGAAAGCAAAGACAGAAAAATGGCAGGCATGTCGGTGCCTGCGCATGGTTTATATTTGACAAAAATTATTTACTAAAAAATATTATGCGGTTTTTACTCCTTCCATTTGCATTTTTGTTTGCACTTATAACAGGATTAAGAAACAAACTTTTTGATTGGAGTATTTTTAAAAGCTATACTTCTACTTTAAAAACCATTTGCATTGGCAATATCCAAGTTGGCGGAACAGGCAAAACGCCCCACACCGCAATGTTTTATGATTGGTTTCATGAAACATTTAATATTGGCATCCTTTCAAGAGGCTATGGAAGAAAAACCGAAGGCTTAATTTTTGCAGACGAAAAAGCCACCCCACAATCTATCGGAGATGAGCCATTATGGTATTATCAAAATTTGAAAAAAGCAACGATTTTGGTTTCCGAAAACAGAAAAAATGGATTAAAAGCACTTGAAAAAATGGATATTGATTTGGTATTGTTGGATGACGCTTTTCAACACCGGGCTGTAAAATGCCAATGCAATATTGTTTTAACAGATTTTCAATTGCCCTACTACAATGACTACTTGATGCCTGTTGGGCGCTTGCGTGAATGGAAATCGGGCGCAAAAAAAGCAGAAATTATTGTGCTTACAAAATGTCCCTCAACATTTAATATTGAACAAAAGAAAAACATCTCCCAACAATTCAAATTAAACAATCATCAATCATTGTTTTTTACAACAATAAGTTATCAAAAACCATTAAACATAAAAGGATTTGCAGAATTTGAGATAAAAAATTTTAAAAAAATAATTGCGATTTGTGGCATTGCAAAGCCAAAACCTTTCTTAGATTATTTAAAAACATTTGGGCTGCCTATCACAGAATATATTTTGCCCGACCACACTAATTTTTCCGAAAAGTTTATTTCAAAGATTAATTCTTTGATTGACAATGAAACTATTGTTTTTACAACAGAAAAAGACGCTGTAAAACTAAATTCAGTTGACATTTATTCGCTATTGCCAAACGATACTTATTTCAGCATTCCTATTTCTACCAAAGTGCTATTTGATGAAGAGGTTAATCTAAAGCAAGCAATAGAAAAACTAATTTTAATCTAGTTTAAACGCAACAGAAACAACAAAATTGGTTGTTCTAATGTTATTCGTAACTGTAAAATTCTTTTGATTTACGCTTAAATTATTAATTGTGTATGGCACAGAAAAATCGGCAAATCTGCCAAAAACCAAAGCCATATCGATGGTTATTCTATCTTTTACAATACCGGCACCTAATGAATAAAACTTTCTATTCAATTTAGAAGAAAAAGGAACGGCATTGTTTCTATAAACACCGCCATAATTTGCATAACCGGCTCTAAATCTATATTCTTCAAAAATATATTCGCCTCCGATTTTAACATTTAGACCATTTTTTTTCAATAAATTTTGCACCCTTTCATTTTCCATATCAAAAGGCTCTTCGGTTGGATCTTTTGGCGAAATTCGCGAGGTTGTGTAATCCACATTTTCTAAATCTAAAGAAAGAAAACCAATTTTTTTATCTACCAAAGCCAAACTAAAAACATGGGTAATGGGTGTGGAAATCTTGTATTTGTAAATCAAATCACCTGTTGAACTTGTGATG
>Ga0209702_10007879_pt1 | contig 12753 bp, 5 predicted proteins | sample FRY01_FD_187210 | JGI IMG/M metagenome (GOLD analysis project Ga0209702, IMG submission 187210) | Freshwater microbial communities from Lake Fryxell liftoff mats and glacier meltwater in Antarctica - FRY-01 (SPAdes) (version 2) | ecosystem: Environmental > Aquatic > Freshwater > Ice > Glacier... | reverse complement strand
ACCACCAGTTGGATGTCATCCCGGTAGTCCCGGTAGTCGTCGTCGTAAAAAGGGGCGAAGCGATCAAAGTTGGATTGCATATTAGGCGTCGGCTGAGTGGGAGGTGATTGAATGCTGCCTGCTCATTACTCCCTCAACTCTACCAGAGTGCAAGAGAATTACGCAAAGGAGCGCCGTGCTTCCGATTATGGCAGCATTGAATTTTATGCCTTCTGCGTCTATAATGGATAAGTCATTACGAAATTACAAATAGCACGCCAGTCTATTCAAACACTCGGAGTCAAGTAGATGCCTGTTACACTTAGACCTTGTGGACCAGCGGCGAATGGGAGCGAACTGAAGAGTTTTCAGCATATCAAGAGTCGCCTCCAGTCTGATGCCCCTGATCAGGAATGGATTCTCCTCGCAAATCTGGCTTTTTCTGTGACTCATCAACTCCAATCGGATGAAATTGACCTGATCGCCATCGGCCCAGCCGGGGTTCGGGTTATTGAAATCAAGCATTGGAGCGCGAAATGGATAGATGAGAATCCACAGATAGTAATGGCCGAAGCCGACAAGCTAACGAAGAAGGCCCGCAAGATTGGCACTACGGCGCGTTATGCATTTGCGGATGTGCCCTTTACCGATGGCGTATTTCTGCTCTCCCAGGATACGGCTGCGGTGAGCGGGATGGCGGGGAAACGGATACGGGGTGTCGAGTTCTATACTCTCAAGGATTGGAAGGGTGCCATTAACTTCAATGGTCCTTCCGTGTTGTCACCGACCCAGATAAACCTGATTGTAAATCGCCTGCATCCCCAAAGCGCGGTCACACTTGATGGCTCCTTGCGTCGTCTGGCAGGCTATGTGAATCTGGAACTGCAATCCCCAAAGGATGAAGCGTTTCACCGAATTTATAAGGGCAGCCACCCAGCCAGACGGGATCGAGTGATGCTGCATCTGTACGATCTGTCGGCAAGCGATGACAAACGGGCTGGGGAGAAGGCAAAGCGCGAGTACGAAGCCTTGCATCGTCTACAGCTATATCCTTGGACGCCACGAATTCTGGATTCCTATCAGGAAGCGCCAGGGTTTGCCGGTGAAATGCACTTTTTTACAATTGTCGATCCTGCTGCACCTACACTTCAGGATCGGTGTAGCGACGTAGCGTGGACAACAGAGAATCGGATTGGGTTTGCTCGAGAAACAATTCGTTCTCTCAATGAATTTCATCAGGCGGGTGCGCCGGATAGCCCTATGATCCATCGCAATCTCGCCCCCCAGACCATTCTGGTCAAACACGACAACCACCCATTCTTGACCGGGTTCGAGTACACCAGAATCCCCCTTGAGGTCAGCATCGCCCCCACCAACCTGCCCATATCACAGGACCAGGCGGTTCTTGCTCCTGAGATACGCATACAGGGTCTGGCCGTTGCCGATCAACGTTCGGATGTCTTCTCACTCTGCGCCTCGTTGTCCTGGCTGTTTCGGGATCGAGGCGATGATCTGAGCCAGCAGGCTTTGGGTGTACTCGATTCGGGTCTGTCGCCGGAGCCGAACCAGCGAGCCACGCTGGCTAATTTGGAATCTGCTCTTTCTGTGCTTCTCGGCGAGACCGTCGCGCCAGCCCCCCCACCCCCTGCCCGCTTCTGGACGGAGGATCAGATCGTCCCTTTTGGAGGCCGGGACTATCGCATTGTTTCCCGATTGGGCTCCGGTGGTGTGGGTACAACATTCAAGGTAGTGCAGATTGACCGCGCTACCCAAGAGGAATTGGGCACCTATGTAGCCAAATTGATCCATGACGGGGAAAGAGGGGCGCGGATCGTACACGCCTACAGCTTGGTCCGTTCCCATTTGGGCCATGCGGGACTGTCAACGATCTTCGAAATTGCACCAGTGTGGCAGGAAAACGGATTCGTCGCCCTTATGAAGTGGATTCCAGGCGTGCCATTGGCCGAATATAAGGGCGTCTTTCCATTGCTGGCCGAGGATTTGCAGGCAGGGTCGAGTGAGGCTTTGGCCGTGCGCTGGCTGCAGGAGTGCTGCCAGGCTCTGGATGTCCTTCATCGTAGTGGCCTGATTCACGGAGATGTTAGCCCACGCAATCTGATTGTCGATGGCAGTGAGTTGGTACTGACCGACTATGATTTTGTCCGGAAGGTGGGGGAACGGCGGGTTGCGTCGGGTACTGTGCTCTATGCCTCTCCTTCCTTCCAACAACAGAAGCCTGCATCTCCCGGCGACGATATCTATGCCCTGGCTGCCACTCTTTTCCATGTGATGTTTGAACGTGAACCATTCCGCTATGGCGGTGAGTTCAATAAGGACCGAGGGTTGAATTGGGCCGATCTGGCCGAGGAAGCATCTCCTGGACTTCGCGCATTCTTCGATCGTGCCACCCATCCCGATGGAGGTAAACGCTTTGCCAGTGGAGCGGAGGCGCTGGCTATGCTCAACACAATCCCTATCGGGGGAGCTGAGCCATCAGATAGTGCAAAAGGAGTGCCCTCGGAAGGTATCCCGCTAGAACAAGCGGCCCCTTCTATCATGCCTGACCCACAGCCCGTACTGAGCGAGCAGCGGATCGATTGGCTGCGTTCCGTATTGCAGGCATACCCAGGCTCCCGGTGGGGAAATCAGGAGACCCGCGGTCTGGACACAGCGTTTGCGGCAGAGACCTACGTTGAGACCGCATTGGAAGAAACACTGCTGCAGGATGTGCAGACCCAGCGGGTTCGCCTCATCATTCTCTGCGGCAATGCAGGTGACGGAAAGACTGCCCTCCTACAGCATCTGGCTGCTCGATTGGGGCTGGGCAGCCACCAATCTTCGACACGCATCCTGGAAGGCACCATTCCAGGCGGTCCCGTAGTGCGCATGAACTTGGATGGTTCTGCCGCGTGGCAAGGCCGCTCCGCCGATGAAATTCTGACAGAGTTTTTGGAGCCATTTCTGCATGGCCCGCCCGCCCAGGATATTGTTCACCTGCTGGCAATCAACGATGGACGCCTGCTGGAATGGATTGAGACGGTCGAGGACGCGAATGGCTGGCATGAATCCACGTTGACGAATCTTCTCTACGAGATGCTTCAGCAAGAAGCGAATGAACGTGACTCCTATATTCGGTTTGTCAATCTCAACCAGCGATCCTTGGTGGGCGGCATCACTGCCAATGGTCAGGAGATTGACACAACCTTTCTGGGGCGGCTGACAGATCATCTGTACGGAGGCAAACAAGCGTCCACCATTTGGTCTCCTTGTCTCTCGTGTACTGCCCAAGATCGCTGTCCGGTCTTCCAGGCCGCCCGTCTTCTTGGCCCCGAAAACTTCCCGTCGCTGGCTGAAGCGGGCTTGCGCGTCCATGCCCGTCAGCGTCTATTCGATGCACTGCAAGCTGTCCATCTGCGGGGCGAGACCCATATCACCATGCGGGAGTTACGGGCAGCTCTGGTCTATATTCTTTTTGGCATCCATTTCTGCGATGACTATCACGAAGATGTAGAGATCGAATGGCTCCCCTATTGGGAACGTGCTTTTGCGCCGGATTCATCAGCGCGACAGGGTGATCTCCTGGCTGAATTGCCTCGCTTTGATCCCGCGCTGGAAGCTCACCCTCAGCTTGATCGCTACCTGCAAAGCAAGCCCAGCGTGAGCAGCACCGAGACAGCGCCACGCTATCCCGAATTAAGTCTGGCCTCAGCACGGCGACGGGCATACTTTGAGTGGACACCGGTGGATATTGCCCATATTGCACAGAATTCTATGGCTCTGGACCTCAACCAGGGTGAGCATTGGCGGCTCTTCCGGGACTTGCCTCTTGTCGACGCGGACAAGTGTGCTGAACTCTGTGAACGTCTATGTCAAGGGATATCCAGACTGGAGGGCCTACCGCCTCAGGCGCTGGATCGGCGTGGTGTAGTGCCTCTGCGCGTGACACCGCGTACTCCGACCGAAACAGCTTTCTGGGTAGAGAAATCTTTGACTGACTTCCGTTTGGAGGCAGACCTGATCCCGCCATCGGCAGGGATCGAACGGCTGCATCGCCAGGCTTTTCTTATCTATCAATATCGCAACGGCCACGGAGAAGAACGGTTACATTTAGGCGGTGATCTATTCCACTTGTTGCTGGCCCTGGCCGACGGCTATCAACTGGGGGACGTTTCCTCAGATGATACCTTCGCCCATCTCTCCATCTTTGTGCAGCGTCTCGTGCGCGAGGATGAGCGAGAGATGTTGGCATGGAATCCTATCAAGGATGAGAACATTTACAGGCTGACTTCTGTTCTGGTTCAGACGGACGATGGCCCCCAACAGCGGATGCATATCGCCCCCCTAACAGGAGTTCAGCTATGAGTGAAAGCAGACAACCCACGACAGCCAGGGCGATTGTGGAAGATGTTTTCAGCCCCAAAATAGCCCGGGAGATATGGACGGCAAACTATGAAGATGTGTTGCCGCTTTCTATTCAGGATTTCGATCTGTCGGCTGTACTTCCCGCGATATTTTACATGTTTCGCTTCGGACATCGTCGGGGCAAGGGGCGATTCCTGGAAACCTTTGGCGGTCAGGAGGGAAGGCGTAGAGACATGACCATCGAGCGGGTTGCGAAAATACTGGCCGACGAAGAGACCTTTGATGGCTTTGAGGACGAAGCGACCAAGGCTATCCTTGGCGATCTCCTCCTATCCTTCTGCCTGGAGAACCGCAAGCGGGATTTGGGCCAGCAGAAACAGATACAGCGGGTTGCCCCCGCCCACTATATGGCAAGCTGGATTGATCTTCCTGATGCGGTAGCTCATCTCAGATACGCGCCTGAGATGATTACGGCAATTTTGGCCGACCAGGGTGGAGAAAGTGTCCAGATCAATCAAGCTGGCGCAAAAAGCTCGTTTACCGTTGGGCAAGGCTATGAAGACAACGTACTGTTGAAAGCCTTTCACCAGGGGATGGTGCGGGAAGGTCTCTTCTCAGGTAATCGCGCAGCAGATCGTTTTCAGGAGGATGTCCCGGTAGGTCTGGATCAGCTTCTGATGATCCGGCTTGCTCAAAAATTGGAGGAACCGCCGGAAAAGTTGCGGGGCACAGAGGGGCAAATATCCAATCAGCGGCCGATTGCAGAGCAGGCTGCCCGGGATTTTTCGGAAGATATGCGCCGTTTTGTGCGAACCTATGCGGAGGTTCTGCCCCGCCATGCCTTTGTGGAACTCCTGGAATCCTGTATGGCTGTGGGTTTGACCACCATTGTCACCAGTGTGCTGGAACTGCTGTTTGAATGGGCCGAGTCTGGTGTCATTCGTCAGTGTCAGGAGCAGCAGCCATCCAAAATGTTTGTGGATTGTTCCGGCGGATTGGAGCGGGGATTGCGCAGTCTGGCTGAGCAATCCATGGATGATTTCTTGCGCCGCAGTGAGCGATTCCCCACCATTCTGATGGCCTTGCGTCTGCTGGACCAGAGCGCACGCATCAATCGTAAATTGAAGGACCAGAAGCAGCGAACCAGGCCCTACGCCACAGAGTGGGTGAATCTGTTAGGCGATCTTCTGCACGATAGACATAAGGAATCGAGGGCAATTCAGTACAGTTTGGATGAGAAGGCGGGTAATTTGGCCGAACGATTGGAGGAGGAATATCCAGAGGCAGCCAAGATATTGGATAGTGAGGAGGCAGAACCCAATCCTGTCTGGCGTGTGGCGGAAACCCTTACGTTTTTGCAGGGACGCAAAAATACCCAAACCAAATTTGTTGGGATGATGGATTCTGTGCTGATGATTTCCCAGCCAAATGGCTTGGCGATCAAGCGCAGTGTGATCCGCCAGACTGCCTCCGGAGTGAGGGAAAAACGTGAAGCCCGTTCTCTGGTCCTCAGTGATGCTGTTTTGGACTATCTGGTTCATCTGCATGTCCTGCTTCCCGGCAACAAGGAAGGACATCAGCGACTCTCTCTCAAGAGTTTCATCCGCATCTTGCGCGAGCGCTATGGATTCTGCATCGACCAGGCACCGCCAGGTCTGCCCATCTCCAATGATGAGTTACAACGCAACCGCTTTGTGCTGGAACGGCGGCTGCGGGATTTGGGTCTGCTGGTCGGCGTCAACGACGCCGAAGCCATGAAACATCTGAAGCCCCGTTTTGAACGTTCCCAGGAGGACGGCAATGGTTTGGACTGAAACACATGCAGCGCTGATGGCCGAAGCCTTTGTGAAGGTACTTGGCAAGCCAGTGCAAGGAACTGTGGCCTTTGCCCGCTGCCTTACCTCGGATGTTGTGGCTTCCCTTGCCCAGGATTATGCTTTTGCGCCGAAAGGTTGGACTGTCTATCGTGTGAAAGACGATACTGATGAAAATAGCCGCACCATCACCGCAGATCAGGCGGTTGAACTGCGAGAAGCCAAAGCGCAGGCAATCCTCCTCTTGGTCGACACTGATCTGGCCGGGGCCGGTATGGATGGTATCTACAGCGCTGCCCAAGAAGTGGTTGAGGTGCAGCTTTTCAAAGAAGCAATGAGTCTGGCTGAGCGCGCCGTGACCCGCGCCCACTCCGGCGCTTTTCGTCAGAACGCCGAACTGGCGATTCGAAGAGCCAGAGGGCATGGGGGTCGCTTCAGTATTTCGCCCTGGATAGAGTTCGACTATCTGGTCCGGGTTGCTGCCCAGCAAGCGGACCCCGGGGCATTGGTCTATCTGCTTGGACTCTGGCCCATAGAGCCTGATGAGGCGGGCACTATGGCAGATGCTTTGCAGATTTCACGCCTTTTTGTGGAACGCCTGCTCAGCGGCGCGGCTGCAAGTCTGACGCCGGCCCAGCGTATCAATTCTTTGAACCTTCTCAACCCCACGTCTGAACAACGAGTGGATTTAGAACTCTTTCTGCGTTCGGCAGCAGCGCAACCCCAGCGCATCGCATTGGAGCAGTTGGCAGAACGGAGGCATTTATGGGTGAACGCACTGCGGTTGGAGAGCGCGGCGGATACAGTACAGGGCATTCAATTGAGAGCATGGCGCACCAGAACCGGGCGTATTGAAAAGTGGTCGGGGCTTGTTGATGGTGATAAAGACGATCCAACCGCCCCTCCCTATTTTATTCTCAATCCTGAAGCCAAACATAGCCAGGACTATTCCAAACTCGAAATACGCTGGAAAACCCGGCCAGACAACTTATTGAAGGGCGCTGTTCAATACCAGGTGCGCATTCTCACCGATCAAGAGGAAGAAATCACCTCCCGTGATGTTTCTCATGGCGGCAAGAAGGAAGAAAAATGCATTTTCACTAATGATGACTTTCTGGTTCTAGGAGAAGATGCTTTGATCAGCGCGAAAGCAGTCGTTTCGGTGGTGGGAAACGATGGTATAGAACCAGAAGAGAGCGACGAGTTTACTATCAAGTTTGGTGAGCCACCAGATCGGGAATCATCCAGCGTGTCCAAGAAGGTGCGGACGTTCAGCGAAGGTTTGATTGAACTGGGTGATCGGGAGTATGCGGCAACGCTTGCCGCATCCACTGCCCGTTTGCCTGAGGACAATCAGGGCTTTGTCATCCTGCGTACTGAGCAGCAAGGCAAGAATTTCAAGGTGTTTCGACCATCCCTGATTCGCCAGGTGGAGGAACAGTGGTTTGCACAGCCTGATGCTGTGGGACGCTGGCGGGTGAAAGTGCGCTTTTCCGGAGAGCAGGTCGGGCCACCAGAGTTCGTCCCGATGATAGCTTCCGATACCCAGAGTGGATCACGGGGTCAAAGCTCCCGACAGCGGGTAAGCAATGCAACCCGGCGAATGGCCGAGCGGCTCAGTGTTTCCAGCAGTGTAGCCCAGGTGTATGATGAACGCGCCAAGGTTTTTGAAACTGTCGTGAAGGAATATATGTTGTCCTGGTCAGCTCTATTGGAGGAGGACGATCCTGCTCTTGCATTGGCCCACACGGTCGAGGTGCAAAGCCTTTCCGGCAGAACGATTGGTCTGATTGTACTGCCCACCCACCCTCTGCGCATTGCTTGGCACGTGGCGTATGACAATCTGGTCCTCTACACTGTCTTTGAAGAAAAGCAGTCGGCCAAGAAAGTCCAGGAAGCTCTCAAGATTTTGGATGGGGCTATGTTCCCTACATTTCTCCCTGGACTGACGCCCGATACCACGTTTGTCTTTGCAGATACCCTTGGATTTCATGCTGTAGGCATGGTGGCTGATAACGACATGGAGCCGAAGGCGGCTGTTGCGATCCTGGCGCGAGCGCTGGGCGAAAATGAAACCGCAGACGTTGTGCCTACTGTGGGTCAGCAGAGTGCAAAGATACTGGGCAAGGAGATCGACAAATATATCAATGGCCACAACAAACCCAAACTGCTCTACATTCACGCCTTGCGACCTGGCGATGGGTTTACCGTGGCCAGGGCACTCGGCCAGGTGCAGGAGTCTTATCGTCATACCAGGTCTGAGGAAGATACTGCCGAAAATGATGATATCGAAAGACCTTCTGTGGTGCTGGACCTCTATCCTTCTGTGGAGCAGCGTGGTTTAACAGGGCGATTCATAGCAGAGACGCAAGCGAAGCGACGTAGAGGCGCAGGCACATTGGCCGAACAGGATCGGTGGATGCTGGAATCACTGAGTCTGCCCGGAGGGATCAACCGCCCACTGCTGCGCTGGGCGCGTAAGGAACCACAGGAGCCGGAAACACCGGCCCACCTTGCTATCGCTTTTGACACTTTTGAATCCAGGGTCGTTGCTGCTGATCCCATTTCTACAAATCGTCCTTATTTTGCGTATGGTCTGCTCTCGTTCTTTGACAGGGTCTACACACAGACCCCTGCTCCGGTGTGGTATAGCATGGCCTCAACACCGGGCAAGGGCGAAAAGCATCCTTCGGATCGCACCCATACCGAGCGGCTGATCCGGTTGCAAAAAGGCATCGAGAGTTGTGTAGCTCAACATCTGGGGCACAGAACTCAACAACCTGCCCTTAAGACCGAAATTTCGCCAGAAAAGGCGGAGAGCCTTCAAGCATTGCATCGTCTGTGCGATTGGGTCATCACGCTGGACCGCAATGCAGGTGTCGAGTATTTTGACTCTCCCCGAGAGAATAGAAGCATATACGATGCCTATGTCATTGATGCTGTTCCTGAACGGGAGGATATGGGCTGCTTGCAGCTAATCACATCTACTAGCAGCCTGGCAGAGGTACGCAATCTTCTGGACGACACATTGGATCAGATGGGGCTAAGCCATAGCCGTCGTAATGCTGAATTCCTCTTGGAAAATCTGAAAGCACTGAGTGGCCGTCTCGCCATTCGCCTCACAGGCCAGAATGCGCCCAACTCCGAGCTGATCGCTTTGGCACTGAGTCATGCCAATTGTTTACATTCTGCAGAAGCGGATAATTGCTGGGTCTCCCTGGCTGATGGATTTTTTGTGCCAGTAGATGATGTACTTGATCTACTCCCACCTGCGTTTATGGAGCGGACTTCAGCAGAAACCAATGACTCTGGTCATCTAAGCAGCAGCGCTCGCCCGGACCTGATCTACGTATCGTTGGTGCCACGCAAAGGCCTTTCTTTCCGGTTTATCGAGGTCAAATATCGTCGCCATCTACGTGCTTCACGCAGTCCCGATGTGCTGAACGCTATTCAAAACCAAGTGCAGTCCCTGCGCGCACGGTGGAATGACTGGTACGCAGGCGAAGAAGAAGCGTCTATGTTCCGGTCATTGCGGCGGGCAAAGTTGGCCCGGGTACTGAAGTTCTATGCGGACAAGGCCCAACGGCATCATCTTGTCCCGGAAAGCTACACCGCAATCGTGGCGGAAATTGAGCGAATGATTGAAAGAGGGAGTGACTACAACTTTGCTGACTCGGATGGATCCGATCGGGGGTGGATATTTTGCCCGGAATTTGCTGAAGCAATGCCGCAATGTGTAACGCCTGTCGATCAAAACCCCCAAATATTCCTCTTCGGACCCAACCTTTTGGACGGAGGTAGAGCCAGTGTGACTGTATTGCAGCTATCGAGGATTGATGAGGACACCGTAGATCTTGCCCATGTTGACTCTGTGCCGTTTTCGAGAGAGCCTGACGCTGCTTTGCAACCCTCATCCATAGTAGCACGGCACCAAGAGGATGAGGTCTCAGATATTTCCCGTTCTTTCCAGGACCAGAAAGTCGTAAATGAGAGAGAGCCTGCGATCTGTTTAGGCAAGGACATATTCAACAACACGGAGGTCCGTTGGCCCCTGACCGTAAAAGGCAACCCGCACCTATTGATCGCTGGTCTTCCCGGCATGGGAAAGACTACCTGTCTCCTCAATCTCTGTACCCAAATGCTGGATGCCAACGTTCGCCCTATTGTCTTCTCGTATCACCAGGATATTGATGAGAGTCTGGAACTTCGTGCTGGGCCTGTTCGATTTTTGGACTTTGATGGACTGGGGTTCAATCCGTTACAGGTTACCGATCGTCAATCGCGTATGGCCTACTTGGACGTGGCCGGTGCCCTGCGAGACATCTTCATGGCCATCTATCCTGAATTGGGCGACATCCAGGGTGAGCGTATTCGCACTGCCCTGAAGCAGAGCTTTGTGGAACAGGGATGGGCAGACCCTGTTGCTGACTTGACCACATTGGCTGAACCCGAATTCCGTAGATTCGTCGAAATTTTGCAAGCTGATCCGAAACCGGATAGAGGACTACATACCCTGCTAGTCCGGCTGACAGAACTCGACGACTATGGCTTCTTTAGAACTACTACTGCCCAGCAGAGCCTGTGGGAAAGTCCTGGGGCCGCGGTTGTACGTATCCATACGACACAGAATGAGAATTTGCAGAGAGCATTTTCATCACTGATTTTCTATGGCTTGTATAAAGAGATGTTTCGACGCGGCACACAGTCGCACATAACCCACAGCATCATCTTTGATGAGGCCCACCGGGCCGCCAAGCTGCAATTGCTTCCAACAATGGCCAAAGAGTGTCGCAAATATGGCATTTCGCTGGTTGTTGCGTCCCAGGAAGCCAAAGACTTTAATCCTTCCCTGTTTTCGGCAATTGCAAATTATTTAGTTCTACGCTTGACCGAAGCAGATGCCAAAGCACTGATGCGAAATGTAACCAGTTCCGACCAGGAACGCATGTTGATGGATAAAGTCAAACAGATGGATCGATTCAAGGCGCTTTACTTTAGCGAAGGGAAAAAGAAGCCTTCTCTGATTGCTTTGCTGTCGTAGATAAAGTCGTTGCCCGTATATCGGTTATGATGTTGGAGGGTTCAGAAACAACGCGCATCCCGGATTGTGCCTTGTACGGTACGTCTCAATAGATCAAGTCCCTCGGTTCTGCCAAAGGTGGTCGCTGGGAAATTAATAGATGATTTGTCCTGAGCTACAACTGCTTCCTGGCACGGCGCATCCCAATTGGCCCCAAACAAGACATTCATGTTACCAGCCGCCACTTTTCAGACAGACCCCCCATCCAAATAGCGATAGACGGTTGCTTTGGAGATGTTGTACTCCTTCATCAATGTTCTGATGAGTTCTCCACTCTTGTGTTTGGCCCGTAACTCAACAACTTGTGTCTCTGCCAAAGCCTTTGTACGCCCAAAGCGAACCCCGCTCCTTCGCCTTTTGTATGCCATCCATCTGCCGTTCGGCGCGGATTTCTGTCTCGAACTGGGCAATCGCCCCCAGCATATTGAAGAGCAGCCGCCCGGTGGCATCGCTGGTGTCGATATTCTGGTCCAGCACCTGTAAATTGACATCTTTGCGTTTCAGTTCATCAGCAATCTGACACAAGTGTAGCGTCGAGCGCGGGAAGGGGATAGCCGGGTCAATACCTGGCTATCCCCTTCCCGCACATATTCTAAACAGGCTTCCAGTTGACGGCGTTTACCCGAGACCCCCGCATCGGCCCGGTGTGAACGTTTTAGGAATGAGAATTCTATTAAACCAGAAAATTGAGGCCGATTCCAGCGGAGAACTTTCGGGTCTTATACGATCTTCATTCCTTACTGCAACATTTTTCGGTGGATGCATTTTCGTCGGTTGCGTTCTGACTGTCAAGCCCGGTCTTGACAGGGCGATCACCCGACCCTCTCGATTAGCTGGTCGGCTTTGCGCTCGATGCGCCTGACACCCGCTGCGCTAGATTCCAGTATTCCCGGCTCTTTGTCTGGTCTCTGATTCTCTGCCCACTTACCAGAAGAGTAGAGATAAATTCGGGTGTATTTCAGTTTTAGGGCGAAAGAGCTGGAAGCGATGCCCGCACCGGGCTAAAGACCCGGAGCTATTAGGCAACGCCGGATAAACCCGGCTTGAAGAAGCCGTTTTGCGCCGACACAAGCCCCTTTTAGGGGGCGTTGCCCGATAGCCCGGCCACCTCAGGCCGGGTGATGTCGATATTTCCAGTCCGCCCTAAAACTGAAATACACCCCGTGCTTTCGTGCTTTCGGGTGTATTTCAGTTTTAGGGCGAAAGAGCTGGAAGCGATGCCCGCACCGGGCTAAAGACCCGGAGCTATCAGGCAACGCCGGATAAATCCGGCTTGAAGAAGCCGTTTTGCGCCGACACAAGCCCCTTTTAGGGGGCGTTGCCCGATAGCCCGGCCACTTCAGGCCGGATGATGTCGATATTTCCAGTCCGCCCTAAAACTGAAATACACCCCGTGCTTTCACTGTGCTTTACAAAGCGGGCGAGGTTCGCTATAATAGAAGCCAGCAGAAGGGCCGACCCGCGCGTTGGGGTCGGCGCTTCGTTTGGTTAGGCTGCCTCACCCCGCCGGATGTTATG